>Ga0210057_1001805_pt1 | contig 31810 bp, 38 predicted proteins | sample CryGeyCG2114_010_2_FD_183968 | JGI IMG/M metagenome (GOLD analysis project Ga0210057, IMG submission 183968) | Groundwater microbial communities from aquifer - Crystal Geyser CG10_big_fil_rev_8/21/14_0.10 (SPAdes) (version 2) | ecosystem: Environmental > Aquatic > Deep subsurface > Groundwater ... | reverse complement strand
TGAGTTGTATTCTTAGGATTGACTAATCTAACTTCCACACCAGCTTCTTCCGCTTTGTATGTAGTATAATCAATTAGTTTCCTCCAAGCACAATCACTGATATGCTTAGCCAACTTGTGATTACGAACGATGCACCCATAATCAAGAGTTTACACAACCATTATACATCGTTTGTTTACAAACTCCTTCAAGGAAATGAGAAATATTTTTTGGAGTGACGGGGTGTGCATCAATTCATCCCCTTCCACAAGGGAAGGGGTTTTCTTGACGCTTACCTGTAAATGTGGGGGTCAGCAATATTAAGTTTTGACCTCCAATGTTCGACCAAAGGCGTGATACCAGAATGAGTCAGCCGTAGCAGATCGAACATGAATTTTGACAATACTACCCGGCTCTGCCATGACGGTAAACGAATGAGAAGTGCTCAAAATATCATCATAGGTCACGTTATCCTCGAAATCTGTGCCTGTAGTCCACTTTTACCAGAGCATCAGTTGGCAAGTGACATTCGGCAGGGCAAGCCCTGCCGCTTCATATCAGTTCAATGAGCACAAGTGCTCACTAAGACCTAATACTTCTTTTTCCTGCGCTGGTGTGGAAGTAAGATTGGTCAATCCCAAGAATACAACTCAGATATGTTCAGGTTGTGGAGAATTGGTTCCTAAAGCATTAGCAGACAGGATTCACTGTTGGTAGATAGGGATTTGAATGCTGCTATTAATATTTTACGCAAAGTTACGCCTATGGAGATTTGACCTCTACTCAGGGATATTGTGTTCTTGAGTAAGTTGAGTCATTGAAGTAGGAATCCACTGCTCTTGTGGCAGGGGTAATTCAACTCTCTGGCTGCTGCCTCAGTAATCTTAATCATAGATACACTCTAAGTCTTTCTCTGCATCACTAATGATTCTAGCAATCTTGTGCTTAATATTTTTCCTCAGCTTATCAGCAATGGGCATAATCTCAGTTGTCCGATGGTGAGTATCATATTTGGCAAGCATCGCTATTGCCTCTGTAGGATTGTCTTGAACGATTCTATGGGCTCTAGCTGCTGTAGCATATGGATATGTACCTATCGCCACTAGCTGCTTAAACTGCTCCTGCTCAGGGATATTGTGTCTCACACCACCAGAGATAGGCTTCGTATGAGCTGCATCGTATGCCAACCACCATTCTACCTCTTCTTCTGGCGTCTTCGGTTGTCGGCCATATACTTCCTCATACCATTGATACATAGGGTGTTTACCCCATTCCCACCCCAATTTGGAAATGTCACCTTCCGTCATGCCCTCAACAATGGCAGATTCAGCGGTATTGCAAACTCGCTGAAAATAACGCATCGCTGCTTCGTGACGAGTGCAATCGTATTCACCTACAATTTCGTCTAACTTTACTTGTATCTTCGGATCACGAAGTATGATTTCAACAGCCTCGTTATGAGTTACTGCTTTATGCAATTCAGTCTCGGGTGTTCTGTTCTGTTCCATTGGTATTTCCCTTCTAAAAATAACATTTCCTTACAGGAGCTTTTGTAGTTTCATCACTTCTTGACGCTTACCTATAAAATCCATTGTAGCCATATACCAAAATCCAATCGAATACGCATCGCACAAAAGGGGATCACTAGATTTTATACTACGATGCCTCGGTGTCCAGTTCCGTCCTTTCAATATAAGTGGTTGGATCAGTCTTTGTGGAAGCCTGTTTTTGCCGATAATCATCAACAGCAGCCTTGATGGCATCTTGAGCAAGCACTGAACAATGAGGCAGTGATAGCTCTTTAACTATATCAGTATTCTTGATACTCAAAGCTTCATCAAGTGACTTGCCCATTACCATCTCAGTAGCAAGAGAACTAGATGCTATAGCTGACCCGCAGCCAAAAGCCTTAAACCTAGCATCTTTAATCTTGCCATCTGTGCCAATTTGAATACTTATTTTGAGCACATCACCACATTCAGGCGCTCCGACTATGCCAGTCCCGACATTCTGTGCATTCTTATCGAGCGATCCTACATTCCTTGGATGTTCGAAATGGTCTACGACCTTATCACTGTAGCTCATTCTGATCCTCCTCTGATTCTTCTACATTATATACACAATAATGCCAATAGCTATCTCTCCAAGTGACAGTGCCTACAATGTGATTCCAATCGTCTTTTGCGTGATATTGGCAATGACGATAATCCAGCCAGTTAGAAATGGCTGTCGGATGATATGACGACACCTTCTGGCAGGCGTCAAATGCAGAATCGCAAATACCTTGAATCATATTACACCTATGATGTCACCATTCAATACAAACTGAGGGTTTGGGAATTGGTGGGCCAATTGAATCCAATCAATGGTGATATTTTTATCGTCTCCAAAGGGACGACCCAGCCATCCCTGGTGTGTAGCCAGGTTCGTATAAGACAACAGAGGTTGTGCAGCATCCGTAGATGCTGCCCTCAGTGCAACAGTCTCCTCCCCCACAGTAAAGAGACTGTTCGTCCGTTGATTTACGACTTGGCCTTATCTCCTAAACCACCCCGCCAAGCGGATATACCAAGGCTGAGCATATTGAGCGTGTGGTGCAACGTTAATAACGGTATCGGCTCGATAAACGTCATAACCATTCAAATGAGGTGCCTCTAAGGCAACGGCAAGAGCCTGCCTAAGCTCGTCATCCGATGGGTTGCCTGGGTTAGCCAGGTCAAGGACTGCCAATTCAAATTCACGTACTTCGCCATCGTATTTGATCGTTACTTTTTCGAACATTGTTTTTCTCCTCTTGCTTTCGGGACATTATACCGGTGATCGTGATTGGAGTCAAGAAGAATTATGAGGAATTATGAGGAATGGCTGTGACAGGTCAGCTTCCAGACTAGGCCCTCGGGTAAGCGCCATAAGTTTGCTGCTACGCCTGCTTCCCACGAGCATAATCGGTCCAAAATCTCGATCTTGCTCAAGTTCATTTTTCGGATTTGGTACGGTAAATACAGGGCTCTATAATCTTGCCCCCACATAAAATAGACTCCATCCCTGTTCTCATTCCATGCAGTGGGATTGGGCAGATATGTTACATCTGTCACGATGGTAAAGTGAAATGTGCCTGTGTGGACTTTGGATATCGGTATCGACTCTTTCCGTAGCATTGAGTAAACGTTGTCCACGACTTGCTCAGTGGTTTGCAAGATATTAAGAAGACCATCCTTAAGAAAACCCTCCCTCAAAATCGGATTGCCACGGCTATCGTCAAAGCCAACATACACACCCTTGTGCTTGATCTCAAGCTGAAGGCGCAAGTCTTGCTGCTCTGCGAATATAGATGCAGGATCATAGTAGTGGTCTATCTTGCTGCGAGCATGATGAACTAAGCTGCTCCATTGGTTTTCTGTTAACATTTAGTCATCCTCACCTGCAAACATCTCATCATCCTCGTCTTCGTCCTTGTCTACTGTCATAAGCTTCTCTTTCATCGCATCGCTGGAAGCATATTCCGATAGACATTCTATTGAACAAATATGTATGAAGTGTTCCCTGCTATTAATCAAACCCTCACCGTTAGCCATGCTGATAGGTATGCCCATCCAATAAGGAGGCAACTCCATATCGCTGTCCATGAGGTATTCTTCGCCGCACTGATCGCAAATAATCGTTACTCTATGTGACATGATCTATTATACGCCAAACTCAATAATGTCCTTGATTTTCTTACTGGCTCCCTCAAGGCAAATATATGGCTCTGCCCTCTTGATATAGTCATCCCCTACCACAAGAAAGCCAATATCCTCGACATCCCGTGGAGAATTAATCTCGACCGCAAATTCACCGAAATAACCCCTGTGGAAAAAAGATTTCTCGTACTGCCCGTAATTCATCAATACGCAGAACTTCCGACACGCAATAGCGTCGATCACTGTCGTCGAATTACGATGGGTTATGACTTTGCTTGATTTCTGTATCAGTGGCAATGCGTCTGCTTGCGGGTCTGCAAATCTAGCATTGGGGAATGTCTTTTTCAGTATCTTAATAGCCCCTTCTCGATAATGGGGGTGAATCAACAAATCCATATGATTATCTATATCCGTAAATGATGTTACCCAAGACTGGTTCTTAACATGCATCTGGTCGGCTTTGCTGGGTATCTTCTCATGTATAACCGGAGGACAAAAATATACATAGCTACCGGCTTGTACCTCTATGCCATCATATCTAGGGTTGCCGGTGGCATGTATCTTAGACCGAGATGAATAGGGCCACGCAGCCATCATATCCTTAACCTTTGTACCATAAACAAATGTAGATGTAGGCAAATAGGCGGGGTTGGTCTTATTCTTGGTATAAATCCATTGTCCATGCTGTAGAAAATATGACTTCTTGTCGTTCTGTTTACACCATTCACATATCATTTGTCCAGTTGGCCAGAAGATATCACCAACTACCACATTATCAAAACTAGACCCCTTAAGGCGGAAATCCAACATAGCATATGATATGTCGTCCAGGGATTTTTTGAATTCAAACAAATCCATCTCGATGACAGACGATAGAACAGTTTTTAATTTGTCGAAAGCAAGGTTGGTGACTTTGTTGTATCTAAGCAAGAGAGTGGTTGGCATCACGCAAAATCCTTTCTCGCCGCGCTATTAAAGACCCAAAGAGTTGAATTACCCCTGCCACAAGGGCAGGGGATTCCTACTTCAACGACTCAACTTACTCAGCAAGTATTCGGCCAAATATGACCCATCTTGGCCTGTTATGCCAGTTACAAACGCCTTCGGCATTGTTCCCTCCAATAATCGAGAGTGTCTTCCAAAGTTTGCGAGAAAGGAATTTCTGGCTCCCAACCAGTAACAGACTTAAACTTGTCGCAACAAGGTATTTGAAGAGTCACATCGCTTGGTCGCAATCGTGTCGGGTCTTGGACAACATCCACCTTAACTTTCGACATGCTTACCAAAATATCAAGCATTTCTCTTACGGTCATTGTCTCGTTGCCACCGATGTTATAGACTTCACCAGGCTCACATTGATTTATCATCATCCAATAAGCCCTTACAGTGTCTCTCACATCAGCAAATGTTCTTACACTATCAAGATTACCTACTAATATTTTACCTCCACCATTAATCTCCGCCTCAGCAATTTGCTTGGCAAAAGTAGAGACGACAAAAGGCTCACCACGTCGAGGGCCAGTATTATGCACTTTTACAGAACCGATGCCACATGAAAATGCATGAGATTCTGTTTCAATATCATAAACCATCTCCCCAGCAGATTCACTAATAGTTATTATCTTTTTAATCGAATTCTTATCTTTACAAAAATATCGGCCAGTCTCTTGTCGTGCATGCTCAGAATTACTGCATAAATTTATGGAATAATAGTAAGACATCTTGCCTGTTGACAATATTCTTTCTTCACAGTTTAATGTATACTCCTGTTCTGTTGTTCTGTTTATTAAATAAAGCAGGCCACACGCTAAAACAGGAGAAGAAGTTTTGAATTCTTGAAAGTCTGATTCAAGATCAGTGTTTTTGCGACCATCTCCTGTATTATATCCATCCAAGAAAGATCGTTGAATTTCCAAGGTAGAATTGAGTATTATTTTTGGAACTTTTTTATGTCTTCTACCTGTCGATCTTGCAAAGCATTTAGTATACACGGCAAAATCGGATTCCCCATCATCAAACAACATATATAGTTCTTCGGCATTGAGCACATTTATTGTGTGATTACATTCCTCATCGTTATTTGAGAAGCATATTTTACGATTCTCTTTCACACAGCCTTCCGCTACCAAAAAACCCAGCAACCATGCAAATTCACTTGAAATAGAATCCACATTGAACGATTCTTGAGGCATTTCCCGCACTGCAATTTTGTCATTAACCTTCAAATCTCCAGCATCAACAACATTATCTTTGTTATCAAATATTGAATGATTGTTGGTTACTTGAACTATACTTCCATGAGTGTCTATTTGTAATAACTTATGTGAATTTAACCTATGAGCTGTAATATTCAATATTTTCGTAAATTGCTGCCCATCCCAGACTTCCAAATCGCTATCCTCAAAATCCCATATTTCTTGGGACATTTTTTCACGAGCCTTACGGATATCTGATATAGGCAAAATATCAACCAACCCCATACCGTCCCTGATTATAACAGGTGAGTCATAACTAATACTATGGGTAAACATTCTGCTGCGAATAGTTTTCACTCCCCAGCTAGTGAAGTACTGCCAGCCCAACATGTCTTCTGTGACTTTGGAAACAGCGTATGGAGATGCTGGTCGGAATGGACAATCTTCTGTGATCGGAATTTGGTCATCAGTAACTTGACCATACACTTCTGATGAAGAACATATATGTACAACAGGATCGAAACTTGCATACTCGTTTTTGACTATTTTGATGGCTTCGAGCAAATTACACGTACCAAGGCAGTTTGTTTCCAAGGTGGTAACCGGGGCAGCGAAGCTATACGGAACATATGACTGTGCTGCAAGGTGGAAAACAAAATCTGGCTTCGTCTTTCTAATTAGATTCAGCATGGAAGGAAAGTCAACTAAATCTCCCTCAATGATCTCCACATCCTTTTCAATTGCCGATATGTTGCCCCTCGGAGCACGCCATCTTGCAAGTCCATAAATCTTCTGATCTATCCCTAGCAAATATTCAGCTAAGTGGCTCCCCACAAAACCAGTAATGCCAGTGATCAAAACATCACTCATTGTCTTTCTCCAATATTCCCATCTCCCAGTCTTTGAATTCTGCTGCAAGACAATCTGTTTTAGGATCAAGCTTATCAGACTGACCTGTCATGCACATTATTTTGTTCATCAATCTGTTGCGAATGCCATTTAATCCATGAGTCAATCGCAACAACTCCAAATTTTGAGATTCACCACGCCTTGCCCAGCTCTCATTATACCATATATGTTCGTTAATTTGAGCCAAGGCAATAATGCATCTTATTAGTTCGCCACTCATCTTGATGTCTTTTTCTTGGATGAAGATGTCTATATCATGAGCAATATCATTCATCTCTGACCGGAATTTTTCCTTATATTCTGCTATGAAAATTTCCTTCAACTGATGAATCGACATCCGATCTATCAACTCTCCCAAAGTAGGAAGCCATTTTCTCTTCATGCGACAACTCCTCTCTTAGTTCATCTAATGAACATACTTCAGTCCCTATTTTAGTGACTGCAATAGCGGCAGCAATATTAGCGAGTACTAACGATCTAGCGCAATCCATCCCAGCGCAATGAAAAGCGACAAAAGCTGCTATAAGGGTATCCCCCGCACCAGTAACATCTCTTCTACTTAAATCTGAAGTAGATATAGGATAAGCTGGCAACTGAGTAGATTTGCCTTTGTTATACATGAACACTCCATGTTCAGACAGAGTAACTATGACGAAATCACAATTCAATTCCTCTTGCAAGTATTTGGCACAATTAATTGCATCTTCACAATTAGTCATCATTCTAGCTTCAGCCAAATTTGGAGTGATAGAGTTAACATTCTTATACAGATTGTGGTTTTTAGGCTTGGGATCAACAATAACAAACTTGTCTCTGAATCTATCAGAAATCAAATCCATTACTGATTGTTGTATAGTTCCTTTAGCATAATCTGAAATAATAACAGCATTATAATGTTGAGGATCAACATCACTCAGACGTTCTACAAGTGACTCGGAAAATGACTCTTCCTCATCAAATCTGACAACATGCTGATTGTCGGCAATAACTCTGGTCTTTAGTATAGTGGGGTGCATAGACTCTACCAGATAATCTGTAGATATGCCTGTAGATCGCATTAAATCGCGGCATATTCTAGACGTTATATCTTTGCCAACGAATCCACATATGTCTGTGCGACAGCCCAAAGCGACAAGATTGGCTGCAACGTTGCCTGCCCCACCTAGTTTATAGAACTTTTTTTTCACAAGTACAACAGGGACAGGAGCCTCTTGAGATAGCCTTTTGCCACAACCATACACAAATGAGTCTACCATTATGTCTCCAACAACTAAAACCTTACAATTATCGAGCCCTTCCAAAAAACTCATGCAACTTCTCCACCGTATACCACATGTCATCTTCTGAAAGATATTGATGGATGCCAAAATGTAAGCCATTTCTACCTACAAACTCGGCTTCAGGAAATTCCCCCAGAGTATGACCCATGAAGTTAAATGCTTTGTGCTGCGTCGGCATCGACCCGAACAAGGTCTTGCATTGAATGGAATTTGTTTCCAAAAATAAATACAGGTTCTTGGCAGTATCAGCATCATCATCATGGAGTAAGATTGGAAAAGCATGAGGCGAAATAACCTCGTGTGGTTCTGATTCCCAGTATTTCAATTTGTCTTGTAGAGGTTTCAAGCCTTCAAATAGTATTTCTTTGTTCCTGTTTCTTACTTTAATAGTATCCCAAAATTGCGACACCCCTTCTAAGCCGATAGCGGCTTCAAGGTCATTCATCTTGGAGTTAATACCAATGCGTATAAAGTCAAAATAATTTGACCCAGGCTGTCTGCCATGCGACTTGGTCGATCTCATTAACTCAGCAAAATCATCATGATCAGTAGAGCACATGCCGCCTTCACCGGCAACAACTATATGAGCAGCGTAATAACTAAACATTGCCACATGCCCCATCTTGCCGACAAACTTCCCCTTAAACTGAGCACCATGTGCTTCGCATGCGTCCTCGAATACATATAATCCGTTGTCTTTTGCAATAGACATTATTGTATCCATTTCACAAGGCTTGCCCATAGTATGAGTAACCATTATTGCTTTCGTCTTTGGAGTGATAGCATCAACAATTTTTGATGGGTCTATATTGAGTGTATCCCTCTGTATGTCTACAAATTTTGGCACAAAACCTGCCATTAGGATGGAATTAGCCGTTGCTACAAAAGTTAAAGCCGGACAAATAATCTCATCACCTCGTTGAGCGCCCAGATCACACAGAGCAAGACAAGCGTTAATACAAGCGTCAGTACCAGAACTCATAGATACACTGTGCTTGTAATCAAACAACTTACCCCATTCGTCTTCAAATTGTTTAACAAGAGCGCCCTCACTGGCCCAATTATTGTCGATAACTCGTTGTAAGTTAGATTGAGCCAATGAACCTATTCGTAATTCACCAAATGAAATTCGCATTCTTTTCTCCGTTATTGAAATCTTAACCGTAACTTTGCGTAATTCCTACGCTACAAATATTAATAGTAGCATTCAAATCCCTATCTACCTCTAATCCACAATGAGGACAACAGTGTATTCTATCTGCTAATGTCTTTGAAACCACTTCTCCACAACTACTATTAGTTCAAATTTCAATTCACCACAGGCATCAAGCAAAGTTGTGTACAGGACATTTAAGTTATCAATACGTATTGAAGGCATACATATAGAGACAGAAATATCCATTACAACCTCACATTAGGATAGTTTTCACAGAACCAGTCTGCCGCTATTTTGATCCCGTCCTTGACTGGAACGTATTCCATATCAGGCAGAAGATTTCGCAGCAACGAATTATCACATATTCGCCTTGATTGTCCGTCAGACGTAACCCTATCATAAACGATCTTATTCTGAAAATCCATAGCCTCGCAAACATGCTCGCATATCTCCTTAATAGAGCATGCTTCACCACTGGATATGATGACTCGTATCACATCCGATTTACTGCGCAATAAACCTAACGCACATTTTGCAATATCTTCTGAGAAAATAAATTCACGTACTGCTGATCCATTACCCCACAACGTCATCGTAGTGTTGTTTTGCTTAGCTAAAAAACACTTATGAATCAAACTGGGTACAACATGTCCATCATCCAAGTCCCAATTGTCATGTGGCCCATATATATTGGTTAAAATCAGAGATGTATAGTTAACTCCGTACTGCTCCCGGTAAGATTGAATCTGTACATCTGCCATGCGCTTCGCATAACCATAAGCATAGTTGCCGACATACGGGGCTCCAACTTGTTGCATCTCTTCTGATAGTATTGGTATATCATGTGGAAAAGTACATAGCGAAGAAAAACACATTAGCTTTTCCACGTTATTTAAGTATGCGTAATGAATCATCAGCGTATTCATCAGAATGTTCTCGTAAAACATTTCTGCTGGCTTACGCAGATTACAACCTAGTCCACCCACCTTGGCAGCAGCGTGAATAACGTATTGAGGTTTTACTCTTTTATATAAATCTGCAACTTCGTTCTTATTCGTCAAATCACCATCTTTGCGAGTAGCAAAATAGAAATCAAATTCAGGATATTGATTTCTCACTGCAACTATGGCAGAGCCAACGAGTCCATTTGATCCTGTGACCAAAACTTTCATTTATCTCTCCTCAAAACGTCAGCATCAACTCTCACCTATTTTGTCATAATCCATGACATGCTTTGGCAGATAAAGATTATTCACTATGTAACTATGCAATGCTTCTGGATTTTTGCACATCTCCCCATCATAACACGACAGTTCTGGAAGATACCAAAATGGATTTGGATTTTTGAGTACAACTGTACCTTGGTGCTTTCTCCAAGTTTCAAAACCCAAACCTACCTTCGTCCCTGCTTTGAATATGTCATCAAAACTCTTGAAGTTTTTGTAAATACCATATCCAACAATGCCTATGTATTTCTTCTTTTTTCCATGCTTTCGCAAATGCTTAGGAAATCTCTTTGCTCTGTTTTGGTTATTCAAAATAACGTTGCGGCAAATGTACCATTCTTTTCTAATGGCTTTACAAAAGAATGTTAGCAACGTTTCAGTGGCATAAGATATTAACACATCTGGGTATTTGCGATTATACTTGTCCATGAAGTGTTTAGAAAAACACATAAAATGAAGGTTGACGCTCTCACCTAAACGTATCTTAAGCGGACTTCCATCCCCTATATCTTTATTGTACGGATACACATGACGAACATGGTCGCTATCCACAAGAGCAGATACAATACCTGCATCATCCTTCTGCTTGAATACCTGTAATATACGAGACAGATCATCAGGTTGATTCATCACTACATCATCTGAGCAATATATGTAGAAGTCGTAATCTTCCTGCAAAAACCGGAATCCAGCATTCATGCATACAAACAATGGTTTATGCTTCTTATGAGTAATATAATGCAACTGCTTATTTTCTGAGCTGTTAGTAACGCAGAAATGGCGCATCTTCCTGTCAAAAGCAGGCTGAGAGATATTATCCGAAATAACAATATCGAGATTAAAATCACCTTCCTGTCTAAGCCATCCCTGTAGATTGTTTATAAGATAGCTAGGAATTTCATTGACTTCTTTGTATGTAGCTATGACTGCAAGTACTCGCATTTGTACCATTCCATAGTTCTTCGTATGCCCTCTTCAATGCCAACTTTGGCCTCGAAGTCCAACAACTGCTTTGCTTTGTCAACGTTGACCTTGCGAACGGGTATCATAGAAGGTCTGTCTGAATTATAGACCACCTCTGGTGAGTATCCTTCTATACCTAATATGATATCCAGTATCTCCCTCACTGTATAAGTCTTACCCATACCAATATTAATTGGGTCGTAAGAATCCAATTTCTTCAAAGCCAATAGGATGGCGTCAACCATATCGTCCACATAGATAAAGTCTCTAATATCATTGCCATCGCCCCAAACTTCAAATGGGTCTTGTCTTTCAGCAGCCTTTCTAATCAGAGCAGGAAGCACATGAGATTTTTGAGGGTCGAATTTGTCATGTGGGCCAAAAATATTCGTGGGCCTAAGCACTACAGTGGGCATCAATTCCAGTTTGTTAGAGTACATATTGCATAAAACTTCAGTAAATCTTTTCATCCATCCAACGTAGTAATACTTCTCATATGGTTCGCCATCAAACATTTGGTCTTCTGTCACATATGCGTCATCACTCGGAGGATATCCGGTAGTGCTTGACAACCAGATAAATTTCTTGACTCCCGCATTAGCGGCAGCTTCTAACATTTGTGAATTTATCAAAACATTGGGTGTAACATGAACCATTGGTGTCGATGCTATTGTTGCTGCACCTGCTGTAGAGGCAGCACACAGCACAACATAATCTACATTCTTAACAGCGTTCTCACAATTGCTTTTACGAGTTAGATCGCATCTGAAATTCTCTATGTTGTGATGAACGTAAGGAAACGTTCTGGTTCTTGATACTGCACGTACAAAAGCTCCTTGTGATGCCAGTTTTTCAGTCAGGTTTCGTCCAACAAGACCTGTAGCACCTGCTACCAATATTCTTGATCTCTCAATCATCTTTAGCTCCTAAACACGTTGTAACGATTATCTATATTTTCCTTGTTAGACAAGTACCAATCTACCGTCTTTTGAAGTCCATCTCGCAATGAAACTTCTGTCTTAAACCCAATAGACTTAGCACCCTTATCGTCTAATATTCTTTTCTTATCACCAGAAGGCTTAGTATCATCCCACTCTACACTGACGGGTGTGTTAACGACATCAACCAAAGTATCCACCAACTCTTTGATAGATATACCAACGCCACTGCCCAAGTTGATTGGTTGTTGTGGTTGATTTTCCATTGCCAGCAACATACCTCTTGCTACATCATCAGCAAAAATAAAGTCCCTGATAGCAGAACCATCACCCCAAACAACCAGAGGGTTTTCGCCATCACAAATACGACGAATCAGAGATGGAATAACCATAGCATTTTCAGGATCAAAATTATCATATGGCCCGTACACGTTAGCTGGCCTAACTATGGCTATTTTGTCCCAACCGTACTGTATTTTATAAGATTCAGCTTGCAACTCCCCCATGCGCTTTGCCCATCCAGCAAACTTGTCATTTGATGAGGGGAATGTAGACCACACGCTATCTTCGTAGAAAACTTCGGCAGGAGCATATACCCCGACAGAGCTAGTGAATAAATACCTATCAACATCTGATCGGTACGCTGCTTCCATCATATGAGTATTGAATGAAATGGTAGGATAAAAGAAACTGGCAGGTTGCTGCTGGGTCATCTTAGGAGAGCCCTTGATCCCAGCTAAATGAAAAACATCATCCATACCTTGGCAGGCTTTCATGCAATTGTCTGGGTGAGTCAAGTCCAGCCGCATAAACTCTACATTTGGATGAGCACGGCTTGGATCATCTAAAGACACGGCTCGAACTTTGTGACCCGCTCCTAAAAGCATGGTCACAAGAGACTGGCCGATCATACCAGTACCACCGGTTACCAAAACATTCATTGTGTAATCCTTTGAAAAGAGTTTGACATAGCTTTAAAACTACCCTCTCTAATAAATTCATCAACGTCAAAACAAAACCTATTTTCCAACCACAAGCAATTCAAGTGCCTGCCCATTTCTGGTGGTAACCCATACATATCCGCCATATCCAACGTCCTGTTTCTGATGTTGATTTGAATCTGAGTCATTGCAGGATTAACCGAAAGCCAGTTGCCTAAATGAGAATGACAACCCGACTGAAGTCTCATGGTTTTCTTAAAATAACTTGCATGTACCTGTTGAAGATAATACTCCATCTGTGCTACATGCATACCTGCGGGTAAATCAACAGACTTAGCTGCCTCAGATTTCATTATGTGTGGCCAATTAGTGGACATGTGATATGGTCGAAATAACTCGTTCTTGATTCTTGACTTTTTATGTGTCATTAGGACATAATCCACACCTTGATCAAACATTATCTGGATAGCTTCTTTATATCCCCAACCGACAATAGCAGTGTCATAATATATCTCAGGAAATGGATAATATCTAATTATTTGCTCCCGAGTCAGTGGTTGCGCGGCATAAATAAAATCTTCTTCACTAAAAGCAACGAATTCTGTACGTACATTTTTTAACGCACTCGAAATCAAACCTGATGGATCATTGGCAGAATGAATAATCTCATCTATGCCAGATATTTTGTGTAAATTATCTACAATATTTTTGTCTGACCCAGAATCTAACACTACAACACGCCAGTCTGGAAGACCCCATCGGCGCAGATGTTGTACGCATATATCAAGAAAAAATGGTCTATTATGATGCAAAATAAGCCAAGTGATCAACTTAAGATTCCTTGTTATTTGAATTACCCCTGCCACAAGAGCAGTGGATTCCTACTTCTTGACGCTTACATATAAGTCGGCCAGTTCAACCAATATCGTTGAATTGCTGCTTTCGTATGCCGTTTGATAAGCAGCGAACACCTCTTCAGGATGTTCCAACCTCACCACATCCACGTTATTCAGCAAAACCTTGTAGGCATCTGTGAAATCAGAGCAATGTTGAGCACCGGGGTGTAATGGGTTTGTACTTCCAACACAAACACGTATAATAACTTTGGGCCTAACTCGACCAGCAGTCATTTCTGGGAATTTATCAAGATGGTTTGCTAACTGATTGGTTGCCAGAGCCAAAAAGTTCCATCGTGGATAAATAGAAACGGGGATCATGCCATTAAGAGCCAATCCTATTGAGATACCCATCTGAGACTCTTCCATGACTGGTAATTCGATGCGCTTAGATGCGTCGATGTCACAAACTGTCTTGTACAATGCATTGCCGGGGTAACCCACGCATTGACCTAAGAATATAGTTCTATCATCCTTTGCCAAAAATTTCATTGACCTAGTTAATTCATCAAAGTATTTCACAATGATCTCCTTGAATTACCCCTGCCACAAGGGCAGTGGATTCCTACGCTACAAATATTAAACCACTTATACATCATTCATCCCCTTCCACAAGGGAAGGGGGTTTTCTTGACGCTTACCTATAATTCATCTGTAATTCCTTGACCTGTAGACAATTTTTCATATATGACCAAGTCTTGTCTCAAAAATGTTTTTATCATTTCATTCAAATATTTATCTCCCGTTAGGAATATATTCTTCCCATTCTGCTTGAGGTCTATTAATTATATCTGGCAAAAACATACTAATCTCCTAAAATGTTACCCACTCACCAGCGCCCACATGCGGATAAGAACTTCTAAACTCGTAATGAATCACACTGGGAGGATTGTTGTTATTGTGCTCACCCCAAACTTCGCGAGTTGGAGTTTGTACGGCAATATTATTGTCTTCTACTACAAAAGTAATGGGTAATCCATGACCATGAGCATACTTCATAGACTCATAGCATGTACCAGTGCGATAGGTCATATCCCCTACGAACACCCAAACATGATCTTCCGATTGTTTCAACTTAATACTCAATGCTGTACCTAAAGCTATTGGGACGATGCCTCCAACAATGGCAGACGTGTAAAACTTATGTTCTGTATTACACAACGTGATACTATATCCCTTGAGAATCTGATCTTCGATCCAATCTGGGTCTATACCATGCAACAAAGCATGATAATGACTTCTCCAAGCAGAGAACACCCAATCAGTTGGCTTTACATTTTTGAATATTTCGATCAACTCTTCCTCATTACCGTCAGCAAGATGGACTGGAGCCTTAATCTTGCCTTCAAGAAATTTCCTCTTGATTTTGTTTTCAAAGTTTTGCAGTTCTTCCTTAGTCATCGCAAAGCTCCTGTAGTGTTTTTGCCCATTTATTACGCTCTTTGGCATGAATGTTGTAAGCTCGCTTATCCATTTTGATATTACGAGGCTTATTTTTCTCTTCATAAACCTTATCCCAATATTTTGCCATCTCTAAATCTGGGTTAATTCGTCGTTTAGAAAAAACAGGATGATCATGCGATATGTGGACCCTATCTAATTTGACAAACCTGCCAATAGAGTTGTACACCTCAAACAACCATTGATCACCATAAGCTGACTTGAAATAACTTGGGACAAACTCTCCTACAGATTCCACTGCCCGACGAGATAAAAAACCATGACACGCATTCTGAAATCCCTTATGGACCTCATAAGGGCACACTAAACAAATCATATCTTCCGTGAACGCATTTCTTACCTCTGTCTCCCAGTGTGGGGTTAAAAACCTAATATCATCTGCCAAATAACCCACAATATCTCCTGTAGACTGTCTGTATAAAAAGTTTAATATTGCCGGTACGGATAATCTTTGCCCATTGTATTGCTTAATGTTTAAGTGTTTATACTGCTTTAGAGTATTTGCACTAATATTATCGTCATCGTCTATATATACCAAGAATTCTAACGAATCATGATTATCAGCATTACTAATAACACTGTCTAAGAAAGTAGATAACCTATGTGGTCTATTGCGTGTTGGTAGTGCTATACTGATCATTTCATCCATCCTAATCTACTATCGTATTCCTTAATTTCTTCGTCATTGGACCGGTTGTTAGAATGTTTTCGAACATAATATAGTGGCATTGGGATGTGTCCTATATTATACTTTTCAAGAAATCTACGCTTTAGCTCGTGTCCTTCTCGGTATCTAAACTGTTCGTTATATAAGCCAACATCTTCTAGACATTCTTTGCGATACATAATTGCACATGCAATTTCTTCATCCATCCAAGACACTTGTCTTTGTACATTCTCTACATTATCTACATCAAAATAATCGCAACAAAAAGCCTGATACTTCCTATTCTTATCTAAGGCATATTTAAGCATAAACAAAAAATGCCTATTCACCCAGTCATCGGCATCCACTCTGACAATGTATCTGCCTATGCTGTTGTGGATACCTATATTACATGAATTAGGCAATCCTTGGTTCTTGGCATTTCTAATGTAGTTAATGTTTTCAAAAAGCGGCTGGAATTTACTGACTACTAGCGAGGTGTTGTCTTTACTTCCATCGTCAACTATGACTATTTCGTAGGAAAATCTTGCAACATGTTCTTGATTAAGCAGGCTGCGCAAACACCTTTCCAAGTACTTGCCGTAATTATAGCAAGTTACAATAATACTCACATCTGGTAACATTATATTTCCTCGATTCTGCCATCCACAACCTCTTTGATATCAAACAAGTCTGGATTGGCGTCAGCCAATTGCAACAGGCTTCCAAGTTTGAAATACTGGGAATGCTTCAGAGTCTCGATAACGAATCGCACTGTCCTCAAGTCTTTTTCTGTATCCAACTCAAATCCGTAGGTGCTGAGCCCTGTAGGGCTTAGCCGCAAAAACTGCTTGTTCGGGTTGCTGTTAAAATACCACGTCAGATACTCTGTGTCCTCTTTTTTATTCTTGTCTCTTAATTCCTTGAGGTATTGGGCAGATAAAATTTGAAAATCAGTGCCCTTTGGCAAATCAGTGAAACAAAACGGAGACCCATCATAAAATCTGACCGCCTGCTGTAGATATGTAGGATCAACAAATAAGTCATCACCAGTAATTCTAGCTACATGTGTCAGTTCGAATTGATCAATAGCACCGCACATTCTATCCAAAATATTGGGCTCAGAGCCTCTAAAAAATAAAATTCCATTCTGCTCACAAAACTCTACAATTACATCATCAAGGGGATTATCAGAGGTACATATGATGTATGGATATGGAGTGTGCTTTAACTGCCTGCATAGCCAATAAATAGAAGGGTGCCCACTAATATCGATTAAGGCTTTACCCGGCAATCGTTTAGAATTGTATCTAACAAATATTAACGAACAAAAGTTCATAACATAGTCTTGATCTTTTTGGCTATTAATACGATGTCACTAAACTCTGCCAAACCAACTGTCTGCTCCGCGTCAGAGATCGATTTGTCAGGATCAAAATGAGTCTCAATCAACATGCCATCTGCGCCCGCTGCAATACCAGCCAAGGTCATTTGTTTTACAATTTGTCTGTTTCCAGTCCCATGACTAGCATCAACAATAACTGGCATATGAGTGATGTGTTTCAAAGTAGCAATCAAAGAGATTGACAACTCCCATCTACAGTGGTCCAAATATGACACACTACCTCTTTCGCAAAGGACTACATTATTGTTTCCACCTTGCAAAATATACTCCAAAGAACCCATTAATTCTGCCAATGTCTGGTGAGTGCCTCTCTTCAAAATTACTGGCTTCTTTTGCTGTCCCAGTTCTTTTAACAATGCGTAATGCTGACTCTGCCTCGTACCCACCTGAAATACGTCGGCATAGGGCTCGATTTTATCTAAATCTCTAAAATCTAGTACATCTACGATATTCGGCTTGCCCCTTTCCTTGGCGGCAGCATGATACATTTTCAGCAAATTCATCTGCCATCCCCAGTTATTACCAGGATACGTTCCTGCCCTAAATACTCCGCCACGAAAATGAGTTACGTCATCTTGAATGGCATCAAAAATCTTATTAACCTGATCATCGCTCTCTATGGAACAAGGGCCACCAACCACAATAAACTCTGGCAATTCATTAAAGCATTTAGTAGCTAAATCCCATTTGGGATCAGGACCAAATTTGTTTTTGTACATATCATTCTCCCACGATATTATCAATACTTAGTTCAACTGGCCGTTTTGGATACGCACATCGATAGCAAGTACCTATATTTTGATAACTACCATTTACATGGATATCACGTAGCTTTTGAAACTTGTCTGAATGCCATGCTTCATGAATGGAAACATCTTGAAAGTTCCCTAGAAACAAATCATCAGGTGCTTCAAATGCGTGACAACAAGGGAACATTCTTCCATCATTAAACATTAGAATGCGCTGCCACAACTGTGGACAAGTAAAATGCTCACTTCTGCGATAGTTTAGAGTAGTGAAAGCATTCTCGTTTTTGATTAGCTCGCCGGGATTATAGACATCGCTAATCAATATCTTCTTCAGTGGCATCTTATTCCAAAAGTTAAGGAAATCATCAATCTCCTCATAATTAAGTTTTTGCTTCACGAAGCTGACGTGGCAATTAACATCTTCTGCAAATCTACACATATCCAACGCACTAGCATAAGCTCGATAAAAATTGCCACCTGCCCTCACTCTGGCATACGTTTCAGGCGTGATGGCGTCCAATGAAATAGATAACCAAGTCAACCCTGCTTCTACCATTTGCTGGTTAAGCTCTACGTTATAGTTTCCGTTAGTGTTGAGCATGATCTCAAATACACCTTTGATCTTAGCATAGGTAATGAAGTCAACAATCTGCGGATGCAGAGTGCTCTCACCACGATAATTCAATTTAATAGAGTGGAAATGACCATACTGAACAGCCTCATCAATAGCCTTCTTGAATAAATCCATATCCATCAGGGATTCTTTCATGCGCTGATCCTTAAACTTCTTAAAGGATGGGTCTTCAATGTAAACTGTATGACACATCGGGCAATGCAGATTACAAGCGCTTGACAACTCTAAATCCAAGTGAGTTGGGAAGTCACTCAATTTCTGCTCAAGAGGCCATTTCTCGTATTGCTCTCTATACCGAGTATATCGATCAGCATCACGATCGACAGCATCCGTATTCTCTTTGACAACATAATGATGCCCTTGTCTAAATGGGGTATGTTCCGACATTTTATTCACCTAACCTATCAAATGCAGATTGAAACGCTACATCAATACCTGCTTCAAGCACCTCATCTACATCGAAGTAAAACCTTCCTGAACAAAAATCTTTGCTCAAGTCAACAGCAAATTGGTGATACGATTGAACCTTGTTTCTGAGTGTTTTTTGCAAAGTCTGACTCCTACTTTTCCTCTCCTTATCAGTAGAGGTTTGAGTTACATTGACAGATACCCCATTGCCTACATGCATTACTCTACCCGGATCAACTATCAGCACATTTTTTGGATGCAAATAATGCATCAACTGCCCCTTAATGTAATTCTGCCTGGCCCAAATATGCAAAGCCTTGGTGTTATCGCATTGTATTTTGTTTGCCAACTCCTGACTTATGATGTAAGGCCAACTGTTGCAGTTGCCTCCAATTGGTCGAGCAAAATAAAACCTAAATCCTCCCGATTCAATAACGGGGTTCTTCTTTCTCATCATCCTAGTATAAACACGATAGTGAACCTGTAATTTCACCATCCCAATATCAGGCATGGTATTCAGTGTATGCTCGGCAACCTCAAAAATATCTCCTTCATCAGTACCCACAGGGACTTTCGGCAAAATTGCCCCATTAGTAGGCATATGCTGTACAGTCTTTGTAGGAATGGGACTTTTCAAATAGATGAAGTCATCCTCTGTAAACATGTAATACTCGGTTTTGCATAGTTTAACAGATTTACGCATCGTTTTTGCAAAGCTACCACTCCTTTTTGATGTATTATACCAGTGTTTAGTGTTGTAATACATGTCATCCATGTCAAATTTTTTGATTCTGTTGTACACTTCCTGATCAGAACCATCATCTGCAACAATAATACGAATGGTATTGCCCAGAAAATGGCGCAGTAATTTTATGTTCAAATCAAGAAAGTACGGCCTGTTGTAATGAGCTATATTTACAGTAATCATTTTAATCCTCTCGCAAACCTAATGAAATCATTTCTGCCCACAACGTCAGAGTTTCCGTCAATCTGAGCATGCAAATACGCAAATACACTAGCCATAACCATTGCATCCTCGGGAGACCCTCCTGCCTCAACAGCCAACGAGCTGATACTGAAGAAAACATCACCACAGCCTATGGTGTCTCTGGTACTGGATGACACAGCAGGAACACTCCATAATGTATTGCCATCGAAACAAACCGAACCATCACTTCCCTGAGTAATAAACAGCAGTTCAGCATTTAATCTGTCGTACAAATAACGTGTTGACATTTCAATGTTCACCTCACCAGAATTAACTATAGCCTCTTTCTTGTTCATGCAAACGCAACGTTTCTGCACATTATCATATTTCCAAGGAAAATTCATGTGCCTGTTTGAAGAGTTATGTTGCACCATCAGGTATTTAGGAACATTACTACCAGACAATAGTTGTATGACATCATCCGTAAAAGCGCCGTGTCCAAAATCAGCAATCAGCAGTACATCGATATCACTTCGATTCAGAAATGATGATAATATATCCAGCCGTACAGATGACTCAAATTTCTGATTCACCTCAAACATCTTGTTATGCTTATCTTTGTCTACATATCTGGTTTTGATAATATTGCCATCGAAAAATGGACATTCTCCCCGTTGCGAAAGAAGGTATGACTTATCGCACAATCCTTTTATAAGATTGTACACTGCAAATGCACCTCCCTCATCTACTCTGCTATCTAATACTTCCATAGATAAGATAGGATACTTATTGGCACTTCCAAGTGAAGTCGAAGTGATATACTCGTCTAGAATTCCCTCGCCAATAACAGCAACCTTAAGATCATTGATCTTGTCTAGCAAATCCATATAGTAGCTAGTATTTTTTGCATGCTTACAGAACTCTGGAGTCTTAGTCAAATTCTTAATCAATTTGGTAGATGACAAAATAGCCCCAGACACAAAACGTATATCACCGCTATACTTACGAACAAGGCTGACTTCACGATCAATGTTCCGAGTCAGATCAACTTTATCCCTGTATTCAGTACCTTTGAAATACAGGTCTGGCTTAACCAGTTCAATAGCAGAACAAGATGTCTCATCATTAAACACATCACACAATACAAAATCCACTGCTTCGATAGCATCTACAATTTCTGCCCTGGACAGCTGGCTATACAGGGGTCTGTCTGGTCCCTTGGCTGCATATCTATCTTCTGCAATAACAACAAACAAAAAATCGCAGCATGATTTAGCCATCATAAAATGCTCAATATGACCTGCATGTAGTAAATCGAAAGACCCTGAACACATGCCAATTTTAATCTCATCTTTACGCAACTGTCTTAATATATCTGTTGCTTTTTCTTTATTCACTATCATCGAATAACTCCGGTATGCCTGAAAACACTTTGCGATACTCCTTGAAGTATGCATGCGTAAAGAAAGGTAAATCACTACAGTCATGATGCTCTCGAATTAAATTAGACAATCGTTTGGCTCCCCTGACGAAACCATATTTTGACTCCCATAGCGAGCGCTGGTTATTAGGTAATTTAAGAATGTTTTCACATGCCTTCTGTAAACTTTTTTCATCACCAGGTTTATACAAACTACCAAAACCCACATCCCCTTCGACGTAATGCCATCCTCCAGTAATATCTCGATTAACGATCACCGGCCTGTTTTGCAAAAAGAACTCCGGTATCATTCTCGGACTGCAATCCATCTTATTCGGAAATAGTCCGAATTTTGCTTGAGACATTACCTTGGCAATTCGTGCTCTAGGAATATAACCATTATGTATTTTTACATTACAACGTTGCAATGACTTAAGATCACCAGAAGCAAGTTCTCTAGTCCCATTGTAGAAAACTACCATTCCAGTCAGTCCAAGTTTTTTCAATATGACCACATCTTTAAGAAAATTGCCAAAACCTTTATACAGATCGCCTCTGTGCCCAGAAATAGTGAAATAGATATAATCCATAGTCGTTTTTTTTCTGTTTACAAATGGGCAATGAGACCTGTCAACACAATCTGATTCTGGAAATAAATACTTAGGCGCATCAGTAGGCAATAGAGATTCGTTCCTATAACAATGCAACCACATAAACGGATCGATCAGAGGAGTGTTTATCAGACCTGGATTAGATACAAAACAGAAATATGGACACGACGGTAACGGAGAGACGGGTTTTCTTACACAAACAACAGGTAAAGTGAATGACTGTCTGGACTCCGTATTATAGGCAATAATCTTCTTGATCCTGTCCGCTCTCTGTTTAATATTAAACACCGCACATCCTCCTAACTTCGTGCTTCAGAATATCTGTATTTGGTGTCCCCTTGATCAGCAACATCTTGCATGCAAATGGATTATGTAGACTATTGAATCGTGTACGCAACTTTTTATATTGCTTCGCATCAAGAGCAGTGATAAAAGGCAATTGAGCAAAAGCGGCGATATGCAAAATTCCAGATGCAGGCCCCACACCCAATACCGACTGTGACATGGCAGCAATATGAACATTTAGCATATTGAATTGATCTATGTTAATCAAATCCAAAGCGCCATCAGGCACACCATTACTAAACAATGCCCCATCTGGTGAACCAACAAATGCAGTCACCAATCCAGTTGACCGTAGTAAATCACAAATTTCAATGTAATAGCTTTCAGGCCAATTTTTATCCGCATTGCGTATACGAGCGCGAGGGTAAAGGCTGACTAACTGAGATTCAGAATCAAAACCTTGACTATTCATTATGGAATGCAATGCGTCTACATGGAGATTGTTTGGCTTGACTGGTATAACACGTTGCTCATTGTATGGTATAAGTTGTGGCACATACCGATTAGAGTATACTCCTCCAACATCTACTCCATTGTATTTCATCTTTTCCCAAGGAATAATCCATTTATCTACATCAGGCAATTGTTTTTTCAGTTCTTTTATTAACTGGTCAGCTTTGGGAGCCATTGTGAAATTTAACGGCCTAGCCCGTTTAATAACTGGACCTTCCTTTGTCCAATAGTCTGTAGCAAACGCCCTTGCAGAATAATTGATGTTGCAAAACCATTCAGGAATTGAAATGTACTTCATATCAATATCTTGATACAAGCAATCTCTGCCAGGAAAACCCACAACATACTTGTCCCAGTCTTTATACTCGGTATCACATAATTTACGAACCCAACCCTGCCAAGACGTAAGTTCCCAACCCAGTTCACCAATCCAAGGGCCAAATACTATTTGCTTGCTAGCCATTCTTGATACTCCCGTCTTATTCGTTGCGCAGTTCTGCGTTGATTACTCTTATGTATGTTACCAAATGTGTTATCATGTTTGCATCTAATTACTAACTCTTCATTAATTCCGCCGAAGCGAAAGCCGAATTTTAGGCAGTCTATCCACAGTCCATAATCTTGTGCCCTTATATTTCTACGATTGTATCTGACTGTATCAAATATGCTACTTTTCATCATAACTGCTGAATGATAGAAAATGTTTCGTTGAGGCAGAGCCGAAACTATATCATCATGACTAATCAAAGAAGGCTTGTGGTTAAATATCTGACCCTTTACATCACAAATACACACAGCAGAATTCAATACATCGATGTTATTCGCCTTCATATAATCAGATTGTCGAGCCAGTCGATTTGGAACGGATACATCATCTGCATCATGTGACACAATAAAATGACTATCAATGTTTAGCTGCGTCCATTTTACTGCCCGTACTAACGATCTTGTCAACCCTAAATTTCGACTATTCTCAATCAATTGAACAATGGGCAAGTCTGATGCCAACATGATTTTTACCGTATCATCCGTGCTGTTGTCATTTACTAACACCAATCCAAAAGGTATAACCTGATTCTGTAAACCTTGTATGTATTTATAAAACATAGTTGGAGTCTTAGAAGCATTATTATATAGGGATGTTATGACTATAATCATTAGACACCTATGATGTTTAGTATGTTCTGACAATTACCTTCTTCGTGTTTTGAAACACACCAATTCATCGAGGCTTCGTAGTTAGCAAGTGCCTTCTGGGGTCCAATGGTTCCTTTTGGCACTGATGACCAAGAGTTAAATCTAAATCTCTGGGCCATTGCACCAAAGAATCGAGTTGCACTCTTGTTTTTGTATTTCACCTGGCTGTGCATAATGGTTGGCTTCTTGGACATTACTGCTTCCAAAACATATCTTGATTCACACGGCAAAATACATATATCACTAGCGATGGCCGCCGCCGCGGAACAAGGTGGATAAATCCATTCATTCTCAATGTACTTATCCACACAGGGAGCGATTGTCTGACTGCAAGGATTTTGTACAAGCTTCTCTCTGGCTTTGAAAATTACATAGTACAAATCCCTTGGTATCCTGCTGATGATACTCCTATAAAGTGGAGTCCATTTCGTTTTAATTGCCTTGATATTCCCTGTTTCAGCAATCAAGATCACACCTTTATCAGTTTCAATGCCCAGCTTCTTTCTGCAATCTTCTTGAGTGAAATTTTCAAATACATCATAATATGGGTGGCTGAAGTGAATCTTATGTTTCCAATCCTTTAACACCTTACAACACTCGGGCCTTGAATAAAAAAACGGCCCCTCAGCAAAGACGAAATCAGCGTGATGATACGCTTCATAATTAGCAACATCGCATCCATCAAAACCCCAACTAATCATACATATCTTACCCATTGAAGGTTTAGAATTGAAGAACTGCAATTTCTTGAATAGCGGGTAGAATGAACAACACATAAATGTATATTCAAACTGTTTGTTCTTCATCCATTCGTGGAAATCAGTCATATGTCCGCTAACTTTCTTGACCTTATCAGACATTTCAACTTTATCAAACAGTCCCTCACAATTAGTAAGAAATACTTTTCTATAAGCTTTCAGCGGTGTGAGACAGAAGTATGCTGTAACATCATACCCTCGCTCCGCCAAAAACTCTATGAGCACTCTACTGTTATTAAGATCATATAAATCTGTGATAACAAATAGGAACATTATTCTTCACCTTTCATCTTATTTATCAGATAATGCAATAAAACGGCATGAGATGACTCAACAATGCCGTAGTCGGTAAAAGGCACGTGTATGTTAACATGGCCAAGCGAGCATAGATTATTGGGTCTGTTAAATCCAGAAAAGGTCACAATATAGTAGTCCAGCATCTTTGCTGCCATCACGGCATTGACAATATTTTGAGAGTTGCCGCTACTACTTATAGCAATAAGTGATCCACCTTTAGGCCACAAACCTATCTGGCGTGCATATATATCTTCATAACAAAAATCGTTAGTCAATGCGGTAACCACTGCTGGATCAGTTAAGGCGGACGCCAGCTTGCCTAACAATAGTAAGTCCACTGCCATATGCGAAGCCATAGCAGAGCTTCCTCCATTACCGACTATGAGAATGTGTGGCGATGCCTCCAATTCGGGAGCAACTCTGTCTAATTCCGTCTTATACTGATCTAAACCCTGGAAAGCATCAAAATACATAATCTTTCTCCTATCTAAGATTTTTCATAGTCTGGTGGTATTTGCCTCTGCTTCTCTTTCGATTCACGGTTACGTGAACATTGTATTCCTCAATAGAACATATATTACGTAATATCTTGAAAGCAATCTTAATCTTCTCTACAGGTACAACTCTGGCATGATCTTGGTATTTGCCAAAATTATTGAGAAACCTCACTAGATTCTGCTTCACCTGATCGTTTTCTCCATTTTTATAATAGTAACAACCCAGCCAATACCACACCACATAAATCTGCTTCACACATTTAATGTCTTTTGCTAACCGAAAGGATTGCCAGTAATGATCTTCCATTCGAGATCGGTATTCCTCCTTATCTTCCTTATCTTCAGACAGAGTATATAAATCTCCATACCTATGACCTAAAGCTTCATTCAGCAAAATCAAACCGAAATGCTTCTTTTGCTTGAGAAACTCATCTTCTAAAATTTGCACGAAATCAAAAACATGGTCCCAATACTGAGAACGACAACAGTTTGAGGCGAGCCCTTCAGAACGATTAGGATGAGTTATACTAAGCAAAACACCGTTACGATCCGACAAACCAAACAACTTTCGCATAAATGAAGTATGTAAATGCTGTTTGAAAGGTTTGAAATCACTCACTTCAATGGTACTGGGAAACATAGACACAATATGAGATGCTACTGCTTGATAATCAATGTTAGGCAACGACTCGAATATCACGTATCCCAAATGACCGTTCCTTTCAAAGCCTAATTTATTAGCCTCTTTAATGATGTTCATAGAAAAACTTCCTTCACAGGGAAGACTGTAGTTTCATTTACCTCTCGTCTTTCTCTGTACTGTCTAGCTATTTTCATCCATCTTTTCTTATTCGATCCTTCTGGTGAAACTGATGTCAAGTTCCCTGAATACCACCTATACAAATAGAGAGCCTTGTTGTGAAACCCGCCCTTACCACATTCTTCTAGCACAAGCCCCAGATTCTTGTCTACGCAACATCGCATACCAGGTTTGAATATCGGATGATTAGATTTGTCCTTGACATTATGCCTAAAAGTTCTCCAGTGAGAGAAACAATGCCTCTTCACTTTTGCCATCTCAGCAAAACTCTGCCCCGGCTGCGGCAGCGAAGAAACCCCATTCTTAAACTTCCGCAATTTCTTATTGCATATATCATGCTGAGTGTATATATAGTCTATATCAGGATATTTCTGGTACAAATCATACACTTCTTTCATTGCCGTAGGAATCAAAGCATCGTCTATGTCCACAACTCCGATCAAATCTCCAGTGGCATGTTGTAGTGCTAAATCATAAGCCCCACCACAATACAGTCTGTTTTGTGATTGGACGATCTTGATCTTTCTGCAATCAGGCAGTTGTCTTAACGCATCAAAAGAACCGTCTGAGCTGTGATCATCAACTATTATCCATTCCCAGTCCTTAAAACTCTGAGCCATTATGCTCCTATAGCAGTCTTTTATAAACGGTCTTTTATTCCAGCATGTACTTAGTATGGTAAATTTCATTGCAACACTTTCAAAAAGAAGTCGTAATAGATTTGAGCTACATTATTTATATTAAGATCATCGTGAGGATCAGTCCTATCCATCACCACTAACTGCTCCAAACCCCTTGCCGTAACTGCTGGATCAATATTGTTCACTCCATGAATAGGTCGATAATCCCATCGCTCATCTTCTAGTAGTCTAACTCCATTCTCTCTCACAATTTCAGGCGTACCACCGTTTGCAGTATGTAATACTGGTAATCCACAGCATATCTCCTCTACAACACTATTTGGACAAGGGTCAAACTTCCCCAGATGTATCGCATGTGAACAAGATTTCATAATACCAATACCACGACCAGGCTTGACTTGACCTAACCAAGTAATTCTATCATGCTGTATCGCATTCGGTGGAGGCTTGCCTATCATATAAAGCTGATGCGGAATATTAGATGCTAAGAATCCTTTACAGATTGATTTTGCCCTCTTTGTTGGTCTCCATTCTGCGCTTGCCACCAAACCGGGGTTTTTGGGCAAATCTACTGATTTAGTCGAGTCAATAATATCCCAATCTACCCCATTAAGTATCACAGTGTGTGGCTTAAGGGTTTTCCCCAAATGAGATTCATAACAGTTTTTACAAAATTGGCTCTGGTATATAATTCCATCTGCTTTTTTAATAGATGAAAAAATGTTCCTATTACCTCGATCGACATTTGTGTCCTTAGTGTTCCAATACATGCCATCGATCCTAAGCACAACTTTAGAACCTTTGGGCCTATTCTGGAAGTCTATAATTGCAAAATATATATCAGGCTTTCGGTCAACAATAACAACACCATGATTTGCTGTAAGTTTCTTAAACAATCGCTTAACAAATATCATCGGCCCAGTGTCAACAAACTTTCTACTAAGTGACACTCTCATTTGATCACCTTAATTGGATAGGGCTTGATGCCTAGATCAATGCGCCTCTGACTATAATCTCTCGCTAGGGACTGCCAAGTCTTACGCTGAGCGCCTGCTTTAGTTAACGACATATTTCCTTTGTAGTATCGATAGAGATACAACTCTCTCGGGAAGAAAGCACCAACACCCAGTTCCTCCAAAGCAAAACCCATGTGCTTATCTACAGCCACCTGTAAGACAGGAGGGAAAAGAAAATCAACGTCTTCAACAGCAGCTCGCCTAAACGTTCTCCAGTGTGAGAAACAATGCTTGCGTTTCACGGCTGCCTCAACAATAGACAAGCCTTCTGGTGGAGCGGAGGATAACCCACGTTTTTGTCGTTGTAATTTAAGGTTGCACCAAGCATGTTGCGTATATATATATGCCAAACCGGAATGAGCATTGTAACGCTTCATAATCGTCTTCACAGCATCAGGTGCTAGAGCATCATCTGCGTCAAGTACGCCACAAAAATCCCCGGAAGACTCCCTTAGGGCACGAGCATAAGATGAAGAGCAATACAACTGACTGTCATTTCTAATGACCTTTACATGCTTGTGCTTAATCTTCTTCAGTAATTCCCATGATCCATCAGAGCTATAGTCATCAACTATGATCCATTCCCAGTCATTGCTATCCTGAGCAAATACACTTTTCGTCAATGCCTGCAAAAAAGGTCGGTCGTTGTGACAAGCTGTTAATATAGAAAATATCTTATTCATCAGTTAGTTTCTCAAATAGCTGGACATATTTGCATGCCGTGTGCCTTACATGCAAACGTTCTTCAAAATCTATTAAAGTCTTATCTCTCAAGTCTGGGAATTTCCCAGACGCTAACTGCTTCAATCGAATTTCAAACAAAGTACGATCCTTACATAGAAAACCATTCGTACCATTCAAAACCAACTCAGGAGTACCGCCACGAGCAGATGCTAATACTGGGACTCCCGATGCCAATGCTTCCAGAACTGCTATACTCGCACCTTCATCTCCAAACGTCTCGTAGAAATATGCATCAAGTTGTTTAATAATCCCCATCTTATGATTGCGATCAGTTATCGTTCCGTGATATGTAAACCACTTGTACTTGTTGGCTACTGCTTTTGCTTCTTTGTGGGTGCCTATGAGATGATGGTGGAATCCTGGGATGGTCTTGGATATTCTCTTATTCATCCATGTTAATGAGTCAGCACGGAACTTTGCGGAGACCATACGATGACACCGACCAGTCTTAAACCCACCTGTTATGTCTTTTGCCTCTATATCTTTAATGTAGTTGTTTTCAATACCATTCAGAACAACTAACTTGCGAGTATCATGAATGTGCTGATCCCATTTGGTTTTATCCTCAAGAAATGAGCATACTGATACATAGGCATCGCAGTCCATAAAATCACGTATCCGATTGATGCTATTCCAAGTGTGATTAAGTAATACGTATTTTACACCTTCCGGCAAATACTTTTGTAATGGCTTAGAAATTGCTATGCGGTGATGTAAAACAACATCTATCCGATTGTCGATAAGAAACTGACGGAAGTCGGCGTTTGGAATCCACAAGTAAGACGTGTTGTAAGAGGCAAAGAGCCGCCCTGGTGGTTTCTGCTTCTTGGGACTAAGAGCAACAATGTAGTTCTCGGTATTCTCTCCGAAATATGTATTCAGGCCACCAACCAACTCAGCCATCATTGTCTGAGCGCCGCCAAGTCCAAGACTCTCGATCACATGACAAATCTTAAGATGCTTGGTAGGTACAAACGAATCGAATGGCAGGAAGTTTAACGAAAGCGGACTGTGGGATGGTATCGTGGTGTAATCTCTAGGTGGCCCTTTATGGCGCAACCCCTTATTGATGGCTTGACGCATTGAGGCACGCTGTCTGCGTCTAATTTCGGCACGGCTGTTTGCATGATGCCTTAGTGTTGGTTTGTCATCACTGAGTTCGAGATTATCCGAAAGCACAACAATCTCTGTCGGAGGGCCTTTAATTATTACTTTTTTGCGTTTACGATCAACCAGTCTATCTTGGGCTATCTTTCTTCGCTCCGCTAAGGTGAGAATTTTCTTAGTCCGTAGATTCTGGCTCCTGTATTCCCTGAGACTTCGACCTCTTCTCATAACATAATCCTTTGCAGTTATCGCCGGTGGCGATCATCTGGTGGCTCATAGACTCGATATATTGTCGAAGTTCATTTACATTTTTTACGCAATAAAATCCTTTGCCAGATTCAAAATACACGACATACTTGCAACAACCAGCCTGCCGGTATTTACAGGTTTCCGCCAGATGGTCGTCTGGAATTAAGAGTGAATCTGAGAGAGCAAATTCCATAAATCATTATACACAAAAGGTGCAGAAGGTGTGAACCTCCTGAGCCTAAGTACTATTGAAACCAACGAGCTTATTCTGTCGGAGTTTCGTCTAGTTCTGCGTTAACCTGCTCTTCAGCAGCCTTCCACTCATCCCATAGAATCCAATAGAAAGGCTTTTGTGACCAGATGTATTCCTGCGGAGTCCTAAGCAGAGTGCGTCCACGCTCCCATTGGACCTTCAACCAGGATAGTTCATTCATCTCATCAAAGACATACTTAACTGCTCCTTGTGCCGCAGTAGTATCAGAAGTTTCAACCGCATCAACCGCTTGCTCAGCCCCATAATTCAAAACTAACTGAGCATGCTTGTCGGCCAAGTTGGTGAAGACTTTATCCTGATGCCTCAGCCCTGTATCCATTGCTTTTGCCGCAATAGGCTGAGTGGCTTGACAACCAAGCATCAACAACGGCAAAATCAACAAAGCAATAAAACCTAATCTTTTCTTAGTCATCGTATACTCCTTAGCCGGAAACCAGCATAATACCAGCGACAAAACCACGGAGATATGCAAATGCCTTTTCCTTTGTCTGCGCTTCAGCATACGCTTGCTTCAGAGCGTCAATATCTTCGTTTGTAATTCCTTCGAACTCAACTCCAACTTTCCCGCCAATTTCAAACTCCCTTGGCCCTGAGTCGGATGCCGGTACATCAGGAGAAACATTTTGGTTCTCTGCCCAAGCCTTGGCAACTTCCAAAAATCGAGCGAGCATTTCCGGTGTCTCGGAAAGCCATTTCAAAAATTCTTCGTTAAATTGTGGGTTCATAGTTACCACCTCCGACCTATTATACGCCGGAACCGACCGATAGCCCTGCTATAAAGCGTGTCGTCAGAGAACCGCAACCGCCGCAGGCGGCGAGCGTAGCGAGGGCTTGCCTTGCGGATGAATGACGACTACTCAAAAATATTTTCAATCTTTTAAATTTTCTTAAAGGAGTTCCTGTCCAACTATCATAATAGTAGTGCATGGACAGACAAAGTGCAAGAAAACTAACCAAAACCAAAAGAAAATCACAGACGTGCAAAGT
>Ga0210057_1001804_pt1 | contig 31812 bp, 38 predicted proteins | sample CryGeyCG2114_010_2_FD_183968 | JGI IMG/M metagenome (GOLD analysis project Ga0210057, IMG submission 183968) | Groundwater microbial communities from aquifer - Crystal Geyser CG10_big_fil_rev_8/21/14_0.10 (SPAdes) (version 2) | ecosystem: Environmental > Aquatic > Deep subsurface > Groundwater ... | reverse complement strand
TGTATGTCCTTTATTTTTCAGCTTGAAAAATTCCTTCCTAATTTCCTCTTTTAGCATAGAATAAATACAAAAATTAGAACAGAACTAATTTTCGGTAGCCCATGACATATGTCTCCTTGTTACACACTTTAGGGGTTTTTACTAAAATATAATTAAGGTATTGTGTAACTTATTCCTTAGAATCTAATTTATCTAAATATTCCTTGATTCTATCTATGATTTGAGGAATGAGGAAGCTTTCTATTTTTGTTTTGAATATTTCTGAAAGAGATTCAAATTCTGATAATCGATATTTATTATCATGTTTATCGATTAACATTGCATCTCGAAGTCTTTTTAATTGGCGCCTAATATTGCTTTCTGCTAGACCTTTAATTTCTAAAGAATTCTTTTTTCTTATTGATTCTACCTTATCTCTTACTTCAAAAGATGAAATCCATTGTTTATCTTTTCTTGATTCTTCTAGAACCATTAAAATATCTACCATTATATCTCTAGAATCGCCGGGCTGTAATAATCCGAGGCTTAAACAAACTTTCTTTACCAGCTCTCTCTTTGATGAATCATAAGGCTTTTCGTATCGTCTTAGAGTTATCTCAGCTAAAGGAACATCTCTCACCATAATCAAGTTAGAACAATAATGATTATAAATCTAATTATTTTCTTTTCTAAATGGAATTGGTAATATTCGTTGGAAAAGACAAAGAAAATTGGGGTCAATTAACTGCATTGGTTAATAGAATGGATTGTGAGAAGATAATTGTTGTTAAAAATTCTCAAGCTGAAGGATTTCCAATTAATTCTAAATGCCATGTAATCTCTATTGAAGATTCATTGCCTCTTGTAGAAATGAAGAAACAATTAGTCGAAGAATTAAAGCCTAAACTATCGGGAGATTTTGAAGTGGCTCTTTCATTGGCTTCAGGCTCTGGAAAAGAACATATGGCATTACTATCTGCTTTATTGAGCGTTCCAGTAGGTGTTAGATTAGCAGTTTATACTAAACAAGGGATTGTTTACGTTAACTAAAGAAATCTTTAAAAATAAGTAAATTTTCTTGTGGATATGGAAAATGGTAAAAAAATAATCGTCTTCCAGAATCTAACGTTACAGGTTTAAGAGCTCATCCAGTTGAAACATCTGAATCAAAATTAAATAAATACTGAACTTGTTAAAAACTAGCTATCAATGCGCTACTAGGAGCTATAAATCCATTATTTCTGTTAGAGAAGTCAATCAAAGATATATGAACAAGGCTAAGGAAAATATTTTTTTTCAATACACTAATGTAGTAGATATTGGGGCAAGGTTGATAGCTAAAGGAAGATTGAACCTATCTGGTGAACTTGATACTTCAATTAGAGATTTAAGATATTGTGTCACTTATCCTTATAAGATGTAATATTTTTAAAATTAAATTTATAATTAAAAGAAAATAAAGACCCATCTAATCATTAATACTAGAATTAATATTAACATTAACCATGTTGACGCCTTAAATGCTTTTTCCCCGATTTTCTTGCTTCCTGTAATTCCCCAAATTGTTAAGTAGAAGAATCTTCCGCCATCAAATATTCCTACTGGGAGCATATTTACTAATGCTACGCTAATTGATATTAAGATAGTCCACCATAATAAATCATAAATGAATGTACCAAAATCTCCAAGTTTAGATTCATAATAAACCATTGGATCTTTTATTTTGATTATTGAATTCATAATTATTCCTCTTAAACCAGTAGTTTGTTGAGGGATTATTCCAATTCCTAAGAAAGGATTTCCGTCTCTATCTGCTAGAGTTAATTCATAATCCTTTGTTTCTTTTGTTTTTTCATCAATTAAAGTTTTGATAGTTATTTGTTCTCCGGGAGAATGAGTCGCTATTTGTGTTCTTAAATCATCAAATGAAGTTATTTTATTTCCATTTACGGATAATATTGCTCCACTTAATTCTGATTTTACTGCAGGAGCATCGTCATAAACTCCTATTTGGGGTCTTTGTTCATCTAAAGTTCTTTTTAGAATTGAAGGAGGAACTAAATAACTTCTATTATTTGCTTCTAAATTTACAAATTGAGAAGATTCATTTATTTGAGCATCTAATATTGGAAGACCGTTAACTAAATTTATGTCTTCAGTATTAATTATCGCTGTTGAATAAGTGTTAAAGTAAACCCCTATTGGACTCATAGTGGCGATGATGAATAACCATAATATTATTCCGAATAATATTGCTGTCAAAATATTTGCAAAAGTTCCTGCAGCTAAAACTGATAATTGCGCAAATTTACTCGATTTATTCATATCTTTTTCATCTTGTTCAACGAATGCTGCTAGGAAAGGACCTAAAAATCCAAATCCTGTTGAATGAATTTTTATTTTATTTAATCTTGCAAAAATTCCATGAGCGAATTCATGAGGTATTGCAATTATGGCAATAATTACTATCCAATATGTAAAGTAAAATGGTGGAAGAAAATCCACTGCAAATAGTTTATCGATATAAGGAACTAATGGAGTTAAAATTGGGACTCTTAATTGTTCTGCTAATCCTGGAGAAGCTAAATACATATATGAAAACTTAAAGAAATACCACACCATTAAAATCATTAGTAGATATCCTGAAGCTAAAATTACATATTGCAAAGGCATTAATATTTTTGAAAACTTCTTACTTGTCCATTCTATAAACTTTATACCTATTTTTGTCCTGTATAAATATAGCAATCCCTCTCTTTTTAGATTATGTTTTCTAGTGTAAAGAAATAGAACTACCGCTAGAGTAGACGCCACTAAGAATGCTAAATCATATACAATAAAGCTCATATTACCTATTTTTTCCTTACCGCTCTAAAAGAACGACCATGACATTTGATACATCTAACTTTCTTTGCAATTACTCTTACAGATTGTGTTCTTATTCTATGATTGCAATCTTTACATACGAAAATATTTGCAAACATTCTTTTTTGAGCAATTGGTAATTTTGTAGCCATTTTAATTTACCCTCATAATCATCTTTTTTCCTTCGACATCCCAATACTCTACTTGTTGTTCAGGAGCTAATTGACCCTTAAGATCTTCATGATAAGGAACATCTATAGTTTCATAGCTTTCTAAATCCATTACTGATGCAGAATCATCTGAAACACTTAATACTTGTGCTTTCTTTTTATCAATCATTGGAACTTCAAATCTTGTTGAACCTGGAACTGCTACAATTTTTTTCTTTCCAGTAAATACTCCTATCGCTTCAATTCTACACTTGCTTGCTCCGTGTTTTCCAGTCTTACTTGTATCCATGGATCTAACTGTATAAGCATCTCCATCTATTAGAATAGTTACTCCTGATTTTGCCCCAGTAGCATCAATTAATCTTAAAACCATACCAATCAGTGCAAAAAAACGTTTATAAAGTTTCCGTTGTATAGGTTGTTAATGAAATCCATTCTAAGTTATTTAGGATTATCTCTTTTTTCTTTAAATATTGCTCATTCTCAGGAGATGAACTTGAGAGATGAAACATTAAATATAGATGAATCTGAAATTAGAAGTCTCGAAAGATCACATTTAGAAATTGGAAATAATTTAAAAAATATTTATAATCGCGCGAGATTATATGATTCTGCATTAGATGAAGATGGACGAGGTGGAAGAAGATTTTTTGAAAGAGTAAGTAAAATAACATTGCGTGAATGGGGTGAAAATCATCCAATTTTTAAAAATGCTGAAGATATTTTTGAGGAAAGAATCAAAAAATTTTTTAGTTATGGGGTAAATAAAGTTAGATTAAGTCTTGGGGAAGTAAATGATTTGGAAGATTCTGCATTAGTAGAAAATATGGATCGTTATAATCTAAAATTTAATTTGGATCTCAACCCTAATGTGAATGTAAAAATTGGAAATGTTTTAACATTAGGAATATATTCTATGAAAGCAAAAGCCATAGTTGGTAAACATTTGGGCAATATAGATTTAGTAACTGGAATTCAAACAGATTATCTTAGAGGAGGATTTGAAAGTTTTGTAGGGATATATTTCCCTATAAAAAGAGGATTTATTCAAATTAATGCAAATTCGAGAACAAATAAATATTCAGGTCAGGAATTGGTCGCCGGAGTTTTTGGAAGATTAGACTTTTGAGAGGAAGCTTTATAAAACGTCTTTTACAGAGGAGTATATGGCAATCAAGAAAGGAGATTTTATCGCATTTAAATTTAGTGGATATTCTAACGGGGAGATATTCGATACTAATATTGAAGAAGATTTGAAAAAAATTAATCCGAAAGTAAAAGCTAAAGAAAGTATAATTGTGGTTGGAAAAGAAATGGTTGTTAAGGGATTAGATTCTGCTTTTGAAGATAAAGAAATTGGTAAGCCATATGAAATTAAAGTTTTGTCTAAAAATGGATTTGGAGAAAGACATAGGGAAATGGTTAAGACTATTCCTTTGAAAATATTTACTGAAAAACAAATTAATCCATATCCTGGATTAGTATTAAATATGGATAATATGATTGCTAGAATTATTACTGTTTCTGGAGCAAGAGTAATTACTGATTTTAACAATCCCTTAGCTGGAAAAGATTTGGAATATAAATTTACAATTACTAGAAAAGTAGAAGATGAATCTGAAAAAGTCAATGCATTATTTGAAGTTCTTTTGAGAATGGTTCCTGAATTTGAAATTAAAGATAAAATAATTATTAAAGGACCTAAATTCTTTGAAGTGATTGTTAAAGAATTTTCAGATCAATTTAAAGAAATGGTTGGTAAAGAATTGGCATTCGAATTGAAGGAAGAAGAAAAGGTAAAAGAGGAAAAAGAAAAGGATAAAAAAGAGTCTGATTCTTCGAAATAAATTTATGAAAGGAATTGTTAATAAATCTAAGATTAGTGGAAAGGGTGTTTTTGCAGATAGGGATTTGAAAAAGGGAGAACTCTTTTGTGAAATGGAAGGCAAATTAATGACTATACCTGAACTATTGGAAAAATGTGATTCTGGTGAGGAAGAAGAAGGTTATCCTTTTCAAATAGATGATTTAAATTATTTAGATCTAGATGACCCTTATATGTATATCAATCATTCATGCAATCCTAATTTAGGTATTAAAGAGGAGAAAATCTTGTTTGTTTTGAAAGATATAAAAGAAGGAGAAGAGGTCACATTTGATTATTCTTCAAGTGAATGGAGTAGCGATACTGGTTGGGGTGAAGAGTTTACAGAGCCATGGGATATGGAATGCTCTTGTGGAAATGAAAACTGCAGAAAAATCGTTACAGAGTTTCCACAATTGCCTGAAGAGATTAAAATAAGGTATGAACAATTGGGTGCTTTGCCTAGTTTTATTTTGAAAAAGATAGGGAAATGAAAAGAAGATAATTTTAACAACAATAATCCTTATAAAGCACTTTCCCTTGTTCAAATGATGGCTGATATTTTTATGGAAAAAACAACCAATAATGAAGAAGTTGATAAGGAATTAGAATCTCTGTTACAAAAGCAAGGTGCAAGAATAAAAGTTGTTGGTTGTGGTGGTGGGGGATGTAATTCAGTTTCTAGAATGAAAGAAATTGGAATTAAAGGCACTGAAATTATTACAATTAATACTGATGCTCAAGATTTATTGTATTCTAATGCCGATTCTAAGATTCTTATAGGTAGAGAATTGACTCATGGATTGGGTGCTGGAAGTAATCCTAAAATAGGAGAGCAAGCAGCTAGAGAATCCGAACAAGAAATTAAGAAAAAATTAGGTGAAGTCGATATGGTTTTCATTACTTGTGGTTTAGGAGGAGGAACTGGAACTGGATCTGCTCCAGTTGTTGCAGACATTGCTAAAAGACAGGGGGCATTAACTATTGGCATTGTTACTCTTCCATTTACAGTTGAAGGGCAGAAAAGAATAGAGAATGCACAAATAGGTTTGGAAAAAATGGTTGCAGTTACAGATACATTAATTGTGATTCCTAATGATAAATTATTAGAGATTGCTCCTGAAATGCCAATACATACTGCATTTAAAGTTGCAGATGAAATTTTAACTAATTCTGTTAAGGGAATTACTGAATTAGTTACTAAAGCAGGATTGGTAAATTTAGATTTTGCAGATATTAAAGCAGTCATGTCTAATGGAGGAGTTTCTTTGATAGGTATTGGAGAATCGGATGCACCAGATAGAGCAAGAGATGCAGTTGAGAAGGCATTAAATAATCCTTTATTAGATGTTGATATTAGTAATGCTAGTGGGGCGTTAGTAAATATTATTGGTGGCCCTAATATGTCCTTAGAAGAATATAAGATAGTTATGGAAATTTTGGGACAAAAAATTGCTCCTGATGCAAAGATTATTTCTGGAGCACAAATTTCTGCTGATATGGATACTTCGATAAAGGTTTTGATTATTGCTACTGGAGTTAAAAGCACGCAAATTTTAGGATGGTCTACTGATGTGCCTAATGATAAGAATAAAGAATTGGAAAGAGAATTGGGAATTGATTTTTTAGAGAATGATTAGTTTTACATAAATGGAAGATAATTTGAATAAAAAGTTGGATAGCCTTGCAAGAGTTTTTGATTTGAAAAAAGTTATGAATTTAAAAACTAATAAGGAATACATCAAAAGATATTATCTTATCAATAAATTGCCTTATTCCATGTTACACACTAAAACCGACTTAATTTATATGGGCATTAGTAGAGATGGAACTTATAAGGAAAATGACTTATTAGAAGCAGCAAGAATGGTTGAAAAATTTCTTAGAAAAGGGAAAAAAGAAAGGATACTTGAATTGGCTAGTGGACGAGGAGCCAACTCATTTTATTTAGCTAAGAGACACCCTGAAAAAATATTTTATGGTTTGGATTTTTCTCATGGACAATTAGATTATTCTTTTAAGAAAGCGAGAAAAGTTAAAAACTATTTTCCAAGAGAAGGAGATTATCATGATTTATCTACGTTTAAAGACTCTTCGATAGAAATCATATTTATAGTTGAAGCTTTGTGCTATAGCACCAATAAAGAAAAAGTATTAAAAGAAGCATATAGAGTTTTGAAAAAGAGTGGATTCGTTATTATATTCGATGGATATTCTAAAAAAAGAATTTTAAAAAATAATGAAAAAATAGCATTAAAGTTAGTTGAGAAGGGAATGGCTTTGGAGAAATTTGAATTATATAAAGATTTTATTTTTAAAGTTGAGAAATCTGGATTTAAGATTAAATTTGAAGAAGACGTATCTAAATACACCTTGCCAACTATGGAAAGATTTGAGAAATTGGCTAAGAAGTTTCTATATTTTCCATTTTTAGCTAAACTAGTCTGTAAAATATTACCTAAAGAGTTTGTCTATAATGTGGTATCTGCATATTTAATGCCTGATTTAATCAAAAAAGAAATAGCTTCTTATATGATTACTATTTTAAAAAAATAAAAGGTTTAAAAACTTCATTTTGCATGGTCTTTTATGGTAGCATTATTAACCAAGTTTAAGTCGTTTATTATTCAATCTAAACGAGTATGGCATGTTTTGAGAAAGCCAAGTGCTCAAGAATTTAAGTCTATAGCGAAGATATCTGCTTTAGGAATTTTAGCTATCGGAGCATTAGGATTCATAATCTCTGATTTGATTAAGTTAATTTTTAAGTAAGTTTATTTTAAAACTTGTTTGTCAAAAGGTTTAAAAAGTGCGTTTTCTGAAGTAAAGTATCGATAAACTACATATTTAGACCATATAATCTAGGGGTCTGAATCATAATGTAGGAGATAACTAATATGGAATTGAAACAAGCAGTTAAAGAATTGAGAAAGAATGAAAAGAAAAAATTCGATCAAGGTGTAGATTTGATTATAAACTTGAAAGGAATTGATATTAAGAAAGATAATATAGTTAGTGTTATTAATATTCCTAATAAAATAAAAGATAAGAGAGTATGTGGATTTTTGACTACAAAGTCTTCATTAGTTAAGAGTATTCTTCAACCTGATTTTGCTAAATACAAAGATAAGAAAGAATTGAAAAATTTAGTGAAGAATTTTGACTTCTTTATTGCATCAGCTAAATTGATGCCGTTAGTAGCAACTACATTTGGTAAAGTTTTAGGACCTACTGGAAAAATGCCTTCTCCTCAATTAGGAGTTTTAATGCAAGAAGATGATGCTAATATTAAGAATACTATTGATAGAATTAACAAATCGATTAAAATAAGAGTTAAAGAATCTAGCGTTAAGGTGTTGATTGGTAAGGAAAGCATGAGCGATGAACAAATTGCAGATAATGTTCAAGCAGCATATCAAGAATTGATAAGTGCCTTACCTAATAAGAAAGAAAATGTTAAGTCAGTAATGATTAAATTGACTATGAGTAAACCTGTAGTCGTGGAGATTAAATAATGGCTGCTAAAGTTGAGTTTAAGAGAGAAAAAGATATTCCAGAACATAAAGTTGAGTTTGTTAAAAGAGTAGCTGATAAGATTAAAAGATCTAAAACCTTGCTTATAGCTTCTACTAATAAACTTCCAAGCTCGCAATTTCATGATATTAAGAAAAAACTTAGAGGAAAGGCAGATGTTTTAGTAGGTAAAAGATCTCTAATTAATAGAGCAATTGATACTTCTAAAGTTGAAGGAATAAGCAAATTAAAAGAAAGTATAAATGCAGACATTGCAATGTTCTTTTCTGATTTGAGTCCATTTGAACTTTCAGGATTATTGGCTGATAATCAGAGCCCCTCTAAAGCTAAAGCAGGAGATATAGCTCCTGAAGATATTCATGTTGAACCAGGGCCAACTGATTTAGTTCCTGGGCCTGCAATTTCTGAACTTTCTGGAGTAGGTCTTAAAGTTGCAGTAGAAGGTGGAAAGTTGGCAGTTAAGCAACCAGCAATAATTGCTAAGAAAGGAGAAGTTCTAAAGGCTAATGTTGCAGGAGTTATGGCTAAATTAGGAATTCTACCTATGAAAGTAGGATTTGAACCTTTAGCAGCTTATAGCTCAGAAGATCATAAAGTTTATGTTGGAATTAAGATTGATAAAGAAGCTACTCTTCAATATTTGAGAGAATCAATTAGTAAATCAAAAGGATTTGCTATTAGTGTTAAATATGTTAACTCTGAAACTATCAAGTACTTTATTGGAAAAGCATCTCTTGAAGAGAAAGCTCTTTCAGCAAAGATTGGGATCACTTCTGAAGTTGTTGAAGAAAAGAAGGAAGAAACTAATGATACAAATGCAAAGGAGGACAAATAATGGAATACGTATATGCAGCTCTTTTATTGCATAAACTTGGACAATCAGTTGACGAAGCTAGCTTAACTAAAGTTATCTCAGCTACAGGAGTACAAGTTGATGAATCAAAAGTTAAAACTTTGATTGCTTCCCTAAATGGTGTAGATATTGCCTCAGAACTTGAGAATGCTCAAGCTATGGCTGCTGCACCTGCTGCTGCACCTGCAGAAGCAAAGAAGGAAGAGAAAAAGGAAGAAAAACAAGCTGAATCTGCAGCTGGTTTGAGCGCGTTGTTCGGATAAGTAATTATTTGTCCAAAGCGTTTAGAACATATCTTTGTAGCGGTAGTTTTAGCTAGAATTTTTCAATTTTATTTTTATATTAAAAATTCTTAGAGTTTTACCCCTCCTTAAAAGGAAGTGTTTGTTTTAGACTTTTGAATGTTCAAGAGAGCATTCATCCATAGACTTTAAGTCAGAGGTTTTCTGCATAAGCAATCTTGACATAATTAGATTTATAAGTGATATTTGGTATGGTTTTTCATGCCGACGTGGCACAATGGTACTGCGCTGGTCTTGAGAACCAGTTTCCTTACGGATATCCCGGTTCGATTCCGGGCGTCGGCGTTTTCTACCGGAATCGAAGTGCTCACAGAACAAGTTCAGTGGCAACTTTCGCAAATATCTTGCTCAAGTATTTCGGGCGTCGGCGTTTTCTTTTTGAATTAAATTTATAAACTGAGTATTTGCTAGCTTATTATGAACCCAGAAAAACAAATTAATCCCAGGGATGTTCTTAGAGAATATTGCTTATTTGGAGAAGGGGTTGATTTAGAAAGAGCTGTAAAAATGCACTTATTAGTAAATGAATGGAAAAATAAGTTTTTAACATCCCCGGCTTTACAAAATCTCTATTTGAATGAAGGTTATGAAATTGAAGGAAAAAGGCCTGAAAGTTTTTTGAATGTGATGGATTCTACTACTAATCGTAGAAAAATAATTGCGCATTTGATGATGTTAGATTATGCTATTGATTTACATACAAGACCTCCAATTATTAATATGGAGTATAAAGATTCTGGAAGAATTGTTTCAGAGGATTATATAAGCGGAACAGATAGAATTAGAGTGCTAACTTCTCAAGGGTATGATGCTGTGAAAATAGATTGCCTGCAAGAGACTTGGCTTCAACACCCTACGTTGAGTAAAGAAGTTAGAGAATATCAAAAACATTTAGAGGTAGCTTTTGATGAATATAATAGAAAATATATTTTAGATGGAATGATTAAAGTGAGAAAAATTCATTTTAATTGGGAAGGTGATGAAAATAATTTGCAAGAAAGATTGTCAAAAATTTTTGAAATAAGAGAAAGAAATGCTTTAGATAGTGCTTATTATGGAAGAGCAAATGGGTTGTTTAATGCTTGCAAAAGAGATTATGATAAATTGAATTCTTATCCTGAAGGTAAATTCTTTATTCTTTCTAAAGAAGAAGTAACCGAATTTATTTTTAGATAACCTCAATTTTCATAAGTAATTATATAAACTCTAATATTCTTTATTAGTTATTGCAAAGATTGTGAGGAATGATAACTTTGACATCTATTGAGTGGATTGCTTTTATTTTAGCAGTTGTAACTATTGTTAAAATAGTTACTTTGGTTATTAATAAGAAAATTTGGATGAATAAAGTTACAGTTCCAATTTACACTAATTCAAATGTTAGCAGGCCTGTCTTTTTGTTATTGGCGGCAATTGTATTTTATTATTTAATTCAGGTATTTAGCATAGTACAAATATTTGCAGTAATGTGCTTTACAGCATTAATTATGGGTTCCACTTTTATGTTTTATGGGAAAGAACTAATGCCTGTTTTCAAGAAAATAATAGATAAAAAATTTAGTGCTTGGATTTGGATATATTGTTTAGCATGGGTTGTTTTAGCAATTTGGGTTTTATTTGAAATATTTTAATTATCTGCCCAATAGTTTTTTCCAGAAAGATTTCTTTTTAATTATTGCATTTTTTGGTTCAATTACTTCATATTTTATTTCTGGTCTTGCCTTCATCACTGGAGCTTTTTGAGATAGATGTTCATCAGCATATTTGATGGCTTTTTCAACTTCTATTTTTGAATGTCCTTGATTAATTAATGCCCATCTTAATGAATCTTTAGTATATCCTTTTTTAAGGTTCTTTTTAATGTACTCTGCCAACTGCTCAATGTAACTTTCGCCATGATTCATGTCTTTTTTTATGAATTGAGATATATAAATTTAATTAGAGACTAACTTCCAGTTTTATCTGAGAATAAATCATATAAGGTTTTATCTTTGTAGGACTTTAAGAATAGTAGGAAATAGGAAATTATCAAAGGGCCGATTATAATTCCAAGTATTCCGAATACGAAGAAACCTCCAATCATCCCTACTAGAATTACTGCTGAGGACATATTAGTTTTTCTTGATATTAAGTAGGTTCTTAATAAATTATCTGCTGCAGAAACTATAACTAAGTTGTATATTACATATCCTGTTGCGATTAATGGATCAGATGTAGTAAATAGATAAACTGCTACAGGCACCCAAATTAAGAATGGGCCTAAAATTGGTGCAATTGATAGAACAGTGGCTAATGAAGTTAATACTAATACATTATCTACTCCGAATAGCCATAAACCTATTCCTGTTAAGGCTCCTTGTACAAGACCTATGATTATTTGACCATAAATTACTGCATCAGTTATGTCTTTGAAACTTTTAACTATAATTTTTTCTTTAGATTGATTAAATGGAGAAAGATCCTTCATAAATTCTTTTAATTTTTCACCATCTCTTAAGGCAAAAAAGAATACAAAACAGATAATGAAAAAATTAAGTAGAAGGGTTGGAGCTTCTAAAAATAATCCGATTAGAAAATTTAATGACGCTGAGCTAACTTTACTTACTATGCTATTCATAGCTACTGATGCTTGAATAATGAACTGCTCTGAGGAAGTTGGAAATATAGATTGAACTACTCCTTGTACATCTAGGCTTTGAGAAGCCTGAAATATTGAGAAAACTTGCTGAACCATAATTGGTGTGAAAAGCCATATTGGAAGGATTATTATTGCAATTAGAAAAATTATTAGTAATAAAGCTGCTAAATTCTTGCTTTTGACTATCTTTGAGACTCTAGAATAGATTGGCATGAATAGATATGCTAAGATTAGTGCACCTATTACAGAAAATAAAACTGGGCGAATGATTATGAATCCTAAAACTCCTGTTATTAGTATAATTAAGAGCAGCGAAAACTTCTTTGCATTTTTTTCATTAAAGTCCATGCCGTGCTCAATATCCCTTTATTTATAAATTTATACGAACTAATGACTTCAAAAAATTTATAAAGGAAAATTATCTATATGAGGGATGGATAGTTTCTTAAAGAAAGTTTTTGATGGAAGAGAGGACGATAATTCCCATAGATATTTCATTAGATTTGGTAAAGGTAGATATCCTAGAAGATTCTTAATTAAAATGGATGTGAGCAAAAAAATTAAAATAAAAACTAGCTTTGAATGGGCAAATGACTTAGTTAACTTTGCCAATGAACTTAAAAAATTGAAATTTACTGGGAAAGTTTTAACTAAGGATAAAACTCCTGGGCGGGAAGGTAAAAAGAAAGCAGGGTCATTTGTTTATGAAATTTCGGATGAAGATATTTCAGATTTTGCAGATAATTATTATTTTTATTTAGTAGATTGTTTAGATTCAGAAATTTCATTGAAGATTAAAAAGAGTTTACCAAAACCTGGTAAAGATAGTGAAAAAATTGATGATAAGTTTTGTGTTTTGGAACTAGATTTGAAATATTTGCCTCAAGTTAGAAAAACTTTCTTCTTCGATGTCTCTGAAGGTAAGAAAACTATCGTTGAACATGAACTTAATTTTAATGAAATTATCATCCCAGCTAATGAAAAAGACCCTGTAAAAATGAGGGAAAATGCTAAAAGAAAAGGTGAAATTGTTAGAAAAATGGTTGTTGATGGTAAAGAAACTTTGAAAAAATATTCTGTTGAAGCTTAATTTGTAGGGTTCTTTGATTGAGATAAATCGCAAATAATTATCTTTAAACTTTTTTCATGTTGCTCATAGAAAAGACTCACGGAGTAAACTGAGCCATAGTAATTTCCTTTTTCTTCTTCTATTAAAACTGTTAAAGGCTCTCTGTGAATAATTCCATTTAAATTTAATTCAGAATTTTGAATATGGTCATTTAATCGTTCTCTTTGATACATATCTATTGCTGTTCTGGATAATTCTTTTCTTTGAAGATCATCAACTAAATGAAAGGGATGAGTGACTACATAATATCTAGTAGGAGTTATTATTTCAGATTGGACTTCTCTATCCATAAATATTATCTAATTAAAATATATTTAAATTAAGTTATTCTTAAGGTAATATTTCAGTATTCGATGCCCTTTCGTGCTTTTATTCCTGAATCGTAAGGATGTTTGTGTTTTTTTATTTCAGTTACTAAGTTAGCATGTTCAAATATATTTGGATAAGGTAAATGTGAGCCAGTTAGTATTAATTCTTGATTTTTAGGCTTGTTTTTTATTAAGTCTATGACTTCTTCTTCAGATAAAAGATTTAATTGAATAGCGTAAAGAACTTCATCGGCAATTATAATATCATATTTGCCCATGCAGGATTTAAGATAATTTAATGCCTCTTGAACTTTATCTATATGTTCTTTTGTAGGCGCACCGATGACCCATGAACCTGTTCCAAACCTTTTGAAAGTGAATTCTTTAAATTTTTCTAGAGCACGGATTTCTCCAGGATAATCTATTTCTGGATTGCCAGTTCCATTTTTCATGAATTGGACTAAATGAACTGAACAGCCATTACCACAAGCTCTTAGACAAGTTCCTAATGCTGAAGTAGTTTTTCCTTTTCCATTTCCCCATAATATTTGCACGTGCCCCAATAGAGATTTGTCCATAAGTTTTATGAGTGGAGTAATTATATAAATATATTTATATACTAAGTTTATTCATATTATTTAACATACTAATAATCATATGAATACTCATAATAAGAAAATCATTGATTTTGTTAAGAAAACTAAAGTGGTAACTAGTTCGGAAGTTGCTAAATACTTAGTTATTTCTTGGAATACTGCGGATAAATATCTTTTAGAGCTGGTATTAGAGGGTAAATTGGAAAGAATAAAAAAGGCAGGGGTGAATGTATGGATAATAAAATGAGGAAGTTAGTCAATAAAAAAGGGCAAATGACAATATTTGTTATAATTGCAATAGTGATTGTTGCTATATTGATAATTTTATTTGTTTTTAGAAAAAATGTTGAAAAGCCAATTGATTTTAATGAGGGAAGTAATAGTGTGCCATTTGTAGAGGGTTGTGCTAGAGATAGTGCTAAAGAAGCACTAGATTTAATGTTGCCTCAAGGAGGATTTGTTAATCCTAAAAATTACATTTCATATAATCATATAAATATAACTTACTTATGTGAAAATGTGGGATATTTTGAGCCTTGTGTTAATCAACATCCTGTATTTTTGAATGAAATTAGAGATGAAATTTATGATTATAGTTATAATGACATAGATGAATGCTTCTTAAGTTTTAAAGATGAAATGGAAAGTAAAAATAAGCAAGTTGAAATTGGAGAGATGAATTTAAGTTATGAACTTGCTCCAAATAGAGTTAAGATAAAAATTGATAGAAATATGAAGATTACAGATGGTGACAAAATAAGTAATCTGAATAATTTTGAAGTTGAAATTATGCATCCAGTTTATGAATTAGCTAATGTTGCTAATGAAATTGCTAGCCAAGAAGCTAAGTATTGTTATTTTGAATATGTGGGATATATGTTAACATATCCTCAATTTACTATTGCTGAAAATACCTTATCTGATTCTACTAAAATATATAGTATAAAAGATAATAAAAGCGGCAAAGAATTAAATATTGCGACTAGGGGTTGCGCAATACCTGCAGGAATATGAAAAGAGTAAATAAAAAACATTATGGAAAAGCTGTATTTCAAATATTTTTACTTTTAAGTTTAACTTTTAGTGTTTCTTATTTAATTAGGGAAAGCTCTGAAAATGTTGTAATTATTAATTATGAAAAAAAGAATTATGATTTGGAAGCAAGATTATTAGGATTTGTTGGAAAGTTAATTTTTGGAGAGGGATTTGTTTCTGCTTTAGAAGTTGGAGATTTGCAAGATGGAAGTAATACTTGTTTATTATCTAAAGATGGAAAAATATGTCAAGAATATATTGCTAGCGAATGTGATTCTAAATGTAGTGAAACTTGCATTCCAACTGGAAAGAAAAATGTAGCTTCTTGTAAACCTGGAACCTGTTATAATCCTGTTGAGGGAGCTTGTTCTGCAGGAGCAACGCAGGGAGCTTGTTCTGCTAATGGGGGAGAATGGTTTGATGATCCTTATGAAAATATACAAGAATGTAGAGAAGGATGTTGTTTAATTGGTGGTCAAGCTAAATTCCTTACTGAACAACAATGTAATAGACAATCTCAATTGTTAAATATAGATAAAGAATTTAGGCCTGATGTAAGGACTGAAATTCAATGTTTAGATTTAGGAACAATTAAGGAAGAAGGTGCATGTGTATTTGAGAAAGAGTTTGAAAGAACATGTAAATTTACAGATAAATCTAATTGTTTAAAAATTAAAGGAGATTTTTATTCTGGAAAGTTATGTTCTAATCCTGAATTAGATACCATATGTGAACCTCAAAAAACAACTAATTGTGTTGATGGTAAAAATGAAGTTTATTGGTTTGATAGTTGTGGAAATAGAGAAAATATATATTCTGTTCCTAAGGCAGGGAGTTTCAAGAATGGAGAAGTTTTATCTAAGATAGATAGTTGCACTTTAAGTTCTGGAAACAATCAATTAGCAAATGCAAATACTTGTGGAAATTGTAATTATTTATTAGGTAGCACTTGTGGGCGAGTTAGTGATGGAGAAAAAGTGGCTGTTGGAGATTTTATTTGTAAAGACTTATCGTGTATTGATGAATCTGGTGTAAAAAGAGAGCATGGTGAATCTTGGTGTTCATATCAAGGAACAATTGGAGTTGATAAACAAAAAAATCGAGCAGTGGATACTCCTGGAAGTAGACATTTTAGAGAAACTTGTGTAAATGGTGAAATAGAAGTTAATCCTTGTGCAGATTACAGAAATGAAATTTGTGTTGAATCTCAAATCAAAATACCTTCTGGAGAATTTTCTAGTGCGGCTTGTAGGATTAATAGGGCTCAAGAATGTTTGAGTTATAATTTTGAAGGTGATAAAGATGATATTGATAGAAGCGATAAAATCAAATCAAAGTGTGAAAAAAATCCTGATTGTTTTGTAAAGGAAGTTGATGTTTCTGATAAATTTAATTTTAATATTTGTGCGCCTAAATATCCATCTGGATTTACAAGAGAAGAAAACGGTAGAGGAGAAGGTGCTGAGGCGATTTGTGCTATTGCAAATCAAAAATGTCAATATGTGAAAGTTAAAGGTTTGTTTAGTAGTAAAGAAGTGAATAAAGAATGTTTGCAACCTGAATTTGCAGAAGAGATGAATGATTTATGTATGAGCTTAGGAGATTGCGGTTCTTCAGTAAATTATAATGGAGATTATACTTCTAATTATAAAATTACTAGGACTGATAATAAAGATTCTGCTTCAATAAGCCAAACTTATTTGAATGCTTTGTTAAGATATGGCGATCCTATTAAAGGCCAATATGCCGAAGCAGGAGATTTATCAGACTTTTATGGAGAATTAGGAATTCCAGGAATGTTAGGAACAAGTGAAGTTCCTACAGATACTACTGAAGGAGTTGTAAAAATGGCTTCCTTGACTTCTGGGATGTTAGGCGTAACTTTGATGGCAGCGAATTTTTTGAATATTGCAATTCCAGGATTAACATATTCAACGGGTGCTGTTATCAGCACTATGCCTATTGCAGGCTCTGCTGGTGAAATCAGCGTTGTAGCCGCTAATCCTGGAATGATGGCGGCAGGAGGAGTACTCGCGGGGGCAGCTATAGGATTAGGGGTGGTTACAATGCTGTTACAATTTACTGGCGTTGGTGGAGGATTGCCTCCTGCAGTTACTTATACCTTAATGGCTGCAGGGGCAATTGGAGGAGCGCTTGCTGGAGCAGCAGCTACTGCTAGTGCACTTACTGCTACAGGAGGTACGGTCGGTCCATTATTGGGTGGGCTTGCAAGTGCTGGGCCGATAGGATGGATAATTTTAGTAGTGGTAGTTATATTTATTATAATCTTGAAAATTCTAGGAATTGGAAAGGCTAAGAAAGTAGATGTGCAATTTCAATGTAAAATTTGGGAGGCACCTACTGGAGGGACTAATTGTGATGAATGTGGTAAAGATGGTTTCCCATGTTCTAGATATGCTTGTCAAAGTTTGGGACAAACATGTTCCATAATAAATGAAAATACTCGAGAAGTTGCATGTATTGATTCTAATCCTAATGATGTTACTCCTCCAGTAATTAAACCTTGGAATGATTTGATTACTCAGGGGCATAGTTATAACGATATTAGTGAAAATGGGTTCAAACTTGAAAGCGAGCAAGGATGTTTGAAACCATATACTCAATTAGTATTTGGTGTTTCATTAAATGAACCTGGAAGGTGTATGTTAGCTAGCGAAGATACTGATAAATTTGAAGATATGACTGAAGATTTTGGAGTTAGTCAATTGTTTAGAACTAATCATACGGCTATATTCCCAGTTCCAGATTTACAAAGTTTAGGATTACAAGGATATGACCCTAAATTGCAAGAAGATTATAGTTTATTCTTGAGATGTGAAGATAAAAGTGGAAATAGTAATGTTAAAGAATATGAAATTAATTTTTGTATTGGGCAGGCAGATAATTTTGAAGCACCGATAATTCAATCTAGAGAACCTAATTCTGAATTTCTTAAGTTTGGAGTTAGTAGTCAGAAAGTTGATATTTATGTAAATGAGCCAAGTGAATGTAAATGGGATGTTAGCGATAAAGAGTATATCCTTATGGGTAATGATATGATTTGTGAAAATGATTTAGAAGATCAGACGATAAAGGGATGGAAGTGCAGTGATAAATTTCCAATATCTAATGGTGCTGGAAATTATTATGTGAGATGTAAAGATCAACCTTGGCTTGCAAATCAAATTAAATCTGAAGATGATGAAAGTGTTTATGTTGATAATCCTAAAGCTAATGAAAGTAAACGAAATGTTAATAGTGAAAGCTATCTATTTAGTTTAAAGGAAAGTGTGAGTGAATTGAAAATAGATCCTATTGTTCCTAATGGACAAAAATTAGAATTTGGTGTTGAACCTGCCTCTGTGGAAGTTATTGTTTCAACTTCTGGAGGGATGGATGGAACTGCTAAGTGTTCATATCTCATTGGAGGACATCAGATTGATTTTGTAGATACTTGGAAGAAAACAAGTAAGCAAGTTTTCCAGACATTATATCCTGGAAATGTTAATTTGCCAATTGTTTGTGAGGATTTAGTTGGAAATAAAGCGGAAGGAGAAGCTAATTTTGATATTAAATTAGATGTTAAGGCACCTTCAATTGCTAGAATTTATGTAGAATCTGGAAATTTGAAGACTGTAAGTGATGAAAAAGCCCAATGTGTTTATAGTGCTGAGATTCCTGAAAGTGGATTTAGTGGTTGTAAATATGATTTTGTAAATGGAACTAGTATGATTACTAACTCTGAAGGAAGAGTGCATAGCACTTCCTTTGAAAGTGCAAAAACATATTATATTAAATGTAAAGATGAGTTTGGATGGACTCCTGGAAGTAATAGATGTAGTGCTATTGTTAAAAGAGGGACAATTGCGTAAGGATTATAAATAAATCATTCGTGAAGATAATATGGGTTTTATTAATAAAAAAGGGCAAGTGGCTATATTTGTTATTATCGCAATTGTCATTGTAGCGATTATTTTGGCATTTATGTTTTATCCTAAAATAAATATTGGTGGAAATTCTGAAACAGGCAATCCTAAAAGTTTTATTGAATCTTGTATGAAAGAAGATGTTAATACTTTATTAGATGAACTATCTTATAATGGAGGATATGAAGAACCTGAAGGATTTATTATATATCAAGGAGAAAAAGTTCCATATTTTTGTTATACTTCCGATTCTTATGAAACTTGTATTGTTCAACAGCCAAATGTTCAAGGACACTTCGAAAATGAAATTGAAAGAATTTTGAAACCTTCTGTTGAATCTTGTGTTAAAGATTTTAAGAAAGAATTTGAAAGTAAGGGATATTCTGTTTCAGTTTCTAAAGCTGAATTAAATGCTTCGTTTGTTCCTGGAAAATTGAAAATTGAATTAATGTCTCCAATGACACTAAGTAAAGATACTTCTAGAACTTATGAATCATTTGATTATGAGTTTAAGAGCGACTTATATGACTTAATGGCTTTAGCAACTAGTATAATTGATTATGAATCAGTATACGGGGATTCAGAAACTACCTTATATTTAAGATATTATCCGAATATAAAAATAGAAAAGGTAAGATTAGATGAAGGTAGTAAGATTTATACAATATCCAACTTTGTAAGTGGAGAGAGATTTAGATTCGCTTCAAGGAGTCTTGTCTGGCCTCCAGGATTTGAACAATGATGAAAAAAAGATTAATATTGAGTTTTGCATTTTGTTTATTTGCAATTATTTTTTCTTTTAATGCTTTAGCGTTAGGTTCTGAGCAAACAGTATGTTGTGAAAAAACAATTGCTAGTCCTGAGAAAGGAGTTTTATATTGTCAAGATGTTCCTGCTAGTCAGTGTGATCCAAACTCTAGGCAAGTTCCAACTTCATGTGAATCTACTTCATATTGTAAACCTGGAGTTTGTTATAATAGTAATGAAGGAACTTGTTTGGATAATACTCCTCAATTAATATGTAATTCTAATGAGGGAATTTGGTCTGAAGAGTCTCCTCCGCAATGTAATCTTGGATGTTGTGTTTTAGGAGATCAAGCGGCTTTTGTTTCTTTAGTTAGATGTAAAAAATTGTCTTCTCAATTGGGACTTCAAACAAACTATAAAAGTAATATCCAGAATGAAGTTCAATGTATATTAGAAGTTCAAAATCAAGAAAAAGGTGCATGTGTATTTGAGAAAGAGTTTGAGAAAACTTGTAAGTTTACAACTAGAGGAGAATGTGATACGGGAATTAATAAAAGTAAATCTAATGAATTCTTCCCAGGTAAATTATGTTCTGCTGAAGAAATAGGTGCGCCTTGTGCACCTACTAGACAAACTTCATGTATTCCTGGAAAAGATGAAGTTTACTTTATAGATAGTTGTGGAAATCCGGCAAATATTTATGACTCTTCTAAAATAAATGATAAATTATATTGGTCTAATGTTTTAGATAAAAGTAAAGTCTGTGGTGCCGGAGGTGCTAATTCTAATTCAGCTGGTTGTGGAAATTGTAATTATTTGCAAGGGAGTTATTGTAGAGATGCTGAGAAAGGAAAATTGCCTACTTATGGAGATGCGATTTGTTCAGATTTAAATTGTAAAAATACTGCGAATGGTAAATCGTATAAGCATGGAGAATCATGGTGCGTTTATGATGATGCTGGCAAAACTGGAGATGGCACGAATACTGTTGGAAGTGAATTCTATAAGCATATTTGTATTAATGGGGAAGAAGTTTTAGAGCAGTGTAGTGGATTTAGACAACAAGAATGTATTGAAGGAGCTATAGAAACTAGCGTTGGAAAATTCTCTCAAGCAGCTTGTAGAGTAAATAGATGGCAGGATTGTACTTCTCAAGATAATAAACAAGATTGTCAAAACACAGATAGAAGAGATTGTTTTTGGAGAGAAGGAGTTAGTATTTTGAATGATAGTGTTGAAGGTTCATGTTTACCTTCTAATTCTCCTGGTTTGAAATTCTGGGAAGGAGAACAGACCAGACAAATATGTCAACAAGCTAATGCTGCTTGCGTAGTAACTTTTGAAAAGAAGTTAACTGGTGGAGAGGAGTGTAAAGAGAATTGTGAATGTTTAACAGAAGAATGGCAAAAAGATAGAGAGGAAATTTGTACTGCATTAGGAGATTGTGGTCCTAATACTAATTGGATTGGAGTTAAGGGATATAAAGATGGATTTAAGATAGAAACTAAGAAAGCTTAAATAGTATTTTCCAAGATAAAGCTGTGTTGATTTCTAGGAAATGATGGAAATATTTAAATAGAATGAAGTTTTATTTTCTGTAATATGTTTAGAGATATTGTTTCTCACATAAAGAAAACTTCTCAGGTGAAACTGGCTTTGACTTCTGGAATTTTGGGAATTGGATTGATGGGTTGTGCTTCTGATGGTACTAGTCCATTTATGAATAGTTTTAGTGAAGCTATGCTTTTTCCAGTAGTTGGAGGCGTAGCTGCTCAAAATGGAAATGTGGGACTTGCAACTACTGCTCAAATGGCTCACCAACTTCAAGTTGCTGATAGAAGTAGGGCGCAAGTAAATGTTAATATGGGGAATTCTAATAGTTCCTCTATTTCTAGAATGAGTTTTAATAATGGAAATGGTCGCCTTAGTTATTTTCGGTCTGCTGTAAAAGACACTATTTTGTTAATTAGAAATGATCTTCCTAGTCTTCAAGAAGATGAAAGTTTAAGAGATTATATCGATAATCATGATGGGGCATATCCTTATTATGTTTTTGAAAATATAAAACATGTCAACTTGAGATTCGTGGCTAAACTAAATAGAAACGCCATAAAATATAATGATAAGGAAGGAGGTTTCTTTGTTGAGGACTATAGAGATAATCCTCCAGATTATAATTTAATTCGACTTAGAGAATATGCGTTGCCTAATCAAAAAGGAATAAGACTGATTGATATTACTGACGAACATTTCGAGATAAATAATGTTCGTGGAACTTATTATAAATATTTTGGTTTTGGAAGTATTGAGGGTGAAAAATTTTCTGATAAAAGAGAAGTTTTTAGATCTGATGAAAGAGTTGGCGTTGGATTCGCAGTATGTAAACATCAAGAGATGTTGTCTAGGAAGCGAGTTAAAAGATTGGATTTAGAAGTTAAGGATGAACATGGGAGAATTATTTCTAAAGAAAGTGCAGGAGATACCAAAGGATTTTATAATATTTACCATCCTTCTAGCTTAACCTCTGGAAAATATAAAGTTAGATGGACTATAACTAGTGATGAGGGCATCAGTATGCCTGCTGGAAATATGGATTTAATTATAACTGAGTAATTTAAGAATATTTATAAATAATAATCTGCTCTTCAACCTATGGAAAAACGGGGGAAAAATAAATTTATTATAAGCAGTGCTCTTTTTGAAATTTTTCTCTTAATAAGTTTGAGTTTTGCAATTTCATTTTTACTTTCTGAAGAAGTTGGACTTGTTAGTGGTACTCCAAATGCATTAAGTACTGGAGGAGGTGCTAGATTAATAAGTGAACAATTTGATTTAGGAAAAGAAATACTTCTTCCTGATGGCATAACCATTGGAAAGGAGATTACTAAAGTTGATGGCAAGTATTTTGCAAAAGTTGTGAGTGATGGAAGAGATAATATTTTAGGTGAGTCTATTCAATTAACACCTGATGATGTTGGCTTTTTAAAGTTAACTCCTGTTAATCAATACGCTGCAAAGGGATATAATGGAGTAAAAATTCCATTTATGGATGGTTTAAAATTGCAGAATTCTCCAATTTGGGGACATTTAACTGAGGGAGTTCTTTGGGCAGTAGCTGTTGTTGGTGTTGTTCAGCTTGTTGGAAACTTAGCTGGATTTGATAAAGAGACTACTAACTCATTATCTACTGCCGTTGCTGGAGGGATAATAGGTGGTAAATTAGCTACTGGATCTATAATAAAATTAACAGATGCTGGAAAACTTTTTGGTGTAAAAGCATCATCATTTGGAATCGGTGCAGGAGTAGTTATTGCAGCAGCAATATTTGTTTTGACTTACAAAAAAGAGAAAAAGAAAATAGTTGATTTCCAGTGTTTGCCTTGGGAACCTGCTCTTGGAGGAGCTTCTTGTGAACAATGTAATAAAGACACATTTAGACCTTGCACGGAATATAGATGTAAATCTCTTGGACAAGGATGTGAATTACTTAATTCTGGAACTAATGGTAATGAATTGTGTACATGGGTTACTAAATTTGATGTTGAAAGTCCAACTATAACTCCTTGGACAGAACCTTTGAAACCGAATGATGCTAAGTATATTACTGATACAAGTGTTAGACCTCCAGCATTGGGAGTTAAAATATTAGGCAATAAAGCTAATGGATGTTTAGAGGCATTTACTGCATTAGAATTTGGATTTACTACTAATGAACCTGCACAATGTAAGTTAGATTATAATCATACTAAAGGATTTGATGATATGCAATATTATGTTGGAGGAGATAATTATTATCAATATAATCATACTCAAAAGATGAGATTGCCTGGACCAGATAATGCTATTGGCGATTTGGCACCTTTGTTAGAGAATGATGGAAGCTTTTCATTATATACAAGATGTAGAGATGCTAATGGAAATCAGAATGTAGATGAGTATTCAGTTAGCTTCTGTGTTGATCAGGGGCCTGATACTACTCCTCCTAGAGTTGAAAGCACTTCTGTAATTTCTGGAAGTCCAGTTCAATATAATGTTGATTCTGTGCCTATAGAAGTTTATGTTAATGAGCCTGCTGAATGTAAATGGAGCACTCAAAGTAAAGCATTTGCAGATATGGAAAATACGATGGATTGTGCAACTAGTTCATATGAAGTTAATGCTGAATTATTGTATACTTGCTCTTCTCAAATAACTGGAATAAAAGATAGAGAAGAGAATACTATTTACTTTAGATGTAAAGATCAACCTGAAAAAGCAGACAATGAAAGAAATGTTATGGTTCAAAGTTATCCTTTAGTTCTGAAAGGAAGTCAACCATTAACAATTAATAGTATTGGACCTAATGAAACTATTTTTGGAAGTACTTCTAGTATTAAAGTTGATTTGGAAGTTGAAACAAGTAATGGGGCTAATGAAGGCAAAGCCATATGTTCATTTTCTTCATCAGGAGTATTAGGAGAATTCGTTCCATTTTTCGAAACTAATAATTACATTCATAAACAAGAATTAAATTTGGTAGATGGAGATTATACTTATTATATTAGATGTGTGGATGCTGGAGGAAATTCAGTAGAAGACAATGTTCAATTTAATGTTAAAGTTGATAATCAGGCTCCTAAAGTTACTAGAGTTTACAGAGATGATGCTTTGAAGATAGTTACTAATGAAGATGCTGAATGTTTCTATTCATTAAATTCATGTAATTATGCTTTATCAGATGGACTTCCATTAGAATATGTAAGTTTGGATGTAAAGACTAAACATTTCGTGGATTGGAAAACGGGAACTAGCTATTACATTAGATGTACTGATAGATATGGCAATGAACCTGATCCAGATACTTGTAGTGTGATTGCGAGACCTACTCAAATATGATCTTCGGTAAACTCTGAAGAAATGTGAGGTTCAAAAAATTGACTAAATCTCTTTCCATTAGTTTGTGCATTCTTTAATGAGACTACCCAAAACTTTCCTGAATCTTCTAAATATTTAGGTTCTAGAAAAAGCCATCCTTGTCTGTTGAATCTTATTGCTAATGCTGGTGTTAATCCTAAAATTGAACTGAAAGTAATGAAATCACTTATTTGTTCTTTTGTGATATAAATTCTATCTTTTTTACTGGATTTGGCTTCTATTGTGTATCCTTTTTTTCCTATCTTTGCTGCAATCATATCACATGGAGAATCATCATTGACGCCTGAACCTGCCACTCTTAAGGCTCTCCATCCATTCTCAGTGAATATTTTTACTAACTCGCGTTCTGCATTAGACCCCTTTGATTTATTAGACATTTTAATTATTAAGAACTATAGTTTAAATAAGTTGTATTTTTTAAATTTTGACCTTAAATTAAATTTAAATATAAACTTTAAAGTAGTGACGGACAGAAAGCTTTAAATATAGTTATTAATAGGGATAAATATGACTGAACAAACAGATAATTTAAAGATAGAAAAGAAAATAAATCTTGAGAAGAGATTAGCAAAAATTGCAGGTGTAGTTGTTGGAGCAGGAGCAACTGCTTTTGGTTTTTATAATCCTGAATTAGTTCCTCATATGATTGCTGGGGGTGTTGTTGGTGGTGTAGGTGGAGGTGTTGTTGGTAAGAATATTGATGGTGGCATTGCTGGTGGTGGAGGTGTTGTTGTTGGTGGTGTAGGTGGAGGTTCTGTTGGAGGTATGCTTGGAGGATGTATGGGAGGTATGCTTGGAGGAGATTCGGTTGTAAGTTTGTTTGGATGTATGCTTGGAGGTACGCTTGGAGGATGTATTGTAGGAGGTATTGAGAAAGATATTGGTGATTATTTAAATCTACAGAAGAAGTTTGTAACTTATGGAGTAGGTAGTGGACTTTTGGTCGCTGGAGGAAATTACATTGGAAATAAAAACTCTGAAATAATCGGAGCAAGAGTTAGTGAGACAAATGATGTTAATAGAATAGTTGTTGATAGAAAAAACAATATTACAGACTTATTTGAATATAATCATAATGGAACAAATGTATTTCTTCCTAAGGGCGAAATTGAAAGACTTGAAAGGGATAAAGCCAGAAAAGAAGTTAATACTAATTTGGAAGAAAGAATGAAGGTTTATAATTAAATTTTTCAAACTAACTATATCTATTGATAATCATTCCTAAATCTTAGATTTAAATATAAACTATAAAGTAGTGACGAATAGAAAGATTTAAATATAGTTATTAATAGGGATAAATATGACTGAACAAACAGATAATTTAAAGATAGAAAAGAAAATAAATCTTGAGAAGAGATTAGCAAAAATTGCAGGCGTAGTTGTTGGAGCAGGAGCAACTGCTTTAGGTTTTTATAATCCTGAATTAGTTCCTTATATTGTTGTTGGTGGTGTTGGTGGTGTTGTTGGTAGTATTGCTAGTGATATTCTTGGTGTTGGTGGTGTTGCTAGTGGTGTTGCTAGTGGTGTTGTTGGCGGTGTTGCTGGTGTTGTTGTTGGTTTTGGTGTTGCTAGTGGTGCTGGTGTTGGTGTTGGTGTTGCTAGTGGTGCTGGTGTTGGTGCTGGTGTTGTTTTACAAGATTTAATAAAAAATCCTGTAAATTATATTAAAAATTTTATAACTTATGGAGTAGGTAGTGGACTTTTGGTCGCTGGAGGAAATTACATTGGAAATAAAAACTCTGAAATAATCGGAGCAAGAGTTAGTGAAACAAATGATGTTAATAGAATAGTTGTTGATAGAAAAAACAATATTACAGACTTATTTGAATATAATCATAATGGAACAAACGTATTTCTTCCTAAGGGCGAAATTGAAAGACTTGAAAGGGATAAAGCTAGACAAGAATTTAATACTAATTTGGAAGAAAGAATGAAGGTTTATAATTAAATTTTTCAAACTAACTATATCTATTGATAATCATTCCTAAAGCTATAACTCCTAGAACTACTGGAATCCAAGGAACATTAATTGATATTATTCTTAAATCTTTTAGAAGCCAGACTAGTGCAAAAATGAATACTATAAATGCAAATGTTGGAAATTTTCTTGCCATGTTTATTAATGAATTTTAAGTATTATAAATATTTCTTTTGTGCCCTAAGTAGAGTATCAATCTTATCAATTGATTCTTATTTATATCTAAAATTAATCTGTAATCTCTAACTTAAGTTTGTAATTATTCATATCTATTAATCTTTTTACTAATTCTTCTGGTCTAATTTTAATTCTTTCTAAAATAGGGTCAATTCTTTTTTGAATATTTTTTCAAATTTAAAAAATTGTTTATTAGTCTTATTTGCAAATTTGAGTTCATACATTCAAATTTAACTTCTTTTTCATATCTTCCAAATTGTGTAACTTTCCTTTTTTCGCTTTCGGTCTTGCTTCAGCTATGTCTTTTTTAGTTTCTTCTGAGAGTTTCAATGTGTCTTCTAATAAATCCTAGATTATTTGTATAGTTGTATCTATATATTATATAGATTACTATAAGATGTAAATTTTGTTATAAATCTCTTGCTTGTAAAGTTCTACGACCATTTAGTTTTGCTCGATTGGATGCTTCATCTAATATTTTTAGAACTTTTCTGTTTAATTCATCTGCAACGTCACCTGACACGCTTAAATCTGGAACTGCAGATTTAATTTTACTTTTTATTATTAAATCTATGTCTGCCATTATTTATCTTCCTTTTTCTTCTTTAAAGAACTTTCAGTTGCTAAGGGTTTCATTAAAGGAAAGATTACTGTTTCTCTAATAGGTTTGCCTTCTAAGAATGCAAATAATCTTTCAGAAATTCCAAAACCACAAGTTGGAGGCATACCATATTTTAATGCCTCTATAAATTCATAATCATGAGATTGGGCTTCTGAATCTCCTGAATCTTTCATTTTTTGTTGTTCATTGAATCTAGATTCTTGATCGAAGGGGTCATTTAATTCTGAATATCCATTTCCAACTTCACTTCCTGCTAAAATTATTTGAAATTGTTCAACTTTTCTTGAATCTTTTGAACTTCTTTTAGCTAATGGAGAAACTTCCACAATTTGTCCAGTTAAGAATGCTGGTCCTGATATTTTTTTTCTGCAATATTTCCATAATGCATCTATTAATCGAGGTTTATCTAATCCAGGATTATATTCCTGTTTTAATTTATTCAGAGCTTTTTCTATTTCTTCCCTTGAATCTTTGAAAATGTCTATCCCGGTTTCTTTTTTTATGATGGTTGAATAATCTATAATCTCCCACTTTTTAGATAAATCGAAAGTATGTTTTTCTATTGTGAATTTGGTTTTACCATAAACTTCTTTGGCTACTTTTTTATACATTTCTTCAACTAATTTCATACCTTTCTCATAATTAGCATATGCCCAATAAAACTCCATTTGAGTATAATCTTGTAAGTGTTCTGCATCCATTCCTTCATTTCTAAATTGTCTTCCTATTTCGAATGTTTTAGGATAACCTGCGACCATTAATTTTTTCTGCCATAATTCGCCCATTGAAATTCTTAGATAAACATCTAAATCTAGAGCATTGTGGTGTGTTGAAAATGGAGTTGCACTTGCTCCTCCAGCTGAATTTTCTAAAACAGGAGTTTCTACTTCTAAAAATCCATTTGAAATTAGAAAAATTCTAATTGTATTCCAAAATTTACTTTTTCTTATAAAAATTTCTTTAACTTCTGGATTGGCTAAGATGTCTAAATATCTTTTTCTTAGTCTATCATCTTCGTCTTGTAGTCCATGCCACTTATCTGGTAATGGTAAAATTGATTTGGTTAATAATTGTAAACTTGAAACTACTACTGATAATTCTCCTCTTTGAGTTCTTAAAATTGTTCCATTAACTCCTACAAAATCTCCAATATCAATAAATTTTTTGGTAAAATCCCGAATCTGTTTTGGGGTTTTAATATCTTGAAGTAAAATCTGTATTTGACCATACCCATCATTGACAACACCGAAAGCGATTTTTCCTAGATCTCTAAAACTCATAAGCCTTCCAGCTATTGAAACAGAGTCTTTTTTTTCTTGTTCATTCTTGAGAGATTTATATTTCTCTTGCAAATCTTTAGAGAGATTTTGTGCTTCAAAATAAGAAATGTAAGGATTTATTCCCTGTTCTTTTAATTCCCTGAGTTTTTTCAATCTTTCATTTATTATTTCTTCTTGTCTTCCCATTTGAATAAAAAAGAACTGGGATTTATATAGTTTTATACAATGAGATTTTAGAATCCTAGTTCTTTCGCATGTTTTCTTTGCGCTTGTATTACTAATTCAAAATGTTCATCTTGATTGACATTAAGTTCTTCAATTCCTTTTTGAATACATTCACGATTTACTCCTGAAGCAAAACCTTTCTTTTTTAGTGCTTTCTTAATTGAATTTGAATCCATGTCAAAACCTTGCTTGACTTTGGCTAATGCTATAACGAATCCAGAAAGTTCATCTACTGCGAATAGTGTTTTAGCCATTAGAGTGTTTCTTGGAATCCCTGTGTAATCTGCATGACCTTGAATAGCTTCGATTATTTCTTCCGGACAATTTATTTCTTTTAAAATTTTAACTCCTTCTGTGACATGTTCTGGAATTGTTGGAAACTTTTCATAATCAAAATCATGTAATAATCCAGTTATGAACCATAAGTCTTTATCTTCTTTGAATTTTTCAGCATATTCCTCCATAGAGTAAGCTACTGAATAACAATGTCTTTTCAAACTTTCTGAAGTTATGTATTCATTTAATAAATCGATTGCTTCTTGTCTTGTTTTCATAGAATTATGTTGAGAAATGGGTTTAAAAGAATTGTGAAAGATTGTAAGAGCTTAGCTTTCTAAAGTGATTTTAAGTATATTCTACAGAATAGATAATAATAAATACTTGAGATATCTATTAGATATATGAAAATTATACCTGTTGAACTCAAGACAAAGCTCAAAGTTGAAGGCATTAGAGGATTTATCAAGCGTAAAGTTACTCCATTTGGCACAAGTGCCAAAGTGGATTGTCCAAAAGAATATCTTGGACATGAAGCATATCTCGTAATTCTAGAAAATGGGACTAAAAAAGAGAGTAAAAGAACTAGAAGAACTGGTAGCAGTTCTTCTTGAAGAAAATAAGAAACTTCGAGATGAAATCAAGGAGTTAAGAGAAATTGTTAAAGAGAAATCCGTGCCTTCATTTATAAAAAAAGAGGTGGAAGAAACTCCTAAGGCATCTGGACAAAAGAAAGGTCATGAAGGTTATTCAAGGCATATTCCTGAGAGAATTGATGAAATCAAGCCTCTTGATTCGGAAGATTGTAAACATTGTGGAGAAAAATTAAGCGGGATTCAGAATGTTAGGGCAAGAACAGTAACTGATGTTGAAGTAAAAATAAAAAACACACAGTATATAATTCATGGAAGATATTGCAAGAATTGTGGAAAGATTGTTGAACCAAATGTTGATGAAGCACTCCCAAACGCAAGATTTAGCTTGCGTTTGATGTTGTGGATTATGTTTATGAAGATTGAAGCAAGAATGCCTAGCAATAAAATAACTGAATTTCTTCAGTTATTCGCACTAGAAATTAGCGATGGAGAAATATACAATATTCTGAATCAACTAAAAGAAGCATTTGGAGATTATTATGAAGTTTTGCTCAATAAAATGAGAAAAGCCAGAGTAAAACATATCGATGAAACTGGTTGGAGAATAGATGGGATGAATAATTGGCTTTGGATATTTATTAATAAAGAGGTTGCTTTGTTTGTTGTAGACAAACAAAGAAGTAGTGAAGTACCAATCAAAGTTTTAGGTAATCAAAAGGACAAATTTATTACCACTGATAGACATTCAGCTTATAATGTTTTAGTCGAAAAAACAGGTTGTTTACAGCAAGTGTGCTGGACACACTTGATAAGAAATTCAAAAGAACTGGCCGAATATTATCCAGAAGCAAAATATATTCATAAGCGAATGAAATTTATTTTTCATAAAGCTAAAGACGGTGAGGAGAAAGAGAATCTACTACATTGGATTGATTTGATTTCTTCTAGATCCTATAAAAGCACAAAAGTGTTTAAATTTGTAAAAAGTATTTGTAGAAATCATAGAGAAGATTTATTCAGATTTGTAGAGAATCCAGAGATTAGTCCATCGAACAATCTTGCTGAACAAGGATTAAGACAAGGAGTAGTTATTCGCAAGATTTCAGGAGGGAGTAGAAGTGAAGGCGGAGCTGAGACAACAGAAAGGCTATTGTCTGTAATGCAGACTATGAAGATGAAAGAGGGAAACGTTATTGATAATATGATGAGTTTACTTCAGAAAGCTAAGTAGATACGAAAGATTGAGAATTTTCTATTCGATCTTAATTCTCGAATATGTTCAATAACTAAATTGTTTTTGATAGATTAGAAATTAATTATCTTAAATTCTTTAAAGCCTTGGAATTTTTCTTCTTTTTCTTCAACTTTTCTTATTTGTGAATATTTTGGACCTCTTTTACAAATTGCAACCATTGATTCTAATTGTTCGTGATCTCCTTCTAAAAATACTTCAACTTGTCCATCTTCTTTTATTCTTAAGAAACCCTTAAGATCATGTTCATCTGCATTAGTCTTTATAAATTGCTTAAAAAATAAGCTCTGCATTGAACCTGTGATAAATAATCTTCTTGCTTTTTTCATTTAATTTTAAATTTATTGAGATTAATATATTTATGCTTCTGCCTGGGATTGGGACAGGATTAGCCAATACTAATTTGATTTATGGCTTTCGTATATCTGAATAATTTTATCTATGTTCCCTAAGTAAAGCAGAACTTTTTGCTTTACCTTGCCATTTTTATCCAATTTTCCTTCGACAATGTAATAATAAATTTTGCCCTTTATTTTTTTGTTTCTT
>Ga0210057_1001803_pt1 | contig 31819 bp, 30 predicted proteins | sample CryGeyCG2114_010_2_FD_183968 | JGI IMG/M metagenome (GOLD analysis project Ga0210057, IMG submission 183968) | Groundwater microbial communities from aquifer - Crystal Geyser CG10_big_fil_rev_8/21/14_0.10 (SPAdes) (version 2) | ecosystem: Environmental > Aquatic > Deep subsurface > Groundwater ... | reverse complement strand
CGGCACAAGTTCTATCTGTATTTAAAAGAAGCGGAATTCAGGTTCAACCACCGAAACGCTGACCTCTATACCCTGTTACTGCCCATTATTTTTAACCATTGACCTGGCAATCTGCTAGGCAAGACCCATATTTAATAACCTAATAAACCTTACTCCCTGTGACGTGAATTGAGCAAGTATCGCTAGTTTTAATCCGGTTACTTTTAAATAGGCGTTAACTTGGTCAATATTGTGTTTAGAAAAATAATCGCCCTTCTTTAATTCTAAAATAATCTTATTTTCAATTAAAAAGTCAAGATAATTTATGCCAATAATTTCCCCTTGAAATCTAATTTTGTAAGGGACTTGACTTAAAAATATAATTTTTTTGTTTGTTAGACTTTTTACTACCGCCCGCTCATAATATTTTTCTTTATATCCAGCTCCAAGCTCATTATATACCTCAAATAAAGTGCCGATTATCCGATAACTTAATTCGGGGTAAATAACTTTATTTTTTTGCTCCTCAAACATAATATTTTATTTGTATATTTGTACGCGATTTGTAATTTGTAAGAACCCTAGAAATTAAACGCCCCCTGCCCCCCATTCGCGTCATTTTTGATAGTCGGCATTATTGGTTGGCTGGGAGAAATTGCGGGAGTAAATAAGGAATCTTCTTTAAGCAAAGTTAAACCGTTTTGTTTCTCAAAAATTTTTAGCGTATAACGACAGTCAACATTGGCGCGGTGGGCGGTTTCATTCATCGGGATGCCGTAGTGGGCGCAGGCGGCGGCTAAGTTATAGCGCACGCTTTTGTTTTCCAGCCGCAACACGCGCTCGTGAAAATCGGCTTTACTTTCGTACACGTACGTTTTTTCGCCCAAGAGCCGGGCGCGGAATTCGCCGGCGGTATCGTAAAAATTTTTTTTCAGCGGGAAAGAATATCCCAGTTCGCGCGCAAAGCGCTGCAAAAACAAATTATCAAACCCTAAAATATTATGTCCAATAATTATAGTATTATTGTCAAAACCATCCCGCCCAATGCCTAAAACGGCAAACGCTTTCTCCAGCGCTTCGGCAAGCCCGATGCCTTGTGCCGCTAACATAGCGTCAGTGATGTTGGTAATGCGCTTTGTATCTTCAGACAGCGGCTGTTTAGTTTTAACAAAAATGTCATGTTCTTCCACTTGGCCGTTATCGTCAACCTTAATAATGCCAATTTCAATCGGCTGTTCTTTTGTATAATCAAGCCCGGTAGTTTCTAAATCGTAGACGATGTATTGCATAAAAGTTCTCTGGATAAATAAATTTGTATGTGTATATTGTAACTTAGGATAACTTAGCCGTCAAAAAAAATAAAAAAGCCCTACTCATACCTGCATGAGCGGGCTTTATAAAAAGGGCGAATAATTTTAAACATGCGCGTATCTTTGTCTGTAAATCTTCCGTACTCTGACGAGATCAGACAGCGCATTTACCCCCAAGGCTTCATAATAGTCGGCTAAGGGCAGCTCCAAAACAAGTTTATCTTGCGCTACTGCCAATGGCACAAGGTCAGGAAGCCATAGTTCAGGAGCGAAGCCATCGCCTTTGTCGTGCGGTTGCAGATGCTGAATATTATCCATCAGCCAGTCAACATTAAATACCCATGCTGATGGATTCACCCGCTGGCAATTTTGCCATTGCGCGTGGTCCGTATCGTCCATCTGATAAGGCTCTTTCACGGCGATGATTTTTCCGCTGGCATCGTGTAAAATGCGGCCAAATTGGCTGACCGTCTCCGTCGGAGCAAAATCAGAAACATCAATAGCAAACATAGATAATGTTGCCTTGGCGGCGCGGTGGCTGTCAATTAGCGCCCCCAAACTTTTTGGCTGCCAAAGCGGCATATCGCCGTAAACGATAAGAATATCGTCAAGCTGTTCACGCAAGCAGTCGTGTTGCAGCGCTTCAACGCACAGCCGTGCCGCGTCAGCCGTGCCGCGGCGTGATAATTGATGGGCGTAAATAATTCCTCGAAAATTTTCCCCAATTTTGTTACATATTAAGCCCGAATACACGGTGTTGACGGCTACTGCCAGATCATAAATTTCAAGCTGGGCATAAAGCAAGTGCACCACTGCTTCAATAATCGTGCAACCTGAATTTAGCTTTTCTAGTAGTTTAGGTGTGCCGGTAGTAATACTCCCATGACCGGCAGCTAAAATTGCTCCGCACAACCCGGTTCTGGCCATGATAATATTCCTTTCGTCCGAATTATTTTTAAAAAGGACATGTGAGTCTACATTAAACTCGCATGTCCCCTCTAAACTTTTTTCCAAATAAATTCAAAGAGCGTTTTTTGCGTGGCAAAAATATTTTTATCTTCAATAATGACGCCGATTGGTTTTTTATCCCCGTTCACCGAAATCATCGCTACTTTATTTTCATAAATTAAAGTATAAGTCGGGGACCCTTGTTCTTTATTGAGCCATTTGCGCTCGTCTAACCCTTTGGTTTCTCCGCCTGGACCGATAGAAATCGTCTGTACTCGCACGCCGGCTTTGATTCTGTCTAGCGTGAAGTTACGATAAGCGGAATAAAGATAAGGCCTAATGGTCGAGGAAGAAAACACGTAGTAATGCTTACTTCCTTGCCGGCAGGAAGAAATAACGTCTTTTAAAATCGTTTTGACGCCGCGCTCACTTTCGTAATATTTAACTACCGGTTTGGTCGCGGCCTTATCATGTAAAGACCGCAGTTCCGGCAAAATAGCGTCAATTTCGCTTTTAGTTTTTTCTAAAGTTTGCTGTTTTTGCTCTAAGGCGTCATGTAAAGCTGTCGGGTCCTCGGCAATAAAATATTGGTGCTTGTCTTTATGGTAGTAAGAAATTAAGCCCAGCTCTTGCAAAGACTTTAAAATGTCGTAGGTGGTGCCGCGATTGATGCCGGCTCGCTCCCCTATTTTTCTTACCGGCGCCGGCCCTAACTGCAAACAGGTTAAATAAATAGCAATTTCTTTTTCGCTCAAACCTATTTTTTTAAGTATGGCTTCTATCATAAGGCCTCTCTTATCCGCAAGTATATCGCGAAAAAGAAGCTCTGTCAATTTTTTTTCTGCAAAAAATTGTTGATAACTACATTATTACTAAAATTAAAGAAAATAGTACCTTATCTTTGTCAAATTTTACATACAAAAATAAAAGACATTGACTTAGAGACTTAAAAATTATATAGTTAATTCCACTTAACCGGCCCCTTCGTTTATCGGTAGTGACATTGTCTCCCGCCTGCTAAAATGCCGCCATCGTCTAGTGGTTAGGACGCCAGGTTCTCATCCTGGTAACCGGGGTTCAATTCCCCGTGGCGGTACTAAATCAAAAAATATGTCTAATTTTGTTATCAACGGCGAAAAAAAATTGCGCGGCTCCATTAAGACAAATTCGGCTAAAAATTCAGCCGTAGCGATACTTTGCGCCACCGCGATGATTAAGGGGACGACAACGCTCGTGGACGTGCCGGAAATTGAAGAGGTAAAGCGCATTATGGAAATTTTAAACGGCATCAATGTTAAAGTATGCTGGAGCGGCAAAAACAAGCTGACGGTCGAAAATAGCGGAAAAATTAACTTAAAAAAACTAGCTAAAAAAGCTTGCGAAAATACCCGCTCTTCGTTTATGCTGGTAGGCGCCCTTGCCCGACAGTTCAGCAAATTCAATTTCTATAAACCAGGGGGGTGTAAAATCGGCGCGCGAACGGTCCAGCCGCATATTTTGGGTTTCCAGCATTTAGGAATTAACGTCAAAGAGCGGCCAAGCTACTTTACTATCTTTAGTTCGCGGGCGCACGCCGCTGATTTTACGATGTACGAAATGAGCGACACGGGAACGGAAAATTTAATTTTAGCCGCCTGTCTTCTGTCCGGGAAAACTACGATTAAGTTTGCGGCTTCAAACTACATGGTGCAGGATTTGTGTTACTTTTTAAACCGCGCCGGCGCTGACATCAAAGGAATAGGCACCAATACTTTACAAATTCAAGGAGTAAAACGATTAAAACCGGTTAAAAATTACCCCCTAATGCCAGACCCGATAGAGTCAATGGCTTTTATCGCTTTAGCGATTACCGTCAAATCCAAGCTGACCGTTACCCACTGCCCGATTGATTTTTTAAGCATTGAACTGGAAAGGCTGCGGGTGATGGGGCAGAAATTTAAAATTTCCCGCCCTCGCAAGTCAGCCAACGGCCGTTTTTCTTTAGTTGACGTTACGGTGATGCCGTCGCCGCTGTTTGCCCCCGCGGATAAAATACACCCTCTGCCCTACCCCGGGCTTAATATTGATAACCTGCCGCTTTTTATTCCTATTCTCACCCAAACCAAAGGCACGACGCTCGTGCATGACTGGGTCTATGAAAATCGGGCTATTTACTACACCGAACTTAACAAGCTCGGGGCGAAAATTACCTTGCTTGACCCTCATCGCGTTACCGTGCAGGGCCCGACTAAATTAAAAGCGGCGGAAATAATATGCCCGCCCGCTTTGCGTCCAGCAATCAATATTTTAATCTGCATGCTGGCTGCCCGCGGCCGCTCAATTTTACGCAACTCCTATTCCATTGACCGCGGCTACGAAAACATCTGCTCGCGCTTACAGGCGATTGGGGCGGATATTAAGCCGCTAACCGAATAATTATTATGACTCTTTGGCATCGCCGCCTGCTTTATGTTTTTTTAATTATTCTTTTTTTTATTTTGACGCCGGTAATTTCTTTTTACGCCGCCGGCTACGAATTTGATTTTGCCTCTCGCGAGATGCGCCGCACCGGAATTTTAATTTTGGAAAGCACGCCCAAAGGCGCGATTATCAGTTTGGGCGATAAACGTAAATATAACTGGCTTTATGACTGGTTTTATCAAAATACCGAACTCAAAACTCCCCAAAAATTAAGAAATTTGCTGCCGGATGAGTATGAGATAATCCTGTTTAAAGACGGCTATTTCAATTATCAGAGAAAAGTAACCGTTAACCCGGGCCAGACATTTTTACTGGATAAAATTATTTTATTCCGTGAATCTCAGCCGGAAATCGTCCTTGAGCAGACGGTAATTAGCGGCCAGGTCTCCCGCCAAGGTCAATTCTTAGCCGTTTTAACTAAAGATTGGCTAACTATCTTACGGTTAGCTACGGGGCAAAAAAATCAGATTGCTTTAGGAGAGGAAAAATTTGGCGGTGCGGCAGTTAAAATTCTTTGGGCGCCGAGCGACAAAAAAGTGCTGATTGCCGGCGGCAGCTACCCTATTTTTAATGTTGAAACCGGGATACGCGAGGGCGCGGTTAGAGCTTACGCCCAATATCCCATCTCCAACATTAAATGGGATTCATTCAGCGATAATAAATTATATTTAGAGCAAAAAAATCGCCTTTACCAATTTGATCTCGTCCAAAAAAAAGTGACGCTGGCCAGTAACGAAACCATTACGGAAGACTTCTTAATACGCGACAATAATTTGTTAACGCTCGTCAAACTAAACAATAATTGGCTGCTGAACCTGACTGCTTTAGGCGGCGAACGGCTGGGAAATATTGCTTTGCCAGTCGCGCCAACTTACTCCTTTTGGGAAACGGAAAATAATTTAATTTATCTTTATGATGACCGGCGTGACGGCTTAATAATCGTTGACCCTTGGTCGTTTTTTCCCGCTCCCGAAGTTATCACTAATATTAAGAGTTTTTATTTAACCGACGGCGGCCATAAAATTTTGTACTGGAACGATTTTGAAATCTGGCAGTACAATCAGGAGACAAAAGAAAAATTACTTATTACCAGAACCAGCGAGCAGATTAGTAAAGTCTGGCCGTATCCGGGCACAAACGACTATTTTTTTTACAGTACGCGCTCGGCGATCAATGCCGTGGAGTTTTTGAGTAAAGATTACTTTAACGTTACTAAAATTTTAGAGGCGCCGGACATCAGCGCGCCGGCAATAAGCCCTGACGGCCGTTATATTTATTTTGTCGGCGGCGTTGACCAAAATCAAAGGTTGTACCGATTGGACATAAAATAAAAACTGCGAGTTCTAACCCCGCGGTTTTTTTTATTTTTTTTCGGCTGCCGTTATTTTAAAGCTTTCAAATATTTCTTCAGCTCATCTTTTAAATCGTCCCTTTCCAAAGCAAAATCAATGTTTGCTTTCAGCCAACCGAGTTTTGAGCCGGTGTCGTAAAATTTTCCTTTAATTTTTTTCGCGTAAATTGAGCGTTTTTGCGCTAAAGCAAAAATAGCGTCCACGAGCCACAACTCCCCGTCTTTGCCTAATTTAGTTTTGGCTAAAACCTCAAAAATATCCGGCGTCAGAATGTAAGCTCCGATACTCGCCCAGTGCGACGGCGCTCGCTTCGGTCCCGGCTTTTCCACGATATTTTTTACTTGGATTACGTCTTTATCTACTCGCACGCCGTCAATGACGCCGTATTTAGTCGTGCCCTCGTCATTAACTTCAATGCAACTCAAAATCGGAGCGGAATATTTTTTATACGCTTCCATTAACTGCTTAAGCCGCGGCTTTTCTTTATCCACAAACAAATCATCGCCCCAGATAACGGCAAACGGCTCGTCGCCGATCAAATGGCGGCAGTTTAAAACCGGCGTGCCGTTGCCGTAAGGGCCTTTCTGGCGGAGATAAGTGAAATTTGCCATATCCGCAATGTCTTTTATTTCCCGCCAGAGTTTTTTCTTTCCTTGTTTTTTTAGCAATGCCGCCAATTCAAAATTATAGTCAAAATGGTCTTCAATGGAGCGTTTGGAACTGCCGGTAACTAAAATTATTTCTTCAATGCCGCTAGCTACCGCCTCTTCTACGATATACTGCACTACCGGCTTATCAATGATGGGCAGCATTTCTTTGGGCTGGGCTTTGGTCGCGGGCAAAAAGCGCGTGCCGGCGCCGGCGACGGGGATAATGGCTTTTTTTATTTGCATAGGAATTATAATTAAATGATGAGTTTGTCCGCTAATTTTTCACGGGCTAAATTTTGCGCCCTTAGTAAACTGTCAAAAGTGCCGGCGTCAATCCATTCGCCGGCTACCATCGCTACTTCCAGCTCGCCGCGTTCCAGATACCAATTTTGAATATCGGTAATTTCCATTTCGCCGCGCGCGCTGGGCTGAGTGTTTTTAACGACGTCCACGACGCGGTTGTCAAAAATGTATAATCCGGTTAAAGCGTAATCGCTCAACCATTCTTTTGGCTTTTCCACGATTTTAACCGCTTTCATCCGTTCGTCAAACTTAACTACGCCAAAACGCTCCGGGTCCGGCACTTTTTTAGCGAACACTTTTCCGCCGCTGGTAAAATTCTTTATTTCGGCGCTTAAATCGTCCGCGAAGATATTGTCGCCTAAAATCATGCAGACGTTTTCCTGATCAATAAAATTTTCCCCGATTCTATAAGCGTCGGCTAAACCGCGCGGCTTATCCTGAATTTCGTAGGTAAATTTGCAGCCAAATTCTCTGCCGCTGCCTAATAAATTCAGGTAATCCCCGGCCCGCTCCGGCGCGATTATTATTAAAATTTCTTTAATGCCGGCTTTGATTAAAGTATTTAAGGGATAATAAATCATCGGCCGGTGATAAACCGGCAAGAGTTGTTTGCTGGTAATTTTAGTCAGCGGAGCAAGGCGCGTGCCCGAACCGCCGGATAATATAATACCCCTCATAACTAATTTCTATCCTTTAAGTATTCCTCCAGCGCCTCTTCGTAATCGCGCAATTTTGGAAATTTTGTATTTAACAAAGTTCCATATTTAGGTCTTTTCGCCGGCCGGGAAAACTCATCCGCTGCCACTGGAATTAGTTTAACTTTTTTGCCTAAGATGTCAAACAAGGCGCGCGCGCCTTCGTACCAAGTGCGGGGGTTGGCATTAACCAGATGATAAATGCCGCTGGCATGGCTTTCTTGCCAAAGAATGTTAGTAGCTTGCGCTAAATCGGGCGCGTAAGTAAAGTTGCTTAATTCATCATCAACCACGCGCAGTTCAATTTGCTTGGTAGAAAGTATAAGCATTTTTGCAAAAAAATTTTCTTTCGCCATTGTACTTTTCCCTTTGGCGCCAAACAATTTAGAGGTACGAATTAAGTAATATTTTAAATTAGAACGGCGTAAAATTTCCCGCTCGCCCAATAATTTTGATTGGCCGTATTTATTAACAGGATTAGGGGGCTCACTTTCTTGGTAGCCATCTTTTTTATCGCCGGCGAAAACATAATTAGTTGAATAGTGCACTAAAGTAGCGTTGAGCGTTAAACAAACATCAGCCAAGTAGCCGAGCGCGCAGCCGTTTATTTTTTTAGCTAATTCAAATTCAGCCGCTTGTTCGCAGGCGTCAACGGCGTTATAAGCTGCCGCGTTGATGATAATTGTCGGTTTAAAATCAATTATCTTTTGTTTAACTTGTTTTTCATCCGTAATATCAATTTCTTCCCTGTCCCAGCCAACTGCCTGCGGAAATATCTTTAATAATTCTTGCCCTAACATTCCTTGCGCGCCGATAATTAAAATTTTATTCATATCTTATGCCATTCTATAGTTTTGTTTAACCCCTCGTCAAAATTAACTTGCGGCTGCCAGCCTAATTCGCTCCGCAATTTACTGTCATCAATGGCGTAGCGAAAATCATGGCCTTTTCTGTCCTCCGCATATTCAATTAAACTTGCGTCTTTGCCTAATAAATTTATTAATTTTTTAGCTAATTCCAAATTAGTAACCTCTTTTTCTTTATTGCCTTTGCCGCCGATTAAATAAGTTTCTCCTATTTTTCCTTTCTTAATGATAAAATCAATGGCGCGGCAGTGGTCTTCCACATATAACCAGTCGCGGATGTTTTGTCCCGTGCCGTAAAGCGGCACTGGTTTATTTTGCAGTAAGTTAGTAATAAAAAGCGGGATGAGTTTTTCCCGGTGCTGGCGCGGGCCGTAATTATTGGAACAGTTAGAAATAGTAATGGGCAGGTTATGGGTATGCCAGTAAGCGCGCACCAAATGGTCGGCTCCCGCTTTGGAAGCGCTGTAAGGGCTGCGCGGGTCATAGGGCGTATGCTCGTTAAACGGCGGCTCATTAGGCCCTAACGAACCGAAAACTTCATCGGTAGAAATATGGTGAAATCTTTTTTTGCCGTTCTTTAAAGCGGCGTCCAATAATACCTGCGTGCCTAAAACGTTTGTGCGCACAAACGGCGTACTGTCTATTATTGAATTGTCCACATGAGTTTCGGCCGCAAAATGCGCCACTAAATCAACTTCTTGCATTACTTCATTAACCATTTGCGGGTCGCAAATATTACCCAAAACAAATTGGTAATTTTCCTTGTTAGGCAAATTTTTCAAGTTGTCCACGTTGCCGGCATAAGTTAAAGCGTCCAGATTAATAATTTTATCATCCGGATATTTTTGCAGCCAGTAGTGAATGAAATTTGAGCCGATAAAGCCGGCGCCGCCGGTAACGAGAAGCTTCATATAAAATGTTTTTATGCTTTAATGTTTTCTGTTATGTGCCGCGCGACTCTCGCCGCCTCTCCTGCTCGGTAAGGTTCACCGCGCCATAAGCGGTGTTCGTCGCGGGAAAAGCGCGGTATGATGTGCCAATGCGTATGCATTACTATTTGCCCGGCAGCGGCGCCGTTGTTGGCGCCTAAATTCCAAGCATCAGCTTTTGTCGCCCGCATAATCGCCAGCGCGATTTTTTTTATTGCCGCGGTCATCGCCTGCAATAATTCATCCGGCGTATCCAGTGTTGTTTCGTAATGCTCTTTGGGTATCAGCAAAGTATGCCCGGGATTAACCGGATTAATATCTAAAAACGCTAAGACCTTTTCATCTTCGTATACTTTATAACTTGGCAATTCGCCCGCGACAATTTTGCAAAAGATGCAATCCATAAGTGTTATGCGTTATGTGCTATGTGATTTTATACGGCGATTGGGAATTACTTTCCCAGCGAATTTCATCCACTTCTTCTTTTTTCCCTTCGCCGGCGTAAAGTTTGTCCGGGATATTTATTACATAGCCGTCGGTTTTGGAAACGCATTTGTAGCCATGCACCACGCCGGGCGGCACAATCACCAGCGTAGGATTTTTCTCGCCGACTCGCAATATTTCATATTGCTTGGCGGTTTGGGAAGGCCCGTGCCGGTGCGTGGCCGTACGCGCGTCCCATAAGTGCAGATGGAACGACCCCGGCCCGACAAAAACAAAACAGTCCGACTGATATACATGTTCATGCGGTCCGCGCACAAACCCCGATTTAGTCATACTGACATAAGCCATTACTGGCACAAAATTTTTCATTTCATCGCTGCGCCAAAATTCCGCGAGCCAGCCGCGTTTATCTTTACTGATCGTTATTTTCTTTGTTATTACTCCTTCAATCATGCTTTTTTATTAATAATAAAACTATACCACTCAAAATCCATAAAATCAAGACAAAATTAAGGCTAAAATATGCCTGGACGATGCCGGGGAAAAAAAATTCCATGACGATAAAAATAAATAGCGTTATGGTGAGAGCGTAAAAGATTTCGCGGATGATTATATATAATTTCATAATATCTCCTTTATTTTATCCCACAAACTCTTACCTGTTAGTTTAATGTTAATGCTTTTGATTTCAACATAATCGTCTGCCTCGTCGCCGGCGATTAACCCGGGCACGGAGATTATAAAGCTGTAATTATTCTGGTAACGGAAAGATTTGGTTAAATCGAAAGAGATGGTTTTCGTTTTCCATTCTCCTTGAGGGCGACACGTCGACATGTCGCTTTCTCCACACGGCGAATAAGTTGTAATGAGGTAATTTACTTTTTCCGCGTCAACATCGCTGATTTTGGTCATTTTTTTATAATCCGGGTTATAAAGCGAGCTTTGGCCAAAACTAAACACGCCGGCGCCGGAAATAATAACGTCGCTTATTTCCAGTTGGACGATGGTTTTATTTTGGCGAGTAGGCAAAGAAAACTGGCGATAAGTTTCGGCTAGGGGTAATTCTTGTTTATTAACTAAAATAGTTTGCAAACTCGCGGCGTTCAAAGTGCTGGCCGTTACTTCCGGCGCGTCGGCGTAAATTATTGTTTTATTTTTGTCGTTTTGCCCCCCTAGCCAAACCCTGTTGATAAAAGAAACTACCGTTTGCGCGGTATTAACGTTATCCGTAATAATATCGTCGTCAGCCATAACCGCAATTTTATAAAATCCTTCCGGCAAATCGTTTAAATTTAAACTAACAGCGCCGGCGGCCATTCTTTGCCTCTGTTCTTCTCCGCTCCGCTCATCGGCTAAATATTTTTCGGCGATCGGCTCGTTTTGGTAATAAACGATAATTTTAACGTCATCCTTATCTTTATTAATGTTTAAATCGCTAAAATTAAACTTAAAATTTAGCGGCTCGTTTTTAATATAGGTATAAAATTGGTACGCGCCGCGTAACGGTGGGGTGTCATTGCGATTCCCGATCCTATCGGGGAGAAGCAATCCCGTTGATGTTTGGTAGTCTTCAATATATTTAATTTGCGGTAAATCGTAATGATAAGCCAAAATTTCATTACGCGCTGGCAAATTATTTAAAAATTCGTCAATATTTTTAAATTTTGGCTCGCGCTGCAATAAAATAACGCCGTCTTGTTCAAGCGTGCCCCATCCCGCAGTACTGCGGGATAATCTATCAATAATTTTATTCTCCAACGGTTTTAATGAATAATTTTTCCGCTCATCCGCCTGCAAGCCGACCTCTATAATATTATTTTGCCCGCTATCGCGGTAAACGAAAGTTACTCTTGCTTCGTTAAAAGTACGCTGGGTATTGACGTTAAAATACACCGGCTCGCCAATAATGCGCTGCGTGCAGTTCGCCCGCTCTATTTCCCCTACTCGCTCTTTTGGCTTTAATTGCTGAATAAAAAAAGAACTGTCGCAGGGCGTAACAGAATAAATAATTTTGCCGGCCGGGGCGACCGCTTGATAGATTAAAAATAAAACTATCAAGCTCAAGGTACTATACAAAACAAAGCGTATCTTTAAAACCAACGACATATTTTAAATTTATAATTATCCTAATTCGGCAAACACCTTAATCATCTCCCGCGCGCTTTTTTCCCAACTAAACTGTTGGGCGCGCTCTCTGCCGACTCGCGCTAATTCAGCGCGTAATTTTTTGTCATACGCTAAATTCGCCATCGCGTGCGCTAATTCAGAAACGTTGAAGGGGTCGGCTAAAATAGCGGCGTCGCCCATTATTTCGGGCAGGCTGGAAACATTACTGACAATGGCCGGCGTGCCGCAAGCCGCCGCCTCTAACGGCGGAAAACCGAAACCTTCGTAGAAGCTCGGATAAATAAAAAAGGCGGCTAAATTATATAAGTAGGGCCGGTCTTCGTCGGTGATATAATCGGTAAAAATAATATCGCCGGCAAATTTATTTTTACGCGCTTGTTCGTAAACGCTTCTTTGTCCCCAGGCCGGCCGGCCGGCAATCACTAAACTTATGGTTTCATCGCTTGTTTCCGCCTGTCCTTCCCAATGCACTAAATCAGCGTGTTGTTCTTTCCGGAAACGCTCGTACGCTTCAATGATGCCTTCCACGTTTTTCCGCGGCTCGATTGTCCCTAAAAACAGCATAAACTTGTCGGGCAGTTGATACTTTTTTTTAACCTCCGCCAGATACGGCTCGCCGGGGTCAAGCGGCCGATATTTAGAGCTGATGCCGGGATAAATAGTGACAATTTTTTTCGGAGAAACGCGGCATAAATTTTGGATGTCTTGTTTAGTATTGTTAGAAACGGCTACGATGCGGCTCGCTTGGCGCAGCATTTTTTTAACGTTAATGCTCCTCTGCCAAAAATTATGGCGGGTAGAAAAATAATGCGGATAACGCAAAAAAGACAAATCATGGACGGTGATTACTCTGCGGCATCGCTTACTGCAAGCCAGGAAATTAAAATTAGGCATAAAAAAAACATCGGCGCCTAACTTACGGTCTATTTTTGGCCGGTGAAAAATTTTGAAGAGCAAGTAATTTAAAATCTTATTGGGATAAGAAAACTTCACTACCGTTACGTTAGGAAAATTGAATTTAGGGACCCGAGCCGATAAGTCACGGTAGGAATTATAAAAAAGTTTGTAATGATTTTTTTTGTCTTGGGTAAAAATTGCCGTTAATAACAGGCGCGTATATTCCGATACGCCGGAGTAATACTCGTCCATTAGGGGCCGGATGTCTATGCCGATAACCATAACAGAAATTTTACAATAATTAGGCAATAATTTAACGGCAATTTTAAAATTATTGTTAAATTTTTTTTATTGTATTATCAATTAATTGCCTAACTTCCATCTTAAACCTCTCGGCGCCAAATCTCGCCGCCGATTGCTTTATAATTTGCGGATTAAAATTATAATGATGATGCAAAAAGCGCAAGACTGCGTCCGCTAACTCCTCCCAGGTCTGCTGATGGAAAAAAATTCCGGAAACATTTTCTCGGATCGTTTCCAGCGCCCCGCCGCGCCCGTAAGCTATCACCGGGCGGCCGCTGGCGAGCACCTCCACCGCCGTGATGCCGAAATCTTCTTCTTGCGGATGAATAAAGGCAAAGCAGCGGGACATTAAATTAGCTTTTTCCTCCTCGGTTATTTTGCCTAAGAATTGGATGTTAGCGCGCGCCATTTTTTGCAGCCGTTTCCAATCCGGTCCGTCGCCAAAAATTTTCAAGGGAATATTTAATTTATTAAACGCCTGGATTGCCAAATCTAATCTTTTGTGGGGAATGAAACGACCGCCCGCTAAAAAATAGTTGCCGATATTTTGGCTGATATTAAACTTATTTATATCAACTGGCGGATAAATTACCGCGCTCCCCCGGCCGTAATATTTTTTAATTCGCTCTTGGGTTGTTTGAGAATTAGCGATAAAATGGTCAACGCGTTCCGTGGCCATTTTGTCCCACTGGCGGATGTGGCTGACTTGCCAGCCGACTATTTGTTTTAAAAAACGAGGCAAACGCAACTCGGCCAGATACTGATGGGAGTAATGCCAAAGATACCGCGTGGGCGTATGGCAATAGCAAAAATGCGTCGCGTCCGGGCGAACGATTACTCCCTTGGCAAAAGAAGAGGCGGAAGAAATCACCACCTCATAATCTTCTAAATTCAAGGATTCAATGGCCGTGGGCATTAAGGGCATGTACCATTGATACTTACTAACGCCGAAAGGCAACTTTTGAATGACGCTGCCGTATATTTGCCGCTGCGGAAAATGCCTATTGACGTATTCCGGATTATACAAAAGAGTATAAATAGGCGCTTGCGGATACATTTCCGTAAGCGCTTTGAACACTTTTTCTCCTCCTCCTTCTTGCGCGAAATGGTCATGCACTAAAGCTATCCTCATACAATATGCTTTCTTTATACTACTCTCCTTTTGCGTAAAATAGCCACTGGCGTCTTAAAAATAATGTTAAGGTCAAACCGCAAAGACCAGTTTTCAATGTAGTAAGTGTCCAGCCTCACTTCCTCTTCAAAACTTAAATCGCTCCGGCCGGAAATTTGGGCTAAACCCGTAACCCCGGGCTTAATGGCCAGCACTTTTTTGTGGTGCTTGGCGTATTTAGCGACTTCGCGCGGCTGATGCGGCCGCGGTCCGACCATGCTCATCGTCCCCGCTAAAACATTAACCAATTGAGGCAGTTCGTCAAGGCTCCAGCGGCGAATCAGCCGCCCTACTTTGGTCAGGCGCGGGTCGTTGGCAATTTTATATACCGGGCCTTCTTTGCTGTTTTGAGAGACGATCAATCTTTCTTCTAATTTTAAAGCGGCGGCATTATTGCTGTATTCCTCGCCAATGCAATATTGCAAATACATGGAGCGAAATTTATAGGTAGTAAAAATTCCATTTTTACTGACCCGTTCATTTTTATAAATTATCGGGCCGCGCGATTCTAACTTTACCAGCAGCGCGATTAAAATTAAAATCGGGCTAACCGCAGCCAGCAATATCAAAGCAGCGATGACGTCAAAAATTCTCTTGATAATTCTGCCCCAGCCGTCCAAGGGGGTAGTTTTTATTTCCACTATCGGCAGCCCGGCCATCATAATGACCTCCGTTTGCAAAATTTTTGTTCCCAGCAAGTCAGCCGCGTATTTAAAGGTTAAATGGTATTCGTCGCAAATGGAAAATAGATTTAAAATGTCGCTTTTGGAAAGATTGGGGTCGATTTGGATGATTTCGTCAATCTTTTTTCGTTCCGCCAGCTCGCGCAATTCCTTTAAGGCCGGCGCATCTAAAACTTTGAATCTCCTAAAAATTTTGTAGCCCAGTTTGTGGCTGGAGCTAATCAGCGTAATGATGCGTTCGGTCGTTGGGGTGTTGCCGATAACGACAATTTTATGGACACCGATGCCTTGGGCGTATAAACGGCGCTGCAACCAACGCATGATGATCCGGGCGCAAACTACGTAAATAATCGCCAGCCCCCAAGCGGCTAAAATAATAAAGCGCGAAGAGAATAATTCACGCCGAAAAAACATAAAAATAATCACCGCTACCAGCCCGGTAGAGCAGGCTAAGATCACGCGGTACATTTCGCTCGTTATTCTCGTCGCCACGCTAACATGGTAAAGTCCGGCCAAGGCAAAAATGATCAGCCAAAACACGGCGACAAGAATTACTATCTTCAGGTAATATTCAAACGGCAAATTAAAAATAACCGGCCTAATGCCGGCGGTAAATTCTGCGAAACGAAGCTGATAGGCAGAGACGGCCGCGAGCGTGATCATTAAAAAATCAAGCGGCACTAAGAGAAAAGTAAAAGTTAATTCGGATTTCTTCATAGTTCAAAAAATTTTCACGAGCTTTGTTTATTTGAGAACATTTAATACCTGGAATTATATTATTTGAAGACTATAAATGCTAAATGGGACAAACGATAAGCCGGATTCTGTCTGGCCCGCCAACAGCTAAAGCGGTTAGGCGAGTTGGAATGGCCATTTATCTAGCCCCGATGTTGCCATCGGGATCAAGCGAGCTACGTTCCTTCTCCCGCAGTATTTACCCCGTCGGCTGATTTAGCTGACTGGGGTTGCGGGAGAAATTTGCTCTTGCATCAGGCAGGGTTTACCATCTTTTGCTGTCACCAGCAAAGAAAGGGCGTAATAAATTGCTCGTTAGGATATCCTCAAAACGAACATTAACATCGCCCAACTTTTCACCTTTTACCAACGCTCCGCGTTGGCTAGTATAGTCTCTGTGGCACTTTCCCTATCCCGCAATACTGCGGGATGATGGACGTTATCCATTGCCTTGGTCGCAAATTAAAGTTTTAACTCTAACTTGGGATGTCCGGACTTTCCTTTCCGTCCCGACATATCGGGACGGAGCGGCCATTTGTTTGCCCCATTTAGCATTTATACTGAATTTTAATGTTCAAATTACATAAAAATAATAGCATTTTGAGGAAAAAAAGTCAATTATTTTGTAAAAAGAAAAAAGACGACATAAATGCCGTCTTTTGTATTTTGCCTTAGAATACAAACAATCCTATCCTCTAATTGGTAAAGCCCTTCTCGCACATTGCATGAGATCGATCACCTCCATAGCACGAATTACCTCTTTTTTCTGCCGATAGGTTGTTCTTTTTGGTAAGTCGCGCCAAAGCACTCGGCGAGCTTGGCGAGCATTTTTTTTGCCAGTTTGAAGCATTTCATCATATTCTAATGCTACATCTACGTCTAAATAATCATGTTCCTCCCGGCCTGCCTCACGAACTTCTGCCAAAATTTTATCTTTGGTAAAAATTTTTCGTTCTGCTGGCGCACCTCTCTTTACGATTTTCATCACTTTATGCCCCCTTTCAAAAAGAACAAGTTTTTAAATTCTATATTATAATCTTAAACGAACATTTATTTTTTGTCAAAAACGGAATTGCTTCGTCACAATAACATTAACTTTTAACTTCTTTAAAACCTTTCCTTCTCCCCTATCACCATCCTAAATATCGTCGGCACGATAAATAAGGTCAGAAAAGACGACAAAGTCAGACCAAAAATCACGGCGCTGCCTAAAGCGGTCCAGGTTTCTTCGGATAGAGTTACCGGGATTAAGCCTAAAATGGTGCAGATGGAAGTGATAAAAATCGCCTCTAACCGCGACTTGCCCGCGTCAATGATCGCCTCTTCAAAGGGAATGCCGAAGCGCAGGTTAAGATTAATTTTGTCAATTAAAATGATGGCGTTTTTCACCACAATGCCGAAAAGCGCGAGCAAACCGATCAGGCCCGGAAAACTTAAGGGAATGCGAAAAATCGCCAGACCAAAAAATACGCCAATCAGCGCTAACGGAATCGTAAGCAGCACTATCAGCGCTTTTTTGAAAGAATTAAATTGGACGATGAGCGTGGAAATAATCAAAATGCCGGCGAGCACCATCGCGGCTAAGATTGAATAAACCGACTCTTGATTCTGTTCGTTTTCACCGCCGTAGACTATGGAATATTCTTCCGGCATTTTATAATCTTTTATTTTTGCTTGGAATTCAGCCAAGACCGCGTTGGGACGAGTTGTCCCTTCCACGCCGGAAGAAAGCAGCACGGCGCGCTTTTGGTCAATGCGCGTAATGGCGTCCACCGAGGGCTGCAGTTTAATTTTAGCCACATCGCCGGTTTACCACCTGCAAATTCTGGATGCTTTCCAAGTTCGGAATGGTTTTAGGGTCAAAGCGCGCGGTTATTTTTATTTCTTTTCCGCCTTGAATGATTTTAGATACTTCCGTGCCGGTGATGGCTAAGCGCAATACGCTGCCTACCTGCGCCGCGGTTAAATTATTCAGCTCAAGCGCCGCCGGGTTTAAATTAAAAGTATATTCCGCCGGCGCGTCTTTAAGGGAAATAACGGGAGTGGCTGCGCCTTTGACGGAAGCAAGCGCTGACTTTAAATCATGGGCGATTTTATCAAGTTGCCGCAAGTCTTCACCGATGATTCTCGCTTCAAAGGCCGAGCCGGCCGGCGGGCCGCCGCGCGGAGATTCCACGATAATGGTCGCGTTGCTGATTGTTTTCACGTCGGCGCTGATTTGCTTAGCCAAATCGTAAGAAGTGACGTCGCGCTCTTGAGCGTCAACTAAACGCAAAGTAATGCCGGCCAAATTAGAAGTGTCGGTAAAAGAGCCGCCGCCGATGGCATTCAAAGACGCGCCCGCGCGGCCGACCACGGTGGAAAAATTATCAATCGCTTTATATTTTAATAATTTTGCTTCCACCTGTCTGACGATTTTATCCGTTTCTTCAATCCTTAAGCCAATCGGCGCCTGCACGGAAATAGTGACGTAATCCTCGTTGGACGCGGGGAAAAATTCAGTCGGCACGATGCCCGTAACTAAAAACGAGACGGCAACGGCGAATAAAACTAACACGGCCGCGATGGTCCGGCGGCGGGTTTTTTTGGTGGCTAAAATTACCCGCAACGCTTTCTCGTAGTAAGGCAAAATTTTATTAAAACGAATTACGCCGTGAATGGCGCGGCTGAACCAATCATCGTCTGCATGCGTGCCTTGGGCGCGCAGTTTCTTTTTGATCAATTCATCGTCTTCCGTTTCCGCCTCCATTAGCTCTTTATTATTAATCAAAACATTCCGGCCGCCGCGCCGATACCAGCGAATTAAAATAACCGCCGCGACTAAGAGCGCGGCCGCGAGGTATGCGTACCCTGAGCCCAAAATCGCACTATAAACGCCGCCGGCCGCTAAACCTATGATTATCAGCCAGAAAAATTTACCCGTTAAGCGAATGCGCTCCAATACCGCCGCCAGCGGATGGTTGACCATTAAAGCGATTAAGAGCGAGGCGATTAAAGTTACGGACACGGTAATGGGCACGGATTTGATAAATTCGCCCATAATGCCGGTAGACAAAAGCATCGGCAAGAACGCCCAGACGGTCGTTAAGGTGGTGGTGGTTAACACTACTTTAAAATCGTTTAATACCAAGAGCACCGCTTCTTCCGGCGTGTATTTGCCGGTGCGCAAATATTGCTTGGTTGCCGAAACTACGACAATCGCGTCGTCAACCAGCAACCCCAGCGAAAGCAGCAAAGAAAATACCGACAAAAAGTTTAAAGTAAGTCCGGCGTAATCCATGACGCCGAAAGTGACGAAAAAAGTCAGCGGCACGGCGAGTCCCGCGACCAAAGCTTCTTTTAAGCCAACCAGTAAAAATAAAATGCCGCCGACTAAAATAATAGTCAAAATAAAATCGTGCGTTAACTGTTTAAACTGCCGGCCGATAATTTCCGCCATGTCAATATTAACGTGATAATTGATGCCGGGCGGAAATTTCTTCAACAAATCGTTAATCGCGGCTTTGCTTTGGTTAATCGTGGCCACGATGTTGCCGCCGGTTTTTTTTACGATGGATAAAGTAATGGCGTCGGTGGGCGTTTGGCCGGCTCCGGATTGGCGGGAGTAAGTCGTCTTTTTGATTGTTTTTTCTAAAACAGCGGCGACATCTTTTAAGTAAATCAAGCTGCCGCTGTCGCCGTGCGCAATCGGGATATTGGCGATAGCCGCGGCGGAAAAAAGCCGCGCGTCCGAGCGGATGGTGTAATTGAATTTATCGCCGGTAAAAATGCCGGCGGGCAGGGCTAAATTCGTCGCTTGAACGGCTTGATTGGCTACCTCCGGCGAGAGGCGGTAAAAATTTAGTTTTTGCGGGTCGTAAGCGACTTCATATTCAATTTCGTCTCCGCCGGACACCAATACTTCGCGCACGCCCGGAATTTTTTCCAATTCATCCGCGATGTCGTCGGCGTACCGACGCATAGCCAAACCGTCGTAAGGGCCGGACAAACTCATAGTCCAAATCGGCTGGTCGTCTAAAGATATTTCTTGCACCTGCGGCTCTTGCGCGTCGGCCGGCAATTCCCCTTTTAGCGAAGAGACTTTGTCGCGCAGTTTGCGGATAGAATCGTCCAAATCCTGTTTGGCTTCAAACTCAACCGTAATCGCCGAAATTGAATTAGCCGAAGTGGAAGTAATTTTATTAATGCCCTTAATGCTGGAGATGCCGGTTTCCAATTTTTTGGTGACCAATTCTTCAATGTCTGCCGGCGACACGCCCGGATAGACGGTGGCGACGACGGCGATGGGAATTTTTACCTCCGGGTTTGATTCGCGCGGCAACTTTTGATAAGAGTAAATTCCCCAAGTGGAAATTAAAATAATCAATAAAACAACCACTCGAAAATTGCTGACGAAAAAATTCAGCCAAGTTTTGCGCAAAGCCGGATTGAATTCCAGTTTAGCTAAATATTTAGAATCAGATGATAATTCGGTTTTAGTATTTATTTTATTAGCTTCGTTCATACCACAATTTTTACTTATTGTACTACTTCCACTACATTTCCCTCTTCCAGTTCTTTGTTTCCCTCAACTATCACTTCATCCCCATTTCTTAGCCCATTTTTAACTTCTATTTTCTCCCCCTCGGTTATGCCTAACTCCACGGGAATTTTTGCCGCCTTGCCGTCTTTAACGATAAACACGAATGTTTCGTTGGGCGTGATGGATACGGCCTGCAGCGGCACAAAAAAACTGCCGGCGAGCGGACCCGCGCTTTGGCTTTCCACCGGTATTTTAACATCCACAAAAGTTTCGGCAATTAATTTTTTATCCTTATTGTCATAGGTAATTTCCACCGTGACTTTTTTGGTCGTCGCGTCCGCCGCCGGATCAATGCGCGTTACCGCCCCTGCTAAATTATCGTTAATTACCGCTGGTTGCCCCAACTTTATCTTATAAATATCTGCGGAAGAAATTCCGACGATTATTTTGACCGCGCCATTTTGAGAAATTTCCGCTAGTTTCTGCCCGGCGCGCACTTCGCCGCCCAACTCTACCGATTTTTGGGTAACAACGCCCGCAATCGGCGCTCCTACCGATAAATCAGCGGTTTGCGTTTGAATAATATTAAACTGGCCGCGCGCGTTGTCTAAGGCGGCTTTAGCGCCAATTAGCGCTTGTTCTTTGCCTTTACGCGCGCTGGCTAACGCCGCTACGGCAGTGTCATATCCGGTTTGCGCTAAAGTAAGCTGGCTGCGGGCAATGTTAACCGCATTTTGCAAAGCGTCTAACTGCTGTTTATTTACTAAATCAACATTTTGTAAACTATTTAAAGTCGCCTGCGCCGCCACTTGCGTGTTGATAATATTGGAGCGCAAATTGGAAAACAGGCTTCTTTGCGCCATTAAAGCAGAATCAGGGAAGTTGGAATTAGCGATAGTATTATTTAAAACGGCAATGGTCGAATCAATCAGATCTTTCGTCTGGTTAAGCAGTTGCGCTGCCGCGTTAACGCCCGCGAGGACATCGGCCGCGTTAACACCGGCTTTGTCTTGTGCCCAGTAAACCGCTCGCGTTAACGTATATTTATTTTTAGCGTCAGTTACCGTCTGCAGATCGGTTACCCCTAAAGTTAAGCTAATGCCCGGCAATTGCCCGCTGTCTTTATCTTCGCCCAACAAATAATTAATCTGGTCTAACGCGCTGCTAACGGCATTAAGGTAATTATGGTAAGAATTAACCGCGTTATTTTTTATGTCTTCCTTGTTTTTTTCCTGCAAATTTTGGGCATTGGCTAAATTATCTTCGGCGGTCCGCAGCCCGATGGCAGCGCTGCCAATAGATTCCTGCGCGCGCCTAACCCCTAACTCCGCCTGGCGGATATTTTCGTCTAAAGTACGCTGGTTAGCATCGTAGCTTAACTGCATATTACCGGCGTTTATTTGGGCGTTATTTAAGTTAGCGAGCAAAGTGCTGTCGTATAAGGAAATTAAAATTTGTTTGGCGGTAACTGTATCGCCGGTTTTAAAATAAACGCCGCGCGCCGTGCCGTTAACCATCGCCACCACCTCAACTTTGCTGTCGGCTTTAACCGTGCCGACGGTGGCAATGTTCGCCTGCCCGTTGCCGTCAACGCCTAACACGATGGTTTTAACCCGCGGGGCGACATTAGCGACTTTTTCGCCCTGCACTTGGCCGTTATTTTTTACAAAGTTTTGGAAAACAAAAATTATGCTGCCGATTAAAATAATCGCTAGCGGAACTATAAACCACGAGCTTTTAAACCAATTTTGATTTTGAACGGATGCTTGTTCCAAAAAATTATCCATATTTTTTTAATTAAGTATGTTTATCCAGACACCTTCCAGAATACCCCTACACTAAGATTTGGTATGGGGGAATACTCTCCGGTTTTTTGCTGCGGGGGTTCACCCCCACACTTATATATAAGTGTGGGGGTGAAGGTGTTTGGATTTATTTAAAGGGTGCGCCGCTAAATTTTCTAAGTTTACGCTTTTTAAATACTGCAAAAAGTCATCGCGCAAATGCATCATAAAATGTAACAGCAATTTGCCGTCGCGATGCCGACAAACCTCGCGCATCAACGCTTTGGCCGTTCTGTCCTCTTCCGGCCTCATGACTTTGATGACTTGATATAAAGTGATTTTTCCCGCCGGCCGGGCCAAAACAAATCCGCCGTTAGGGCCAAAACTGGCTTTGACTATCTTGCCGCGGCTTAACGGCTGGAAAACTTTATGCAAAAAAGAAACGGAAATTTTTTCCGCCTTAGCTATTTCGCCGATTTTTACGCTTCGTTTGGTATTTTTCGCTAAATAAATCAAACCCAGCAGCGCGTACAGAATGGTATTGTTGACGACCATATATTGTGGACAAATGTTATCTTAGATAATTATACTCGTAAACTATTTTTTGTCAAGGCATTAATTTTAGTGATTATAATAAATTTAAAAAAAGAAGCTGATAACTTAGCTTCCTCCTTACCCGTTAAATTTAAAAACAGCCGTCATCGCCTGTATAAGTAAACAGCGGCGGTTTTAGCCGTTGGCTTGTCAATTATTTCCGGCTGCCAGCCGGGAACGGGAAAAACATAAGAAACAACGCGCGCGCCCGGCTTTAATTCCCGCTCTAACTTAAACTTTAATTTAGCGGCGATGGAATGCGGCATGCCAAAAAAATACACCGCGTCGGTACCGGATAAATTTTCGGCGAATAAATTTTTCCATTTGAATTGAACGTCAGCGGCGCCGGTTATTAGTTTTTTTATTCGGCAAATTAAATACAGCGGCAAAGCTAACTCCACGCCGATGGCGCGCGCCTGAAACTGCCGCGCGGCATAAAAAACAACTTGGCCGCTGCCGCAGCCCAAATCGTAAAAAACTTCTCCGGCTTGCAAATCAGCCAGCTTAAAAATCCGCTTTAAATCCTTGCGCCAGCACGGCACCCAGGGAGCGAAGGAAAAACTCGCGTAAGCGTAGGAAATAAGAAGAATCAATATAAATAATAATAAAGCGTATAATAACCACTCCATTTTAAAGCTGTTGTTTTTTTAGTTCGCGGTGAGATAAATAAAAAAATACCGCCAAAAGCAAAAAGGTGTTAAGGGGCGCGAGCCAAAAGGGATATTCGCGGCCGAAACTTTCTAAAATCATAATCGCGCCCAAAAAGCCGATGGTATACATCGCCCCATTTTTTAAATAAACGAATTTGGTAATCGCGTTAATGCCTTTAACCGTCATTTCCCTGACGACGAAGGCGCCGATGCCGTTGCCAATGATGATGAGCGGCACGGACATCGTAAAGGCAAAAGCGCCGATAACGCCGTCGATGGAAAAGGAAGCGTCGATTGCCTCCAAATATAAAATTTTGCTCCAGGCGCTTAGGTTGCTCCCTAACAGCTCTTTTTCTTTTTCTTCGGCGTTGCGTTTAAAGCCGTCCGTAATGAAAAAAGCGGTGACGCCGATGGAGGCGGCTAAAGCGAGCAACGGATTAGTCCGCACGGAAAAATAGATAATGGCGGTTAAAAAAATAGAAGCGAACGCGTAAAACCAAATTGATTGGCGATGAATAAATCCTTCCAGAGAAAAAGCGTAACTTTTTTGTTCCAAAAAAATCCAGCCCAAAAACACGAAAAAAAGATAAACGCCGCCGCCCAATAATAGCAGCGGTTTGGAAGTTTCTAACGACTGCGCCACTAATTCGTCGTTGGAAAAAGCCGCGGTGATGACTTCCATAACGGATAAACCCGGGTTGGCAAACTGCACGATTAAAAACGGCAAAACGCCGCGCACCAAAAAAACGGCGAACAGCAAGCCCCAAAATAAAAAAATCTGGCGGAAACGCTCGGGCATCGTCTTTAAGACATTGGCGTTGACGATGGCGTTATCCACACTGGAAATAACTTCAAAGGCGATTAAGCCGATGATAACGATGAAGAAGTTAAAAAACATATGCTCGGGGACATGGATTCGAACCATGATTGACGGCTCCAAAGGCCGCTGTCCTACCATTAGACGATCCCCGAATTTTTAAAACAGCCCCCGCAAGAGCTGTTTTTAAGATACTATAAATTTTTGTGATTGGCAATTAAATAAGGAGAACAAAATAAAATTCCAACTTCCTACTCTATTTTATTGTAAATCCTGCATCCTTTTTTCCAGTTCTTTTTTTTGCTCCTCTCCGATTAAAAATATCTGACCGCTGCTTTGCTTCTGCACAAAATATTCGCTGGTTTGCTCTTTCTTGCTTCCCAAAATTAAAGTCTCATCAATTCCCTGCCCCATCAGGCGCAGTCCCAGAGTGGGCTTATCTAAGCCAGCGCCAGCAATATTTTGTTCCGGGATATCGCTTGCCTCTAGTTTAGTGACGCTGTTTAAAAACCCTTCCACCTTTTCCTTGCTTAACCTTAGCAGGGTTGAGCTCGCGTGCCAATATGTTTCGCCGCGCTTATCCGGCAGATTATTAATGGCAATTGTTTGCGCCTGATATTGCCAAGTAACGGCGTCAATGCCGCTGGTGGATAAATTTAAAATGGTGCGGTCGCGCCAGCTTTCCACATCAAAAGCGCGCACAAAGGTTATCGGCGCGCGGTAAGTGCGCTCGTCGCCCTCGCGGCCGAGATAAGTACTGCCGTAATCACTGGCGACCTTACCTAAAATAAATTCGCCTACCGCCTTATTGTCTTGCGATAATTTTACCCGCAGACCGCTTTCTCCGGTCTCAAAAGAGTCTTTATTGTCCGGATTGAAAGAAGCGATTTCTAAATCAGCTTTAATTAAATTAGCCAGTTTTTCCTCCAGCGCGTCCATAATGATTTTTTCCGTCGGCCAGTTGTCCGGCTCGGTCAGCCAAACATTGTTGTCTTTTTTTAAAGCGTACGTTTTACCGTCTGCATCGGCTACTTCAATTTTATTGACTAAATTAACATCAACGGCCGCGAGCCAATTAGCCGAATCAGCGGTTTGCTTTTTTGTTTGCCAGCGCTGATACGGCCCGGTATACAAATAAGCGCCCAATGCGAGCGCGGCTAAAATTATTATTAAAATTAAATTTTTTTTGTTAAACATAACACTGTGATGCTAATCCGCAAATAATATGCCAATCCACTAATTGCGAATGATTTATTCGCGGCATTAGCAATTCGCAGATTAGTATTTATTAGTGGATTAGCATCATATTATAGCTCGTCCGCGAACCTGGTTTTCTTTCGGCCAAAATATCGCCATAAACCAAAAGCTAAAACGACAACCGTGACGCCGAAAACATTTCCGTATTTTAAAGCGCGCTTGCGGCCGTCAGCTATTTGGGGCAGCGGCCGTTCGTTTACCTCTTTGGAGCGAATGGTAATTAAATCGGCGTCCAACGTTACCGAGTCCACGATATTTTGGAAAAAAGTCAGATTATCCGGATAGCGGCTGACAAAATTGTCTTTGATAAAGTTAGCGTTACTAATAACAATTACGCGCGCGTTGTCGGTTGAAGCGCGATGTTCGCCCGATTCTGAATTTTGGGGAATATATTTAGCAAAAGCGCTTTTAAGCGGTCCGCTTAAACTGACGGCTAAATTATAAACTGCTTTGTTGCCGCTGGCGCCAAAATCTCCCTGCGGGCTTAAGTCAAAATTATCCCGCATGGTCCAGGATTGAGGCGTGGTTTTGGCTAAAACTTCAACTTTAGCTCCGCTTTTGTTTTCCGCCACGCTTAACGGGCTGGCCCAAGGAAATACTATGCTTTGCAGTTTCGCGACGGCGGCGTTATTTTTGTCCAGCCCGCTCTCCCCCACTTTCACGAAAAACGGATACTGGGTGGTAAAAGTTATAAATCCCTGATTAAAGGAAGCCATGTCGCTGGCGGCATCCAGTACTAAAGACGGCTCAATATTAAAGCCATAGCCGGCAAGCAATTCAGCCGGCGCGGCTTCGTTTTTATTTGCCTGCAAACTATTCGTCACGTTCACGCCGTTGATTAAAAAAATAGCGCTTTTCCCGCCGGACATTAAAAATTGGTCAATGACGTATTGCGCTCGCTGGCTAAGTTTGGCGGTGGGGCCGGCCACTATCAAAGTATTAACGTCATCGGGGATTTTTTCGCCGCCGGATAAATCCGCCTCGCGCGTCGCGTAAATTTCGGCTAACTTTTTGCCCGCCGCGCTGATGTCAGAGTCCGCGCTTAATTCGCCGTTGCCGGAAGCGAAAGCTAACTCGGGAAACGCGTCCGCCGTTACTTTTTTAATCGCGCTCGTTAACTGGTATTCTAAATTTTTCGTGTCGCTCACTACCGGAATCGCCTGCTGCTTATCGCCAAAAGATACCACGATGGCTAAAAATCCGTTTATCACCTGGTACTTGTCGTTTTCCAAAATGTTGAATTGCAGTTGCGGAATGCCTAATATTTGCAATTTTTGCTGTAACTCGGCATTATCTTTAGGGTCAATAAATTCAACGCGCAATTTTTGGGGAGCGTAATTTTGGTATTCAGCCAGAATGTCTTTAGTTTCCTGCCGCACGTTCATGAATTGCGGCGGCAGCTCGGCTGAAAAATACGCTTTAACATTGACCGCGTCATTTAAATTCGCGGCGGTTGCTTTTGAAATGTCCGACAGGCTGTAAATTTTTCCTTGCGTTAAATCAAAACGGGTAAAAATTTGGTAAGACAAAAAATTCAGCGCCGCGATAATGCCGATGACGATGATTATTTGGGTACTTAAAGTATATTGCCTCTTAAAATTATCTATCAATTTCATAAAGTAACTGCGAAATTATTGTGAAATTATCTTCTTAAAGCAAGTATCTCTTTATTCAGCCATAACCATAGCCAAATAAACGATAAATAATAAATTACATCTTTAGTGTCAATCACGCCGCGGGCGATATTATCAAAATGCGCGCCTAAACCCAACCACTGCAGTAACGGCGCTAAACCGCGCGGCGCCGTCATAATTACGAAATCATTGCCGATAAAGAAAAACAAGAAACAGGCGGCTACCGCGGCAATAAAAGCGATGATTTGGTTTTTGGTTAAGGACGAAATAAATAATCCTAAGGCTAAATAAGCCGCGCCCATCAAAACGGCGCCCAGGTAGCTGCCGATAATCGGCCCGACATCAACGGCGCCTAGATAAGAAACGGTTACCGGCAAGGTGGCGGTTAAAACTAAGGCAACGACTAAAAACGCCAGCGCGGCTAAAAATTTTCCTAACACCGCCTGCCAGTCGGTAATGGGCAAGGTTAATAAAAATTCAATCGTGCCCGAGCGTTTTTCTTCCGCCCAGCCGCGCATGGTTATCGCCGGCGTTAAAAATAAAAATATCCAGGGAAGCAAAATAAAATAATTGCGCATGTTCGCCTGCCCGATGACAAAGAAAGAATTAAAAAATAGCCAATTGCCGACGATTAAAAAAACGGCGATAAAAATATAAGCGATCGGAGAGTTAAAATAGCTAAATAATTCTTTCTTAAATAGGGCGTAGATTTTTGGGAGATAAATTTTACTAAACATATCTTAAAATTTCTAATTATTTCGTCAGCTCCCTAAATACGTCTTCCATGCTCGCCGTCTGGCGGTTCAACTCTAAAATTGACCAGTTGTTTTGCCTGACGACATCGGCAATGTGCTCGCGAATATCCAGGCCGACTTTGGGCCTAATGGCAAAGCCGAAAATCTCTTCGCTTTCGGCGTCTTTATCCAAAATTTCTTCAATCTGCTCCAGCGCCCTTAAAGCCTCGTAAATAACATCGCGCGGGCCTTTGATTTTTACGTAAATCATATCCTGCGCGCCTAAGCGGCTCGCCAATTCGCCGGGCGTTCCCTCGCCGACGATTTTACCTTTGTTAATAATGATGACGCGATCGCAAGTCGCCTGCACTTCTGACAAAATATGCGTGGAGAAAATAACGGTTTTGCGTTCGCCCAATTTTTTTATCAAATTGCGTATCTCCACGATTTGGTTAGGGTCAAGGCCGGTGGTCGGTTCGTCCAAAATTAAAATTTCCGGCTCATGGATGATTGCCTGCGCGAGCCCCGTGCGCTGGCGGTAGCCTTTGGATAATTCTTCAATTGGTTTGGTAATGACTGACTCTAAGCCGCAATCCGCGATCACTTGTTTTAACCTACTTTTTATGTTTTCTTTAGGCACGTTACGAATGTCGGCGATGAAACGCAGATATTCATAAACTTTCATGTCGTCGTACAGCGGCACCGTTTCCGGCAGATACCCAAGTCTGTCCCGAATGGCTAAAGAATCGGCTGTCACATTCAAATCATTAACGTAAACATTGCCCGCGCTCGGCGTCCAAAAGCCGGTGATGATTTTCATCGTCGTGGTTTTCCCGGCGCCGTTTGGCCCTAAAAACCCTAAAATTTCCCCATCGCGCACTTCAAAAGAAATGGAGTTTAATATTTTATTGCCGCTGATTTGTTTGGTTAAATTATCAACCTTAATCATAAGATAAAAAATAATGGCAAGCATTATTATAGTAAAAAATTTGGCTAAAATAAGCAAGGGGCGGCCTGTGGAAAAAATTGAATAATTATGCTACAATGTCAACAATAATCGGAAAGGAGGTAACGGCAATGGAAGAACCCCGGAAACGAGCCGCTCTTTGTAGATGCGCTCGTTGTAAAAAAGAAATGAGCTTTTTGGCTTATTGGACTCCGCCCGGCGTATTGCTCCTGCCGCCTGAAACCAACCAGGCAATTTGTGGCGCTTGCCGCCGGGAACTAATTGCCAGTTTGCTTGCAGAAAGCAAGTTGCGCCATATTCACGCTAGAGACATCACTTGCTGTTTCTGCGGCAGCCAATTCACTACGACCAACAAAAAAACTGGCGGCGTCTGGTTGGTAGAAATTACTGCCAACTTTCTCATCTGTGAAAATTGCCTGCGAGGAATTCCAAAGGAAAAGCCGGAACAGGCAACGCCCGCGTCAAACGAATCCAATGCGGGATAAAAAAGCCGCTCTCTCAAAAAGCATCCGAGAGGGCGGCCTTCTCTTTTTTAATCAATTATTTAAATTCATCTAAAACTATGGTGCGGATAATTATTTTATCGCCCCGCTGAATTTTTAAACCTATTTTATTTCCGGGTTTATACTTTTGTATCACGTTAAATAAAGTGTTGCTCCCTTCTATTTTAATGGCGTTAACTTCAATAATTATGTCTCCTTCCTCCAAGCCGCCTTTAGCCGCGGGCGAATCGGCTAAAATGGCCGGCGAGTCAGGGTCGTCTTCCGCGCGAATAATCCAGGCGCCGCTCGGGCGAGGCAAATTCTTCGCCGTTGCTAATTCCGGAGTAAGCATCACATAACGGATGCCGATGCGCGGCCGCACGATGCGGTTTTGCTCGCGGATGCTTTTAATAATTACTTTAGCGTCGTTAATCGGAATGGCGAAACTGATGCTTTGCGCGCTTTCGTCAATAGCGACGTTAACTCCCACCACCTTGCCCGATAAATCAATCAGCGGCCCGCCGGAATTTCCCGGATTAATCTGGGCGTCTGTTTGGATAACGTTATCCAGCGCTTCCACGTTGCCGCGATTGTCGCTCGCGGCAATGCTCCGGCCTAAGGCGCTCACTATGCCTTTGGTAACGCTGTTTTGATATTTGCCTAAAGCGTTGCCGATCGCCATTACGGACATGCCCTGCACCAATTTATCGCTGTCGCCTAATTCCACAAAAGGCAAATTTTTGTCAAAAATTTTTAACACTCCCAGATCTTTCAACGGGTCAACGCCGATGTATTGCGCGTAGTATTTTTTGCCGCTGTTTAGAATAATTTGGTATTCGGCCGTCTCGGGGTTGCCGGCTTTAGCCACGTGTTTATTGGTTAAAATGTAGCCGTCAGCCGAGATAATAAAACCGGTGCCGGATCCTGCTTGCTTTTTTTGCTTTTGGGTTGTGGCGCCGTCTTGATTAAAAATAATTACACTCTGGTAATCGTTAATGATTATGCTGACTACCGCCGGCGTTACTGCTTTAATGGCGCGAATGGTCGCCTCTTGTTCGTCTAATTGTAAATTTTTAGCTACTAACAAGCCGTTAGACGTAAAAATAACGGGCGCGATCCATACGGCTCCGCCGATAATCACGGCTAACAATACAGGCGATAATATTTTTACAATTTTATTTTGCATAATACTTTACTATAAATTCCCTAAATACAGCTAAAAACAGGATAGCATATTTTTAGCTTGATTACAATATTTTTTGATTGAATGTAAAAAATTAAGCAATCAAACATACTTTTGCCGCATTAAACTTGCTAAAATAAAAAAATATTGCTATGATAATTTCCAACAATCGTTCTCTGGTTGTTTTTAAATTTGCGCCCGTAGCTCAGTCGGTAGAGCAACAGCCTTTTAAGCTGATGGTCGTGGGTTCGATTCCCGCCGGGCGCACCAATATCAAACTTTCCGATTTTTGCCCGACCGATTCGGCCGCGCAAAGCGCCGTCCGTTTGTATCCACCGAAAAAATCGTTGAGTTCCTTATTGGTGTCTCTATTGTACCAAGTTCGCACCTACTTTCAAAACAAATGATGTCGCACGCTTCGCGTACGTGGTGGCTTGGAAACTGCCTCGTACGCTCGTATCGTTCCGCCATCGCCTCGCTTCACTCGGCAACCCCAAAAAGAAAAAAAGTTCCTTGCTTTTTCTGATTTTCGCGGGGGTGGATTTTTTCTAAAATGGAAAGGACATTTTTCTTTTTGGGGTTCTGCCCTAGAAGTTTCTGGGCAGTGTGGCGGGGCTTTCAATTCGCTCGCAGGCAAAAAGTGGAGGGGGTTGGGGGGAGGAAACTTTTTGCCTGCTCGCTGGAGAACGGCGGGAAAATTAGGCTCTTTTATTAAACGCCCACACCGCGGCGCTTACCATCACCGTAGAAAATCCCAAAAGAAATAACGCGTTAATAGATATAGTATGCAAAGAAAGGTTGCTTAAAATAGTTGGAGCAACCTGATTTCCTAAAAGAATTTGCCTCATCGCATCCACGCCGTATGTCAACGGATTTACATTTGCAAGCACGCGCATCCACGATGGCACGGCGGTAAGCGGGAAGAACGCGCCTGAAATGAAAAATAGAGGGAAAATCAAAACCTGCATAACCAGCCCAAAACTTTCTGTTGTTTTCATAAGAGAAGAAATCAGCAGTCCCATGCCGGAAATGGCAAAAGCGAGCAAGAGCATAAAAATGATAAGTGGCAGAATGATGGCAAAGTGAATCGTTACGCCAATAAAGGGGGCAAGAATCAATAAGATAAACGCCTGGATTGAAGCAATAGTAGTTGCCCCCAGTGTTTTGCCAAAGGCCACCGCCACGCGCGACACAGGGGCTACCAAAATTTCCTTCAAGAAACCGAACTCTCTATCCCAAACAGTGGAGATGGTGGAGAAAAAAGCGACACTCATAACGCTCATCGCGATAATTCCGGGATACATGAATTGCACAAAATCAACACCAAAATTTCCTGTCGCAAG
>Ga0210057_1001802_pt1 | contig 31825 bp, 26 predicted proteins | sample CryGeyCG2114_010_2_FD_183968 | JGI IMG/M metagenome (GOLD analysis project Ga0210057, IMG submission 183968) | Groundwater microbial communities from aquifer - Crystal Geyser CG10_big_fil_rev_8/21/14_0.10 (SPAdes) (version 2) | ecosystem: Environmental > Aquatic > Deep subsurface > Groundwater ... | reverse complement strand
AAAAAGCGCAAAGGAGCGCATCGGCCTGTTGTGCCAGAATCAGAAAGATTGGAAAATGTGTGTCATCAGCGTTATACAGGAGCGGTTTTTTTGAAAAACGAAGAGGAAGAGCGATGGAAACTCATAAGAATCATATGCCCCGATATCTTAGTTGTTGTTGAAGGAACTTATAATGAATCTGAAATCAATAAGTTAGAGAAAATCTGCGGCAAGGTCGTTGTTTTACCGCGTCAGGCGCCTATCTCAACCTCCGAGAAAATCAGAAAAGTTATGATTGAACCTCTTAGCGAGTTAAAGAAAAGACTACAGAGAGCTGTTCAAGATGTGTATGATCTTTTGGATAAACTTATGGGAAACGGGCTAAGTGGTTAAGGTAATTTTGGCTTATATTCCGGTTTTGCATAAAGGATATATTGAGTTTCTGAATAAACACCGTGACGCAGAGCGTTTGTATATCTTCGGTGAAAACTTTATTGAAGAGTATGAATATTTGAAAAAAGAAATCAGAGCTTTGGAGCCTATAGCAATGCTTTATGCAATCAGCGCATTAATGAGTTATGGAGTGATTCCGAGTTTTGAAGTTTATCTTCTGGAGAATTTTGGAATTTTCGAAGCAGATGATGATGTATTGACTTTTGTGATGCCGGATGAGGATGTTTGCCGGAGCTTTGCAGAAAACTATCTTAAAGGAAAAAAAGTTGAATTTGATTCCATATTCTTGCGTTGGGATAGAACTAATATCCATAAGCTAGATATTGTAAAGTTTGACCGTCAGGTTGAATTTGGTGAATTTGTAGCTGAAGCAATGAATCGGGCGATTGTGGAGTCGGAATATGCCTCAAGTTGGTGGAGGCAGGTCGGCGGAGTTATTGTAAAAAACGGAGAGATTATCTTAAGCGCTCATAATGAGCATATGCCTACGGTTCATTCGGTATATGCTTGCGGCGACCCGAGAAATGCGGCCCATCGCGGAGAAGATATTGAGCTCTCTACAGATTGCCATGCTGAACAGCGTCTCATAAGCGAGGCGGCGCGGCGCGGCATTGCGCTTCTTGACGCGGAACTATTTGTAACAACTTTTCCCTGTCCTCCTTGTGGAATGGCAATTGCTTATTCAGGAATAAAAAAACTTTATTTTCTTGAAGGTTATTCAATGGTCGGCAGTGTAGAAATCTTGAAAAACGCAGAAGTAGAGATAATTCATGTAAAGCAGCAGATTTAAACTAAAAAAATAGCCCGAAAAATTCGCGGGCTAACTTTTTTTCTTTTGTTTCGGTCCCATCGGGAACCTTAATCTCTCGGTTGCGTCAGTATCCGGAACAATTATGTGGCAATGCAAATGCGCCACAGAACTGCCGTTCAATCCGATTTCTCCAAACCGTATAGCCAACGAGCCGCTTTTAATTTTATAAATTTGTTCTGCGTGCTTAACAAATTCAAGTAATTCAAGCCAAGCTTCTTTTTTTAAATCCGGGATAATTTCCACATGGGTATTGTGGATTACGAGTAAATGCAATTTTGCGCCTTTATATGGCCAGCTGTTTTCTCTTAAACTCCAAAACTGACCTTTTCTTATGCATTTCTCAGGACCAAAACTGTCAACGAATTCAGGGCAAAAAGGGCAAATACCTTTTTCAAGAATTTCCTCCATCTTTTTCCGTTGGTTTTCGCTTCTTGAATGTTCAACAAAAACAAGCGGTTTTTTTCGACTCATACTGGGGTTGGTATTCTCTTAAAAGGAAGCTGTGGAAAATAATCAGAAACCGTAAAGTGTTCTTGTCTGAAAGAAAAAAGGTCGGTAACATTCGGGTCAATTTTCACAGTCGGCAAACATTGAGCCGTCGTTTTTTCAAGAATTGTCTGAACATCGTTTAGTTGAGAATTATAGAAGTGCGCGTCTGATATGGTATAGACAAGTGCGTCCGCCTTGTATCCGGTAACTTGGGCGACCATCAAAAGCAGGGCTCCGTATTGGATTAAGTTGCAAACCAAACCAACCGGCACATCGGCACTTCGTTGGAAATGGTGCAGGGAAATCTGATTTGTTTCGGGAAAAATAAACCAGTGGAGCCAGCCATGACAAGGAGCCACAACCACTTTTTGTTGCTTTTCTTTGCCGCGGATAGTGTATTGCGGAATCCAGGGTGATACAAAATGCGTTCGCAAGCGCGGCAGTTCATTGATTTGTTGAATGATGTGGCTGATTTGGTCAAAGCCAGCGCCCTCGCTTGTAGGAAAGTTTCTCCAGGCAGGCCCGTATGAGCCCGGCCCCAAGTCGCCTTCTTTAAGTCCGCGCTTTTCGCATTTTTCTTTTGTAATCCATGGTTTCCACCAGCGACAGCCAAATGATTCAAGCTCTTTTTGGGTTCTTGCGCCGTTTAAAAACGCGAACAATTCTCCAAGCGCCATATGAAAAATCTTTTTATTGCGATTTTCATCAAGAAGATTTCTTTCTGTAATCATTGGAAATCCGTTTTTAAGCTCAAAGCGCATCTGGTGCCCCATAACCATTTTGCTTTGTTCTTCTTGTTGCGGCATTGTATTGATGCCGTCATCCAAAATTCTCAAAAGCAATTCTCTGTATTGAGCATCAGGTTTTCTCTTGTCAAACGGCAGATACTCTATTGCCCCCATCATTCGCCTCCTTTTGGCTGATGTAGAAGAGCTGGCTTTATGTTATCTTAATATTGGTATTAAAGTCAATTAATTAATGCGGTAATATTATTCAATGAGCAAATACATTCCAACAATCGGTATTGAAATTCACGCTGAGCTTAAAACCAGAACCAAGATGTTTTGCGGTTGCTTAAATGACCCGGACGAGAAACTCCCCAATAAAAATGCGTGTCCAATCTGTCTGGCACATCCGGGGACTTTGCCTGTTATAAACGAAGATGCAGTTAAAAAAGTGATACAAATCGGAATGGCTCTAAATGGAGACATTCCGCAGATTACAAAATTTGACCGCAAAAATTATTTTTATCCGGATCTTCCAAAAGGTTATCAGATTTCTCAATATGATTTGCCTTTGGTTTTCGGAGGAACTCTAAAAGGCGTGAAATTAATCCGTATTCATCTTGAGGAGGATACTGGAAAATTACAACATTCAAAAGACGGCAAGCATTCTTTAGTTGATTTCAATCGCGCCGGAGTGCCTTTGATGGAGCTTGTAACCGAGCCTGATATAAAAGACGCAAATCAAGCGATTGAGTTTGCAAAAGAATTGCAATTGATTCTCCGCTATTTAGGCGCGTCATACGCGAATATGGAAAAAGGGCAGATGCGCGTTGAGGCAAATGTTTCTTTGGGAACTCTAGAAGATGGCGAACCAAAACTCGGCACAAAAGTTGAGCTTAAAAATTTAAATTCCTTCAAAGTGGTGAATGAATCAGTTCAATATGAAATAAAAAGACAAGAAAAAATTTTAGAATCCGGCAAAAAGGTCGTTCAGGAGACGCGCGGATGGGACGAGAAAAAACGTGAAACTTTTTCGCAAAGGATAAAAGAAGAAGCGCATGACTACAGATATTTTCCAGAACCGGATTTGCCTCCTATTGATATGACAAAATTTGATTTAACCGGAATCAAACGTGGTATTCCTGAGCTTCCGCAAGCAAAACGAGTTAGATTTGTAAAAGAATATGGCATTACCAAGAATCAAGCGGAAGCGCTGGTTCAGAATGAAAAAATGGCGCAGTTTTTCGAAGAATCAATTTCCGAACTTAAAGCGGAAGATAAGGAAAATGTTTCATGCGAAACAAATTTGCTTTTCAACTATTTAGACTCTGATTTGCGCGGTCTTATGGTTGAGTCGGGGGTTGATTTTGAAAATTTGCGGGTTACTCCGGAAAATTTCGCAGATTTAATTGAATTAATATCGCATAATAAAATCACAAGCCGGGTAGCCAAAGATTTGCTCCGCAAGATGCAGGAGTCAGGCGCCGACCCTCATATAATTTTGCGTGAAGAAGGGTTGGAGCAGGTTTCAGATAGGAACGAACTTTCAGAAGTTGTGAAAAATATAATTTCCGAGAATTCTAAAGCAGTTGAAGATTATAAAAAAGGAAAAGAAGCCGCGCTCAAATTTTTAATCGGCAAAGCAATGCGCGAACTAAAAGGCAAAGGCAACCCGCAAGTTTTAGAGAATATTTTTAGGGAGGAACTTAGATAGTTTTTTGTTTAATCTCTGAAATTAGTTTAGAAATAAGTTTACTTACGTTAAAATCGCCCAAAACCCCTTTTTTATAGTGCCTGACGTTCACGGTTTTCTTTTTTTGCTCTTTTTCTCCGACAACTAAAATGTAAGGAATTTTTTCAATTTCGCTTGCGCGAATTCTTTTGCCTAATGTCTCATCAGTTGAATCAACTTCAACTCTGATATTTTCTTTATCTAACGAGTCTTTTATTTTTTCCGCATAAGAAATAAATTTCTTCCCAACCGGCAATATTTTTACTTGCACAGGAGCAATCCAGACAGGGAAAACTCCTGCGGTGTGTTCTATGTATCCGGATAAAAATCTTTCAATTGAGCCCATAATTGCAGCGTGAATAATAAGGATTTTTTCTTTTTTCCCTTTTTCGTCAACGCAAGTTAAATTGAATCTTTCAGGCATATTCATATCAAGTTGTATTGTTGCCAGTTGTAATTTTCTGCCCAAAGAGTCGTATCCGATAAAATCAATTTTAGGTCCGTAAAAAGCGGCTTCTCCTAAATCAGTAATGGCTTTGTATTTTTTTTCTTTTATCGCCGAGCCGAGGATTGTTTCGGCGTCTTTCCATATTTTTGGAGAGCCAAGATATTTTTCCATATTTTTTGGATTATGCGCGGAAAGATGGACTTCTATTTTAAACCCAAGGGTTTTATAAAATTTTTCCACGATTTCAAAAATAGATTTCACTTCCTGCTTGATTTGAGCTTTTCTGCAAAATGAGTGCGCGTCATCTTGAGTGATTGACCTTACTCTGTTAATTCCGGAAAGTTCCCCTGTTTGCTCGTCGCGATAAACTTTAGTGGTTGACGCATAACGAACAGGCAATTCTTTATAGCTCCAAAGTTTCCTTTGAAAAATTTGGATATGATGCGGACAATTCATTGGTTTCATCGCAAACAAATGCCCTTCGCGAGTTTTAATTTTAAATAATTCATCTTTGAATTTTTCCCAATGACCGCTTGTAATATAAAGATTATTTTTTGTAATGTGCGGGATATCAACTCTCTGGTAGCCCCGTTCTTTTCTTAACTCCCATACGAAACTATCAAGCGAGTCGCGCAAAATTGTGCCTTTTGGAGTGAATAGCGGCAAGCCGCTTCCAACAAGTTCGGAAAAATGGAAAAGGTCAAGCTTTTTTCCTAAAATTTTATGGTCTCTTTTTTTAGCTTCTTTAAGCATTTTCAAGTGCGCGTCCAATTCTTTTTTTGTATCAAAAGCGACTCCATAAATTCGTGTAAGCATCTGATTTTTTTCGTCGCCTCTCCAATAGGCGCCGGCAATATGAGTTAACTTAAATGCGTCCGGATTTATCTCACCGGTATTTTTCACATGTCCGCCTTTGCATAAGTCAAAAAAAATCTCGCCCGTCTTATAAATTTTTAGACTTTTTTTATTTTTAGATTTTGTAAATTCCCTAATTAAATCCAGTTTGAAAAGTTGGTCTTTAAATGTTTGAATGGCTTTTGTTTTTGTTACTGTCTTTCCTGAAAACGAAAGGTTTTGCTTTATAATTTCTTCCATTATTTTTTCAAGCTCCGGTAAAATATCCGGAGAAATTTGACCTTGGAACAGGAAATCATAATAAAAGCCGTTTTCAATCGCAGGCCCTATGCCAAGTTTTGCGCCTGGAAATTTTTTCAAAACCGCAGCCGCTAAGATGTGGGCCAAAGAGTGGCGGATGTTTTCAAGATTTTCTTTTTTTTCTTTCGCCATTTTTACAATTCGCTTGCGCTTTCACAGATTAATTTTGGCTCGCCGTTTCTAAATGACATTTTGCCTAAGATTAGCACGGGATTATTTTCTTTCCAAATGTTTTGATTTTTGAGAAGCGTTTCGGGGAATACGACAATCTCGAGAGAGTTGTCAAAGTCTTCTACTTTCGCAAACAGCATAGACTTGCCGGTTTTCGTTAGAATCCTTTGTATTTTAACAATTACTCCGGCAAGGCTTATATATTTATTTTCACTTCCCGTAGCTAAAATCTCGTTTATTGTTTTCGCTTTTATTTCTTGAATTTTATTTTTGAATTTATTCAAGGGATGATTAGTGATAAAGAGCCCTAGAAGTTCTTTTTCCCATGCAAGTTTGTCTTGCGGCGTTGCTTCCGGAGCATCTTTTAATTTTAAAGACTGTGTTGAAAAGCTGTGCCCGAACAAGCCCGATTGTGCGTTGTTGCCCTCTTTTCTTATCATCTGGCCGAATCTTAAAATATCATCCATATTCTGGAGAATTTTATTTCTTTCTATTCTAAGAGAATCAAGCGCTCCGGACTTTGTTAAACTCTCAAGAGATTTCTTATTTAAATCTTTGTGCTGAATTCTTGTTAATAGTGAGGTGAGATTTTCAAACGGGCCTTTTTGCTGTCTGCCCTGGATTATTGCGTTTACGATGTTGTGACCTACATTTTTAATAGCTGATAAGCCAAAGCGTATATTTCCTTGTTCCGGCGTGAATTCGGCCAAGCTCATATTTATATCCGGCGCCAGGACTTCAATCCCCATTTTTTTGCATTCTCCGACCAAATAGGCAATGCGTTCAATATCCTTTGATTCTGAGTTTAATAGGCTTGTCATAAATTCAACCGGATAATGAGCTTTCAAATACGCTGTCTGATAACCGATTGTCGCGTAAGACACTCCGTGACTTCGGTTAAATCCGTACCTGTCAAACGGTTCAATCAATTTCCAAAATTGTTCCGCGATTTCGCGTGATACTCCGTTATTAATACAGCCTTGTATTAATTTTTCTTTTTGTTCCAAAAGCAATCTTCTTATTTTCTTGCCAATTGCCTTTCTTAAAACATCAGCTTCAGCTAATGTGAATCCGGCAAGCTCCCGCGCCGCGCTCATTAATTGCTCTTGGTAAATCATTATTCCGTAAGTATTCTTAAAAATAGGTTCAAGTTTCTGGTGTAAGTATGTAATCGGTTTCCTGCCATGCTTCCTGGCAATGTAATCGGGAATAAGTTCCATCGGTCCCGGACGATACAAAGAAATCATCGCTGTTATATCTTCCAATTCTGTCGGCTTTAATTCTTTTAGATATCTCGTAATCCCGCTTGATTCTAATTGAAATATTCCCGTTGTGTGCCCTCTTTGCAGGAGCTGAAATGTTTCGGTGTCTTTTTCGGGTAAATTTGATATGTCTATTTTTTCATTTCGCAATTCTTCAATCAATCTAGTAGTGTTTTCAATAATGGTTAAATTGCGCAACCCTAAAAGGTCTATCTTTAATAACCCGAGTTCTTCTACCGCATGCATCTCAAATTGCGAAACAATAACATTAGGATCTTGCGGCGAGCGTTGCAACGGCAAATACTCGGTTAACTCTTCTTTCGTAATTACGATTCCGCAGGCATGGACTGAAGCGTGGCGCGCGACTCCTTCTAGATGAAGCGCGGAATCAAGCAATCTTCTCGCATCTTTGTTATTTTGATGCATTTCCGCCAATTCTGTTATATTTTCAATTGATTTTTTCAGTTTCAAATTAAACGGAATCAGTTTTGCTATTTTGTCGCAGAATGCATAACTCATTCCAAGAGCGCGTCCAACATCGCGCACTGCCGCGCGCGCGCCCATAGTTCCGAATGTTATAATGTGCGCGACATTACGCCTTCCATATTTTTCCTGCAAATATCCTAAAACTTCATCGCGTCTGACATCCGTAACATCAATATCAATATCCGGCATTTGAATTCTTTCCGGATTTAAAAATCTTTCAAAAAGCAAATTATATTTTATCGGGTCAATTCCCGTGATTCCTAAAATATACGAGATAATGCTTCCTGCCGCAGAACCTCGTCCCGGGCCGACAACAATACCTCTGTCTTTTGCCCAATTAACAAAATCTTGGACGATTAAGAAATAATCGGCAAAGCCCATTTTTTTAATAACGCCCCATTCCATATCAATTCTTTCTTTTATCTCTTGCGTGGGATTTGGATATCGCGAAGTTAATTTTTCATTAATTAATTCTTTCAAATGTTCGGTTGCCGTTTTCCCTTCCGGCAATGGAAAATGCGGAAGTTTGATTTTGTCCAATTCTATTTCTAAATTGCATTTTTCAGCGATTTTAACCGTGTTTTTGCATGCTTCCGGAAAATCTTTCAGTAATTCATACATCTCATCCGGTTTCCGCATTGAAAAATCGTCTTGCTTCAAGCTTAATCTGTCAGCGTCTCCGACGTTATTTCCTGTTTGCACGGCAAGTAAAATATCCTGATATTCTGCGTCTTCTTTTGTTAAATAATGGATGTCCTGCGTTGCAACAAGCGGGATTTTCGTTTCTTTGGAAAGTTTTTTTAGTCCCTGGTTCGCTTTGATAGTTTCCGGAATTCCGGGATGATGTCCGATTTCTAAATAAAAATTACCGTCGCCAAAAATTTCTTTAAACTGATTTGCGGATTCTTTAGCGCCTTCGTAGTTGTTGTTTAAAATCATTTTTGGAATTTCTCCCGAGATGCATCCGGAAAGCCCTATAAGACCATCGCTGTGGCTTTTTAAAAGTTCTTTATCAATTCTTGGTTTATAATAAAATCCGCTAAGGTAAGAGGTTGTTACAAGTTTAATTAAATTTTTCCATCCGTTATCGTTTTTAACGAGTAAAATGAGATGAGAATATTTCTCATCAATTCCTTTTTCTTTGTTTTTTAAAGATTTTGGCGCCAGATAAGCTTCAATGCCAAAAATCGGTTTTATGCCGGCGGCGCGGGCTTTCTTGTAAAATTCTATTGCGCCATATAAATTTCCATGATCTGTTAGCGCTACTGCATCCATCCCGAGCTCTCTTGTTTTTTTAACCAATTCATCAATTTTTGGAAGACCGTCAAGCAAAGAGTAGTGCGAGTGGGTGTGTAGGTGGACAAATTTAGGCATAGCTTGTTATCAGTTTTTATTACTGTAATATTATACTTAACTTTCGGGTAGAATAAAAGCGTTATTACTAAACAGAGAAACGGAAGTCCGACTGTTTGAAAATAACAAAGTTTAATATTGGAATTCTCACCCATTGGCAAATTTATGAAATTCATAAAAGGAATTTATCATTTTCTCGTTTCATGGCTTGCTTCGGTTGTTTACCGCTCGCCGTCAACTGGGATTTTTGTGCTTGGCGTTACAGGCACAAAAGGTAAGTCAACGGTTTTAGAAATTATACATTTTATTTTAGAGGGCGCAGGATACAAAACCGCAATGCTTTCTTCTGTTTTTATTAAAATCGGCAAAGACCGGAAAGATAACATAACGGAGAATACAATGCCCGGTCGGTTTTTTATTCAGAAATTTTTAAAAAACGCAGGTGATGCTGGTTGTAAATACGCGCTTATTGAAGTTACCTCAGAAGGCATAGTTCAGCATCGGCACAGGTTTATACATTTTGACTCTGCAATGTTTTTAAATCTTCATCCGGAACATATTGAAGCCCACGGCTCTTATAAAAAATACAGGAAGGCAAAAGTTAAATTTTTCTCTTATGTTGCTCGGCATTCAAAAAAGCTGAAAAAACAATTTTTCATTAATCAGTATGACAAGGAGAGCGGATGTTTCACGGATTCGGTAAAACAAAAAGGCGAAGTCTATACTTTTAGCCGAGAACAATTCATAGCTTCAAGGTTGAATAATAAAAAATCATCCCTCGGGAGATGGTTTGCAAATGACATTAATTTGGAAAACGCGGCAGCGGCAACAAGATTTGCGGAAATACAAGGAGTAGGCTGGGAAACAATTAAAAAAATATTAAAATCCTTTGGGGGATTTACAGGAAGAATGGAGGTAATCCAAAACGAACCGTTTCGCGTTGTTATTGATTATGCGCATACTCCAAATTCGCTTGAAATTGTGTATAAGCATTTGGCTAATAAAAAAGGAAGAATGGTTTGCGTTTTAGGTTCTTGCGGCGGAGGTAGGGATAAATGGAAGCGGCCTCATATTGGCAAGATAGCTGACAAGTATTGTGATCAAATTATTTTAACAAATGAAGACCCTTACGATGAAGACCCTGAGGCGATTATTAATGATATAAAATCTGGAAATTTAAACAACCCGAAATTTTTAGAAATTATAGATAGGCGCGAGGCAATTAAAAAAGCGATATTTCTAGCAAAGAAAAATGACACAGTAATTATAACGGGAAAAGGCTCAGAGCGTTGGATTCATGTAAAAAACGGCAGAAAAATACTGTGGAGCGACAAAGAAGTAGTTGAGCAAATATTTAAACTGTAATTTGCAACGAAAGGGCGTCTATTAAAATTTATTAGTAAATACGCACATCGGAAAATCAATAAACTTTTTAGAAATTAAATTATTTAGACAACACCGGCGTATAAGGGGTATAATATATATTACCGAGAAGTCAGGAATTATAATTTAGTATTTAAAAAATAATGAAGTTATCTTTTTATGGTGGCGCAAAGTCTGTCACGGGCGCCAATTATTTATTGGAATCAGGCAATGTAAAAATATTAATTGATTGCGGGCTTCGGCAAGGTTCGGGTTTTTGTGAATTAGGAAACTGGGATGAATTTTCATACAACCCAAAAGAGATAGCGGCAGTTTTCGTAACTCATTCTCATATAGACCATATTGGAAGGCTTCCGAAATTATATAAAGAGGGCTTTAGAGGAGAAGTTTATTCAACGCCGCCAACGCGCGACTTTGCGGAAGTTATGCTTTTAGATTCTGATAATATTTTAGAACAGGAATCAAAGCGATGTAAAAAACCTTCTATTTATAACCAAGAGGATGTATATAATTTAGTTAGGCTTTGGAAAACAGTTGAATATCATAGGACAATAGAAGTCGGACCGTTCAAAATTACGTTTTACAACGCCGGACACATTTTAGGCTCTGCATTTATTTTAATTGAAGCTGAAGGCAAAAAAATAGTTTTCTCAGGAGACCTTGGTAATTCTCCTGCGCCAATTATTGGAGATAAAGATAATTTACCGGAAACTGATTATTGTTTAATTGAATCAACTTATGGAGGAAGGATTCATGAGGATTTGCCAAAGAGGAAAGAACTTATAGAGGATATAATAGAAGAGACCGCGAAAAAAGGAGGAGTTTTAATGATTCCCGCATTTGCAATGGAGCGCACGCAGGATTTATTATATGAAATTGATTCATTAGTTGAAAATGGAAGAATTCCGAGCGTTCCAGTTTTCTTAGACAGCCCTCTGGCAATTAAATTAACAGAAATTTACAAAACTCATGATAAATATTTTATTCCAGAGGCTAGAGAGCATTTAATGAAGGAGGGACACATTTTTAAATTTAAAGGATTAAAAATGACAATGCGAACAGAGGAATCAATTGCGATAAATGACGTTCCTGCTCCTAAAGTAATTATTGCGGGATCTGGAATGATGCACGGAGGAAGGATTTTACATCACGTGAAACGTTATTTATCTGATAATAAAAGCACGCTGTTAATTGTTGGCTATCAGGGCAAAGGATCGCTTGGGCGCAGAATTTTGGATGGAGAATCAATTGTGAAAATTCACAGAGAAGAAGTTCAGGTAAAAGCCAGAATAGAAGCAATTGGAGGATATTCTGCCCATGCCGACCAACCGCAATTAATTGATTGGTTGCGTCAAATGCGGAAAAGATTGAAAAAAGTTTTTACGGTTCAAGGAGAAGAAGACCAGGCAAATGCTTTAATAAATAAAATACAAGACGAGCTTGCGATTGAGGCGGAATTGCCGGAGCCCAATCAAGAAATGATGTTATAATGTAAAAGTTAAAAGAAAATTTAAAACACAAAATGGCAAAAAAGAAATTAGATAAAAATATCTTATCAAAGAATATAAAAAAACCTTACTGTTTAAAATGTTCAATCGCGGTTTCTGGTGCGGCTAAAACAGACCATTGCGCCTTGGGGGCGAATAAAAAGGCGGAAGAAATAGGAAGAGAGATAGCAAGACAGGGAATGATACTTACAACAGGAGCGACAGTTGGCTTGCCATACTGGGCCGCAAAAGGAGCAAAAGCAGAAGGCGGTTTAGTGATTGGTTTATCTCCGGCATCTTCGGAATCCTCGCATTTAAAAACTTACAAACTCCCAATTGATTATCACGATATTATAATTTATACGGGATTTGAGTATGCGGGCAGAAACTTGCTTTTAACAAGGTCCGCAGACGCTGTTATAATAATTTGCGGCAGAATAGGCACTTTAAATGAATTTACCGTTGCTTATGAATACGGAGTGCCAATTGGAATTTTAGAAGGGACAGGAGGAATGGCTGATATGATAAAACAAATAGTTAAAAGAGCAAACAAGGGACCTGGAAAAATAATTTTTTCAAGAAACCCAAAAGAGCTTGTAGTTAAATTAGCGAAAATGGTAGCTAAAGAAAAAGCTCGCAACAATAAATAATAAATTCTACAAACAGGATTTAAGGATGTATAAAAATTTCCTTTTGCCAAGCAGTATTTTAGCAGGGGCAATAGTCGGAGCAGGGATGTTTGCCCTGCCTTTTGTTTTTAATTCGCTTGGTTTTGGCATTGGATTTTTTTATTTAATAATCGCAGCTATTGTTTATTCATTGGTTTATTTGATGTATGCGGATATTATTTTGCGGACGTATGGAGAGCATCGCTTTGTTGGATTTAGTAAAATTTATCTAGGAGTTGGAGGATTTTGGGCAACAATAACAATCGCGGTTTTAAATATGATTCTTGTTATGGGAATTTTTTTAGTTTTATCGGTTAGTTTTGCCAATTTAATTTTTCCAAGCGGAGGAAGCGTCATAAAAATGCTAATATTTTGGCTAGGCGGGTCCATTGCAATATTTTTACCGCCCAAAAGAATTTTCTTAATAGAATTTCTAATCGTTGTAGGAATGGCAGGAATTATTTTACTTGTTTTTCTTTTGGGTTTTGGAAATTTTAAAAATTTGGCAAGTCTTAATTTTTCCTTTAATCCGGAAAATATTTTACCTTATGCAGGCGTAATACTTTTTTCATTAAGCGGGCGCGTAGCTGTTTCTTCGCTTGTTAATTATTTTAAAAAACAAAAAGTTCAGAACAGAAACTTTTTAATTAAAAAGAATATAATCGCAGCAACTTTTATTCCTGTAATTTTTTACATTTTTTTTATATTGGGAATTTATAGTTTATCAGAAAAAATAACTCCTGACGCTGTTACTGGATTGATTGGGAATGCGCCGACTGCAGTTTTATCCATCATCGGAATCTTGGGATTATTATCTCTTTGGAGCACATATATTTTAATCGGAGTTAATGTTAAAAGCATTATGCGTTATGATTTGAAATTTCCGCTTTTTCTTAGTTTCTTATCTGTGACAATAGCGCCGATTATTATATTTTTTGCAAGCGTTCAGGATTTTATCGGTTTAGTAAGTTTATCCGGAGGCGTATTTTTGGCTTTGGAAGGAATTTTCCTAACCGCAATCTGGCTAAATACGAAACGCATCTCTCAGAAAAGTTCAATATTACTGCCAAAGGCAGGAGTATTCGCAGCTGTGTTTTCTATTATAATTTTCGCAGCGGTATTAATCAGTGAACTCTTGAATATGTTTAGCTGATTTGAATTGCATAGTGTTATGAAATGTTAGAATAATAGCGTGGTTATTAAAAAGGCGTTATTTTATCTTTTTTTAGTTTCAATTCCTTTTGGAACAAGATTATTTTTGCATAAATTCACAAATGGCTTCCACGAATACGAATCAATGTGGTTATACGCAAGCGATTTTTTCTTGGTTTTATTTTTGACTTTTAGCTTTGCCGGCATAAAAGATTTGAAATCTGAAATTTTAAATTTAAAATCTAAAATTATCTTACCCTCCCTATTTTTATTATTTGTATTTATATCAATTTTTTTTGCCAGTTCATTTGGATTGGCATTGTATAAATTTTTGCGGCTTTTGTTTTTAATTTTAATGGCTTTTGCGGTAGCAAATCTCTTAAAAGATAAAACAGTTTTCAAAGCCGCGCTTTTCATAATTGCCGTTTTAGCGGCAATCCAGTCGCTAATCGGGTTTATGCAGTTTACCGGGCAGGAAAATTTGGGTTTGCAAATTTTAGGCGAATCTCCAATTTCTGTTTCTGACGGCGGCACGAGCAAAATTATAATAGAAGGCGCGGCAGTAATGCGCGCATACGGAATTTTCCCGCATCCAAATATCTTGAGCAGTTTTCTTTTACTCGGACTTTTTAGCTGTTATTATTTTTGGTTGCGCCGTCCAAGTGAGAAAAAAATCTTTTCGTCTTTTAAAAATTTGCTGAGTGATTTAATTATTGGATTTGGAATTTTCATAATCGCCTTTGGATTAATGCTTTCATTCTCCAGAGCATCTTGGATAATAATTTCTATTATTTCAATTGCTTTAATAATTTATTTGTTTATTAAAAGAAAATACTTTTTACAAACTTTCCGATTAGCCGTTTTCTTAGCCGCAATTAGTTTAATTTTTATATTATATTTTAATGCTTATATTTTTCCTCGCGCAAAAGTATCGGTTAATGAACCGGCAGTAACAGAGAGGTTTATCTATAATAGATTAGGAGTTGATTTAATAAAAAATAATTGGTTAGGCGTAGGGATAGGCAATCAAGTTATCTATTCAGTTGAAAATGGCGTTTATAAGAAATTCGGAATGAACAAAGTTTGGCAATGGCAGCCGATACATAATTTATATCTGCTTGTTGGCGCGGAGATAGGAATAATCGGGGCGCTACTTTTTATTATCTTTTTTGTATCACTCTTTTTGAATTCCAAACCGAAAAAAACAAATTACAAAAAAATTGCGGATTCCAATAATAATAAATTGCTCGGATTTCACAGTTTAGAAACAGGGATTTCAGAAGCGATTCTCGCTTCACTTTTATTGTTTGGTTTATTTGACCATTTCTTATGGGCAATTTGGCAAGGGCAATTGATGTTATGGTTTGCAGTTGGTATTTTAATTAGTGCGAGGCGCGTTTATAGCTAAATTAAGGGCGCAAACACAATCGTCAATTTTTAGGTTAATATAATTTACCACAAGCATTTTAAGCATAATTTAGAGCTTGTAAGAGATTTTGTTTTTGTTTCTCCATTTGACGAATTCCCCGTTCTATAGTAGAATAAAACAGATTTAAATCACCGTGGTTTGATAACAACAGTTCTTTGATATAAGGAGGTTGAGATGGACAAAAACTTTGAAGAAATGCTAAGAGAGGCCGAGAAGATTCGCGCGGAATGTTCGGGCAAAGACAACATTAGTCCGCACGTGACACAGATGCAAAAGATGCTTGACTATGGACTGGAAAAAGGACTGATTGATGAGGAGGGTTCAGATACGCCAGAGTTTATAGCTCTGTTTGCAGAGATAGCGGCTTTTGCATTTGAAGTGTTTTATGCTAGGTCTATCGGATCAATAATTGATTTTTCGCTGGAGGCGCAATTGGAGCTCATGAAGTTATGCGAGCACCCGGAAGAAACGTTTGGTATTCGGCCTGAAGACAACTATCTATGCGCCCTCAATTTTTTTGAGGATAAAATGAATTAACCATCGCGCACAGCAAACCTGTTTGTAAAAACGTCTTGTGAGAATTCGGAAACAATACTCCGTTCGCAAGGCGCTTTTTATTTTTGTTAATTTCTGCTATTTTTTTTATTAAAGTTCGCGAAACGTTAAAATTTACGACAACTTATTAAGATGAAACTTATTTGGATTCTAATTAATTGCAATTCTAAAAAGGAAGCTTATAAAATCGGCAAACAGGTTTTGCAAAGGCGCTTAGCCGGTTGTTTTGATGTTTTGTCAAGAAGCGCCTCTTCTTATTTCTGGCCGCCCAAATCCGGGAAAATTGAGCGCGCCAAAGGATGCGTCTTAATCTTAACCACACCGCAAAAACACGCCAAAGAAATTCATAAATTGGTTAAAAAATTTCACAGTGACAAAGTGCCGTTTATTGCTTCAATTGAGTTGAGAGATGTAAATCTCGATTACGTTAATTGGATAAAGGAAGAAATCAGCTGAGTATAGTTGAATATATTTGTGAACGCGCCCGGTATATTTGTGAACGCGCCCGGCTTTATTCGTTCATTCAGCCATAACCGGCTAATATAATTATAAATAATATAAATGACCCAATTACAAGGTCATGACCTTGTAATTGGGTGAGGTAGTTTATTTAGCTGTTTGATTATTTATTTATCATTTATTGACATCTTATTTTATAATAGATAAACTCAAAGCGCCAATAACTAAGGTCCTTTGAAAACTTTTTATGAAAGGAGGCGATTTTGAAAGGCCATTTCAAAGGTTGTTTGATAAATCCCTGCTATTGCGACTCAAAACGTTATAAACTGATTTTGGCGATTTCCGTTCCTATTCTTATTTTAGAAATCTTAGGCGGAATTATCTCGGGAAGCTTAGCGCTTTTTGCCGATGCGGCGCATGTTTTCCATGACCTTCTGGCAGTTACTGTTGCGATTATTGTTGAGTGGGGAGTCAAAACTCGCGGCAAGCCGGAGAAAGAATGGCGCGCTGTTGGCGGATACATAAACGCGGCTCTTCTTGCAACTATTTCTTTTTGGATCATAATTGAAGCAATTGACCGTTTTCTTTTTGAATACAAAGTTGTAAGCGGAATTATGATTTGGACCGCAACATTAGGAGCTATTGGCAATTATTTCCAGCATCGTATTCTTGCATCAAGTATTTCCGAGCACGTAACCCATAAAGGAGTCAGTCTGCATGTCTTATCTGATTTTTGGCAGAGCATTGCGGTTGTATTGACTGGAATTGTTATTGCGTTTACCGGGCTTTTTGTCTTTGATATTGTGATTTCAGTTGTCATCGCGTTGGTTTTCTTTTGCTGGAGCATTAAGCTTTTTTCGCTTTCCAGACAACAGCAGATAGAATCAGAAAAGGAGGCGTAAGTGACCGTTTACAAGAAAGACCTTAGACGCGCTTGGAAACCAGTCAAAGAATCCTTGAAAAAGCTCGCAAGCTCTTTTAAAACTCATGATCCGTGGAAGATTTTCTGGCCGATGTGTTGGTTTGTCTTTCAATTTCACATATTCGGCGCACACTTCATTTGTTATTCGGCAAAAAAAATCTCCGGAAGATATTGGCCCGCTCTTTGAATAGCAAGCAAAGAAGAGCGGGTTTTTTGTTTTTTTGACATTGGTAAGCGGCTTTGGCTTTTGTTTATAGAAATACACCAGATAAAAAAATAATTCAGTAAATATACTGGATGTAAATATGTTGAATTGACTTTAGTTAATTATGTTTGCAATTTCTTACCTCTACCTAATACCTACTGTACTAATTGACGATCGTCAATTAGTACAGTAGGTAGATGATGAATAAGATGAGAGATGGATGCGATAGGTGAAAAATTTTACTACAACAACTTGCGATCGCAAAGTAGTGAGCAATTTTTACTGCATTATCAGTTAAAAAAAGTTTTAAAAATACGCCAAAAGTGTTAGCATATCACTATGCAATTTGTAGCTGATTTCCATATTCATTCCAAATACTCCCGCGCCGTGTCCAAGCTTATGGTATTAGAAGAGCTAGACCGATGGGCAGATGATAAAGGAATGCTTGTTATGGGAACAGGCGATTTTACCCATCCGGAATGGTTTAAAGAAATTAAGGAAAAATTAGAACCTGCAGAACCCGGCCTTTTAAAGCTTAAAAACAAGTATAAGCTTGAAACAATAAAAGGCACAAAAGCAGACACAAGGTTTATGCTAACGGTTGAGATTTCAAGTATTTATACTCGCGCAGGAAAAGGCAGAAGAGTGCACAATCTTGTTTTTGCGCCGGATTTAGAAACAGTTGAAAAAATAAATACCCAGCTTTCATGGGTCGGCAATTTAAAATCAGATGGCCGGCCGATCTTGGGGCTTGATTCAGAAGAACTCTTAAAAATTTGTTTAAACGCAAATCCAGAAACAGTTTTAATACCGGCGCACGCTTGGACGCCGTGGTTTGCCGTGTTTGGTTCAATGTCCGGTTTTGATACGCTTGAAGAATGTTTTGGCGATTATGCAAAATATATATTTGCAATTGAAACAGGACTATCAAGCGACCCGGCAATGAATTGGCGATTATCAAAACTAGATAACATCGCGTTAATTTCTAATTCTGATTCGCACTCTTTGGAACGAATCGGAAGAGAAGCAAATATATTCAATTGCGATTTATCTTATAAAGGAATTATGGATGCGATTCGTGAAAATAAGCCAGACAAATTTACCGCAACAATTGAATTTTTTCCGGAAGAAGGAAAATATCATTATGACGGGCATAGGAATTGCGGCGTTTCTTGGAAGCCGGAAGAAACCAAAAAGAATAATAAGATATGCGTAAAGTGCGGCAGAACAGTGACGGTTGGGGTAATGAATAGGGTAGCCGAACTTGCCGATAGGCCGGAATTATCCTTAAAGGAAACAAAGATTGAACAATTAATCGCTAAAACTTATACGAATCGGATTCCTTATGTAAGTCTTGTAACCTTAGATGAAATACTTGGCGAGGCTTTTGGCGTTGGACCAAAGACGAAAACAGTAAAAACGGAATATGATAAGTTAATCAAAGAATTCGGCTCAGAACTTAAAATTTTAATGAAAATTCCGCTTAGCGATTTGTCATCTGTCGCTAAAACAGAAGTCGTTGAAGGTATTAAAAGAGTGAGAGAAGGGAAGTTAAAGATTGAACCCGGTTTTGACGGTGAATTCGGAAAAGTAAAAATCTTTGGCGAAGGTGAAAGGGAAAAAATTAAACAGCGGGAACGTTTATTCTAGTTTTAAGGCGCAAAATTTCGCGTATCAAGAGCCCTGAAACGTTTAACTATAAAATGGGTCTATTCGCTTTGCATAATCGCAATTTTAATAAACGGCAAAATTGGCGAGTTTGTTGCCGCAGGCGGTTTTTATCTTTTTTCTGTTTTTCCTTTTGATGTTTTTTCAAAATTCGCAATAATTTTTATTTTTATTATCGTTACATTCTCTTTTTTTATGTCCTTGCTCGTTTTTTTAACTTCGTCGCTTCTATCTCCTTCCAGTTTTTTAAAGGTTTAAAGCCAAAAATATCAAACAAATACCTTTTATCAAATTAGAAATTAGTTCGCATACATTTTATAATATATATATGAGTTTTATCAGAAAAAAACAAAGCATTCTTTGTAAAGCTTTTCTAAATAATATAAAAGCGGTCGAAACTCGTAATGCGGTTATATTGCGGTTGTATTTAACTTTATGTTTATAGCAGAATGAATTTTTCTCTTATTTATTTAGTTAGGCAATTTTTCTTTCGCATATATCAATTCATCCACGATTGGTATGTCGGTTCGTTTATAAAAATATGGCATCTTACTCTTAATGTCTTAGAATTAATGGACAAAGTATTTGCCATAAAGGTAACATTTAAAAATTTATTCCAGCCTTTATATGGAGACCGCTCAGTGATTGGATACATTTTAGGCTTTGCTTTTAGGTCGTTGAGATTTTTAATTTGCATTTTTATTTATCCAATAGTTATTATTATCGCAACAGCAATTTACATAATTTGGATTTTTATCCCGATTTACATTATTTATATTGGTTTTAATTAAAATTTTATGGAACTTGATATATATTATAGAGAGCCACGTTTAGAAATGAGCGTTTACGGCAGATTAATTGTTAGAATTGTATCGTGCGTGGCTTATGGAATAGTTATTTCCGCCGCTATTATATTTTCAATTTCCGATATAAGTTGGTTAAGATCGCTTGGTTTTTTATTAATTTTATTTTTATTGCATAGAATTTTAAAAATTGGCAAATCAAAAAAATCTTTAACAAAATTACCGGAAAATAAGAGCATCAATTCAGCAGATTATTTTTCTTCTTCAAGCTTTCGTATTATTGAGAAGGCATACGAAGAATCAATTTTTAAAGGCAACAATTTTTTCTTAAGATTAATGCGTCTATTGCTCGCAAAAGACAATATACAAAAAACTCTGGTTCGCATGGATGTTGATTTAAAAGCATTTTTGTCAAGCATTAATGAGGAAATAAACAAGCCCGCGGTAAGGGACGACAAAAGCCACATTATGAAGGAATTGGAATATCTTGCAATTGAGGCTTTTCATTATGCAGAAAAAAATAACTGTAGCGAAGTTAAGCCAAAAGATTTATTTGCCGGAGTAATTAAGTTGAAAGATAAAAAGATAATGAGATTAATGAATGCTTTTGGCATTGAAGAGGATGATTTGGAAAATGCTTTGATCTTCGGGCAATTTTTTGGCGGGAGCCGATTTCTAGCCGGAGGGAAAAAAGGCTTTCTATCTATACGGCATCCATTCTTAAAGGTTTTTACGGGAAAACATTATAAAATCCGCCATAGAATAATGAATCGCGCCTGGACAGCTAGACCAACCCCTTTTCTTGATAGATTTTCAAAAGATTTAACCGATCTGGTTGGGTATTCAATTAGCGGATTTCTAATCGGCCACCAAAATGAATATAATCATCTGGTAGATATTTTATCGCGTCCGGGAAATACTAATGCTTTGTTAGTTGGTGAGCACTCTTCAGGGAAAACTACTTTAGTTGAGCATCTGGCATTCAGGATAAAAACGGATAGAACGACCCCGCAATTATTTGATAAAAGATTGGTTTCGCTATCGCTTGGAGCTTTGGTTGCGGGAGTAAAACAGGGCGAATTGCAACAAAGGATTGAGAAAGTCGTATCAGAGATATTACAAGCAGGAAATATTATTCTTTATATCCAAGACATCCATAATTTAGTTAAATCAGGCGGTTATCTTAAGCTAACCATCGCGGATACGCTCTTGCCGGTAATTCAAAATGCCGAATTTCCTGTAATCGGCTCTACTTTTCCGATTGAATTTAAATCAATAATAGAAACAAATAGCGAATTTAAAGATACTTTTGAAGTTTTACGCCTGAAAGAAGTTACGGAAAAAGAAGCGGTTAAAATTTTAATTCATGAAAGTTTAATGTTGGAGATGGAATTCAACATAACGATAAGCTTTAAAGCTGTGAAGGAGGCCGTATATATAGCGCATAAATATTTCAGGCAAAAACTTCTTCCCGCAAGCGCGCTTGATTTGTTAAAGGAAGCTTTAAGTTCCGCGACCAATAACAAAAAATATATTTTATCTTCAGATGATGTAGTGGAAGTTGCGGAAAGGAGCATTAATGTTCCAATCCATGAGATTAGGAAGAATGAAGCTGCAAAACTTTTAGATTTGGAAAAAATAATCCATAAAGAACTAATAGACCAAGAAGAAGCAGTAAGCGCAGTTTCTAACGTTATAAGAGAATATAGAAGCGGCTTAATTAGAAAAGGGGGGCCAATCGCAAGTTTTTTATTTGTCGGCCCAACCGGAGTTGGGAAAACAGAGCTTTCAAAAGTTTTAACAAGAATCCAATTCGGAGATCCTAGCTTGATGTTGAGATTTGATATGTCCGAATATCAAGGCGAACAAAGTTTCGTTCGCTTAATCGGCTCTCCCGACGGCAAAACTAGAGGCAGTCTTACGGATAAAGTTTTAGAGAAGCCGTATTCTCTCATACTATTAGATGAATTTGAAAAAGCTCATCCGGACATTTTAAATCTCTTTTTGCAAGTTTTTGATGATGGAAGATTAACTGATAATTTGGGAAGGGTTGTTGATTTTGAAAATACTATTTTAATAGCGACTTCAAACGCCCACTCAGAATTAATCAAAAAAGAACTGGAGGAAAAAACTCCTATAGACCAGATATCAAAAATTCTGAAACGAAAACTGACAGATTATTTTAAAGCAGAATTATTAAATCGTTTTTCAAGCATAATAGTTTTCAAACCTTTATCTAGGAAAGACCTGCTTGAAGTTACAACATTAAGACTTAAAGACTTAACCGATTTAGTGAGCGAAAACATAAATGTAGAATTATCATTCAGCGAAGAATCTGTGCGTGAAATTACAAAATTGGGATTTAGTTCGTCTTTCGGGGCGCGCCCGATTAGAAAAGTAATCTCGGACAAGATAAGAGCGCCGCTAGCTGAAAAAGTTTTAAAAAAAGAGATTGAAAGAGGAAATTCAATAACAGTGGAATTTACCAATGGAGAATTTATATTTACAAAAAACGGATAGTGTATAATACTGTGAATTACGAAACTTCGGCTTCAGCTCTTTTTCAGAATTTCCGGTTGTGGCTCGCCTCACTCGGAACTTCAAGAAAAATAGCTTGAAAGGAGTTTCGTAATTCACAGTATGATATAAAAAATATGAAAATCAAAATAGATATAAGCGTTAAAGTAAGTAGAATTGTTAAAATTTTCGTTCTTGCTCAAGTTATGCTGATTTCCGGTTGGAGTTTAATTGTTCCGATATTCGCAGTCTTTGTTTTGGACCGGATAGTCGGAGCGACATTAGTTACGGTAGGAATTGTAAGCGCTATTTATTTTGTATTAAAATCATTGATTCAAATTCCAATAGCGAATTATTTGGATAAAACCCCCGGAGAGAAAGATGATTTTTATGCCGTAATAACCGGAGCTATATTAGCGGCGGCTTCTGCCTTTGCCTTTATTCTTGTTAAAGAGATTTGGCAGCTTTATATTGTTGAGGCATTGCACGCAATCGCTTTTGGAATCTATGTTCCGGCTTGGGCAGGAATGTTCTCCCGCCATCATGACAAAGACCACGATTCGCTTGATTGGTCGCTGCAGAGCACTGCCGCCGGGATAGGCGCTGGAATCACCGGCGTAATCGGAGGAATTTTAGCCCAATCTTTTGGATTTGATATAGTATTTGTTTTAGTAGCTATATTTTCACTTATAACGGCCTTCACTCTTTTATCAGTTCCAAAATTGATTTTTCCTAAAGGAAGAAGAAGAGCAAGAGAAATTAAAGAGATTTCTCACTTTCAACACCACAGTTAATTAAATTTATAAATTACGCTTTTCTTGGGTTCTTGGGTTAATAGAATGGCGATTGGTATAAAATCTAAAACTCGCAAACTAGTTTAAGAATTAAAAAACAAAAAGGAGTTTATAAATATATATTGCAAGAAAAAAATTTAATGATAACCAACTCTGAAATTTCAAAAGTACTCTCTGAAATAGGAGAGTATTTAGAAATGCAGGACATTCCGTTTAAGCCGCGCGTTTATGAAAAAGTTAGCGCCGCAATAGATTCTTTAGATGAAGAAGCTGCGCAAATCTATAAAAATGGCGGATTAAAAGCTTTAGAAAGCATCCCCGGCGTTGGAAAATCAATTGCCGAGCATATTGAAGAATTAATAAAAACAGGCCGCTTGAACTATTATGAGAAGCTTAAAAAAGAATCCCCTGTTGATTTATCAAGTCTTACGAAAGTTGAAGGTTTGGGCCCTAAAAAAATAAAAGTTTTATACCAAAAACTGAAAATTAAAAATCTCAAAGATTTGGAAAAAGCGACAAAATCCCAAAAAATAGCAAATCTTGAAGGGTTTGGAAGAAAATCAGAAGAAAATATTTTGCGTGGCATTGAATTTGTTAAAAAATCTTCCGGAAGATTCTTATTAGGTTATGCGACAGATGATATTAAAGTTATTGAAAAGCGTTTGAAAGAGCTAAAAGAAGTTGAAAGTTTGGATATTGCAGGGTCTTTTCGCCGCAAGAAGGAAACAATAGGCGATATTGATTTATTGGCGGTTTCAAAGAATCCAAAAAAAGTAATGGATTTTTTTGTGAAAATGCCTGAGGTCGCGCGTGTTTTTGCGCGCGGAATAACTAAATCAATGGTTCATCTCAAGAACGGCATTGATGTTGACCTTAGGGTTGTTAATAAAGAATCATACGGCGCGGCATTAAATTATTTCACAGGTTCAAAAGCTCATAATGTAGCGCTTAGAAAAATCGCAATCAAGAAAAAGCTAAAGCTTAACGAATACGGACTTTTTTTAATCAATTCTGAATCCGCCCTTCATAAAGAAGCTTCGCGTGGCGTCTGGCAAGGAAAAATAATTGCCGGAAGAACTGAAAAAGAAATTTATAATGCGTTGGGAATGGATTATATTGAACCTGAAATGCGGGAGGATGCGGGAGAAATAGAATTGGCGTTAAAGCGAAAACTCCCTCGGCTCGTTGGCTACGGTGACCTTCAAGGAGATTTGCAGATTCAAACTAATTGGACCGATGGCGTAGATTCAATTGAGGATATGGCGGAAGCCGCGATTAGACGCGGTTTAAAATACATTGCAATAACAGACCACACAAAGCGTTTGGCAATGACGGGCGGCTTGGATGAGAAAAGAATTTTAAAACAAATAAAAGAGATTGATAAATTAAACCAAAAATTTAAAAATCGGAATTTCAAAATTCTAAAAGGCACCGAATGCGATATTTTACGTGATGGCTCTCTTGATTTGTCTGATGAAATTTTAGAAAAATTAGATGTTGTTGGAATATCAATCCACTCACATTTTAAATTATCACTAGAAGAGCAAACCAGAAGAGTTGTAAGGGCAATGCAAAATCCCCACGCGGATATTTTATTCCACCCAACCGGAAGATTGATACAAAAACGCGAGCCGATTAATTTAGACATTGATGAAATTATTAAAATTGCCAAGCGCGAAAAAATAGTTTTAGAAATAAACGCGCATCCGGAACGGTTAGATTTAAAAGACGTTCATATAAGGAAATGCGTTGAAGCCGGAGTTAGAATGTCTATAAGTTCTGACGCGCACTCCAAGAAACATTTTTCTTTTTTGAAATTCGGTGTATCGCAAGCCCGTCGCGGTTGGGCAAAACGCACGGATATAATAAACGCGTGGCCAATGGCAAAAATGATGTCTTTTTTAAAAGACGCTGGAAAAGTTAAATATGAAAATTAACTATATTAAACAAAGTTATTTTTTGCTCGCATTGTATTGATAAATTTTGTCTTTTTTTTGCGGGAAAGCCGAATTTTATTGTAACAACCGTAATCCAAAGTCTTAAAGTGAATTTTATCTGTTTTTTTACGTATTAAAGGGCGAAATTATTACTGCTCGATTTTGAAATAACGCGTAAAAACACAAAAATAAGGCTAAAATAAAGCACTTGACAGATTAGAACATAGTGTGCTATACTACATCTAGTTCTTCAAGGAGGAGGACATGAATTACGAGTACGAGTACGAATACGACGATTTTGGAAGAAGGTATTGGTCTTGGGACAAATACCTGGAAAACCGGTTGAAAAACTACCGGGAGCATGACCACCGCGTGGTCAGAAAGGTCCTCGGGGATTTGATTCCCGGGGAGGTCCTGGGGACCATTCCCGATGAAACGCTCGCCGAGCTCGCTTTGCGAGCCGAGCAATGCCTCGCGCTCGTCCGGGGCATCCTAATTACCTCGGACTAGAAACCCGGGAGGTCTACTTAGCCCCTGTAAAACAATTTGTTTGCAGGGGCTTTGAATTTAACAAAATATCCGGAATAGCTGTTATAATAATTTAGTATGATTCACAGTATAAAAGGAGAGCTTATTTTAAAAAAGGAAACTTACGCAATCATAAGTGTCGGCAGTATTTCTTTTAAAGTTTTTTTACCGAACATTGTATTGTCAAATCTTCCAAGTATTGGAAGCGAAGTTAATTTGTTTTCTTATTTATATTTTCGCGAACAGAGTCTTGAATTATACGGTTTTAATTCTATCCAAGAATTGGATATTTTTGAAAGATTGATAGCGATAGGCGGCATTGGGCCGAAATCCGCGCTCGGGATATTAAGCATCGCTAAAATTAACCAGTTAATCGCGGCTATAAACGAGGGTAAGATAGATTTATTAACTCGCGTTTCCGGAGTTGGCAAGAGAACTGCGGAAAGAATAGTTTTAGAGTTGAAAGGCAAACTTGATGTATCTTCCAGCTCGCCGCAGATTTTAAGCCTGATGGAGTCAGATGTTGAACTTGAAGAAACTTTAATAAGTTTAGGTTATACTAAAAATCAAGCCAAAACCGCTATATCAAAAATTGATTCAAGTATAACTAATTTTAAAGACCGGCTAAAAGAAGCTTTAAAGCAGACGAAAAATAGGCAAGGCATAGAAAATTGACAGGCGTTGATATTTAGTTTAACCTAAATCAAGTAATAAAAAAATCATAACTTATTGAATATATGGTTCCAAAGAAAAGACATTCAAAATCAAAAGTAGGCAGAAGGCGAGCTCATCTTGCTCTAAAGCCAAAAAATATCTTGGTGTGCAAAAAATGCAAAGGCCCTATTCTGCCGCATAAGGCATGCAGAGAGTGCGGAATTTATAAATCAAGCACAGGCGCCAAATAGCCAGTTCGTTAAAATTGTTCTAAACTTAAATTATGGCAACCCGTCATTTAGTTCGCTCCACGATATTGCAATCGCTTTATGAGTGGGATTTTCATAAGCAAGATGCGGACCTTAGTAAGATATTAGAGCGCAATTTGGAAGAATTCGCTCCGGGAATTGACGAACCGGAATTCGGTTGGAAATTAGCTAAGACAATTATTGACCATATCAAAGAAATAGATAAAATTATAGAAAGCGCCGCGCCGGAATGGCCAATTGAACAAATTTCAATAGTTGATAGAAATGTTTTGAGAATCGGTTTGGCGGAATTACTGTATTCTGATAAAAAAGAAGTGCCGTCAAAAGTGGCAATAAATGAAGCGATTGAGATAGCAAAAAATTACGGAGGCGCAAATTCCGGAAAGTTCGTAAACGGAGTTTTGGGAACGATTTTTAAAGAAACGCAGAAAACGGAAAAATAGTGGCTATAACGATGGCTCAGGACAAGCAAGGTCTTTATTATCGTTATAGTCATACGAGAAATATGACAATATCTTTAAGTCTTTTAGAAGAGAAAATTAACTATAAATTTAAAAATAAAGATTTATTGCGTGAAGCGTTGACTCATAAATCTTATATTAATGAAAAGCCGTCTTGGGATTTGCCCCATAACGAAAGGCTGGAATTTTTAGGCGACGCGGTTTTAGAGCTTGTAACAACCGAAGAACTATTTAAAAGGTATCCGGACTTTCCTGAGGGCAAGCTGACTCCGATTAGGTCGGCGCTTGTTAATTATCAAATGTTGGCGGAAGTTGGCAAAGATATAGGCTTGGAAAAATACATCTTTATGTCTCGCGGCGAATCTAAAGATAGGGGCCGGGCGCGCGATGTGATTTTAGCGAACGCAATGGAAGCGGTAATCGGGTCTTTATATTTAGACGGTCATTATAAACCGGTAAAAGATTTTATAAATAAGTTTGTAATGTGCAAGCTTGAGAATGTTATGAAGAATGAATTATACAAAGATTCAAAAAGCCTGCTTCAAGAAATAATTCAGGAAAAGTTGAGATTAACGCCAACATATAAAGTTCTTTCTGAATCAGGGCCGGACCACAAGAAAAAATTCGTAATAGGAGTTTATTTCGGAGATAAAATCATAGCTAAAGGGACGGGTTTTTCAAAACAGGAAGCAGAGGTAGATGCCGCAAAATCCGCATTGGAACAATCGGAATAACGGCTCGCATACAGGAATCGTGATAATATTTTTTTATGTATCTAAAACGATTGGAGTTAGTTGGATTTAAATCATTTGCCAGTAAAACGATTTTGGATTTTCCTGCCGGAATAGCGTCTGTTGTCGGACCAAACGGTTCAGGCAAATCAAACATCATTGACGCTATCAGGTGGCTTTTGGGCGAGCGGGAATCCAAAAATATGCGTTCTTTAAAAGCCGAAGATTTAATTTTTTCCGGCACAAAAGAACGGGCTCGAGTCGGGTTGGCTCAAGCGACAATCGTCTTTGATAATAAAGGAAATTTTTTTCCGGTTGATTACGGAGAGGTTTCAATCAAAAGAAAATTAGAAAGAGACGGCGTATCAAAATATTTTTTAAATGATTCAGAAGTAAGATTAAAGGATATAATTGATTTTTTTGCTAAATCTCGGCTTGGCACAAAAGGATTCTCAATCGTTAACCAAGGTGATAGCGATTTATTTGTGCGCTCAACTCCAAAAGAGCGCCGCGCAATGCTTGAAGAAATTTTAGGGCTTCGGCAATTCCAGCTCAAAAAACACGAATCCGAATTAAAATTAAAAAACACCAGGGTTAATATGGATAAAGCCCAGGCGTTAATTAATGAGATAATGCCGCACCTACGCTTGTTAAGGCGTCAAACTTCAAAATGGGAAAAGCATGCTTTTTTTGAAGAAGAATTGCGCAATATAGAAAATATTTATTTTGGCTACAGGTTGCAAGAAATTGAATCCGGAGCAAAAGCCGTGGAGCCGGAAATTAAAAATCTGGATTCTAAAATTATTGAATTAAATAAAGAGCTTTCCGAATATCAAGACGAATTGAAAAAAGTTGAGAAGAATCAACCGCGTAAAGATGGGGATTTTGTGGAACTGCAAAAAGAAAAAAATCAAGCATTGGATAAACGTTCTGAATTGCAGAAAGCTTTAGGAAGATTAGAGGCGAAAATCGAAATGGCGGCAACTGATGAGAATTATGAATTTGACCCAAGGCAGCTTGTAAAATTTCTTGAAGAAATAAGAGAAAGACTGGAAGATATTTTATTTGAATCAGATATGAATGTGATAAAAAAGATTCTGCAGGAATTATTTGAGAAAATTAACGAAACTTTGGATGAGGATAAGAATGACGGAGTTTCGGAAAAGAGCGAGGAAGTTTATAAACTTGATTCTTTAAAAGGTGAAATTTTAAGAGAGTTGGAAACAATTGATAAAAAGTTGTCATCTTATACTGATTTAGAAAATAAGATATCAGAAGAGCTTCAGTTTTTCAATCAGAATTTTAAAAAAGCTTACAATCAAGTTGAATCAAAGAAAGATGAAATAAACAGTTTAACAAATCAGAAAAACAAACTCTTATTTGAACAAGAAAGAACGAAAATAAAGAAAGAAGAATTAGCGCATGAATTGAATCAGTCAGACAGGGATTTGCAAGAATTTAAATCCGTAAAACTTCCTTCTGGAATAAACAAAGAAGAAATTAAAAATTTTGAAAGGAAAATTTTCAAACTTCGCAGCGAAATTTCAACCATCGGAGAGATTGATGAAGGGTTGATAAAAGAGGCTAAAGAAACCGAAGAGCGATACCAATTTCTTTCCGGCCAATTAAAAGATTTGGAAAAAGCCGTTGAAGATTTAACCGATTTAATAAAAGAACTGGAAACAAAAATCAAAAATGATTTCACTAAATTCTTAAAAGACATAAACAATGAATTTCATAATCATTTCAGAATAATGTTTGGCGGAGGAAGCGCGAAATTAAAACTCACAAAAGACAGCCCGCCGCCAATAACAGATTTTGTTCCGCAGGAAAATATGATAATGGAAAGCGAAAAAGAAGACAAAAGGGATTCTGTCGGAATTGAAATTGATGTAACAATCCCAAGGAAAAGAATTAACAGCCTGGATATGTTATCAGGCGGAGAAAAAAGTTTGGTATCGCTTGCCGCGCTTTTTTCGCTCATCTCCGTAAGCCCGCCTCCATTTTTAGTTTTAGATGAGGTAGATGCCGCGCTTGATGAAGATAATAGCAGGCGTTTCGCGAGTTTAGTTAAAGAATTCTCCAAGAAAACCCAGTTTTTAATTGTTACTCACAACCGTTCTACAATGGCAGTAGCGGATATTTTATACGGGGTTACAATGGGCGATGATGGAGTTTCTAAAGTTTTGTCATTGAAACTGGAAGAATGATTGCGTAATCTAAAGGTTAAGAAATAAATTTCAGGCCGCTGGATAAAAATTTCTAAAATATATTTATTTTCCGGTCGAGGCAGGACTGCGTATTTCCGCGCTTCAAAGATTTGACAAAAGTAGGCCAAAGGTAATATACTCCATCTACAAGTTTATTATGTTGGCAATTAAATTAAGAAGAATAGGAAGGAGTCGCCAGCCGTCATATCGGCTTATTGTTGCCGAAAAAAGATCAAAAGTAGGAGGAAAATATGTTGAAGATTTAGGCTGGTATAATCCAAAAGAAAAAACACGGGAATTTAGAAGCGAAAGGGTTAAGTATTGGTTGGGTGTTGGAGTGAAGCCGACTGATACGGCGCACAATCTGCTTGTTTCCGCAGGAATTATTAACAAGCCTAAAATCGCTGTCCATAATCAATCTAAGGAAAAAGAAGAAGAAAAATCAGAAGAAGCAAAGAGTGAAATCGCAGAAAAGCAACAAACTGAAAATCTTGAACAAAAAGAAGTTGAGGCTCGAGAAACAAAACCGTCTGAAAATATAAAAGAGTCTGACAGTTCCCCGGGCGAGAATTCAACAGAAGACGCCGAACAAAAATAAATCCAGGCAGGATTTATTTTTGTTTATAGACTATTGCTTTTCTTAAAAAAAAGGTGTATTCTATTTTTTTGCACTTTGAAAATTAAGGAGGGTGTGTGGATACTGCTGAGAAAGGAAAGATAGCGCATATGTTGTCATGGTTTTTTATATATCATTGCTTAGATAAAGGCTTTAGCGGAGGATTTTTTAACGCGTTAAATACTCTTCCGAATAAAGAAATCGGACGTTCCATATCAATAGTTGCGGAATTTTCAGAAAGGCCTTTTCCGAGTAATATTTTTTTTGAGTCTAGGGCTGTTATGCATAATATTACGGTTGAGCAAGTAAGATATAGGTACGAAAGTGTGTTCGTTGTATTTCTAAGAATTTTTAGGGAAAAGATAAAGCAGCTCATAAGTAGAGATGGAATAATCTTTAACGGCGTGTATATCGGCAATGAAGACGATGTTGCAACGGCAACAGAAATACCAAAAGAAAAATTGAAAAAATTTATTTGCGAGATTTTTACGGACGAAGATGCGGGGAAATAGGAATTTGCCCTCCAAATTTTTTGTTTTTAAAAACTGCTGCAAACTCAAGGGTTGGCGGCGGTTATTTTTTTATTTTCTGAAATTGTAAAGACGAAATTTAACCCGGGAAGGGGAATAATTCAAATATAAGCCTAAAGAACACGCACTTGATTTTTTTGTCTGGTCTGCTATAATATATTTACGTTGATCGGATTGGCGGATGAATTATCCGCCAAGCGAATATAGCCAAATGGCTGATCAGCGCAAGAAATGAAAGGTCGTAAGAAATACAGAAAAGAAAAATGGCTGAAAAGCAAACTGATAAGGATTTTCTTGAATTTCTCGTAAAATCAATCGTTGATCATCCAGATGACGTTGTAGTTGAGAGAAAGATTGATGAGATGGGAGTTCTCTTATCTTTAAAAGTTAATCCGCAAGATATGGGTCAAGTTGTTGGTCGCCAAGGAGCAACCGCAAAAGCTATTAGATCTCTTTTGAGGATCGTTGGCATTAAACACGATGCTCGCGTCAATCTTAAGATTGAAGAGCCGGAAGGTTCTACCCGCGTTCATAGAAACGCGGAAAAATCAGAAGCTGACTTGCAACTATAAAAACTCAGACAACTTATAAAAAATAAATAGATTTTCCAAGAACCGCCTGAAAATTTCAGGCGGTTTTTGGTTTTTGAGGAATGCCGTGTCAAGCAATTTAACTATCTAACCGAACAGCACCCCGTTCCGCAATATAAAATCTAACCGAACTGGGGTGTATTTTTTTATTCACATCGACCCTTGGTGAATTATTTTTCTTCTGGTAAACAGA
>Ga0210057_1001801_pt1 | contig 31828 bp, 40 predicted proteins | sample CryGeyCG2114_010_2_FD_183968 | JGI IMG/M metagenome (GOLD analysis project Ga0210057, IMG submission 183968) | Groundwater microbial communities from aquifer - Crystal Geyser CG10_big_fil_rev_8/21/14_0.10 (SPAdes) (version 2) | ecosystem: Environmental > Aquatic > Deep subsurface > Groundwater ... | reverse complement strand
GCACCTAGAATAACAGCTGTAAGCGAGACAATTATTGAACCAAAGAGATTATGAATATGAGTAGAAGCTTGCTGGTGAAAAACAGTCCAAAGTCAGAAACTGACTGCACCTAAGACTGTGTAGATAATCCCTGATTGCATATTTTGATTGTATCAAATTTTATGATGAGGCAGAGCTGTAGGTTAATAAAGATCTATGCCAGAACGAGAGGGACTTCCACCGTGGTAGGGCGAGTCGCTTTGAGACTTCGACTACAAATGGGTATTTTTTCAAAATTGATAAAATTGGTCGCGCTGGCATGTGGATATGATATCAGAGATTTCCAACAAGGACTCTCCTCCCACCTTCGGTGTCCCGACTTGGCATTCTGCCACGTCTCCTGTCGAGGAAGAGTCCTTTAACAAGAGATCCTTCGACTACGCTCAGGATGACACATTATTTATATTTGGTTTTTATGGAGTGTCACCAAATAATTTTGCGGAGGGGCTTGGCGGCCTTGAAGTTGACAACATGATGAGATTTTACGGTTACACGTTTATCGGCTTTTCCAAAAGGAACAACGTCTTTGGCGCCTACTTTACCAATAGAAAGTGTACCTACTCCCGAGAGAACAACCTTCTCACCTTTTTTTAAAGTCTTTACGACTTCATCTAAAAAGGTATCAATGGCATCTTTGGCAGTTTTTTTGGTCATATGAGCTGACCTAGAGATAATTTCGTAGTAATCTGATTTTTTCATAGTTCCTCCATTTTTTTAATAATTATTTGGCGACCTGTTGGGCTCGGGTCTCGCGGATCACAGTAACGGTAACCGTGCCTGGGTAGGTTAACTTGGCTTTGATTTCGTCGCGGATATCGCTAGCCAGTCTGACGGCTTCGTCGTCGGTGGCTTTGCCTGGATCCACCATCACGCGCACTTCACGACCGGCAGAGATGGCAAAGGCTTCGGTGACCCCTGATTTGCTCATGGCGATTCCTTCGATATCCTTGAGACGTTTAATATACTCGGCCACGTTCTCATAACGAGCGCCTGGACGTGAACCAGAGATCGCATCTGAGATATATACTAAGATAGATTCTTTGCTAGTAAACTCAATATCTTCGTGATGCTGAGCCACACAATCAATTACTGCTTTTGGCATATTGTTTCTCTCTAGGAGTTTGACACCTAGATCGACGTGACTACCTTCTTCTTCGGTGATAATCTTGCCGATATCATGGAACAAACAACCAAGTCTGACGATCTCGATGTTGGCGTGAGTTTCTGCCGCCAGGTTCATCCCAATATGAGTTTCCTCTAGGGTATGAGCCAACATATTTTGACCATAACTAGAGCGAAACTTAAACCTGCCAAGCATGACGATGAGCTCGGTTGGCAGATTATAAGCGCCCACCATATGGCAAAGCTTCTTACCTTCTTCGAACATGATTTTTTCGATGTCGTGACGGGCTTTTGTCACATATTCTTCGATACGAGTGGGCTGGATACGACCATCTTTAATAAGACGCTCTAGAGCAACACGGGCTACTTCTCGACGTACGCCGTCATAACATGACAACCGAATTTCTCCTGGAGTTTCGTCCATATCTATATCGACTCCAGTGACTTTTTCGAAGGTACGGATATTTCTACCTTCTTTACCGATGATGCGACCCTTGACATCGTCGTCGGCAATTTTTACAGTGGAAATAGTAAATTCGGCGACATACTCAGTGGAGCCATGATACATAGCGTCGACCAAGAGATCGCGAGCTCTCTCATCAACTGTTTCTTTGATTTCGTCTTCGGCAACTCGAATCCGCTCAGCTACATCACGTGCAAGTTTTTTATCGACTGCTTCTAAAAGAATATCTTTAGCTTTTTCTTTGGTGAGTCTTCCAATTTTTTCTAATTTCTCTACTTGTTTCGTACGAAGTTCAGCGATCTCTGTTTTTGTGGATTCAATCTCTGTCAACTTAGTGTCAATTTGTCTAGACTTTTTGTTCAAATCTTCCTCAACTCTCTTTAACTTGTCTTCTTGAGAGCGGAGAGTGTCCTGGAGTGCTTGCATTTCGACTCGGGCAGTTTCGCGGATTTTATCTGCTTGCTCACGAGCAAATGCCAAGACTTCTTTGGCGGTGGATTCTGCTTGCTTCACAGCTTCGCTCTTCGAGCTTTGCGGTGACACGGTCACCTCTTTAATAGCTTTGGGTTGTGGAAGTTTAACTTTTTTGGTTTTATTGAAGGTGGCGAGTAATGACTTTAGTAATGTACTCATATTGCTCCTAAAAATACTGTTATGTTGTTTAAGAAAGAACCCTTACGAAAAACCAAAAAATTACCTTATACTATATGGGCTGAGATGATTGAGTAAAAGTTGGTCATGTTTTTGTATTTTTTTGTAATATCTTTCTTAAAAGATGGGTTTATTCTACTCTGATTCCCAAGTTTTGACAACGCTCACAATCTTATCCCAGGAGAAGCCCTGGCGACTCAGGTAAACATAGATTTTTTGCTTCTCATCGGCGCCTAGCGTGTGTTTTATCCCTAATTTCTTGTCTAGTAAGCGGGAAATAGTACCTGAATCATCGACTACCCCAGTCAATGCCTCTGCAATTACTGTACGACTGACTCCCTTGAGCATCAATTCTTGAGTAAGCATCCGCTGTGAACGAGGTCTATGAGTATTACGAGACTCGATAAACCAAGTGGCAAATTTGAGATCATCGAGATAGCCACGATCAGATAATTTGGCGATGAAAAGATTCTGTTTAATTTTATCTTTCACTGCGTATTTATGAAGTCGATCCCGCACCTCTTTGATGGTCCGAGGGCGATACGAGAGGAAATTGAGGAGCTTGGCATAGATATATTCATTATTATCTTTCTCTTTGAGACTCAAAATTTCAGATTCTGATAATTCGAGCCCCTTCTTTAAACCATTTTTCGCCACTTCATCGATAGAAAGCGCAAAGGCAAACGTGTTATCTAGGTAAAGATTGACCCTGTTTGGGTTTTTCTTCCCTTGGACAAGACACGTTATTTCAGGCATTTTCTTCTGCTTTTTCGACTGCTTTGATTTTGTCCCAGATCTCTTTTTCGATTTTTTTCATTAGTTCTGGCTTTTCTTCAAGTAGTGCTTTGGTAGCTTCTCTACCTTGAGCTAACATTTCACCATTATACTTAAAGAATGATCCGGACTTTTCGATAATTTCTTTTTCAACAGCTACATCCAACACTCCACCGGAACGTGAAATGCCATTTGCAGTCATATCAAACTCGGCGACCTTAAATGGTGGAGAGACTTTGTTTTTGACAATTTTGGCTCTATGATGAGAGCCTACAATTGCAACACCTTCCGTAATGTTGCCAATCTTGCGCATATCTATACGAACTGAGGAGTAGAATTTGAGAGCTTGTCCTCCTGCTGTTGTCTCTGGGTTACCAAACATGACCCCGATCTTCATACGGAGCTGATTGGTAAAAATCATGACAGTGTTACTCTTGCTGATGGCACCAGTTAACTTGCGCAGAGCTTGAGACATGAGGCGAGCTTGCATACCCATAACCGCGTCGCCCATCTCACCTTCTATCTCGGCTTTTGGTACAAGAGCGGCGACAGAGTCGACCACGATCACGTCGACGGCACCGGAGCGGATCAAGGTCTCGGCAATCTCGAGGGCTTGTTCACCGGTATCAGGCTGGGAAATAAGGAGTTCGTCTAAGTTCACTCCAACTGCTTGGGCGCGGGCTGGGTCAAGAGCGTGTTCTGCGTCGATAAAAGCTGCTGTGCCACCACGTTTTTGGGCTTCGGCGATGACGTGGAGACAAACGGTGGTTTTGCCGGAGGCTTCTGGGCCATAGATCTCTGTGATACGACCACAGGGAAAGCCACCAATCCCTAGGGCTAAGTCGAGTGCTATGGCGGAGGTAGGGATGCTTTTAATATCCATGTGATGAGAAGTGCCGAGTTTCATAATCGAACCAGTACCAAATTGCTTATCTATTTGCTCCATAGCCACTTTGATTGCCTGAAGTTTCTCTGTTTGCAAATTACTCTTGGGGGTAACTGTTTTGTCTGCTTTGTCTGATGCTTTGGCCATATGATTTCCTTTCTTTATGTATTTAATTAAAAGCAATAATAAACTTAGTATATCCCACTATCGAACTTGATTGCATTTTTGCTATATTTTGTTATACTCCCCTTATCATGATGAGAGGACTACCAAAGGGTTTTATCCCGCGGGGATGCCTCTCTTTTTTTGAAAATTTCTTTTCCATTACTCTAATCTATCCAAAGACTACCCGAATGTCAACTAGGAGACTAATCGCAACTTTGGGACTGTCCTCCAAATTCCTATAAGGTCTGACCTGGTCTCCAGATTGTATTTTGAAGTCGACTAAACATCTTGGCTGATAGCCAGGATTTCCTGAGCAGGTCAGACCTTAGGGGACATTAGCGCTTGGGGGATTGCTTGATGCGACGTGATTTGTCTACCTTCGCCTTCGGCTACGGTTGGACGCATCGGCAAGTTATTAACGTTTCGGAGATTGTTTTGTCCTTCTTGCCTTGCCACCGGTGCCGATCATGCGGCGTTGGCGGGTACGCGCGTCGCGGGTCAAAAGTCCTGCTGACTTGAGAATAGTGCGATAGGCGTCACGATCGAGGAGAGAGAGGGCACGGGCGAGGCCGTGAACAACGGCATCAAGCTGGCCCATTTTGCCAGATCCTGCAACTACAACTGAAGCAGAGATTTTGCTCAAAGTCTCTGTCAAGATAAATGGCTTGCGATAGGCGGCTTTGGCGGTTTCGCTTGGGAAATATGCTTCGGCCGATTTGCCATTGATACTCAGTTGGACTCCGTCCATACCCGGTACGCTCTTGGTTTTATAGATACGTACACGAGCATTGGCGGTTTTGCGACGACCAACTGCGTAGGTGTAACTAGGTTTCTTTAATACCTTAGGTAACTTAGGTGATGTCGCCATGAGGGTGATCCTTTCCTTTATAAACTTTTAGACGTGACATGCGAGGATCCTGAAGTTTGTTTTTGGCAAGCATGCCATTTACTGCGTGCTCGATAACTTTGCGAGAGTCTCGATCCATGAGACGACCTGCTGCTTCTTGAGTAAAGCCACCTGGGTGACCTGAATGTCTAGAGTATTGTTTGTCTAGGAGTTTATTGCCTGTGAGAATAATGTCTTGTGAATTGATTACAACAACAAAATCACCCATATCCATATGGGGGGTATAGTCAACTTTGCCTTTGCCAGTTAATAAACCAGCAATTTTTGTAGACAGTCGACCCAAAGTTTGACCTTTGCAGTCTAGTAAGTGCCAGGCACGCTTTATGTCGGCAGTTTTAATCATTGATGTTTGTTTTTTCATTTGTCACCTCTCTTACCGGTGCGTTTAACTAATTTGGGAGCGGCCCCCGTGGCTTTGATGACTTCGGGGACGACGGCTTTCCCAGCTTCGCTCTTTGAGCTACGCGGGGACACGGTGGCTTTAGTTTTCTCTTTAACAGGGGAGACGACGGATTTTTTGGTCAGAGAAAGTCTGACCAAGGGAGCATTGTCGCCGTGGCGATTGCCAATTACAGTCAGTTTGGTGTAACCACCCTTGACTTCTTTGTAGAGCGGGGCGATGACAGTAAAAAGCTTTTTCACCAAAGTATTCTCTTGAATATATGCTTGAACCATGCGCCTGTTTTGGACAGTGTCCACTTTGGCTCTGGTGATGAGCTTTTCAAAGATTGGAGTAACTGCTTTGGCTTTGATTTTGGTTGTCACAATAGCATCATGTTGTATAAGTGAATAGACCAAGTTTTTCATCAAAGCCAAACGCGCTGCTGAATCATGATTTAATTTATAACCACTTATGTGTTTTTTCATAATTTTTTTAGATCTTTCGACTTACGCTCGAGATGACATTATATGTCATTCCGACCGAAGTGGAGGAATCTTAACTCTTATTTAGCTCTAGTTAATCCTTTAATGGACAAGGCTTCATCAATTAAACCTAGTGATTTTTCACCAAGATTTTTAACTGTCTTTAAATCCTTGTCTGTAGCCATAGCTAATGCAGATGCGGTTCTGTAACCAGCAGCTTTTAAAGCATTTGCTACGCGAGTAGGAAGACCCAGATCGTCAGTCGTAACGCTCATAATTGATGCTGGGATAACATTAGCGTCGTCTGTTAAGACTGGATTGACAATTTGACTAAAAGAAGCCACTAGAATACGAGCTGCTTCTTTGAGTACTACCGAAGGCAATTGTGAACCGTCCGTGTAGATTTCCATGACAACTTTGTCAAAATCAATTCTGCGTCCTACGCGAGTAGCTTCTACTTGGTAGGAAACACGCTCGACAGGTGAATAGAGAGCATCGATAGACATCGTACCGATAGCTACTGAGGATCTCTCGTCTGCTCCCGAGTATCCATAACCAGTTCCAATTGTGAGCTCTAAATCTAGCTTGCCATCTTTGCTAAGATTGGCAATAATCGCGTCACCATTGATTATTTTTACGGTCGCAGGGGCGACAATATCTTTGGCGGTAACTGTTTTGGTGCCTTTAACGTTAAGCTTAGCAGTGACTGAATCATCTCCTTCGTATGCTACTTTGACTGATTTGAGATTTAAGATTAAGTCAATCATATCTTCAGACATGCCAGCGAGAGTAGAGAATTTATGATTGACACCAGCGACTTTGACGCTCTCAATAGCTGCACCACGAAAACTAGAAAGTAAGACGCGACGGAGAGCATTGCCGAGAGTATGACCAAAGCCAGTGGTGAGAGGTTCGATGGCGAATACTCCATAATTATCACGCTCTTCGATTGTTTTGACTAAAAAATTCATTGTTTGCATAGAACCCCCTTATTGTATATAGCTTATTAACGGGAATAAAATTCCACAATTAATTGTTCGTTAATAGCCTCAATAATGTCGCTTCTTACGGGTAAGCGAGCAACCTTGCCAATAATGGCTTTTTTATCAAACCAAGTAGCGATAATCTTGTCTTTATTTGCCAAAAGTGATTTGATATACGGAATATGTGTGGCAGTCTCAGTGAGAGAAATTATATCTCCTACCCTGACTTTATATGACGGGATGTTTAGCTTCTTACCATTTATTGTAACATTGCCGTGACTCACCAACTGACGAGCCGCAGCACGAGTTGGAACAAATCCCAGACGGTATATGCAATTATCAAGACGTCTCTCAAGAAGAGAAAGCATAACTTCGCCTGTAGCAAGAGGGTTCTTCGAAGCTTCTATGTAGTACTTTTTGAATTGACGTTCCATAATGCCATATAAAATTTTGGCTTTTTGTTTCTCAGCTAGCTGCATACCATAATCAGAAACTTTGCGATTGCCACCTTTGCGACCATGAGCTCCTGGAGGAGTACCTATTCTGCGTTCAAGCGATTTTGGATTGGATTTGAGCCCAAGGTCAATGCCAAATCTGCGTGCTTTTTTGTTTTTCGGACCAGTGTAGCGTGCCATTTTTGTTTTCCTTTTTTATTTAGTAAAAGGTCTCTCTTGCTTCGCAGGAAAGTCCTTTTGGAGATCTAACCATGCCTCGGTTTTTTTGCTCTAGTCCCATTGTGAGGGATAGGCGTAACGTCTAACATTTCAGTAACTTTGATACCGATTGTGCGAAGAACCCGAAGAGCCGCGTCGCGTCCAGGACCTGGACCTTTAATATATACAGCTGCTTGACGAAGTCCCATCCCTTTGGCAGCATCGACTGCCGCAGTAATCGCCTGAGTTGCAGCAAAAGGAGTTGATTTACGTGACCCTTTAAAACCAACTTTACCAGTTGAGCTCCAATCCACAACATTTCCAGAAGTGTCGGTAACGGTTACAATTGTATTATTAAATGTTGCAAGAATATAAATGCGACCGTCGGTGATACTTTTAGTGTTTTTGTTAATAGCCATATTATCTAGCTCCTGTTGTCTTTGCAGCTTCTTCTTTCTTCATGGCACCAATAGTTTTACGTTTGCCACGAAGTGTGCGAGCATTGGTGCGTGTGCGTTGACCATGAACAGGAAGTCCTGCCGAGTGACGAGCTCCACGATAGCTAGCTATGCGCTTTAGTCGCTGAATGTTTTCGCGCACTTCTTTCCTTAAGTCTCCCTCTACTTTGAATTCTTCAATGGTTTTTTGAAGTTTGGCGACGTCAGCTGCGGTCAAGTCTTTGGCTCTTAAATCTTCACTGATTTTGGCTTTTCCAAGGATAGTTTTGGCTATTTTTGGTCCGATACCGTAAACATAAGTGAGGGCTATCACTATGCGTTTGTTTTCTGGTAAATCTATTCCGACTAGGCGTAGCATAAATTATCCTTGACGTTGTTTGTGGCGAGGGTTTTCGCATACTATAAATAAGACGCCCTTACGACGTACGTACTTGCACTTCAGGCAGCGTTTTCTTAAAGATGCTTGTACTTTCATGTGGTTGTTTGACCTTCCTTGACTCTATATGTAATACGACCCTTTGTGGTGTCGTATGGTGTCATTTCGAGTTTAACTTTGTCTCCTGGCATAATACTAATTCGATACATACGCATCTTGCCAGATAAGTGCGCTAGTATTTCGTTACCATCTTCCAGGATGACCCGAAACATAGTATTTGGTAAAGCTTGAATGACGGTACCGATCTTTTCTGTGATGTCAGCTTTACTCATAATTTATTTTGTTATTGTACCAGATTAAACGATCTGAAACAATGTGGGTACAGTCAAAATAGAACAACCGTCCTCGTTTACGACGACGGTCTCTTCCTGTACGGCTGAAAGTTTACCATCTTTGGTAGATATTGTCCAGCCATCTTCCTCGAGAACAAGTGCGGGTTTGCCTTGGGCGTAAATTATTTCGATCGCGAGTGTTTGACCAAGCTTGATAAGGGGAGTTTTCTCTCTGGGACCGAGGACGACATTGGAAATCATAGGGTCCTCGTGTAATTCTTTCCCTACTCCGTGGCCAGTCAGCTCGCGAGTGGCCTTGTAGTCATACTTTAGGAGAGTAGATTCCATGGCTTCTGAAATATCACCAATCCGGTTACCAGGTTTAACAGTAGCAATGGCGTTTTCCAATCCCTCAAGTCCAGCTTTTATAAAGCGATCCTTTGCGACAGTCGAGGTACCCACTACTTTACTAAAAGCTGCGTCAGTGTGGTAACCATGAGAATAAACGCCGACATCGACAGTAACTAGATCACCATCTGCAAAAGGAACGTCGGAAATAGGGATCCCGTGAACAATTCCTTCATTAATATTGATACAGGTCGCCCAATGATAACCAGGGACTTTTGTAAAAGAGAGCTCGCCACCTTCGGCTTTGATAAGCTGACGAGCCTTAAATTCCACTGCTTTAGGAGTGACACCGACTTGGGTAAAATCATAGAGGGCTTTGCGAACTCTACCAAGCATACCGCCACCGATACGCATTGCTTCTTGTTGATTCATAAAGATTTGGATACTATTTCGGCGTGGATAGCTTCTATTTCTTGCTCGCCATTGATCTCGACCAGAACACCTCGCTCTTTATAATACGCAAGAACACTGGCTTCTTCGGCTTTGTAGCGTTTGAGACGTTCCCTGATAAGTTCCTCGGAGTCATGGAGCCCACCATCAGCGAGTTTGCGGCCCCTCTTGAGTAGGCGACTCATGCTCACTTCTTCGCTAACATTTAAATAATAAACAAGATCAACTTTTTTTCCATATTTATCGAGTTTGTCTTGGAGAAATTCTGATTGGGTTAAGTTCCTGGGGAATCCATCGATTACCCAACCATTTTGCATATCTTCGTCTTTTAAACGAGCTTTCCAGAGAACAAACATTTCCGAGTCGCCAATGTAATGACCACTTTTGAGAGTTTCGCGGCAGATTTCGCCCATGATCCCTTTGTCTTGCTCGGCCATGTGGCGGACCAAGTCTCCCGATGGCTGACAGGGAATGCCTAGTTTGGTTGCCAACATCTTGGCCTGAGTGGATTTGCCCGAACCTTCTGGGCCATAGAAAATGATATTTTTGGACATAAAACAATCTCCAAGTAAAATTATAACTAAGATATTATAGCGCAATTTTTACCGAATAAACGAGTCGTAGGAGCGGGCAACCTGGTAGGACTGGGTCTTGCGGTAGGTCTCGAGGACGACAGAGACGACGATCAGGATAGAGGTACCACCGATTGTGAGGGTCGTGATGCCGGTAAATCCCTGGACGATACTGGGGAGAATGGCGATCGATCCCAAGAAGAGGGCGCCGGCCAAGGTCGTGCGTTTGACAATATAACTCATGTATTTGGCGGTTTCTTTGCCGGGTCTGATCCCCGGGACATAGCCCCCGTTTTGTTTGAGCTGGTCGGCAATTTTGTCGGTGTCAAAGACGACGGCGGTGTAGAAATAAGTAAAACTCACGACCATGACAAAGTAAAAGACGTTGTAGGCGAGAGAGGTGGGGGTAAACCAAGCCGCAAAACTAGCGGCGGCAGAGGCTACAGTTGAGTTACCAACTCCTTTGAGGACACCCGCTAGCATACTGGGAGCCAGAACTAAGGCGATCGCAAAAATGATGGGAATCACGCCGGCATTGTTGAGCTTGATTGGGAGATAGGTTGATCCCCCACCGACGTCTTTGCCACCCCGAATACGACGAGAGTAAGACACGGGGATTTGGCGTTTGGCCTCGTCAATCGCCACAATTGAGTAAACGACAAACAAACCTAGGAGAGCGTAGGCTATGATACTTGCCGGATTGACTGTTGCGGCGATCGTGCTTGTTTGGAGGAAAGTCACAGGCAAGCGGCCGACGATGCCTGCAAAAATAAGAAGAGAGATGCCGTTACCTAAACCATATTCCGTCAAGTTCTCTCCTAGCCACATAAGAAAGATACTGCCGGCGGCCATGGTCGCAAGCAAAGTCACGAGAGAGAGCGGATCAGTCGCAGTCACTAAATTACTATTTTTGAGAAGCATAAACATGGCGGCTGATTGCATGATGGCAAGAGGAACGGTCAGCATGCGGGTGTATTGATTAATTTGATTTTGGCCAGTCTCCCCTTCCTTTTGTAATTCCTCAAGCTTGGGGTTGATCATAGTCATAAGTTGCATAATAATTGACGCGTTGATGTATGGATTGAGACCTAGAGCAAGAATGGAAAAGTTAGCTAAAGTACCACCTGAAAATACATCTAATAAAGAAAGAAGCTGATTGGAAGCAAAGACATTGCGAATGGCTTCTAAATTGACTCCGGGAACTGGAATGTGAGTGACGAAACGGAATATAGCAAAAATAACTAGGGTTATAATGAGTCGCCTACGAAGTTCACGATTATTTTTCAGGATTTGGAAGAGTTCTTTAAGAACGTCCACTGTACTCCCCCCCTGATGCTGAGATAGCTTTTTGAGCTCTGATGGTTGCGGGTACCATGACATTCAGTTTTTTCTTTAACTCTCCTGTTCCTACGATCTTTACATTAGAGATAGTCGCTTGGTTTTTGGAGATAATTTTACTAGCTATTAGAGATTCGATACTGACAATGGCACCATTTTCAAAAAGATTTAATTTTGAAAGATTAATCAAAGCCTTTTTACCAAATGAGTTAAAACGCGATTTACCACGCATAAAAGGTAAACGCTTAAACCATACCCATGAGGAGCCAGTAAATGACATTCGAACTCCATGACGAGACTTTTGACCTTTCTGACCACGACTGCTTGTGTGTCCGCCTTTGCCTGAACCATAACCATGACCAAGACGTTTGTTTTTGTGGGCTGATAATTTTGGAAGTTTGTTTAGTTTCATATTATTTTCCACCCATGGCAGATTGGCCTTGGGTCGAAATTATACCATTAATAGGCTTAGTGGAGTTGGTCTGACCCAGTGCATTTTTAACAGCAACAGTTTTCTTCATAATTTTTAGTGCTGCAAAAGTTGCTATCACATTACTCATCTTATTGTTAGTGCCAAGTATCTTGGATACTATGTCCTTGATGCCCGCAAGCTCTAAGATTGCGCGGACTGCGCCTCCGGCGATCACACCAGTTCCTGAGGGGGCTGGTTTGAGGAGTAATTTGGCGGCGCCGTATTTGACCGTGAGTTCGTGTGGGATTGTGCGATTGTCGACAAGGGGGAATGTGATAACTGTTTTTTTGCCGCGTTTGACACCCTTTTTGATTGCATTCATAACATCTTTGGCTTTGCCAAGTGCAACCCCCACTCGACCTTTACGATCGCCCACAACAACAAGTGCTGTGAAACTCATATTGTTACCACCCTTGGTTTTTTTGGTAACACGAGAAATCCGAATAACTTTTTCGTCAAATTCTTGAGGAACGCGTGGGGCACCTCCTTGTTTTCTGTCTTGTCGTTTGTACATATTTAGAACTCCAATCCTGCAGTCCTTGCGGCTTCTGCTAATGCTTTGACTCGCCCATGGAACTTGTAGGACCCACGATCAAAGACTATTTTAGTAATTTTTTTCTCGAGAGCTAGCTGAGCGATTTTTGTACCTACTCTTGTCGCTTTCACAGTCTTTGTCTCACCTTTTTTACTTTCTAAAGTCTTGGTGTTGACAGCAACAATGGTTTTGCTAGTTAGATCATCAACTATTTGGGCCCAGATATGCAGATTGGAACGGAAAATAGTCAAACGAGGACGACCAGCAGACATGAGCCTTGAACGAACTCTGAGGATGCGTGATTGCTTGCGATTTAATTTTTTCATAATGTTTAGGCGGTAGTAGCTTTTGTGGCTTTACCAGCTTTCCTACGCACAACTTCTCCTGCGTAGCGGATACCTTTACCCTTGTAAGGTTCTGGTTTTCTGTATGATCTGATGACTGAGGACACTTGACCAACTGCTTGAATGTCGAATCCTGAAACGATAATAACGTTTGTGCCTTCGACTTTGATTTCAATGCCTTTGGGTGGTACAAATTCGATCTCGTGGGAATAACCAAGTGACAAAATAAGCTTGGTACCTGTAAGGCGTGCACGATAACCAGTACCGACGAGCTCTAGATTTTTGGAGAAGCCATCAGAGACTCCTTTGACCATATTGGCAATGAGTGCACGAGTCAGACCATGAAGAGCCCTAACTGGTTTGTCTTCACTTGTGCGCGAGACGACTAGCTGATCACCTGTGAGCTCTAGTTTGATCTTGGGTGTGAGTGTGTATGAAAGTTCACCCTTTGATCCTTTGACATTTACTAGATTACCATTTATGGTGAGATTCACTGTAGGAGGTATTGTGATTGGTAGACGGCCGATTTTTGACATATGTGATTACCAAAGTTCTAGGAGAACTTCTCCTCCAATTTTATTTATTTTGGCGTTACGATCGGACATAATACCTTTTTGAGTACTGAGGATAGCAATACCCAAACCTGATAATACAGGTTTAAAATCATTGACGTGGCGATATATTCTAACACCTGGCTTAGAAATACGTTTAATTGCAGAAATTGCGGCCGTATCAGATTTGTATGAGAGAGTTAAAAATAATTTTTTATCAGTCACTTTAGTCCCCTCAACTTTAACATCGGAAAGATATTTCTCATCCAGCATAACTTTTGCCACTGATGCTAACACTTTTGTATAAGGCATCATCACTATTTTTTTGTGCATTGAGTAGGTATTCTTAATGCGCGTAATCATGTCTGAGATGTGATCATTTATCATATGTTTGTCCTTACCAACTCGCTTTGGTAACTCCTGGTAGATTGCCTTTTTGAGCTTCCTGTCTAAAGCAGAGTCGACACATGCTAAATTGGCGCATATATGCTTTGGGACGACCACAAAGTTTGCAGCGATTGTGTGCCCTTGTTGTGTATTTTGGTTTTTCGAGGCTCTTGCGAACCTTTGCTAGTCTTGCCATATGTTATTTGTCAACCTTTTCAAAAGGCATCCCGAGTATTTTGAGGAGAGCGAATGCGTGTTCATCGGTTTTTGCAGTTGTAACGATCACGATTTCGAGACCATGGATCTTTTCAGTCTTGGCGTAATCAATCTCTGGAAAAATAATTTGTTCAGAGAGACCAAGTGTGTAGTTGCCATGACCATCAAAAGAGGTACTTTTGACTCCCCGGAAGTCTTTAACTTGCGGAAGGACTATTCTACACAATTTATCGAGGAAATCAAACATTTTTATCCCCCGCAGGGTCACTGAGACTCCCACGGGATCGCCAGCGCGGATCTTGAATCCGGCGACTGATTGTTTGGCACCACCGACTTTGGGAGAGAGACCAGAGAGGGCGGCTAACTCCGCCTTGACTGTTTCGACATCTTTGGTGGAGGTGTCTGACTTGGGGATACCCACATTTAAGACGATTTTCTTGAGGCGCGGGGAGGCCAGCTTGTTTTTGAGCCCCAACTCTTTCATGAGAGCTAGACTATAGTCGGTTTCAAAACGAGTCTTGAGATTTGGATCTTGGCTCATATTTTCTTCCTCTGTGCAAACCGTACTTGTTTACCATCTTGAACATGACTAATTTTGCCAAGGGAAAGTGGGCGCTCCTTAGAGACCATCCCACCTTGGGTATTTTGAGTTGGTTTAACGTGTTTTTTGTACATATTGGCACCCTTGACTACAACTGTGTATTTTTTGGGGAAGACTTTGATGATCTCCCCAGTTTTACCTTTGTCTTTGCCGCCAGTTACGAGCACGACGTCACCTTTTTTAAATTTTTTCATATTATAATACCTCCTGTGCTAGCGAGGCGATTTTGGCGTAGCCTCGATCCTTGACTTCGCGGGCGATGGGACCAAAAACGCGAGAACCAATTGGATCTTTGGTTTTTGGATCGATAATAACTGCGGCATTGTCGTCAAAACGGACGTAGGTACCGTCAGCTCGACGTGTCTCTTTGCGAGTGCGAACGATTACTGCCTTTACTTGTTCCGAATCTTTGACATAGCCATTTGGGTCAGCTTGATCAACCACAGCACTAACCATATCACCAATAAAACCAAAACGACGGAATGATCCCCCATGAACACGGATAACCTTGAGGTGTTTAGCACCTGAGTTATCTGCTATTTGTAGAACTGAACGAAGTTGGATCATATTATTTTTTAATTACCTTGGTAATTGTAAAATGCTTACGAGCGGACAAAGGCCTAGTTTCTTGGATTTCAACAGTATCTCCATCTTTAGCTTTAATGTCGTTTTGGACAAGATATTTTTTACTTCTTTTAACTAATTTACTATAAAGCGGGTGTTTCCAGGAAGTTTCGACCATGACCACGGCGCTAGTTGCAAGTTTTGTGGAAATGACTGTCGCTTTTAGTTTCTTCACTTAGCCCCCTTTAGCTCTGTTCTAATAGTTTTGAGTTTGGCGATAGCTATGCGGGTAATGCTAGAAGCGCGCAAGTTTGTGAGTTCTTTTTTCATTTTTAACATCATAGTTTTGCCATAGTCAGCAACTAACTCTAGAATTTTAGCATCAATTGCAGCAATTCCGCCTTTTCTGAGTTCTTGGTAGTCATTTTTCCTGAGTTTGATCATATTATGGCACCTCTTACAACAAAACAAGTAAGTACTGGCAATTTAGAAGCGGCCTTGCGAAATGCTTCGCGGGCAGTTAATTCATCTGTTGAGCCTAATTCAAAAACGACAGTGCCACGTTTGACAACGGCTGTATATTTGTCAACATCGCCTTTTCCTGAACCCATTTTAGAGCCAGCTGTTTTGTGAGTTAGTGGTTTATGGGGGAATATACGAAGCCATAACTTGCCGCCACGTTTTGTGTGATGAGTAATCGTACGACGAGCTGCTTCGATTTCGGCTGCAGTAATCCAAGAAGTCTCAATAACTTTGAGTCCGAAATCACCAAAAGAAACTGAGTTACAACAAGTGGCGATTCCACTCATCTTACCTCTAAATTCTTTTCTATGTTTAGATTTTTTTGGTTGCATCATATGTTTCAATTTACAATTTACAATTTTCAGTTATTGTGTGATTTATAAAGTTGCTTCTCCTTTGTAGATCCAGACTTTGATACCTACATATCCAGAACGAGTAAGTGAAGCGACTTTGGCAAAATCAATATCTGAACGAAGAGTTTGGGTGGGGATAGTACCAAGATGATATTTTTCTGATCGTCCAATTTCAGCACCTCCAACTCTACCTGAAATTTGGATTTTGACGCCTTTAGCTCCCGCCGACATAACACGCTCTTGAGCTTGGCTGATAGCACGACGATGGGGGTAACGCTTGATAAGTTGTTCAGAAATACGCTCTCCAATTAACTTGGCTGAAAGATCTGGATTTTTGATTTCTTTTACTTCTAATTGGAATTTGAGGGCACTGTTTCCACCAATTTTTTTAAGATATGATTCTAATTCGTTTTTGAGAATTTCGAGACTGGACCCGCCCCGACCAATAATTACACCAGGTCTACCAGCATTAATAATTACATTGAGAATATTGATTGAACGCTCGATCTCGACACTAACAATACCAGCAAGAGCAAGTCGTTTGAAAATAAATTGTTTAATTTTGATGTCAGCAAGTACTAGATTTTGATAATCTTTTTTAGAAGCAAACCAAGTACTAGACGCTTTGTAGAGAATTCCTAACCTGAAACTCAAAGGGTTAACTTTTTGGCCCATTGTTAACCTCCTTTAGCTCAACGCGAATGTGAGAAGTGCGTTTCATAATGGAATGAGCCATTCCACGGGAAACTGGTTGAAATCTTTTATATGTAGGACCGTCCATGACATCGATCACTTTAAAGGCAAGCTTGCTAACTGCAAGACCTGTCTGATCTTTGGCGTTTGAAACTGCTTGTTTGATGGCTTTGTACATAGGGAGAGCTGCAGCTTTGCTAGTAAATTTGAGGTGAAGAAGGGCGTGCTCTGGGGTAAGTGAACGTATAGCATCAGCGACGAGGCGTAGCTTACGAGGAGATGTTCTAATGTAGCGTTGTATAGTTTTCATATTATGTCTTGGTTAATGTGCGTTTAACGATCTTGCCATGACCACGGAAGGTGCGTGTGGGAGAGAACTCTCCGAGTTTGTGTCCAACCATGCCTTCGGAAACGAAAACTTCTTTGAACACTCGACCGTTATGGACGAGGAAAATGGTGCCCACAAACTCTGGAGGAATTGCGCAAGCGCGTGCCCATGTTTTGATAGGTATTTTGGTACCAGTAGACTGAGCTTTCATGACTTTTGCCAAAAGCTTAGCGTCGATGTATGGACCTTTTGCGCTACTTCGACTCATTTATTTTACTCTCCTGTCTTTTATAATGTATTTATTAGTATTTTTCCGTTTATTGCGCGTCTTGTAACCAAGCGCTGGTTTACCCCAAGGAGTTTTTGGTCCTGGCATACCTATACCAGATCTACCTTCTCCACCACCATGTGGATGACTCCCTGGATGTTGTGCAATACCACGAACACTTGGACGCCAGCCCATGTGCCTGCGTCTACCTGCTTTACCGATTTTGCGGTTCTTGTGTTCCAGATTTGAGACCTGGCCGATTGTAGCAAAACATTTGCCTTTAATCAATCTTATCTCGCCTGAAGGTAGCTTAACAGTGACAAATTCGCCTTCCTTGGACTGAATCATGGCCATTGTACCCGCTGACCTCACTATTTGACCACCACGACCTATTTTTAGTTCAAGATTGTGGATAGGTGTACCGATGGGGATTTTTTTCATGGGAAGTGAGTTGCCAATTTCTGGATTGACATCAGGTCCCGAAATGATGAGAGAGTCGACGGCTAGACCATCTGGAGCCAAAATATAGCGTTTCTCACCATCATGATAGTAAAGAAGAGCGATATTGGCTGAGTGATTTGGATCGTACTCTATTGAGACTACGCGAGCTTCTATATCTGGTTTGTTGCGTTTGTAGTCTATTAAGCGAATGCGTTGCTTTTCACCTCCACCTTGATGTCTAGTGGTTACATGACCATGAGCATTTCGACCAGCATGTTGTTTTTTGGCGATAGTTAATGATTTTTCTGGTCGAACTTTAGTAAGTCCACGATCAAAACTGACTTGATGACGACGTCCTGCTGAAGTAGGTTTTTTGGCTTTTAGCATATTATTTTCCTCCCGCCTTTTGACTACGCGATTCCTTCAGGTCAAATAGATCGATAATTTGGCCTTTTTTGAGACGTAGAGTCGCATATTTGGTTTGACTAGAGTTGCCCTTTAAGCGTTTGGAACCTGTGGATTTTGCGGGAACGTGACGTCTGAAAATATTGGAACTTACTACTTTAACTTTGAAAGTGGCTTCGATTTCAGTTTTTATTTGAGGTTTAGTGGTATGTAGTGATACTTCAAAAGTGTAGATTCCGATTGCGGAGGATCTCATGGATTTTTCGGTAATAACTGGTCTAATTAAGGATATCATACTGTTCTTTTACCTTTGCTGGTTTTTACTCTCGCAGTAATATTGTCTAGAGCTTTTTTCGTAATAATTAGCTGAGTACTAGAAACTAAATCATATGCGTTGACTAAGGCTGCGCGTTTCATACTAACACCTTGAAGGTTTTGAATTGCTAGATATAGCGAAGAGGCTTTGCCTGAAGTCAAAATAAGCACTGAATTCTTTGGGTGAGTGGCAATAGTGCTTAAGAGTTTGACAGCTGAAGAAGTTTTACCAGAAAATTCTTTGAGTCCAGCTAATCCTACAACTGTTCCTTCAGCCAACTTGGCTTGCATTCCTGAGGCCAAGGCTCTACGACGCATATTTTTTGGGAGGATCATATTCTCAGGACGAACACCTGTTGGACCATGGGCAATCCCTCCACCCACAAAAATTGGAGCATATTTGGCGCCGTGCCTGGCATTTCCCGTGCCTTTTTGGCGATAAATCTTGCGCGTTGAACCAGTTACCTCACCACGAGTTAGAACCTTGTGTGTCTTTTGATGCAAATTGCTTAGATAAATGCGAACTGCTTGACTAAGAATCGCAGTATTTTCTGTACCAAAGGCTCCATCTTCGAGTCTCCATGGATTCAATTTTTGACCTTTAATGTCAAATACGGGAATGTTCATAATAAAACCTTTATTTTCTCTTTTATTTCTTTTTGATCCATAACAGTAAGACGAACTAGACTGTGGCGTGCACCCGGGACTGGACCAGTGACCCAGATTGTATTGTCAACTTCATTAAATGAAACTACGAGAGATTTTTTGACAGTAACAGTATCTGAACCCATGCGTCCTGGCATTTTTTTACCTTTATGAACGCGCCCTGGAGTAGTCCCCTGGCCAATTGATCCTGGTGCACGAAGACGATCTGATTGACCGTGAGTACGTGGACCACCAGCAAAGTGCCAGCGTTTGACTACACCAGCAAACCCTTTACCTTTTGAAGTACCTTGAATATTGCAAATAGAACCAACGGAGATGACATCTTTGGGGTTGATAACATCACCTACTTCAAGTGCTTCACTAAACGTGATTTCGCGGTTTTTACTGACCTTGCGTTTGGTATGTTTCTTTGGTGCACCAAAGCCGATCTGGATAGCTTGGTAGCCATCTTTGTCCTCTGATTTAACCTGAGAAATAGTCATGGGATAGAGTACGATTTTGGTGACACCAGAACGCGTATCGCCGAGGTATGCTTCACCCATTTCTATTTTTTTACCGTATATTACTTGCATATTTTTACATTTTTACTTCAATACCAACACCTGCTGGAAGCTCTAGATGCATAAGAGCATCGATGGTTTTCCCTGTTGGTTTTTCTATATCAATTAGACGTTTGTGGGTCAAAATTTGAAAATGCTCACGAGCATTTTTGTCGACATGAGGACTGGTTAAGACAACCATGAGTTTGCGACGTGTCGGAAGTGGTACTGGGCCAATAATACTGGCACCAGTTAAAATGGCAGTGTCAACTATTTTCTGAGCTGCTTCATCGATGACTCGATGGTCAAATGATTTTAGTTTAACTCTAATTCTATTTGCTACCATTTTGTTCCTTTTTTGATTTTTAAGTGCCATTCCGATGAATATCGGAATGGCACTTATGCTCTATGAGGGTAACTCATGAGCTAATGTTTACAACTAGTTACTTCTTTTTAGTTTCTGGTTTGATATCTGCTAAGATTTTGGTAATGACTCCAGCACCTACAGTCTTGCCACCCTCGCGGATAGCAAAGTTTAATCCCTCCTCCATAGCAACTGGGACAATCAAACTAACAGTCATCTTGGCGTTGTCGCCAGGCATAACCATTTCAACTCCTTCGGTGAGTTTAATATCACCCGTCACGTCAGTTGTGCGTAGATAAAATTGTGGTTTATAACCTGCAAAGAATGGAGTATGACGTCCACCTTCTTCTTTGGTGAGAACGTAGACTTCGGCTTCGAACTCTGTATGAGGCTTGATACTGCCTGGTTTGGCAATAACTTGGCCGCGTTCAATATCGTCTTTTTCAATACCGCGAAGTAAAACTCCAACGTTGTCTCCAGCTTGTCCTTGATCGAGTTGTTTGCGGAACATTTCAACACCGGTAATGACAGTCTTTTTATCTTTGTCCATACCGACGATTTCCATCTCATCACCGATTTTACAGACTCCACGTTCGATTTTACCGGTTGCGACCGTACCTCGACCCTTGATCGAGAAAACGTCTTCAACTGGCATGAGAAATGGCTTGTCTAGTGCACGAACTGGTGTGGGAATATATTCGTCGACTTTGTCCATGAGCTCCTGGATCTTAGCTTCCCATTTGGCATCGCCTTCTAAAGCTTTGAGGGCTGAGATACGAATGATAGGGATTTCGTCTCCTGGATAGTGATATTTAGTTAGGAGCTCGCGGATTTCCATCTCGACTAAATCGAGGAGCTCTTCATCATCGACCATGTCGCATTTGTTGAGTGCCACGATTAGTCTTGGTACGTTTACTTGATGAGCTAAGAGAATGTGTTCGCGAGTCTGAGGCATTGGACCATCAGTAGCGGCAACCACAAGGATCGCACCATCCATCTGAGCGGCACCGGTAATCATGTTTTTAATGTAGTCAGCATGACCTGGGGCGTCGATGTGGGCGTAGTGACGTTTTTCGGTCTCGTATTCTTGGTGGGAAAGATTGATGGTAACACCACGTTGTCTTTCTTCTGGAGCGGAGTCAATATCGGCGTAGGATTTCTCAACGGCTAGATTTTTTTTGGCAAGCACGTGAGTAATGGCTGCGGTAAGGGTAGTCTTGCCGTGATCGACGTGACCGATTGTTCCTACGTTGATATGTGGTTTAGTGCGAACATATTTAGCGGCATCTGCCATATTAGTGCTCCTTATTTGTTTTCTTTATTAATAATCTTTTCAGCAATATTACTGGGGACGGAATCGTAATGAGACATTTCCATGTACGAACTAGCCCGACCCTGAGTCATGCTTCTGAGTATTGTAACATAGCGAGAGAGCTCCGACAAGGGAATAATTGCGTTGATCACACGAACGTTACCACGCTGACTAGTACTCAATACTTGTCCACGTTTACTAGAAATATCACCAATGACATCTCCCATGAATTCTTCGGGGGTAGTAATTTCGAGCTTCATGATGGGCTCTAAGATGATGGGGGTGGCTTGCCTTACCGCTGACTGTACAGCCATACTACCTGCAATTTTGAAAGCAATCTCACTAGAGTCGACATCGTGAAAAGAACCATCATAGAGCGTGATCTCAATGTCAACTAAGTTGAACCCAGCGATGACACCATTTTCTAGTGCTTCACGCACTCCTTTTTCGACAGGAGCAATAAATTCTTTGGGGATTACACCCCCAACGATAGCATTAACAAATTTAACACCCTCTCCCCGCGCGAGTGGTTTAATACGTAGATAACAATGTCCATATTGGCCGTGTCCACCAGTTTGCTTGATGTATTTACCTTCGGCAGATGCATCTTTGGTAATGGTTTCACGATAGGCAACCTGTGGATTGCCGACATTGGCGTCGACACCAAACTCACGTTTCATACGATCGACGATAATTTCTAAGTGGAGTTCGCCCATACCAGCAATGAGAGTCTGACCAGTTTCTCCGTTGGTGCGAATTTTGAAAGTGGGATCTTCTTCTGCAAGCCGTGCTAGGGCCATGCCCATCTTTTCTTGATCGGCTTTAGTTTTGGGCTCAATTGAGAGAGAAATAACTGGCTCGGCGAATGTAATACCTTCGAGAATGATGGGGTGCTCTGAGACACAAAGTGTGTCTCCAGTCCTTGTGTCTTTCATGCCTACAACGCCGACAATTTCTCCTGCTTCAGCAAATGGGACTTCTTCGCGATCGTTGGCGTGCATGAGCACAAGCCTCCCTACGCGTTCTGTCTTGTCACGAGTGGCATTATAAATGTAAGAACCACTAGTTATCTTGCCGGAATAAATACGTAGATAAGTCAATTTACCAATGTGGGGATCGGCTTGGATTTTGAAGGAGAGGCCTGCAAATGGATCGTTGACATCGGGCTTACGAATAACTACCTCGTCGGTGCCAGGAATCTTACCTTCGGCTGGATGGACGTCAAGAGGAGACGGGAGATAGTCGACTACACCATCAAGTAATGGTTGAACACCTTTATTGCGAAGACTGGTTCCACAATACATAGGAACAAGTTTGTAGGCGATTGTAGCTGCACGAAGAGCCTTTTTAAGTTCTATAAGAGAAGGAACTACACCATCTAGATATTTTTCAAGAAGAGCATCATCTGTTTCACAGATCTGCTCAATGAGATGACTACGTTCTTTAGCAATCTCTTCAACCATGTCCGCTGGAATTTCACCAACATTATATTTAGCACCTGTTTCGTCGCCTGCCCAGATGACAGATTGCTCTTCAAGGAGCATTACGACACCTTTAAAGGTATTTTCGGCACCAATTGGATAAGTGACGATAGCTGTCTTAGCGCCGAGTTTTTCTTCGACGTCATGGAGTGTATGTTTGAAATCGGCACCCATCTTGTCCATTTTATTGACAAAACAGATACGGGGAACTTTGTATTTATCTGCTTGCCGCCAAACGGTTTCAGATTGTGATTGAACCCCTTCTTCAGCATCAAGTACTGTCACTCCACCGTCTAGTACACGTAGAGAGCGCTCAACTTCGGCGGTAAAGTCGACGTGACCCGGAGTATCAATTAGATTGATACGGTATTGATCAGTCAAAAGAGATTTAGGAAGTTGAGGAGTCCAAAAAGTGGTAGTAGCCGCAGAGACAATAGTGATACCACGCTCTTTTTCTTGTTCCATCCAGTCCATCTGGGTGTTGCCCTCGTCGATGTCGCCGATTTTGTATGACTTGCCTGTGTAGAAAAGGATGCGCTCTGAGGTAGTGGTTTTGCCTGCATCGATGTGGGCAATGATGCCGATATTGCGGATCTTGTCCATGGGAAGCTCGCGATTTTTGGTTTTGACAATGGCCATATGCTTTTAAATTCCAGATAAATAACTAATCACTCAAACAAATGAGACGGAGTGTATTGTACCCTATTACTAGGCACTAGAGCAATAGATCTGAAAGAGGATTTGTCAAATTTTTGATTAATTCCAAGTCATGCAGGCGGATGATAATCCGATCAATCGATACAACGGAACGAAATGACGCAGGTATAATCACCGGGTATGCGAGATAAGTTTAGAATGCTAAATGGAGAGACACTACCCTACCCCCTATTTTTTCCTGATGCTACGAGGGGGGGAGTAAGACAGATAAGTCTTGAAGATGTAAAAAAAGTGGGATTGTCTGGGATCCTCGTAAACACGTTTCACTTGCTAAGGCTTGTGGGGACAGAAAAAACAGTAGAGGCGGGAGGAGTACATAAATACCTCGGTTGGAACGGCGCCATGATTTCGGATTCTGGATGATTCCAGGTCATGTCGATTGCCAAAAAAGACGGGGGCAATAGCACCGTGACAGATGAAGGCGTGACTTTTACCATTGATGGAGTCGACCACCACTTTACCCCTGAGGATTCGATTAAATATCAGATGGCGATGATGACAGATCTAATGGTGGTACTTGATGACTTTACCCCACCTGATGCTACCTACGAAGAAGCAGAAGTGACGGTAAATAGAACGACGCTGTGGGCGGAAAGATGTAAGGAAGAATTTAAACGGATTTGGGCAACACGGGCGGACACGGAGGTCCGCCCCTACCTGATTGGTGTGGTGCAAGGCGGCGAATTTGAGGATTTGCGGGTGCGAAGCATTAAAGAATTAACAGAAATAGGATTCGATGGATATGGGTACGGCGGGTGGCCGATGAAGGATGGGAAGTTTGATATCGTAACCGCGAGGCTGATGTCTGAGAATCTACCTAAGGATAGTGTTCTCTACGGTCTGGGGATAGGCAAGCCTGATGATATTGTGGAATGTGTAAAACTAGGATACCAAATATTTGATTGCGTCCTGCCTACCCGCGACGCCCGCCACGGACGGCTGTATGTTTATAAGGCGGAGTCGATGGATAAAATTGACGTGCAAAAAGAAAATTTCTACGAGTTTTACAATCCACGACAAGCTTTACACCTTGAGGAAAGAATGCCATTATCCTCTGCCTGCGACTGTGAACTCTGCACTACCCTCACGAGGGCTGAGTTTGCGACGATATGGAGAGCACGCGATTCGCGAGTCTTGCGTCTCGCCACGATCCACAATTTGAGGTTTTATGCGATTCTGATGGAGAAATTACGTAAAGATAAATGGTATCATGATTTAAATCATGATACCATTTAGTAGATCACAACAGATGAGATATGGCATAGATAAATCGCAACATTGAGGACTGTCCTCTAACAACATAACAAATTAACAAAAAATGAAATTAGCTTGATACTACCATCTAAAATGTGCGAATGCTTTATTAGCATCGCTCATCCGATGCACGTCGTCGCGCTTTTTGATGGCGGCACCTTGGTTGTTGTAGGCATCCATGATCTCGGCGGCGAGCTTTTCGCCGAAGGTATGGTACTCAGAGTTGGAACGTTTATTAGAGAACTCGATCAACCAGCGGATTGAGATCGAGAACTGGCGGCGGGGTGAGACGGGCATAGGAACTTGGTAAGCGGCTCCTCCAATGCGACGGCTACGAACTTCGGTTTTGGGCTTGATGTTGCTAAGGGCAGTCATGAGAACATCAAGTGGTGCAAGTTTGGTTTTTTCGGCGATCAAATCCATGGCTTTGTAAACTTGCTTGGCGGCCACGACTTTTTTGCCGTCGTTCATGGCGCGGTTGATGAGCTTGGCAACTTCGAGGGAGTTGTATTTGACATCACCCTCGACTCTTTTGACTTTGATTGATTTAGCGCGCATATATTCAATTTACAATTATCAATTTACAATTTACAAAAATGATAACTGCTCTCCTTAATCATTATTTTTGGGTCGTTTGGTGCCGTATTTGGAGCGACTAGTCATGCGTTTTTCGACGCCTCCAGCATCGTACTTGCCCCGCACGATGTGATATTTTACACCTGGCAAATCTTTGACGCGACCACCTCGTACCAAAACAACTGAGTGTTCGGCCAAGTTATGTCCTTCGCCCATGATATAGGCGGTGACTTCTTGTTTGTTTGATAATCTCACACGAGCGATTTTACGGAGAGCTGAGTTTGGTTTTTTTGGTGTCATGGTTTTGACAATGATACAGACACCGCGTTTTTGGGGTGAAGCATACTCAACTGATTTACGCTTGGTGGCGTTGAAACCACGACGCAATGCGCTACCTTTTTTCTTTTTGTTTTTGCTCTTGCGGCCGAAACGGACTAATTGATTTACTGTTGGCATAAGTGTTTGCTATTGTATCACAGCCCTCTCTGGGTTTGTAGGAATAAGACGGCCAATGATGACATTTTCTTTAAGTCCAAACAATGGATCTTCTTTGCCTTCTAGGGCTGATTCGGATAAGACATTTGTGGTCTGTTCGAATGAGGCTGCAGAGAGCCAAGAATGAGTATGTAGGGCTGCACGAGTGACGCCAAGCATGATTGCGGTGGCTGTTGCGGGCTCTCCACCTTCTGCGAGGGTTGCGTCATTAGCTGCATCAAAAGCAAAACGATCAACAATCTCTCCACCTATAAGAAAAGTATCCCCTGAATCTTCAATTTTGACCTTACTAGTCATTTCACGAACCACTACTTCAAAATGCTTATCAGAAATTGGAATACCTTGTGACTCATAGACTGCTTGGATTTCTTGGATCAAATAACTCTGAGCATCTCTGATGCCTCGGATTCTAAGGACTTCTTGAATGTTTTGAGGACCACTAGCTAATGCAAAGCCAGCGGCAATTAAATCTTTATCCTTAACAGCAAGCGACAAAGTAGTGGGGACAAAATACTCTTCTTTAACATCTGAGTTTGAGGTTGAGGTAATTGTAACTTTATGACCATCAGTGGCTTCTTCGATCGTTACCTTGCCAGCAATGCCAGCGAGGGGTGAAGCAATCTTTGGATTCCGTGCTTCGAAGAGTTCTTCGACTCGTGGAAGCCCTTGGGTAACGTCTAGTCCAACGATACCACCAGCATGCTTGACACGCATTGTTAACTGAGTCCCTGGTTCACCGATACTTTGAGCGGCAATGACACCAACAGGACTCCCGAGCTCTACAAGTTTGCGTGTACCAAAATCCCAACCGTAACAGGCGGCACAGAGACCATATCTGGATTTACAAGTGAGAGGAGAGCGAATTTCGATACTTTCTATACCCGATGCAAATAAGAGTTCGGCAATGGCATCATTGATCATCTCACCTTTTTTAATGATAACTTCCTTAGTTGTAGGATTTTTGACTGTTTTGCCAATTATGCGACCTAATCCGCGTTTGACAAAATATTTACCGCGAACACCAGATAGCGGAATCTCTAGATATTCAGTACTTCCACAATCAGCTTCGCGGATAATAGATGTGTGACTAACATCAACCAAGCGGCGAGTAAGATAACCAGCATCTGCGGTTTTGAGAGCTGAGTCGGTTAATCCTTTACGACTCCCGCGGGATGAGTTCACGTATTCAAAAATTGATAGTCCTTCGCGGAAGTTACTTTTAGTAGGCATCTCGACAATCTTACCGAGTGGATCAACGACAAGTCCACGCATAGCAGATAGTTGTTTGACTTGATCGCGAGAAGCACGGGTACCACCTGATTCAATAATGATTTTGACAGCATTGCGTTCGTCAAACTTTTCCCAGGTCGCAGTTGCGATGGCTTCGGTAGTTTCCATCCAGACTTCGAAAGATAATCGACGTTTTTCTTCCTCAGTAATTAAACCTTGATTGAAAGTCTCTAGAATTTCGTTGACACGAACGTCGGCTTCCTTGATCATGATAGCCTTTTCATGAATCATAATGTTGTCAGCAACAGCAACAGAAAGACCAGAGGTGGTCAAATATTTAAAACCAATAGACTTGATCTTGTCGACGAGGTCGGCTACGAGATCGTTATCGAGAATGCGAATGGCTTCACGGATGATGTCAGTAATCTTTTTGGCATTTACACTATCGTTGATAAAGCGAAGTGCGACTGGTAAAGCGTCGTTGAAGATTAAGCGACCTACAGAAGTGACGATAATCTTGCCGTCAACACGGACGGAGATAGGCTGGCGCTGGTTAATGACACCGGCAGACTCGGCAGCATAGGCTTGCTCGGCATCACCGTAGATAGAGTTATCTAGTTTGAGGTCTGGATTGAAACTAGTCAAGTAGTAGCAACCGAGAGCCATCTCTTTGTTTGGGACGGTGATAGGACTACCATTGGCTGGTTTTAGAAGGTTGTTCTTGGCCATCATCTTGGAATGCGCATCTTCGATAGCGGCCTCCCCGAGTGGGACATGAATAGCCATCTGGTCACCATCGAAATCGGCGTTGAATCCAGAACAAACACAGGGGTGGAGCTGAATGGCATTGCCTTCGATCAACACTGGATAAAATGCTTGAATACCGAGTTTGTGAAGGGTGGGAGCCCGGTTTAATAGAACTGGATGATTTTTTGTAATACGTTCCAAAATATCAAAAACTAATGGATCTTTACGTTCAATAGCGTGTTTGGCTGATTTGACATTGGGAGCTGTCCCTTCTGCGATAAGCTCGCGTAGAACATAGGGTTTAAACATCTCCAGTGCCATGTCTTTAGGTATTCCACACTCTGAAAGTTTTAATTCTGGACCAACGACGATAACAGAACGCCCCGAATAGTCGACACGCTTACCTAGTAAGTTTTGACGGAAACGACCCTGTTTGCCTGACAACATGTCAGAGAGTGAGCGCAGAGGTTTGATTACGCGACGACGAGTCGTTTTGGCTTGTGAGGCATCAATAAGAGAATCAACCGCTTCTTGGAGCATGCGTTTTTCATTGCGCAAAATAATTTCTGGGGCACCTAGATCAATCAAGTGTTTGAGGCGATTGTTGCGATTGATGACACGGCGATATAGATCATTTAGATCCGAAGAGGCAAAACGGCCACCTGAGAGCTGAACCATGGGGCGTAGTTCCGGAGGAAGGACGGGGAGAACTTTGAGAATCATCCAAGTTGGACTAAGACCAGCATTTTTTAAACCATTGACCACTTTAAGGCGTTTTGATAGTTTGGTGCGCTTGATGCTAGCTACACCTCCTTCTTTGAGCTCGAGTCTGATTTCTTTAGAAAGCTTTTGGATATCAATCGTCTCTAGGTATGAGAGGATTGCTTCCGCACCCATCCCAACCTTGAGATGACTGATGGCTGAGTATTCATCAAGTTTTAAATACTCATCTTCTGTAATAACTGTTCCAGGAACAATACGTTTGATTATAGAGGATACGGTTTTATAGATTTCGGTAAGGGAATCTTTGTCAAGAACTAAACTTTCGCGAAGGTTTTCAATTGTTTTTTTGGCACTATTGATCTGTCTTTCAGTTGGTTTGTCACCTAGGTTTGCTTTCACTTTTTCCATGTCAGCTTTAATAGTTTCTTCGAGTTTTGCTAAGGCTTCGGCGTGACGGGTGTTTAGTGATTCAATGACTTTAGTTTTTTCCTCTTTGTCGACAGCAAGTACGAGATATTTCGCAAAATAAACAACTGCTGAGAGAGCCTTAGGGGCGACGTTCATGAGAAGAGATAGTTTAGATGGAGCACCTTTAAAGTACCAAATGTGAGCAACTGGAGTTGCGAGATTAATATGACCCATGCGCTCACGACGAACCCTTGCTTGAGTTACTTCAACGCCACACTTATCACAAACAATTCCTCGATAGCGAATACGCTTGTATTTTCCACAATAACATTCATAGTCTTTAGTTGGTCCAAAAATACGTTCACAAAAGAGACCGTCTTTTTCGGGTTTGAGTGTCCGGTAATTGATGGTTTCTGGTTTGAGGACTTCACCAAATGACCAACTACGAATAGTTTCTGGTGAGGCGATAGAAATTTTGAGACCTTTAAAGTCTAAGATATTCTTTGTCATGGATTATGCCTCCTCTTCCGTTTTTTTGAGCTCTTGGTCTGATGGTTCTGCTAATTCATCTAGATCAATCTCATCCATTTTTGTTTCGACGGGTAAGTCATCATCTGAGGCTTGGGAAGTATCTGAGTCATCAGCTAAGATAATTTTGGCTTTTTCCAATTCTTCGATACTCTCATCAGAAACAAGAACTTCTTTGGGATCGACTGGGATCACGTCTAGTCCGAGAGAATTAAGCTCTTTTAGTAAGACTTTAAATGATTCGGGAACTGTAGACTCTGGAATGGGATTGCCTTTGACGATTGCTTCAAAAGCTTTAGCGCGACCTACTAGATCGTCTGATTTAATAGTCAACATTTCTTGGAGAACGTGAGCAGCACGATGAGCTTCAAGTGCCCAGACTTCCATCTCCCCGAGACGTTGTCCTCCCATTTGAGCTTTACCACCAAGAGGCTGTTGGGTGACAAGAGAGTATGGTCCAGTTGAACGGGCATGAGTCTTGTCTTCGACCATGTGAATTAATTTGAGAATATAGCCAATACCAACAGTTGTCTCATTATCAAATGGCAAACCCGTACGACCATCGTAAAGAATGACTTTACCGTTTGTCGGCAAACCAGCTTTTTGGAGTTGCTCTTCAATAACTGATTCATTAAGTGGCTCAAACACCGGCAGAGCTACTTTGTAGCCCAACTTGCTCGCAGCCCAACCTAAATGAGCTTCGAGGAGTTGTCCCAAGTTCATGCGAGCTAAGACTGAAAGAGGAGAAATGATGATGTCAATTGGGGTACCATCGGCCAAGTAAGGCATATCGGCAGTAGGGATAATCCGAGAAATAACACCTTTGTTTCCATGACGCCCTGCGAGTTTATCGCCAACTGTAACTTTGCGGATCTGAGCAACTTTAACGGTAACAGTTTTAAGGATGCCTGGATCTAGTTCATCACCCTCTTCGCGGTCGAGAGTACTAACTTCGATGACAGTACCTGACTCCCCATTACTCATGCGGAGCGAGGTGTCTCTGACTTCGCGGGCTTTCTCGCCGAATATTGCGCGAAGTAATCGCTCTTCGGCAGTTAACTCAGTCTCACCTTTGGGGGCAATCTTGCCAACTAAGATATCATTACCAGTTACTTCAGCTCCGACAAACACCATACCGTCTTCACCTAGGTTGCGGAGATCATTTTCTGAGACATTTGGAATATCGCGAGTTAATTCTTCGGCACCTAGCTTGGTGTCCATAATGTCAGCTTCATATTCGTTGATATGGATTGAAGTGAGAAGATCTTCTTTGACTAGTTTGTCAGAAATGATGATAGCATCTTCGTAACCGAGACCCATAAATGAAGCATAGGCAATGACAAGGTTACGACCAAGTGAGAGTTCTCCACCGTCGGATGCTGGTCCATCGATTAAAAGATCATCTTTTTTGATCTTGTCGCCAACTTTGACAACGGGTTTTTGATTGTAACAAGTGGAGCCCGCTGTGCGGTGGAATTTGATGATTGAGTAAGTGATGCGACCGCGATCGTATAACGCGTGCTCAAGGATGCTCTTGGAATAAAACTCCTCGGCTTTGGCGATCTCGCTCTTGTCCACCTCGAGAATAATAGAGTTGGAGTCAACAGAAATAACGGTTCCGGGATGAGTGGCTCTGACTACCCAGCCCATAGATTCGGCCACGGCGCTTTCCATGCCAGTTCCTACAACGGGAGACTGGGGGGAAATGAGGGGTACGGCTTGGCATTGCATGTGGGTACCCATCAGAGCACGGTTGGCTTCGTCATGGGCGATAAATGGAATAAGTGAAGCGGAAGTACCTACAACTTGACGTGGAATAACGTCAATGTATTGAACTTTTTCTACTGGAACTTCGATAAAATTGCCTTGGTAGCGAGCGGGAACCCAGGAATCCTGAATATCACCTTTTTTGTTCATTTTAATGCCGGCGTGAGTGATGTAGAAGTTTTGCTCGTCGTCGGGAGGGAGATAGGTTATGTCTTTAGATACGCGATTATTTAGAACTTTGCGATAAGGTGACTCCAGGAAACCAAATTGGTTGATCCTGGTGTAGAGCGAGAGATAGGTTACTAGACCAATGTTGGGTCCTTCGGGTGAGCGAACCGGACAAATACGACCATACTGAGAAGCATTGATGTCGCGCATAGAAAAACTAGCGCGCTCGCGAGTGACTCCACCCGTACCCATGACTGAGAGACGACGAAGATTGTCTATTTCGGCCAAAGGATTGGTTTGATCAAGAATGGTTGAGAGACGATTGCGACGGAAAAATTCGGAGATTGTGGCGATCACGGGGCGCGCGTTGATGAGCTGGACTGGAGTGACGGACTCTTCCGGTTTGACAAGCGACATTTTTTCTTTGATTGATCTCTCAAGGCGAAGCAGTCCAATACGAAAAGCAGTCGCACCTAA
>Ga0210057_1001798_pt1 | contig 31839 bp, 38 predicted proteins | sample CryGeyCG2114_010_2_FD_183968 | JGI IMG/M metagenome (GOLD analysis project Ga0210057, IMG submission 183968) | Groundwater microbial communities from aquifer - Crystal Geyser CG10_big_fil_rev_8/21/14_0.10 (SPAdes) (version 2) | ecosystem: Environmental > Aquatic > Deep subsurface > Groundwater ... | reverse complement strand
TTGCCCTGGCCGGGATTTGAACCCGGGTTTCCAGCTTGAGAGGCTGGAGTCCTTGACCGAGCTAGACTACCAAGGCGCAACATTCTTATTATGTTTTTTATTTGCTTTTAAAACTTTTTAAAACCTGAACGCCGATTCAATAATTGTGAAAGCCAAGACGAGAATGCTTCTTGCATCAATAGCGACTCTTGTAGGGATAGTGGTGGGTGCCGGCTTCCTTGGCATACCAAAAGCATTAACACTATCAGGATACGCACCAGGCGTGCTCATAATGGTAATAGTTGCTTTCTTCATGCTAATAATGTGCTTATTCGCCACGGAATTATCGCTTAACACGAAAAAAGAGTACCAAATGCCTGGAATAATCAGGAAATATTTGGGCAGTAAGATTGGATTACTATCAGGCATAATTTTTGCACTAATCAGTTTCGGCGCAATGACGGCATACCTGCTCGGATGCTCGTCAATCCTGTCAGAATACACGAGCATAAACCAGAACATGATTATGATGGTTTATTTTGCAGTAATATTCTTCATAGTATACAAGGGATTGAAATTAATAGAGAAAGCAGAATTATATTTGGGCATTGGAATAATAATATTCCTCGCCATCCTCACAATAATATTAGGCAATAATTTTAATGCGGATAATTTGTTCAGCTTTGAAACAAGCAATTTAATCATACCTTTAGGGGTAATCATTTTCAGCTTCGGAGGATTCAACGTGATGACTCAGATAGAGCAAATCACTAACGGCGACAAAAACTTGATGGTAAAAACGAGCGTGATAGGAATGTTCATACCATTCATATTCTTTCTTGCATTCAGCACGTTAATGCTCGGAGTATTCGGCAATAATATTGCAGACATAGCCACTGAAAGCCTGACAGGAATAATAGGAATAATTGGCAACACTATCGCGTTCCTTGCAATGACAAGCTCCTACATAATCAGCGGATTATTATTGAAAGACATGCTCATTGATGATTACAATATTGGCAAAACCAAAAGCACATTGTTGGCGATGTTTTCCCCTTTAATATTCATACTCATCGCGTCACCCAATTTCATTAACACTTTGGCGTTCACAGGAGCGTTACTCTCAGGATTATTTGCAATCATTGTTGCATTTGCTGTGATAAAGCACAGGAAAATTATCAGGAAAAAATACTATGAAACTCCCGGAGGCATAATCACTCCAATATTCACAATATTATTTTTCATAATAGGTATAATATCTATAATTATCGATTAATGCCGATTAAAAACTTTTATTAATAAGAACATTTATTAGAATAAGCGTTCATGAGCATAATAAATAAGGCAAAAGAACAGCTAATGAGAGAGGAAGTAAGCATTTGCCAATACTTCATACATAATAATAATTATGGTAAATATTTTAATTCGCAATTGAAAGATTTCAACAATGTGCCTGAAGCGTTAAAAGTGCTTGAAGAATTAAACGCGCTTGAATACGAAAATAATACTGAAACAATCATTAAAGTATTGGATAAAACGAACAATATTGTGGAAAAATTATTTAAGGAAGAAGTAATTTATGCTGACTTATTGGTTAATGCTTTTGCAGAAGTGCAGTTAAGCAAATACTCATTATTTGAAGAGGGAGAAACTAATAATTTAATAAGCGATGATAATATTCTAAGCCAAATATTAAAATTGGAAATCAGCAGCTGACGCGGTTCCTTAACACTCTCTCGCCAGGCTTGATGCGCACGTTAGAGCCAATCAATATGCCCGGCTGCCCTATGATGGAATTAATCCCGAACTTCACATTATTCCCAGTGAAAATGCCCAGCTTCCTCAGGCTAGTATCCACCAAAACTCCTTTCTTTTCTATGAACATTTTAATATTCTTATTGTCATGCCTGACATTTGCAATCTTGGTGCCTGCTCCGAAATTGCAGTTGTCGCCAACGTAAGAATCGCCGATGTAATTGAAGTGTGGCGCGTTAGTGTTGTAACCTAACGTGCTGTTCTTTAACTCGCTGAAACTTAACTTATTATTCCCCAATAATACGCTCGTCTCCCTTAATATGCTGTTGTAAATCTCGCAACCAGCACCAATGTAATTGTTGCCAAAAATTATGGAAGAGCCGAGAATCTTGGTATTCTCCTCAACAATTATCATGCCGTTGCCTGGGCGGAATTCCACGTTAGGCCCGATTACTACGTTCTCAGCAGTGAACACTCCGGGCTTGAACACTTTATACCTGCTCATGTCATTATACCTTTTGTAATTCGCGAAGAAGAATTCAGTCAACGGCAGAATCTGGAAAGGCATTCCCAAATCAAACCAGTTCTCAATCCTTTCAACAATCAAATCATCATCCTGGATTAATTTGTTGACAGCATCAGTAATGTAAATCTCGCCGTTAGTGTGGGGGCGCAAATCAGTAATCAATTCGAAAATGTTCGGCTTGAACACGTAAATAGCAGCATTAATCAGATTACTTTTAGGATGCCTTGGCTTCTCAACAATCCTTGTAACTTTCTTGCCTTCATGATTTATCACTCCGTAAGATTCAGGATTATTAACCTCTAATCCCCCAACTACGCTCTTTCCAGTCTCATTAAAAGTGTTGATTAATTTCTGCATGTCATTCGCCTGATAATGATTATCACCCATTAAGCCGATAAATGGTTCATCAATAACGTTCCTAACCCTGTTGAAAGCGTCAGCAGTGCCCAAAGGTTCATCCTGCACAACGTAGGACACTACAACTCCGTACTTCTCGCTCATCTCTTTCTGGAACTGCTCAAAATCCTCCTTAAAATTAGGGCTCTTCACAACAATAACATCCTTAATGTTTAACCTTAACAATTCCATAATCTGATATTCAAGAAAGTACTTGCCAAGAATCATGACTAAAGGCTTTGGGGAATTTTCACTAATTGGCCACAGCCTGCTTCCTCCGCCTGCAGCGAGAATAACAGCTTTCATAATCCATTAAAAACCGATTTCTTTATTTAAAAACATGTTTAATAAAGAGATAATAAGCCCTGAAAATGCATTAAAAATCAATAATTGGCATAAAATAATGAAAATTCTTCCTTGAAAAACTTTAAAAACCAAAAACTATTATAATTTTTTTAATAATGGTTCGTGAGTTAATAACAAGTGATGAAGAGAAGGAGTACGCGCAGAAGGCAAAAGTGTTCAATACTCCTGAAAGGATGAAAGCATTAGTTTCACCAATTGCTTGGAAAATACTTGAATTAACCAGCAAGGAGCCAATGTACCCGTTGCAGATAGCCAAGAAGTTAAACATTCATGAGCAGAAAATTTACTACCACATCAACAAATTAGTCAAAGCCGAACTTGTCAAGGTAGTGATGGAGAAAGAAATCAAAGGCGCGAACGCAAAATATTACTCCCCAGTATCCCCGGTATTCGCAGTGGCCTTGGATTACGGGAAGACAATTTTGAAGAATAATAAATTGATGAACTCGAAAATTTTTGACTTCTTCCGCGAATTCAACAATGACTCCTTTAACGGCTTAATCGTGGTGGGAAGCCCTGAAGCGCACGGCCCTTTGCAGTCATGGGCAAAAGACGGGCATTACGCGAATATTGTCTCATTCTTTTTGGGGAATTTCATAAATTTCAGCAATGAGCACTTTATTGATTTGGACGTGAACGTGAAGGCAAGGGAGAAATATAATGAGAATTTCATACTAATCGGAGGCCCCGGAGTTAACGTGGTAACTTACGAATTCAACAATTACTTGCCTGTCAAGTTTTTGGCGGATTTTGCAGGCGAAGCGCCGAGCGCAACTTTTGGCACAGGATTCAAAAGCTCTAAAACGAAGAAATTGTACACAAACCCGAATATTGGAGTAATCCAGAAAATAGAAAACCCTCATGACAAGAACAAGAGAGTTATAGTGCTTGCGGGCATCACGAAGAAAGGCACGCTTACAGCAATCAAGGCATTAACAAGCAATAATAAGGACGTCTTAAAGGATTACAAGCACGGGAAGAATTTCAGCAGGGTGGTTGAAGGGCAGGACTTGTCAGGCGACGGAAGGATTGACTCCTTCGAGGTATTGGAATGAAAATCATTAAATCAGATTACAAGCACGGATTCGTGAAGTTAAGAATCCAGTCTTTGGATGACTTGTGGTATTTGAGCAAAATTATTAGCAAAGCTGACAAAGTTGAGGGAGTAACTTTCAGGAAAGTCAGCGTTAACGAGAAGGAAGGGGACAGGAAGAGAGTATACTTGCAACTCAGTGCTGAAAAGGTTGAATTCCAGAATTTTGCGAATATCCTGAAAATCCTTGGCACTATCACTGAATCAAAGGATGAAAGAATACCATTAGGAGATTACCACTCTTTCAATATTGGCGTGAATGATGAGGTTAAAATAATCAAGGATGAGTGGACAAGGAGTGACAGGAATTATTTGGGCAGGAGCGCTGACAGGAAAACGAGCAACGTATTATTAGTGGGCTGCGATTACGGTGATGCTTCATTCGCGTATTACCATGAGTACGGGGTTGAGGATGCCGGCACTTTGAGCGAGGAGTTGGGCGGGAAGAAGGAATTGAAAAGTTTTGAGAAGAACAAAGAAGATTTTGTCAGGAAATTGCTGGAAACTATTAATGATGTGGCTAAGAGGCAGCAGGTGCAGAAAGTGTTAATCGGCGGGGCAAGCATGATAACTGACACTTTAAAGGAGAGCATAAAAAATTATGATTACATCAAGGACAAAGTCGTTTTTTCGAAGACTGGTTACGGCGGGAAGAGCGGGATTAATGAATTAATCAGGAATGGAGAGGTTGAGAAGATTGTGAAGGATAATGTTTACTCGGAGCACGTGAAATTGGTGGCTAAATTAATGGAATTAATTGGCAGGAATGGTTTGGCAACTTACGGCTACAACCACGTGAAGAGTGCGGCAATTGCAGGCGCTGTTAGTGAATTATTAGTCACTGATGAGTTCATCCAGTGGAAGAAGGAGAAAGGCGAATACGCGGGTTTGGACAAGTTAATGCAAACAGTTGAAGAAGCGGGCGGGAAAATCCACATCATACCCTCTCAGACAGAGCACGGAACGAATCTGCAGAACCTGACAGGCATAGCAGGAATACTCAGATACAAAATAGGAAAATAAAAAAATATTTGGTGTCTTTGCTTAAATTTTTTCCAGTAATTGTTTGAATTTCTTTCTTGCTTCTTTTATTTCATCGTTTGTTATTCTTGATACGTAATCTTTGCTTTCTGATTTCTTAATGTATGATTCTTTAACTTCCTCGCTAGGCTCCACTAATTTAAGTTTTTCTTCTTTTTTCATTTTAGTCCAAAAACTTTCTTTTGGCATAATATGCTTCAACTCCTTTGATTATTGCATGATTTTTGTTTATCTCTTTTATTAGCAGGCTGGACTCATCATATTGTCCGATTTTCACGCTGAGTTTTGTGCTAATCTGCTCAGCCTCTTTTTTAATATTTTTATTTTCAGTGTCTATGTAAACGTCAATGTCGCTGTTTTTGCCGGCAATGCCTTTAGCGTAGCTCCCGAACAGTAAAGCAATAATTATTTTGTCATTTTTCTGCAATTTTTCAGTAATATTCCTTAATAAAGGATATTTTTGAATAATTTTCAGCAATTTATACTCTTCAGCCATGATAATGTAAGCTTTTGATTCTATTGTTTTCTTCAATGAATAAATTTTATTCCTGCCTTCAGTTACGTAATCCACAACATTTCCTTTCTTCAAGGATGACAATACCTTAATTACGCCCATATGGCTCATTCTGACTTTCCTTGCTAATTCCCTGGCGTGAGAAGAAGATTTCAATAATTCATCGACAATTTCAAAAGTGTAATCTTTAGTTTTCATATGGAAACAATAGTTTCCAATTTTTATAAATGTTGCTGTGAACAGAAAGAAAGACGAAACAGAACACGGCAACAACTGCAAAACCTGACTGGCATAGCAGGAATACTAAGATACAAAATGAAGGAATAGGTTTAATTTATTTTTAATATATATTTACTATATGGTAAATAAATAGTGTGTGTTTTTGGCGTGCCCTCAACCAGAAATAACAATCTTTTTAAAACAAATTTTTTAACTTTATTGTTTTATGGAATCGTGGGAAGAGGAATTGAAGTATGCTGTTGATTATTTGAATAATTACGAGTTTTCCGAAGCCAAAACATGCATTGATTACGTTCTTGAAGAATTAGGCAGTGAGGCAGAGAATCATGCAGAAGTGATGCTTGCTGCTGCAAAAGTTTACCACAATTTGCCCACGAGCATGGCAAGTCCTGAACTTTACGATGAAGAAGTCCAGCAGGCGCCGAGCATTTGCGACATTACAGAAGGCAATTTAAGGAAAGCAATAGAGTACGCTGAGAAGGCAATGAACATTAACCCTGCAATGAAAGAGGAAGCTTTGGACATAATAGTATTATGTTATAATTTTCAGGCAGAGAAATTATTCACAATAGGAGAAGAAAGTTTAAGCCATTCCAGACTAAATCAGTCAATAGGATACTTGGAAGAACTAATAAAAATGAACCCTGCTGAGGAATCTTACAGGAATACGCTGAAACAAGTCAAGGAATTAACAGATTATGCAATGGAAGGAAGCAATACTCTCGAATAAAAAGTTTTTAAACAATTCAATTTTTGATAAATACTAATGATTAATGAAGAAGAGGTTAAGCACGTTGCTGAACTAGCGCGCTTAGAATTAACTGATGAGGAATTAAGCACTTTTTCAAAGCAATTGAATGATGTGATTGATTATTTCAAAATGCTTGACGAAGTCAAGACGGACAATGTAGAGCCGTCATTCCACCCGTTAAGGACAGAGAACAGGCTAAGAGAAGATGAAACCGGCAAGTGCTTGGACAGGAAGAAAGTATTAGAAACAGCGGTTCACTCGGAGAACGAATACTTCAAAGCTCCGAGAATAACATAGGTGAAAAAATTTGGATTTTATTACTAATTTCGGCGGGGAAGAGTTAGGATTCTCAGGCTTCGAGGAGGATGACGATTACGATGATGATTATTTTGAAATAAGCGATGAAATGGAAGTTGAGGAATTAATGAATTATTACAAGCAAAAATACGGCTTTGAGAGGATAGCAAGATGAACCTTAAAGAATACGTCAAGAAAATCAAGAACAAGGAATTAAACGCTGTTGACGAGATTCAGGATGTGATTAAGAAATGCAAAGAATGGAACAAGGAATACAACTGCTTTGTGACTATTTGTGAGGAAGAGGCATTAAAGCAGGCAAGGAAAGTTGACAAGGAAAGGAAAGGAAAACTTGCAGGAGTGCCGGTCACTGTAAAGGATGCAATCTGCGTTGAAAACGTTCAAAGCAGTGCAGGAAGCAAAATATTAGAAGGCTACAAGCCGCCCTTTGACGCAACAGTAATAAATCGATTAAAAGATGAAGGGGCAATTATAATAGGCAAAACCACGCAGGACGAGTTCGGATTCGGCAGCTACTCAATTAACAGCGCTTACGGAGTGCCTAAGAATCCTTTTGACAAGAGCAGGGCTTGTGGCGGGAGCAGCGGGGGCTGCGCGTGCATTACGCAATTGGCAGATTTCCCCCACATCAGCATTGGCGAGAGCACAGGTGGAAGCATCAGCTGCCCGAGTTTTTTCTGCGGAGTTTACGGCTTAACGCCAACTTATGGATTAGTGAGCAGGTATGGATTAATTGATTACGCGAACAGTTTAGACAAGATAGGGCCAATAGCTAAGTCAACAAGGGATGTTGCTGAGTGCTTAAACATTATTGCAGGCTTTGATGAGAAGGAGCAGACAACCCTTGAAACTAAAAAAGTTGATTACACAAAATTTGAAAACGTGAAAAATTACACAATCGGCCTGCCAAAGGAGTATTTCCAAAACGTTTCACCTGATGTTAAAGCGAAAGTTGATGAAGCCATTAAAGTGTTGAAGGGTTTGGGAGTGAAATTCGTTAATGTGTCATTGAAGATGACAAAATACGTTATTCCAGCGTATTACTTGGCAGCAGTGAGCGAGGCGAGCACTAATTTGGCAAAGCTTGACAGCGTAAGGTACGGGAAAGGAATGGATTTCACTAAGGGGAATTATAATGATTATTACTCAAAACTGAGGAGCAAATTTTTCGGGACTGAGGCGAAGAGGAGGATTATTCTTGGAACTTTTGCAAGAATGAGCGGTTACAGGAGCCAGTATTATTTGAAAGCAATGAAAGTCAGAACCTTGATTATTGAGGATTTCAGGAAAGTTTTTGAAAAAGTTGACTGCCTATTGTCGCCAACTATGATGTTCACAAGCCCTCGTCTGGATGAGATTGAAAAATTAGACCCTTTGCAGGTTTACCAGAGTGACTTGTTAACAGTAGGACCTAACCTTGCAGGGATTCCAATGATGAACGTTCCCTGCGGAAAGGACAGCAAGGGTTTGCCAGTAGGTTTCCATGTCATAGCGAATCATTTGGGTGAGATTAAAGTGTTAAGCGTGAGCAATGCTTACGAAGAAGCGGTGAAAAAAATAAATGATTAGGGATGTTGAGTGCATTATTGGATTGGAAATTCATGCGCAAATGAATACTAAGAGTAAAATTTTCTGCTCATGCCCTGTAAGTGAGGCTCCTCCGAATACTAATGTGTGCGAAGTATGCCTCGGGTATCCTGGTTCAAAGCCAAGGCTGAACAGGAAAGTTTTTGAGAACGGCATAAAAGTTGCAAAAGCCCTGAACTGCAAAGTGCCTGACAATATTTTCTTCAGCAGGAAAAGTTACTTCTACCCTGACATGACAAAAAATTTTCAAATCACGCAGTACGAAATCCCAGTAGGAATCAAAGGATATTTAACTATCAAGTGGAAGGGTGATGATTTGAAAATCCGCATCAGAAGGGCGCACCTGGAGGAAGACCCGGGAAAATTAGTGCACGTGGGGGGGGACATTACAAGCAGCGAGTATACCTTGATTGATTACAACAGGGCAGGAACTCCTTTGGTTGAAATAGTTACTGAGCCTGATTTCACAAACCCTGAACAGGTAAGGGAATTCTTAAGCAAGTTAAGGGCAATACTGGAGCATTTGAACGTTTATGACAGTGAAATGATTATGAAAGCAGACGCGAATATCAGCGTTAAAGGCGGCGCCAGAGTTGAAGTGAAGAATATTACCGGCTTCAACAATATAATGAAGGCATTAGAGTATGAGTATAACAGGCAGAGAATCATGGCAAAGCAGGGAATATTCATTAAGCAGCAGGAAACCAGGGCGTACAGCGACAAATCAAAGATGACTAAATCCTTAAGGATTAAGGAGTCAGAAGCTGATTACGGGTACATTTTTGAGCCTGACTTAAGCTGGCAGACTATGACGAGCAAGAGATTAAAAAATATTACTGATAATATGAGCGAGTTGCCTGATGAGCGCATAAAAAGGTTTGTCAAAATTTACAAACTCACGAATGACACGAGTTACGTATTAGTTTACACTGACAAAGCATTAGCGGATTTCTTTGAGGAGTGCGCGAAGAAAATCAAGAATTATTCACTCCTTGCGAATTGGACAACAACTCATTTGCTGAAATGCTTGAATTATAATAATGAAAATATAAAGAAAAGCAAGATTACGCCGCTATTATTCGCTGAATTTTTGGAGAAAATCAGCAAAGGAGAATTAAGTGAAAGATTGGGCAAGGAATTAGTTAAGGAATTAGTCAGTACGGGCAGGAATATTAATGCAATTATGAAAATGCATAAAATAAAAGTGTGGAAAAATAGTGATATCAAAAAAATAATAGAAAAAGTGGTTAAGAAGAATGAGAAAGCAGTGAGTGATTACAAGAACGGGAACAATAATTCCATTAATTTTTTAATAGGGGAAGTTCTTAAAGAAACAAAGTATCAGGCAAGCGTGGAAAAAATCAGGGAAATAATAATGAGTGTGATGAAATAAATGAGTAATGCTGAACCAAGACCCGAGAATATTGGTGATTTGGACTTTTTTACAAGGCAAATAATGGCACCTAATGGTTTCGCGTTCATGTGGGTTTACAAACCATTATGCCCTGCGTGCGGGAAGGCAAGGCTGAAAAAGCCGAAGAAGACTGCAAAATTTTACGCGTGCGAAGCATGCAAGAAAGAATTCGAAAAACCAGAGTATAACAAATTGTTGGCTTATAATATTGAATACACCTGCCCCGCGTGCGGGAAGAAAGGATTAATTCATGGGGAATGGGAAAAGCCAGGCACTAAAACGTCAAAAGTAATGGTAAAATTTGAATGCGAGCATTGCGGGGAAAAGAACACAATTTACCGCATGAGCAAATTAAAAAAGAAGAAGAAAAAATAAAAAATTTTATAAACAGAATTATTTTAATCGTTTCTTATGAATAATCTTGTCAGCAGGCAGTACTTGGCTTTAATAGCAAGCAGATTCCTTGACTTCCTTGACTTTAAAAATGTTAAGAAAGTTTCCGATTTTAACACCTGCCTTAATAATAAGTATTCCATTAATAATTTCAGCATTAATGATGGATTAAGCAATTACTTAATTATCCAAATCACTCCTTCTAATAAAAGAACCCAAGCATTAACAATGGATTATATTGAAAATGGAAGCAAAGGCATTGTTCTGAGCATTAAGATTAATTCTGCATTAAATTATTCCAAGATTAACCTGAAATGCGATTCATCTGTTAAAAGTTATGAAACTTACAGTGCTGACATCTTTGGGAATAAAATAAACATCAAGACATTAAAAGGCACAAATATATTAAATTTAAAGGATGAGCTGGAACAATTAATAACATAAATTTTATAAAAAGAATTTTTTAACTAATTCCTTTGATGAAATTATTAATAATCCATGCAAATGATGTATTATATGACAGGTCATGCAGTGCTATGAAATGTATTCAGGAATTAACTGATTATTTTCTTCCAGAGGACGTTATCGACTTGAATGACGTTGCAGGGGATATGTCAGTGGGAGCATTATACGAGCGCGGAACAGGGCGCGAATTAATTCTTGACAATGAAGGCATAAAGTACGTTGAAGAACATCTCGAAAAAGGGTACGTCAACCATAACGGCTTGCTGAAATATTCAAAAGAAGGGGAATTGGACAACATTATTGATTTAATAAAGGAAGAGGACAAATTTGTTTTAGCTGGCGGATCCCTTGGAGGCTGCCACAAGAGAGCGTTCAACAATTTAATAAGATTCACCGAAAAAAAGAATCTGGAAATAAATTTGGTGGGCGAAACTGTTTACACAAATAAAAATTCAACAATGAATAGTTTGGATTTTGCAGGATTAAAGAAGATTATTCAAAAATACAATTTCAGTGCTGTAACTTTTGATTCAACTAATAATGTTAAATGGAACTGGAAAAAGGTTGAAGAGGAAGGTGAAAGAGTTTTCAGTTTAGAAATCAAAGGAAAATTATGGCAGAATTGGCTTCCTAAGAATGTAATAACTAATTATTTTGACAATAATAAGTTATTTAAACTATCATTAAATTAGTAAATAATAATGGTGACTATTTTCGGATTAATCCCTCAGGAACTGTATTACATTAGTTTCAGTTTCTTAATATTCATCCTGACAATTCTTGCAATAACACTGACAATTGCATTAATTTGCGCGCTCGTAATGGGCGTTAAAATCGGGAAGAATATACAGGAAAGTTTTGAAGAAATCAAGAAGAAAGCCAAGAAAACTTTCAGAGTGTTTGACGTATTCCTTGACTTATTTGCAGGAGACGATGAAGAGAAAGAAGATGAAGGCGAAGAAGAAGTGTACGTTCTGAAAAAGAAGAAATAATTTCATCCTTCGTACAATTTAATGCTCTTATTTATTATTAATTCAGGCAGGTCAAAATTATACTTGTATTCCTTGAGAGGGGTTTTAGAATATAAATACTTGTCAATGCAGAACTTAGTGTACACTGTATTTGCATGCTCTTTTACTGGCTTGCCGGAATTTCTGATGTTTTTTGTCAAGTCATAAATAAGCCTGCTGTTCATAACATAGCAGTTATCCTGAGGCAGGAGGAAATAAATTTCTTCATTCCTTCTCTTCTTCAGGATTTTTAGGAATTCACAGCCTTTCCAGCCAGCAGGCAGGGGGTATGGAAGCGCAAAAATATACTTTTCAGTATTTGCAGATTCTGCATTATTATACAATTTTACTAATTTATCTGATAATATAGGCGATTTTGCCTTTAAAATCCCAGCCGCCATTATTTCATCAAAATTATCCTTATTCGTCAAATGAATGCCAATTTTGAACGCCATAATTAATTCTTTTTGAGAAAAATTAATTTTAAAATGTTGCTATTTTAATTTTTTTGAATAAAAATTGTCAAGTTTTGTTAAAAAGTTATAGTATAGTTTCTCGCTTTCCTGCCTGCTTAATTTTTTGTCCTGAAAATTGCTTGATTTGCCGAAAATATGCTTGTTCATGTAATCAATTATTAATCCTATCTTCTGGCTTTGGACTATTTCAGGATAATTCGAATTAATGCAGTTGAATCTTTCAACCCTCATAACAGCATCAATGTATGTTTTATTTTTATCATTCTTCTCATCCATTTTATTAATATTTTCAGCGCTTCCGAAGAGTATTGAATTTTTTTTAAGCACTGAAATTCTGAATTTTTCAGGGGCGAAGGAATCATTTTTAAAGTCAGTGCTGGAGGCGTAACTAATAATGTGAAGCGGGAGAATACCTTTAATTTTTGGATATTTCCTGTATAATTTAATTTCTTCTTTGCTCATTTTTCCATTAATGTCTTCCCAAACATTATAATTTAATCCTGCATTAATTTTTTCTGATAAGTGCTTGCAGAACGTTTCTGCCTCTGCCTGCAAAGTAAAATTCGGGAAAGCAGTTACATTAACAGAGTATTCTTTAAGAATGAATTTATTAAATTTTTTTATTAATTTTGTTGTTTCTGTTAAGAATTTTCCAGCACGAACCCCTCTTTTTTTAAAACAAAAAAGGTCAACATCATGGATTATTTCTTTCTCCTTCCCTTGCACTATGCTTCCTGAGAAATTAAGCAATGCAACGCGCTTATTTAATGCATTTTTAACATTACGTTTCTGAAAATAATCCTGTGATGCTCTGATTAACTCTTTATTAGTCAAATAAGGATTCATAACAGTGTTTAAAAATTTATATTATAAGTATTTTGCGGGGACAGGAAATTTTTAAACAAAAGAATAAGATTATGTCTGCAGGGGACGAGATTTGAACTCGCGTAGGCACTAAGCCAACAGGTCCTAGGCCTGTCCCGTTTGACCGCTCCGGCACCCCTGCAAATAAGAAAGGGCATCTTATTATTTAAAAAGTTTTAAAAACCAAAAAATTACAATTATAATGTTAACTTGCTTCAGTAGCTCAGCGGTAGAGCGCGTGCCTAGTAAGCATGAGGCCGGGAGTTCAATTCTCCCCTGAAGCTTTTTTTGTTTTATTTCAGTAATCCTTTGATTATTACTTCTATTGCTTCCTTCTCAGTCAAGCCCCTGCTCATTAGCGTGTTCAGGCTGGCTTTGTCTATTCTGCCGATTGCTGCCTCGTGAGTAATTTTTGAAGTATTATTCTTAACAGTGACAACTGGAACTGCTTTAGCAACTGCTTTTTCGCCGTTTATGACTTCAACGCAGTCAACATGCCCCCTGCTGTTCTCCCCTGCGCCTATGATTTCATTGTAAACATCGCCTTTCGCGTCATCATTCAAAACTATTCGCGTGTTCAGCAAGGCATTGCTGTCAGCGCCTTCCAGCAAAACTTTCTCCCGAATATTAACTTCATCGCCTTTGTAAGAGTTAACTTTTGCAGTCATGTCAGCACTCGCACCATCAGCGCACACAACCTCGTAATCAAAGACTATCCTCCCCGCTCCTCCTTTCAGTAAATTGAACTTGTTAATGTATGTCGCATTCTTTCCAGCGCGAATTCTTGCAACAGGATTCACGAACACATTCTTTACCTCATAGCCGTGGAAATGATTCTCAGAATACTCGAACCTGCTGTTCTCCCCTAATTTGATGTCTGCAATCATTTCATGAACAATATTTTTCCCTTCCGGAAATATGCAGTGAGCCAATAATACTGCACTGCTGTTTTTCTCAAGAACTAAATTAATTTTAATGAACTGCTTCTTATTCTTTTCAAGGATGCCGAAGCATAAATGCACAGGGTTCTTAATCCTGGCATTCTCCTTAACTCTTAAATCAATGCTTGCGCCATTCCTTAATTCTTTTGTCTTCACAATAATGCCTTTCACTGCATTAGTGCTGAGAATTTTATTTTCATTAATCATTAAATGAGCAGTGCTCTTGTCATTCAATACGCGCGCATCGCCTCCAGCATTCTCCCACTCCCTGGCTAATTCGTCCTTCATACTGCATCATCTCTTGGTTCATTAACTGTCCCGCACACGTCGCAGCTTTTGCTGAAATAATCCTGAATATTCTTGGGCTTTCCCTCGCGGATAATCTTCCCTGCGCACATAATCCCTGCCTTGTCGCTGATTTTAACAATATCATCCCTGTGAGTGATTAGTAATACGCTCGTGCCCTGCTCTTTCAGCTTCTTTATAATATTGCTGATTAAGTGCAGGCTGAGCACGTCAATCCCGCTGTCAGGCTCGTCAAGAACAACCAAGTCAGTGCGCATTCCAATAATGCTGGCAAGTTCAATCCTCTTCCTCTCTCCACCGCTGAGAGTGTCATCCAGCAAGCGATCGGAGTATTCACTGCATTCCAATCCAACACTGCTTAATAATTCGCCAATTTTTTCCTCGCTCATTTCTTTGTTGCCTAATTTTAAATACTCAGCAACTGTTAACCCTTCAATTTCAACAGGTTTCTGCCATGCAAGGGTTAAGCCATTCTTTGCCCTTTCAGTAATGCTTAAATTGTTGATTCTCTTGCTTTTGAAGATTATACTCCCTTTTGCTTTATTAATTCCAATCAGGGTGTTTGCAAGCGTTGTCTTGCCTGTGCCGTTCCTGCCGATTAAGCAGTAAACTTCACCCTTTTCAATGTTAAGGTTTAAATCATTGATTATCTTCTTATTGTCAATTTTCACTGTTAAATTTTTAAGTTCAAGCAAAGCCATAATTAAAAAATTATATCCCTTATTGTTTTATTAATTTTCTTAAAATTTGAAGATTATTCCTGTAATCCCCTTCGCCCGGAGTTTCCAGGTATCCGGGAATGTTTTTGAAGCGCTTGTCATTCACTAATTTTTCAAAAAATTTTAAGCCAATATTTCCTTTGCCTATATGCTCATGCCTGTCAATATGGCTGTTTAAAATATTCTTGCTGTCATTTAAATGAAAGCATTCCAATCTTTTTAATCCAATAATTTTGTCAAAATTTTTAAAAACTTTATCATACTCATTGGCTAAATCGTAGCCCGCAGAGTACGCGTGGCATGTGTCAAAGCACACGCCAACTCTTTTATTGTCATAAATGTTTTTGATTACTTTATGTAATTCTTCAAAAGTTGAGCAAAGATTATTGCCGTGTCCTGCAGTAATTTCAAGGAATAATTTTGCCCTGAAACCCTTAATTTTATTGAAAATAGTGTTCACGCTTTCGCTGATTAATATTAAGCCTTTCTTTTTGTCCTTGTTCGAGCCTGGATGCAGAACAACCCCTTTCAGCCCGAGCTTTTCGCACCTTTCAAACTCTTTAATTAAATTGTTTATGCTTTTAATCCTCTGCGCTTCGTCTTCATGCGCCAAGTTTAATAAGTAAATCGCGTGGGAGCAGTTCGGCTTAATATTAAATTCTTCTGATTTTATTTTCCACTGCACTGATTCATTTTCATTAATGCTTCTGCCTTTCCACATGCGCGGGCTTTGCGTGAAAATCTGCACGCAATCGCAACCGTCACTCTTGCCCATTTCAAGAGCTTTGTAATAACCTCCGCTCGTTGATTCATGCGCTCCTAATAACATAATCGAGAATTAATTATTCAAGTATTAAATAATTTTTAGTATTTCCTCTTCCGTTTTGCACCTGCCTATATTGTCTCTTAATTTCCTTGCGCCTTTGAATTCCTTAACCAGCCACGCGCAGTGGTTGCGCAGTTCTGCAAGGTCATAACGCTTCTCGTACTTATGGTATAATTCAATGAATCTCTTGATTAAATTAATCCTTTCAATTTTTGAATGCTTTACTAACTCATTCGTTTTCAAATAATCCTCTGAATCTCTGAAAATGAACGGATTATTAATAGCAGCTCGTCCTATCATCACAGCATCACACTCAGTTTTATCAAAGCATTCCTTCACATTCTCAGGTGTTAGTAAGTCACCGCTTGCAATGACAGGAATCTTGACTGACTTTTTCAATTTCTTGACAGCGCTCCAGTCTGCAGGCGTGCCGTAGCCTTCAAACTTTGTCCTGGGATGGAGTGTTATGAATTCAGCGCCAGCAGCCTCAATTAATAGTCCAATCTTAATGCAGTCATCCTCTTCCCATCCTTTGCGGATTTTGACGCTCACAGGCACTGGTGAATATTTCACCATTGTTTTGATTATCCTCTTCATTAAAGGCAAATCCTTCAATAATGCTGCACCATTCCCTGCCTTTATCTGGTCATCACTCGGGCACCCAGCGTTCAAGTCAATAACATCGCAATTATCCAATTCCTGAACGCATTCTTTGAACTCGTCAGGCTCGCTGCCAATGAACTGCGCAAGTAACGGCTGCTCATTCTTATACCAATAAAAATTTTCACGCTCACGAATAAAACTTTTGGTGTTAATCATAGGGGTGCTGACTAATCCAGCTCCGCATTCCTTGCATAATAGCCTGAATGATGCGCAGTTGACATTGTCCAAAGGAGCCAAGTAAATATTGTTCTTAGTCGTTATCATAACATTTTTAATAACGTTTTTCCCTTTTAAATTTTTGATGAAGATAAGCATGGAAACCCCTTATTTGAAAGAGAAGCTTAAACTTTTGCTGGAAAAGAATGAAGGTTTGGAGGATTGGGATAATAATGTTAACATTACCCTGCTTTATCATACTTTTGGCAGGATTTACTCAGAAGAGGGTTTTTGGTGCACTTCTTTTCCTGCGTGGGATATTCTTGAAAAATTAATACATTTTTACCCGTTAACAAAGCCTGTTGTTATGAAAGAATTGGAAGAATACGTTGATGAAGTCATTTTCAAGCCATCTGATGAAAAATCATATTTTGGGGAGTGCAGAAAAAACAAAGATAATACTGGTTTTTTAATAACTGTTTTTAATAATTATAATTTTTCAGAACAGAAAAAGATTTTAATCCACGAAATCGGGCATATTTATTTCCGCGTTCAGGGTTATAACATGTACGGTTTAAGGCGCGGAAAAAATAATGAAGCAGTGATAAGCCTATTTCATAATGATGAATTCCTTAAAATTGAGGACTTATTAACTAAAGAGGCTGAAAGGTTTGTGGGTGAGAATGATGAATTCATGACTGATTTAATGCTTCAATTGGATTCAAGGAATGCTTCCAACCTGCTGGTGGGTAAATCATAACGGAGTATTTAAAAATTTAAGAATAATTTATTAAACATTAATGATAACTGAAGTAATAGTGCTGGGCACTAGCAGCCAGTTCCCAACGAAGCAGAGGAATCATACCAGTATTTTCTTAAGGTTTGACAAGTTCACTTGCCTTTTTGACTGCGGTGAAGGCACTCAGAGGCAGATGAGGATTTTAAAACTCAGCCCTCACCACGTTAACGCGTTATTCATAAGCCACTGGCACGGAGACCACACTTTGGGCATTGGTGGAATACTCCAAAGTTTAAGCGCGAGCAAGAGGACAAGGACTCTGGAAATTTACGGGCCTAAGGGAACAGAGGACAGGGTTAATCACATTATTAATACTTATTATTTTAAGAAAACTTTCAAAGTCATCATTCACGAAGTCAGCCCTGAAAATGAGGAATTAATAGTTGACAATAAAGATTTTAAAATAACTGCGTTCCCGCTGAATCACGGGATACCATGCAACGGCTACGCATTCTATGCCAATGAGTACAGGAGGATTAATACTGAATACACTAAGAAGTTCGGCTTGGAGCAGCACCCTTTGCTTGGCAGGCTGCAGAAAGGAGAGGATATTGTTTTCAAGGGAAAGAAGATAAGTGTTAAGAAAGCAACTTATTTGAAGCCTGAAACCAAGGTATGCTACGTTATAGACACGAAGTATGACAAGTCATTAATTAATTACGCAAAGAACAGCGACTTATTAATCTGCGAGGCAACTTATTCAGAAGAGGATAAGGAGAAGTGCGGAGAATATAATCATATGAGCTCGGCTGAAGCTGCAAATATTGCAAAGAAGAGCAATTCGAAAAAATTATTATTGACTCATATCAGCCAAAGGTACGGCTCCCCTAAGAAGTTGGAGGAAGAGGCGAGGAAAATTTTCAAGAACGCGGTTTACGCGAAAGATTTTGACAAAGTAATCATAAAATAGTGTTGTCTTTTTCTTTGTTCCTTTTAAGGTTATTCTCTAATAATAATTTGTGCTCAACCTGCGCGACTAATTCGCGCGTGCGTTCTATCACGTCAGGGTTTACGCTGATTTTGTCAATCCCGCAATTTATTAAGAATCTTGTAATTTCAGGATAAACGCTCGGCGCCTGCCCGCAAATGCTTGTCTTAACCTTGTACTCCCTGCATATCCTGATAGTTCTTTCAAGGCACCTCAGCACTGCCTCGTTGCGCTCATCAAACCAGTCGCCCAGTTTCCCGTTATCTCTGTCAACGCCTAATACTAACTGCGTTAAGTCATTGCTTCCAATGCTGATGAAGTCAATGCCCATTTCGCAGAACTTGTCTATTAATATTACTGCACTGGGGACTTCAACCATTATGCCGATTTTCATGCCTGTATTTTTCATGCCTTCTTCTTCTATAATTTTGAAAATTTTCTCCAACTCCCATGTGTTGCGCACGAATGGTATCATTAATTCAACATTCGTTAACCCCATACTGTTCCTGATTTTTTTCAAAGCCCTTAATTCTAACTTGAAAGTTTCCACGTATTCGGGTGAGACGTAGCGGCTTGCACCCCTCCATCCAATCATTGGATTCCTTTCATCAGGCTCGTAATCTTTGCCTCCGGGCAAATTCCTGTACTCATTAGTCTTAAAGTCAAGAGTCCTGTAAGTCACTGGTCGAGGCTGGAACATTCTTGCAACTTTTGCAATATCATTCGCGAATTTATCAATGAATTCCTGCCCCCTGCCTTCCTTGATTAATGCGCTTGGATGAATGTTTAATTCAGCAGCAATGAATTCAGCCCTTAACAATCCGACTCCGTCAACGTCGCGGTGCGCAGTCTTGTCAGCTAATTCAGGAGTGCTGAGATTAACATGAATTTCAGTGCCGGTAACGACTTTGCGGTAAAAACCCGGCTGTCCTTCAGGAATCCCAATATTCGGCACTTTTGTCTCTTCACTCATTGCAAGAACTTCCTCGCTTTTCCCTATGTAAACAACGCCGTTAGTGGCATCCAGTGTAACAACGTCTCCGTCACTTAATTTATTAGTTGCATCACCTGTCCCTACAATGCATGGAATGCCTAATTCCCTTGACACTATTGCTGCATGGCAGGTCATTCCGCCCTCGTCGGTTATTATTCCTGCTGCTCTTTTCATTGCAGGCACCATGTTAGGGTCAGTCATTTTTGTCAATAAAATATTCCCTTCCTTGACTTTGTCCAGTTCGTCAACTGTTTTAATTTTGACAACAATTCCAGTGGCTACTCCTGGGCTTGCTCCCAAACCGTGGAGTATTGCCTCGCTTTTCCCTTTAACTTCCTCGCTTACTGTTTCAGTCTTAATATTTTTCAGAGTAGTAACAGGGCGAGACTGTGTTATGTATAACTTGTTCCTTTCCACTGCCCATTCAATATCCTGCGGGAAATTATAATGCTCTTCAATGCTTTTGATAATTTTGGCTAATCTCAAAATGTTGCTGTCAATTAAAACCTGGGAATCCTGCTCCTTTGCAGGAACATCAGCCCAGTCAGTAGTCCCATTTTCTTTCCTGGCTAATTTCCTTGTCTGCTTTTTCAATTCCTTTTTCTTGATTTTCAGGTCCGCCTTGTTAATGATGTACAGGTCAGGATTAATCTCTCCCTGAACAATTGCTTCCCCTAATCCGTATCCTGCTTCAATAATAATTTCTTCCTTGTTCCCTGTGCTGGGGTTAACGCTGAATGCGACGCCGCTCACTTCACTGTTAATCATTTTCTGCACAACAACTGCAATTTTGACTTTCATGTGCGGGAAATTATTCCTCTGCCTGTAATAAATAGCTCTTGCAGTGAAAAGTGAAGCCCAGCATTTCTGCACGTTCTTGACAACGCTGTCGCTTCCCCTCACGTTCAGGTAAGTTTCCTGCTGCCCTGCAAAACTTGCATCAGGCAAGTCCTCAGCAGTGGCGCTGCTTCTTACTGCAACGAAAGGATTGTCCCTTCCGCTCTTGATAATTTCAGTAGTGGCATTATTAACCTCGTTAGTGTAAGAGCCGAGTTTCATATTATCATAACTCTGCATTATTTCTTTGGCAATCTTTTCAGGCATTTTCTCCTGCTTAATGGCTTCCTGAACTTTCATTGCAACATTCTGCAACTGGTTATTGTCTTCAACGTTCAAATTTTTCAGAATACTTTCAATCTCTTCTATTAATCCGGTTTCTTCAAGAAAATTCCAGTACGCGTTCGCAGTTACAATAAAACCCGGAGGGACTGGGAAGCCTGCCTGGAACATTTCACCAAGATTAGCGCCCTTGCCTCCTGCAATTTCAATATTCTTCTTGCTAATCTCATTAAACCATTTTGTGAATTCAGCCATTAATAAGAAATGAATGATTGAGTATTTAAAATAATTACTGATTCATTACTGGAACCTTTGCAGGTTTCTTTGTAACTTCAACATACGTTTTTATGCATAATTTGCAGCTTGCTTTCCTTAATGCTTCCCTTGCCACTTTTTCCTTATCAGCATCCAATTCTATATACATTATTTCCTGCCCTGCTCTTATGCGCGCGGCAATATTAGTCGGCTTCCCGTAAGACTGCGCCATACCTGTCGAGTACCTGTCTGCTCCAGCTCCCATAGCAATAGGGTTAATTCTTACAACGTGGTGGGGATAAACTTTAATCTTGAAATGAAAACCTTCTGCTTTCCCCCCAAAAATGGTGAGCAAATACTTATTGGCAGTCTGCCTTGCAGCTTCAATACTGTTGTCCAGCAAAGTGGCGCTCTGCAGAGTGAACATGCTGACTCTCATAGGGAAGTTCACATTGCTCTCGCCCATGTCGAACTTGACAGTTTTCTTATTAGGCACTCCGCCCCTGATGTACATGTGCTTTTTATACTTGGACTTGCGGGTGTAAGGGCGCTTTAAAGTCCTGTAACAATCGTTGCCTCTTTTCTTTGCCATAACTAATAATTAATAGAAGATTGTTTTAAAAACTTTTTCGTTCCGGAGAGATTTATTTTGCGAAATTAAAAATTTCATTATTATTAAGCCATTCTTTGATTTCTTTTGCAATCCTTTCAGCTTCATCTTTTATTATGAAGGAATGAGGGTGGTTTAATAATACGAGTTTTTTAGGCTCATTGCAGTGCTGGTATAAGAATCTGGCATGGGATATGGGTATTAAAGTATCCCTTTTGCCGTGAATAATAAGTATTGGTTTCCTTAATTTCCTTGCAGAGTGCTCAATATCTGCCTCCTTGGCTTCCTCAAAGAATGAGTCATGCAGCAGGAATTTATTCTTTGCCCTTTCGAAGATTTTTTCCGCACTTTCCAGCACTCTTTTCGTAATGCTTAAATTTGCAGAACTTTTAACCTTTTCAATCTTACTTATTATTTCATCCTCATTAATGTTCTCGCCAAAAGCAACCACTGGGCTGAATTTCAGGAATGAATCGCTGAAAGTAATCATTGGCAATACTAATCCTTCAATTGTAATAATTCCCTTAACTCTTTTGCTTGAATTCCCTGCCAGAATGCACGCTGCCCCGCCCATGCTGTGCCCTATTAAAATAATCTTTTTGTATTTTTTGAAACGCTTCAACACGCTTTTCAGGTCATCACTTTCTTTTAGCAGTCCTGCTTCGCCGAACACGCCTTCGCTTTTCCCGTTCCCGCTGAAATCAAAACGGAAAATGCTGAAACCATCTTTGGTTAATTCATTGCTTATTGTTTTGAACAAAGAATATTCTTTTGTGCCTGCGAATCCGTGGCAGAGAATAATTAATGCTTTATCCTCCTTGCTCTTATCCAATACTCCTGCTAATCTCTCGCCTTTTTTGTTTTTCACGAATACTTCTTTCACAAAAAGTATTAAAAACTCCAATACTTTAATAGTTTTTTGAATGGAAGATTACAAAACCCTGATTGAGAGCGCTTACCGGGAAGCAAAAGTTGCAGATTACATGATTTACGTGACAAGCAAATTAGTCAGGGACAAGAAAGTTTTAATCAGCGTATTAATGCACCTGGACAAATCATTCAATAATGCGATTACTGCTTACCTGACAAGGGAGAGAATGTTCAGGAGAGTCCCGCCAGTGCCGAGCGATTCGCAATTATTGGTTGAATTGTTCTTTGAAAAGTGTGCGCAAAATTTAAAGGTGGAAAAAGAACTGAAAAATGTAATGATTAAAATAAACAAAGCCATAAAAGCTTATAATGGCCGGGGCATGCTGCTGGAGAGGACGAACAAGTACGTTTTCATTGCCCCTAATTACGAATTAATAGATTTGAGGCCTAATGAGGTTAAGGAATGGATTAAGAAAAATATTGAATTCGTGAACTTGCTAAGGGAGGATTTAAACAGATGAATTTGTTCTATTTGAAAAGAGGGAAGGAAGAAATAATGTTATCACATGAATTACTGAATAATTTTAACGATGATAAAGCCATGAAATTAGTTACTCACTTAAGTAAGAGCATGAATTTCATGATTGATTTCATGAACAATAAGCATGTTGAAATGCCTTTGGAATTTGCAGAAACCAGGGAAAAAGTTAAGGAAGTAATGGGTGATGATTTTATAGACACATTATTTTACCTGAACAGTCTTAATAATAATTCAATCAGGGTGTTAAACTCCTCCAATATTCTTATTAACACGAAAATTATAAACCAAGTGGACAAGAGTCATTTTGAGAATTTAGTAAGCCAGGTAATTAATTATTTTAACAATTTGTATGAGAAGACAGAGCAGGGATTAATGTGGCATTGACGGAAATTTTGAATTACGTTTTGGAATTAATCAGAACCAGCGGCGCGTGGGGTGTAATGCTTGGAGTGCTTGTTGAAAGTGTTATAGCACCAATCCCAAGCCCGGTTATTATAATGGCTGCAGGTTTCATAATGCTTCCTGCAAGCGCTAATTTTGCCCAAATCATTATACCTTTACTTTTGACGATTACTCTGCCCGGCGCTTTCGCCACCACTGTTGGTTCATACATAGGCTACGGAGTCGGCTACTTCGGGGGCAAGCCTTTAATCCAGAAAATGGAATGGTTACTTGGGGTTTCATGGGACGACTTGAACAATGGCATCAAGTATTTCCAGAAGGGATTAAAGGATGAATTAATAGTGTTCACTGCGCGGGCAGTTCCAATCATCCCGTTAAGCGTGTTCAGCGCAGTTGCAGGAGTGACGAGGATTAACGTGAAAACTTTTACAATATTTACATTCCTCGGCGCATTAGTTCGCGTGTTCATCCTTGGAATTGCAGGCTGGTTATTGGGCGCTGCTTACGGCGAATTAGCCACTCAAATAAATGCGTTAGAAAATATTGGATTAATACTTATAATTGGATTAGTAATTCTTATTTTCTTCCTGGTTTACAAAAGAGTTAATTCAGGCAAATCATAGTGCTCGTGCGCTCAACTTCCTTAATATTCCTGATTTTCTTGATTATGAATTTCTGCAAATCCTGCATTTCAGGAACCTGAATTTTAAGAATAATGTCATACTCGCCGTAAACAATGTTAATATCCTTCACTGCCTCATCTTTTCTTAATTCTTTTTCCACTTTTTCCTCGGCACCGCTTTCAACAACCATAAGAATGTAAGCATTTATCATAAAACAATTTTTAGAAAATGAAACTTTTAAAACTTATCCATTACTGCAATTAATTATGCGCCAGGCAATTACTCCGATTATCAGCGTTACTCTTTTAATAATGATGACTGTTGCTTTGGGAAGTTTAGTGTTCGTATGGTATCAAAGTGCGAGCAGTGATTTGGAAACTAGTGTGAGTGAAAATGCGGAGAATTATCCCGGGAGTTCGTGCAGTGCTGTGAAAATTGTCAACGCGAACGGCACAAGCATTACAATCACTAATACTGGGTGCGACGCGATAAGCAGCGTGAGATTATTCATTGACAACGTAATGGTTGACTCTGAATTCATGGTTTATTTGCAGCCTGGAAAAGGGGTGACAATAATTTTTCCTGAGAGCGTAACGCTTTATGAGGATGAGAACCACGTTTTTCAGGTAATCTTGAAGACAGGAGAGAGAGACAAGTATACTCTGCTGGGGATTCAGTCAACAGTTGAATCAGGATTCGCAGGCAAATGCGATGAAACATTCACTGCATGCGGGAATACTTGGTTTGAAGGAATGGTAACATCAGCAGATTACAATAATTGCGCGTGCTGCGGTGACGACACAGGAGAATACTTTTACAATGGAAGCATCAGCGACACTGCTTATTTCTGCCAAGACAGCGTGTTCACGAATACACCAATTGATTCCAGCCAGACAATATGCAATTATTACAATTATAACTGGCTTAATGGAGATATTTCAGGCATTGATTCTGATACATGGGCTAACACATCATTTTATTATAGGAATCCAATAACCATTACTGAACAGTCAGGCAGTACACTCACTGATTACCAGGTTAATCTCAATATTGACACTGCTTCACTAATTAGTGCTGGTAAGATGCAATCTGACTGTGATGATATGCGATTCTATAATTCAATTAACTCCAGCATTCCTTATTGGTTGGAATCAGGCTGTGATTCAGCAAGCACCAAAGTATGGGTTAAGGTTCCTAATATCCCATCGTCAAGTACAGAAACAATCTGGATGTATTATGGCAACTCGAGTGTTAGCAATGAGGGTAATGGCATACAGACTTTCCTGTTCTTTGACAATTTTGATGATGGTGATATCACTGATTGGACAGCGACAGGTTCTGGAACAACAAATGAGGCATCAACAACTTATAGTGTTTCAAGCAGTTATAGTTTACGGCATGACTTTGTTTCTGATTATGGAACAGTGTATAAATCGTATCCTGACCAGACAACGACCTTTGTGGTAGAATATTCTACCTTGGCTGTTGCAGATAACAGCGGGATAGCTCTTAATGCTGGAACTGCTTTTAATAGTTATGATGGTGCTTGGGTAACATTTTGGTCTGGAAATCTAATATACTATTCTGATGCTGGTGAAGAAATCTTACAATCAAGAACTTTGGGGCAATGGTATAAGATTAAAATGATTATAAATCCAGCGAGTCAAAACATCAAAGTATATGTTGATGATAGTGGTGCTTTGTTTGATGGGGATATGAGAGGGAGTGTAACAACTTTCAATAAAGTACACTCTGCTGTATACACTAACCTTTATGACACATATTTTGATGACATCTTTATCCGAAAGTACGCTTCTTCTGACCCAAGTGTGAGTGTTGGCAGTGAGGAAACTTCTTTGTCAAGGTGCTGCGGTGATGACAGCACGAGCGATAATTTTTATAATGGGACACTGGCAACGGGGAATAATTTCTGCATGGACGGCGTTTTATTTAATCAGGGATTGGATAATAATGAAGCGTTGTGCACTCATTATGGTTATGACTGGGTTAATGATACTGATTGGTGGAATTCCTCTTATTTAAGCCGCAAGAAAATTACGATAACTGAGAACAGTGGAACTGATTTGTCAAATTACCAGACAGAAATTAATCCATTAATTTATGACACAACAGGATTGGTTGCATCATACCATTTCACTGACAAAGCAGGAATGGTTAAGGATTACACACTGAACAATAAGCAGGGAATACTTTACGGAAGCACTGTTGCTTTGTGGCACTTTGATGAAGGTGCGGGGAGCATTGCTTACGATTCAACAACTTACAGTAATGCAGGAACCCTGTCAGGCACTCTCTGGAAGACTGATGAAGTTATCAAAGGGCGTTCTGTATGGTTTGACGGCTCTGATGATTACGTTAGTGTTATTGATTCTGTTAGTTTAAGGATGTCCGGCAACATAAGTTTTTCAGGATGGATTAATTGGGATTCATGGGCTAATGATCATGATACTTTTATTGAGAAAGGCACTCATGACACTAGTGGAATTAATTATGTTTTCGGCAAATCAAATTTTGCAGCATGCAGCGGCAGTGCAACAGGCGCCTTAAAATTCACTTACTCTGACGGTTCTTGGAGGGATACTTGTGATAATAGCGGGTGGACTCCAGCTACAGGCACTTGGTATTACATTGCTGTTGTTGTTGACAAGACAGCGAACACTGTTACTTTTTATGTTGACGGCGTTGAAAAAAGCACGGTAGCATGCGTTAATAATTGCAATTACCCTACTAATTCAGAGAGTCTGCGCATAGGCGAGAATACGGGAGGGGGTGAAGAATTCAGAGGTTACATTGACGAAATGGCAATTTATGGTAAAGCATTAACTTATGATGAAATCCAATACTTGTATAATTCCCAGCGCGCAGAATTCATGGAATACAAAAGTGGCTACGAAGATAAAGGCACTGGATTAAGTTTTGATGGGGTGGATGATTATGTTCTTACTGGTGCTTCTTTGCCGACTGGTGCTAGCCCTAAGTCTGTATCTGTTTGGTTTAAGACTGATTTTGCTTCTGCACCTGATCCTGAGGATGTGATAATTTTGTGCGGCAGTGAGGCGAGCGGGCAGGCGTTTTTAATTAGCCATTACTCTGATGGTATTAGGTATAATACTTGGGGCGGCGGCTCGTATGATAATAGTTTTTCTTTTGCAGGGAAGTACCAGCAATGGCATCAGGCAACTTTCGTGTATGACGGCACTACGAAATTGATGTATTTGGACGGAGCACTTTTAGGAACCCAGGTTGTCAGCATTAACACTGGGGCAGGCAGTTGTTATTTGGGGCAGAGGAGTGATAATAATAATTATTTTGATGGAGTTATTGATGAACTCCGCATTTACAATTACACGTTAAGCCCTGCAGAAGTCAAGGATTTGTACGCTGAAGGCAAGGGAAGGCTGGACTATGCTGATGTTAGGTTCATTGACGGTTCAGGCAATGAACTGGACTATTACCACGAATTCGACGATAAGTTTTGGGTGAACGTGACAAGCATACCAGCAAGTGCTGATACCACAATTAGTATGTATTATAATAATACTGCAAACGTGCCGAGTATGAGCAATGCCACGAAAGTGTTCGGATTCTATGAGGATTTCTTAAACGCGCCAACAGGCTCCAAGTCACCATTCCCTTGGGTTAATGCTGACACTGGCTCATGCGTCAGCATAATAGTGCAGTCAAAAACTGACGGTTTGGGCTTGAAAAAATACGGGCTCTTCCAGCAGTACGACCCTGACGGCAGCCTGGCAACTATTTACACTGATTTTGTTATTGACAAGCCTTTCGGCACTGTTGAAGCATTCATGCTTAACACTGTGGTGAGTAAGAGGATGACTTTCACGATTTCTGCCAAGGATGCAACAGACACTCTGCGCACAGTAGGGCAGATTGTCCAGAGGGTGAGTGTGTGGCAATGGACTGATGATGACAGCATATCAGGCATTGACGCACCAGTAAGCGACAGGTGGTATAAAATACAAATCCATTACGAATTAACTGACGGCGGCTACAAGGGATTAAGTCAGGGCTACTTCACAGTCACAGTCATCAAGACTTGGGACGGGACAACGCAGACAGCATCATCACCCCATCAAATGTGGAGTTATGATTCATACACTTGGCCTGACGAGCCTGCACTGAACAGGATTGCAATGTCAACAGGATTAGGATTATCAGGAAATTATTATTATTTTGACGAGCTAAGATTCAGGATTATCGCCTCAACAGCACCAACTATTAGTGCAGGAATGGCTGAATATTATAACGGGGTTTCATGCTGCGGTGATGACGTGGCAATGGATAATTTCAGCAACAGCACGCACCAGTGCGTTGACGGAGTGTTCAGTTAAGTCCGGTTATTTTCATGTACTGCATTATTATTTTCAATTTGTTGTCCAAGTAATCATCAAATACTTTCTTATCATTTTTGCTGCCATTATTCAATGCTTCTTCAAGAATTAATGATTTTTTCAGATACAATTTCAGCAATTCGCAGTTATTCTCAACCAATTTCTCAGATGAACTGATTGCTTTGTTCTCCAAAGCAATTATGTCATTATCATACTTAACCAGTGATTCAATGCTCATAAATTAATAGTAGCAGAAATTGATTAATTAAATATTTTAAACGCTTAATAACGAAGATTATTTAGTCCATTCCTCGCCCGCGCGCTTGTAAGTGTGCAAATCCATAGGGTCAAACCATAACATTATTTCCTTAACAGCATCCTTCTGGTTCGCGCTTGCATGAATAATATTGCACAATCCTTTATGTTCCTTGTCCGCCTGCTGATAACTCACGTGCGCAAAGTCGCCCCTGATAGTTCCGGGCAGTGCCTTCTTAGGCTCAGTGCTCCCAACCATTTTCCTCACAACTTCTATTACTTCCACGCCTTCCAAAACCAAAGCCATAACAGGCCCTGCTGTAATGTACTGCTCCAAACCAACATAAAATTCCTTGCCCAAGTGTTCAGCATAATGCCTCTTGCTGAAATCCTTGTCAATCCAGCGCATGCGCATTCCCACAATTTTCAAGCCAGCATTCTCGAAACGGGTAATAATGTTCCCGATTAATCCCCTGTAAATACCGTCCGGCTTGATTAACACCAAAGTCTGCTCAATCATGAAAAAGATGAGAGAATTAATGGTTTTTAAAACTTTTCTTGCTTCATGAATCCAAAAATTCTTTCAACAGCACTGTCCTGGAAGCGCGAAAAATCATTTTCATAAAAATCATTTAATTTCTCGCAATCTTTAAGAGCCTGAACAAAAATATCCTTATCTTCCCTGTTCACCAAATACTTGCTGCACGCTTCAAATAATCCGAGCAGCCCTTCCCTGTAATTCTCATAAGAAACAACCACTTCCTGAACTTCACAAAAACCGCAGTCTGCAAGATTATGAATGAGAGTAGTTTCATTCCTCTCCAAACCATTTTTAACTTTTAACAAATAATCATTAATTAATCCAGTCTTTTTGCAGCCCGCACTGATTAAATCCCCGCACCTTTTCAAACTATCACGCACATCTTTAAAGTCAGACATGAAATTAACCTGAAAATTTTTCATTTTAAAAATTTAACTGTAAATCAGAACGTAAAATAATATTACAGTTATGAATACTGCAATGTAAGTATACTTGTTCCCGTCCCAGCTGTGAGTGTTCAGCAAGTCAAGGGCAACGTGGAAAGTGTAAAAAAAACCAAGAATTCCAATCAAAGGGTGGGAAAGCAATACGAACAAAATAGTCGGGATGATAGCAGAATGCATTAGCCAGTCGCGCTGCATCTTCTTATGGTAATCATTGTCAGGGCTTAATCCGAAATCCCAAAAACTCCTGCTCTTTAACCTGCCCCCGCTGATGAAGAAGACAATAATGAAAGCAAAAATTAAACCCCAAGGGTTAAGCAGGTAATCATTAACAATGGCAGGGAATAATTTAAGATAATAAAAAATTAAGAACAAGATTACTCCCAATAGTTTGTGCATCCTGCCGTTCATAAATAAGTACTCAAACGCTTCTGCGAATTAAAGTTTTCGAACAAGACACTCTTCCTCAACAATTCATGCAAAGGAGTAATAATTCCAAGGTGAGTCATCATGCCACTCTTTGAATTGAAACAGTTCACACTGCTGCACGCTTTGCGCGCAGCCTGCTTCACAACCCACACTCCCAACGGGCAGTAATACTCATTAGTAATCTGCCTTAACACGATTACCCTTGCCTGCTTTTTCACGCTGTTCAAGTATTCCAGCACTGCGAGGCGCGCAGCGTAGTAACCGCCGGCAGTGTTAAAAGCATACTCATTCCTGCCATTATAATCCTCGCAGTCATGGCAGTAATCATCGCCGTTCATTGTCTCGAATAATTCATAGCCCCACACGTCAGGCAATAATATTATAGTGTAATAATTGCCGTAAAAATTCCCGTTCAACACGCGGTAATTGTCAATGATTGGATAATTCTTGACACTGCTTATTAATTCTTTGCCGAGAGTGTCATCAACTGCTGTAATGCTCCACCTCGTGGGCACTAATTTCCTGTTCTTCTGCACTCCGAAAGCGCCGGTGCTGAACATGCGCGTAATCTCATTCTCATCCAATCCTTTATTGTACAAATTATTGACTGCGTCCGCACTCTTCAAATCAGTATCATAATAATATTTTTCAACAACTCTTTTAATCTTCACATCCTCGCACAATAATAATTTCTCTGCCTTAGCTGAAGGGCCTAATGGGTTGTTAATGAAGTCAAAACTTTCCTTCAATTTAGGCGCCTTGTCAAGATTAACCTCCACATCCACTGGTTTGCGGGATAACGCGACTAACTGCACTTTTTCAATCAAAGACTCACTCTTTTTATTATTGCAGTTCACGAGAGTCCTGCGCTTCTCAATCACGTCACTAATTGAATACTTCATGCTCCACATTTTAGGATTATCCCACTCCCTTGCTTTATTCGTCTGGAACTGCGGAGTCAATATGCCAATGTTCAGGTCAGGATAATTGTGGTGCCCTATGAAAACTCCCGGGCTTGTGCCGAAGAATTCCTTTTTGAAATCAATTTTTTCAGAAATGGTTTTATTCCACTGGCAGGGCTTACCGCAATAATTCCTGCCCTTGCACTTCAGGCATAAAGTTTTCACAGCATTAATAATCCAAACATTATTCCTTTTAAAACAGTTAGGGTATGCTTCCCCTTATTCGTATTTGTATTCATTAGAAGGCAAATCTATAAATATAGTCCCATCCCACTGCACAAAACTATTCTCCCTTGACTTAGGCAACAATGCAGAACTAATCTTATGATATTTTACACCCTTTTTTATCAAATTATTATTGATATTGTCAGATTTAATTACTCTAAAGTAATAATTTACTCCTCTTTTTATCAAACCTTTAACAGTACTCCTCGGCAGGAGGTTATGAATCTTTTCCTTCACTTGGTTATAGCACCATTTCTTAACATTCTCATCAGTGAAATATTTCAAGAACGCGCCTGTTTTAACAATAACGTCAAAATTCCTCTTCCTGTACTCCTCGCTAACGTATTCAGCGCAGAATAAAACATCCTGTTCCTTAAGTTTGAACTCGTCAATCACGTGCCTTTCAATCTGAACTTCTAACGGAACATTCATAATTATCATCTCCACTAATAAGTAATTTTTTGGTCCAAACTTTTCAGCTCAACCTCAATACTCTTTTTTATATTTGTTAATTCTTTCTCCAGTAACTTAGTCTCTTCCTCTCTGGTTAAATATTTATTTTTTAATGCCTCATCTTTGGTTTCTTCATACTCTTTCAGTAATTGCTTTGATTCATTAATTAAATTATTATGTTTTTCCAATTTTTGATTGTATTCATTCTTTAATTTAAG
>Ga0210057_1001796_pt1 | contig 31849 bp, 45 predicted proteins | sample CryGeyCG2114_010_2_FD_183968 | JGI IMG/M metagenome (GOLD analysis project Ga0210057, IMG submission 183968) | Groundwater microbial communities from aquifer - Crystal Geyser CG10_big_fil_rev_8/21/14_0.10 (SPAdes) (version 2) | ecosystem: Environmental > Aquatic > Deep subsurface > Groundwater ... | reverse complement strand
TCAATGGCATCGAAGGATTCTGGAGCTACGCAAAAGAACGCTTCCACAAATATCACGGCATCAGCCGTGATAACTATTTAGCATACGTCAAAGAAATGGAATTCAGATACAACCACCGCAACAAGCAACTCTACAAACTACTAATTGGTATAATACGCCAATTTGCTCCGAAAAATACCTAATCACCAAAATTAAATAGGCATTTGTCGTGTTTTTCCTTGGCATTTAACGTAATGTTTATATATGGTATGATGCTTTCTTTTGAAAGGTGAGCTTATGAAGGAACTTAGATTGCATGGCAGAGCTGGTCAGGGAATGGTGACCGGAGCTGAAATAATTGCGATTGCCGCTGGATTGGAAGGTAAATACAGTCAGGCTTTTCCTTTTTTTGGATCTGAAAAAAGAGGTCCGCCAGTTGAGGCTTATTGTAGGGTTGATGATAAACCAATCCGTATTCATGAGGAAATAACCGAACCTGACATTGTTATTGTTGCGGATTCTTCTATCCTTGAAGCTGTTGATGTATGCAAAGGGATGAAGGAAAATGGCATTGTAATAATTAATACCAATAAGCCTGTTGCTGAACTTGGTCTTAAAGCAAAGCATATTTTTGCTGTTGATGCAACCGAGGTTGCATTGAAATATTTCGGAAGGCTTATTTTGAATACTGTTATGCTTGGTGCTTTTTGTAAGGCAATCAATCTTGTAAAGCTCGATTCTGTGAAAAAGGCAGCAAGAGAAAAATTATCTGCAAAGCTTTCTGATAAAATTGTGGATAAAAATATTGAAGCTATTCAAGCAGTTTATGATTTGATGGATGTTAAGCAATCGGAGGTTGTAAAATGATTATTCCTCATGCAAAACCAGGTTCGAGTACTTCGAATCTTACTGGTGAATGGAAGGCTTTCATGCCTGTTGTGAATGGCGATAAATGCATTAAGTGTGGAATTTGTCAGAATTTTTGCCCTGAAGGTATAATGGGTGTTGTGAAAAAAATTCCTGAAATTGATTATGAATATTGTAAAGGTTGTAGTGTTTGTGCAAATGAATGTCCTGTGAAGTGCATTGTAATGGAGCGTGTTGAAGATGATTAAAACAAAATCCGGTGCCAAGGTTTTAGGTGACATGGTTGCAAACTGCAAACCGCAGGTAGTTGCATGTTATCCAATAACTCCTACTACTTCGCTTACTGAATCATTGAATCAGTATTATGCTGACGGAAAGATTCCTGAGTACATTACTGTTGAAGCTGAATTTTCCGCGCTCTCTGCACTTATTGGTGCAAGCGCTGCAGGTGCAAGAACTTTTACAACTACTGGCGGACAGGGAGTTCTTTATATGCACGAACCGATTTTTGCAACAGCAGGAATGAGGTTGCCTGTTGTAATGCTTATCGGAAATAGGGCTGTAAGCGCGCCTCTTAATATCTGGAATGATGAACAGGACACGATAAGCCAGAGGGATTCGGGTTGGATTCAGATTTATTGTAAAAATAATCAGGAAGCTGTTGATGCCATTCCACAGGCTTTTTATGTTGCTGAAAAAATTTTGCTTCCTGTAATGGTTTGTGTTGACGGCTTTTTGCTCACACATGCTGTTGAACAGGTTGATGTTGTTGATGAGAAAAAAGTACAGGCTTTTTTGCCGCCTTATAAACATCCGCTTAAACTTGATTCTGAGAATCCAGTAAGTGTTGGTGTTTATGCAAATCCTACTCATTACCAGATGTTCAGGGAAGATCTTATGGAAGATATGAAAGTTGCAAAAGATCTTCTTGTTGAGGCTGCTGAAAAATGGGGCAAGGTTTCAGGAAGACATTATGGTTTGATTGAAGGCTACAAGCTTGATGATGCTGAGCGCGTTCTTGTCGGACTTGGTTCTGCAATGGATAATGTTTATCTTGTTGTTGATGAGCTTCGTGAAAAGGGCGAAAAGGTTGGTGCTTTGCACATTAGAGTTTACAGACCTTTCCCGAGGGAAGAAATAAAGCAGGCTCTTAAGGGGAAAAAAGTAGGCATAATTGATAGGGCAATAAGCATTGGTGCACAAGCTCCACTTTATCTTGAAACTCTTGAAGCTCTTAATGGAACTTCAACTGATGTATCAAGTTTTTACGGAAGCCTTGGTGGAAGAGGAATAAAGAGAATTCACATTAGGGATATGTTTGAAAAACTTAAGAAAGGTCCAGTTAAGGAATGGATTACAGTAAATCCTGAGTTCACGGGGCTTAAAGTTAATGTTGGCAAGGGTAAAGAGGTGAAGAAATAATGAGCGAACAATCAGAAATGCATCTTTTTTCTCCGGGACACGCAGGTTGTCCGGGTTGTGGTCCAAGCAATGCCCTTATTCAGGTTTGTGATACTCTTGGAAAAGACATTATTGTTGTGAATGCAACAGGTTGTATGGAAATTACTTCAAGTCAGTACCCGCAGACTGCATGGAGAGTACCTTATATTCACTGTCTTTTCCAGAACGCGCCAGCAGTTGCTTCAGGTGTTGCCGCTGCTTTGAAAGCTCAGGGTAATGATCATACAAAGGTTGTTGTTATTGCGGGTGACGGTTCAACTTATGATATTGGTTTTGGTGCCTTAAGCGGTATGCTTGAAAGAGGCGACAATGTTTTGTATGTCTGTTATGATAACCAGCTTTATGCAAATACTGGTGTTCAAAAATCAGGTGCTACTCCTTACGGTGCGGCAACTACAACAACAGTTGTTGGTGAAATTCACAGGGGTAAGGAAACTGAGCGAAAACCAATTGTTGAAATCGTGGCTGCTCACGGCATAGCTTATGCGGCTTCGGCTTCTGTTGCTTATTATGCTGATTTGCAGATGAAACTTAAAAAAGCCAAAGCAGTAAAAGGTTCATCTTTTGTTGTTGTTGATGCACCTTGTTGTCTTGGTGCAGGTTTTGATGGTGGAATAACATTTAAGGTTGCAAAGCTTGCTGTGCAAAGCAGGTTATGGTATTTGTTTGAAATTGAACATGGCGTGTATAAGCTTAATTTTAATCCTGCAAACCCAAAGCCTGTTAAAGATTATTTGGAATTGCAGAAAAGGTTCAAGCATTTAAACGCGGAGCAGATTGAGCATATTCAGAGGCAGGCTAATGCAATGTATGATTTAATGCTTGAGCGTTCAGGATTGGCGCCAAAAAAGGAATAGTGTAATCTTTTTATTCTCGTCTTTTCATATTATTTTTATGTTTCAGAAATTCGGTGTAACCGGAGTAATTTTTGATATTCAGGGAAGCAAAAGATATTTTCTTATTCTGCACAGGGTATTGAACTGGAATGGTTGGGAATTTGTAAAAGGCGGAATTGATGAGGGTGAAGAGCCACTTGATGCAGTTCTTCGCGAAATAGAAGAAGAATCCGGTTTGACAAAAGTTTTTGTGGTTTCCCAGTTGCCAAGAAAAGTCACTTGGATTGCAAAAGAAACAAAATACACTTATACTCCATTTATTCTTAAAGGCGACATGAATGAGCCTATTAATTTAGAACAAGAAGTAATTGAACATGATGCCCACAAATGGGTTTTGCAGGAAGATGTTGAAAATTACTTGACTCATGAGGATAATAAAAAAATTTTCAGAGAAGCTTTGGAGGTTTTGCATAATGGAGAAAAGAATTGAAGCCAGAGTTTTTGGCAGAGTACAGGGAGTAAGTTTCAGGTACTTTATTCAACAGCAGGCCGATATCCTTGCGCTTTCAGGTTATACAAAAAATCTTTCTGATGGGTCTGTAGAAGTAGTTGCTGAAGGAAGACGTGATTATCTTCTTAAACTTCTTTTGGCTCTTGAAAGGGGTCCTCCGCTTGCAAGTGTAAGGGACATTGAAGTTAATTGGCATGAACCAAAAGGCGATTTTCAGGGATTTAAAATAGATAACTAATTTTGTACTGTAAGTACAGTTTCTTTTTCATTAAGTTGTCCGTTGATTGTTATTTTAATGACAAAAGTGTATGTTCCTGGAAGAACTTCACCTATTGGATTTACTAAAAAAGTTATTTCTCTTGAAGTTCCTGTTGAAAGTAGTTGTATTTCTCCATTAAATTTTTCATTAATTGGGTAAATGTCAAATTCTGTTTTTTCCTTTGCTGAAACAGAAACTGGTACTTTTGCTGCGTCACTTGCGGTGTTGTTTGTGACAGTAACAAATATTTTTGTTTGCTCTCCGCTTTTCACTGGATTTTTTTCAAACCTTGTTGAAAGTGCATCTTGTTTGAAACTCAAATCAACCTGGCTTATAAGAAAAATCAGTAGTAAAAAAATAATTACTGTAATCCCAATAATAAGGATTTTTTTTGCGTCTCCTTGTCTGAAGTCAAACTGGAAACCACCATCGTAAACGCCCATAGTATCACTCAAAATAGTGGGATTTAAAGTATTTAATTCTTATCTAAGGGCCTGTGCGATGAATTGTGTTCTTTTTAATCAGGGTAACACAAACAATTTGTCATCGTTTTTTCCATCCAACAATTCCAAACGAACACCAGCATCAATCCATGCGTGTGCATAGCTGAATGCTGCAAGTGCGGTTAATTTTTTTTCTTGTTTTAAGAAATATTTTCCATCTGAGAAATAAGACCTTGCCATTTCAAGAAGCTTTTTTGCCATTCTTTCCTTTTCTTCCCCAATGCCCTGTTTCAATTCTACTTTCTGCAGTGCCTGCTCTGTAAGATTCCTGTATTTCATTACTTTTTCATCAATATTTTCTTCATTTTCATTCATCAAGATCACTCATCGCTTTTATGCCTTCAATTTCTTTTTCGTTAAGTTTTCCGCATACAATAAGTGATTGTGGAAATGCCTTAAATTCAAAATTCTTTACTTGTTCCATTGTGCCGGCTTTGATTGTCTGCTTTTTGCTGCCAATTCCCGCAAGTCCTATGATGATGCTTTCTCCAAGCATGTTTTTTTCACGTTTGAGCTCAATCGTTTCAAGTAACGATATTGCGTGCTGAACACTCATCATTCTTTTCTCATCTTGCTTTATGTCAAGTAAACATAAAGTATGTAAACCGATTTTTTTGTTTTCAGTTATTACCTCATAAAAACTTTCGGGTTCATAACCGCCTTCATGGAAAACAATGCTTGTGGTTTTTCCAAATTTGTATCTTTCAAGTCCTGTAAATGCAACCATTTCAAAAATGCTTATTCCTGCCAGCATTTTTGTTTTAATTCCTTTTTTTTGTGCATCAAGAATTATTTGTAAATGTGTTGTCGCATTCATTGGGTTTCCATAAACACATAGAGCTATTTTTTTTAAGTGGCATTCGTCAAGTACCAATCCAAATTCTTCCTCTACCTGCTTCCTGCCCAACTCAGTAATGCCTTTTTCTATTATGTCTTCAAGGTCATCTTTTGTGCCCTGTGCATACTGGGATGTGTATGCTTCAATGTAAATTTTGTCACATTCTGCAAGGGTTTCTTTTGCCTCAATTGTGAGCTGTTTCGGATTCAAGCCTATTCCGATTATATAAAGCATGATAAAATTAATGTGGAGAAATATTTAAGATTCATGCTGCAGTTCATATAATAACTTTATCCTTGCTTGTTTTGCAGTTTTATTGACATCAGTCATATAATTCGGGGTTTCAAATTGTTCAAGAAATTCAGCTGCTTTTTGTGCCTGTTCTATTGCAAAATTTTCAGAAATTCCGACAACTTTTATAATATCTGGGTTGCCTTTTCTACTTCTGTGTAATTTTAATGCTTCAAGATGTGCCACTGCCTCTATTCCTGCCTGAAGAACAAAAGTAGTTCTTTCTTTTTTGCAAAGTTTTACAAGATCAGGAAGTGCATGAATTGCTTCAAGTTTTACTAATGCCCTTATTGCATATTCCTGCACAAATGAATCGACATCCTCTAGTCTTTCCGCAAGAGCTATTTCACTGCCTTTTGCTCCAAGTGCGCCTAGTGCCTCAACTGCAGCCCTTCTAACTTCCGGTCTTATATCAACAAGCCTTCGTTCAATAAGCCTAACGCTTTCGGTTGCTTTAATGTCAGTAAGCGCATGAATTGCAACATCCCTTGTTTCGGCATATTTTTCTTCAAGTAACAATTCAAATATTTCGACAAGTATTCTGGATTTTGGGAATCTTTCTTTCAGATTGTACACTGCAATTCTTTGGGTTGATTTATCTGTGTCAAGCAAATTAATCGCAATTTTTTGCTGTTCCTCGGGAAGTTGTTCTATTCTTCGTGCCAATTGTTCGTGTTCTTTATCCCTCGCAAGCACATCAGCAATTTTTCTTTTCAATCCTTCTTTGAATGCATGGCTTCTTGCAGCAAGTTGACTTTTATCCGTTAACGGTTGTCCAAACGCAGTTGGTATAATTTTTTCATGGCTACCTGCGGGTTTTTGGTTTTTCCTGAATAACAATGAAAAAAATCTTCGCATAATTAGAAAACAATTTTGAACTATTTAATGCTTTCACAAACAGGTTCCTGCGCCAAGTGTGAGGAGATCCCTTCCGCCTGTTGCAAACCCGAGGATTATTACCGCAATTTTAACGAAATTTGCAAAGTTCTTGTCTTTTACATCCTGATCAATGTAATGGATTATCAGCAGTGCAAGTGCTATTTTTACAAGGATAAAAAGTCCCGGATTTACTCCTAGTATTGCATCGCTTAGCGGGTGTTGTTCTCCGCAGGTGTAAATATTTGTTGCGACAAAAGTTGCGGAACCATCAAGTACCTGACCTGCAACAACAAGAATATTTAATTTATCCGAAAAGAATTTTTTTTCCTTTAATTCAACAATTATTTTCACTACTAAGGTTATTGCAATAACCATTCCAATTACAATGAAGAATCCTTCCCATGCTCTGAAAATACTGAATTCGTAAAGCACAATAGGCAGGGAAATAACTAAGCCGATTCCGCCGAAAATTTTTGCAAATTTGCTCTCATCTGCTTTTGCAATTTTTTTTGCAATAAGAAGTGCCGCAATTGTTATACCTGCTGTTAAGAACCAAATTCCAGGGGTGAAAGTGAAAAACCCAGGGTCAAGGATATTACATGTTTTGTGCAAGATGCCCATGTCATTAAGGACTCTGAGCGCAGAGCCGAAAACAATGAATGGAAGCAGTGCAAGTGCAAAACCGTAGCTGAATTTAATGTCCTGTTTTTTAAGTAAAGGATAAAGCCAGAAATAAACAATAACAAAAAGAATCAGCGCATAAACGCTCGTATTCACAATATTGTAGCCTTGTACGCTAGGGTCAAGTACTGGCCTGCAAAAGTTTTCAAAAAGGAAATCCTGAACCATCTTTTTATATTTAATTCAGTTAACTTATTTAATCTTATGTTGAATTCAGGAATTGAAGTTGAAAAGGCATACGCCCAGAAAGTAAGGCTGTTTCTCCAGCAAAATGGTTTTTTTGACGGCCGATTCAGGGTTATTAGTGGTTCTGAAAAAGTTGTTTTTCCCTGCATTGATATGCCGAAAAAGGATTTGGTTGCACTTAAAAAACTGCATTCTTCTGTAAAAAAAATCAGCGTAGGTTTTTCCGGCAGACCGCGAAAGCCAAGGAATATGAAACAAGCTCTTTTCGGAAAGCTTTCGGAAAAAGAACTTTCATTTGTGCCAAGTGCTTTTGATTCCCTTGGGAATGTTGCGATTATTGAAGTGCCTAAAGAATTAAAAGGAAAAGAAAAACTATTGGGCGAAGCGCTACTTGAGGTTCATTCATCATTTGCTTCGGTATATTTGAAGACTGGTGCACATCAGGGTATTTTCAGGGAGGAACCTGTGAAGCTTGTTGCGGGAAAGCGAAAAAAATTTGCTATTTACAAGGAACACGGTTGCACATTTCACATTTCTATTGGGAAAGTTTTTTTTTCACCTCGTTTGTCTACTGAGCGAAAAAGAATTTCCGGAAAAATAAAAAAAGGCGAACACGTTGCTGCACTTTTTGCCGGTGTTGGTCCTTTTCCAATTGTGTTTGCAAAAAATTCAAAAATGGAAAAAGCAATTGCAATTGAACTAAACCCACAGGCTGTTAAAGATATGGAAGAAAATGTTTTGTTGAATAAGGTTTCAGGAAAAGTGGAGCCTGTTCTTGGTGATGTGAAAAAACTTGCTGAAAAATATGCTGGAAAATTTGACCGAGCTGTAATGCCTCTTCCAAAAGGTGGAGAAAATTTTTTGCAGGATGCAATTAAATTCATTAAACCAAGTGGCGGGATAGTGCATTACTATCAGTTCACTTCCAGAAAAGACCCTTATACGATTCCGCTTCAGCAGATAAAAAGCGCTTGTTCTTCACTTGGAAAAAAATTCAGGGTTGTTGAAAAGAGAAAAGTAAGGGAATTTGCACCTGATATAATTCAGATAGTAATTGATTTCAGGGTTCAATAGTAGCATCTTTTTATTCATTTGTATCCTAAGCTAATATAAAAAAACTTTTTATTGTTTCAATGGTTCTCTTTATTTTGTTCCTTGCTGGGTGCATAGGAAGTCAGGTTCCTGAATGCGTTCCGGATACGCATATTTATTTAATTCTGCACAAAAGCACAACATCTGCTTTTTTCGACAATAGCATTAATAAGTGTTTTTCTGCTCTTTTTATTTGGTAAGTATGAATATTGTTTTACTGGGTCCTCCTGGGACCGGAAAGGGAACTATTGCCCAATTTATAAGCGAGCGTTTCGGCTGTGTGCATGTTTCCACTGGTGATTTGCTCAGGGAACAGGTTGCGCGCAAAACTGATACTGGAAAAAAAATTGAGCCTATAATGAATTCGGGTCAGCTTGTATCCGATGAAATTGTGCTTAACGTTCTGAAATTAAAGTTGTCTGGGATTGGCACAAGATTTATTCTTGATGGTTTTCCAAGGACTCTTGAGCAGGGTGAATTATTGGAGCCGATTCTTTCCGAATTGGACATTTCCCTTAATGTTGTTCTTGAAATTTATTCTTCGGATGATATTATTGTGAAACGCCTTTCGGCAAGAAGGCAATGCACCTTATGCAAAAGAATTTACGGCCTTGATGTTCCGTCCAAAGAACCTGGGATTTGTGATGATTGTCAGGGCTCAACAATATTGCGTGATGATGATAAGCCTGATGTTGTGATGAAAAGGCTTAAACTTTACAAAGATGTCACTGAACCTTTGGTGGATTTTTATACTAAAAAAGGTTTGCTTGTGAAAATTGATGGAAACAGGTATTTGCAGGAAATTTTCAAAGGAGTTGAAAAGGTTTTGCACGAATTTGAGTAAGCACTTTCCGGATTATTGCTTTTTATTATAATTAGTTTTTTGCCGCTTGTAGCTGATTACTGCTATTTTAAAGTTTTTTGCAATAAAACATTTTATTGTTTCAAAATGATTGTAATGAAGTTTGGAGGAAGCTCTCTTGCTGACTCTGAAAAAATCAAGAATGTTTCTGAAATAATAAAATCTAATTTAACGAACAAGCCTATAGCTGTTTTTTCCGCAATTGGAAAAACAACGGATGCTCTTCTTATTGCAGGAAACAATGCCCTACTTGGCGAGGTAAATATTGAGCTTATCAGAAAAACCCATTCTGATGTCATTTCAGAGCTCTCGCTTGCGCCAGATCTTGTAGATGATTTGCTTGCCGAGCTTGAAGATTTAATAAAAGAAATAAGCAGGGTAAAGGAATTAACCCTAAAGGAAAAAGATTATCTTGTGTCATTCGGTGAGCGGATGTCAGTAAGAGTAGTTTCTGCGTATCTTAATTCTATAGATGTTCCCGCAAAATTCTTTGATGGTTGGGATGCGGGATTTATAACCGATTCAAATTCAACTAATGCTTTGGTTTTGGATGAAAGTTATGAAAGAATATTTTCAAACTTTTCCCATTTAATGAAAAAGTATGAGTTCACTCCAATAGTCACTGGGTTTATAGGCAAAGATGTTGAGGGGCACATTACTACTTTTGGTAGAGGAGGTTCAGATTTAACCGCTTCAATTATCGGTGCGGCTTTGATGGTTGACGAAGTGCAGTTTTGGAAGGACGTTGCTGGTATTTTAACTGCTGATCCTAAATTGGTCGGATCTGCAAAACTGATTTCAAAAATTTCTTTTGATGAAGCGTCTGAAATGGCTTATTTTGGTGCAAAAATCATGCACCCGCGTTCAATTGTTCCTGCAATGAGAAAAAATATTCCTGTTAGGGTTAAAAATTTTTTCAATGTGGAAGGAGAGGGAACTTTGATTATGCAAAAAAGAGAATATGGCAATGAATTGGTTAAGGCCATTTCCCTAAAAAAGGACATTACCCTAGTGGATATTGTTTCAACAAGAATGCTGAATCAAATAGGTTTCACGTCAAAAGTATTTGGTGTTTTCGAGGAAGAAGGCCTTTCAATTGACATGATTTCCACAAGTGAAGTCAGCATTTCTTTGACTTTGGATAATGGAAAAAATCTTGGAATGCTACTTGAAAAGTTAAAGAGACTTGCTAAAGTCCATATAACCAAGGGAAATGCGATAATCAGTTTAATCTGCAATATTGAAAAATCTTCGGAAATACTTGCAATGGTTTTTGCCGAGTTAAGGAATAAAGATATTAATGTAAAAATGATTTCCCAGGGCGCATCAAAAGTGAATATTGGGTTGGTTGTTGATAATTTACAGGCGGAAGAAATAGTAAAAGTTTTGCATGACTTATTTTACGGGGGGATTAAATGAAAATCGCTTTGATAGGCTATGGAAAAATGGGGAAAATGGTTGAGGCAAAGGCTTTGGATAGAGGTCATAAGATTGTTTCGATAATTGATCCAAAAGAGGAAAAGGCAACACATAGAGAAATAAGCGAGGAATCCTTAAGTGGTGCGAATGTTTGCATTGATTTTACCCACCCTTTAGTTGTTGTTGAAAACATAAACAAGGTTTCCGGATTTGGAAAAAACATTGTTGTCGGAACAACTGGGTGGTATGACCAGCTTGATTCGGTAAAGGAAGAAATTGATTTGAATAAAACGGGCTTGATTTACGCCTCGAACTTTTCTGTAGGTATGAATATTTTGTTCAAGCTTACTGAGTATGCCGCAAAAATTTTTGATAATTTTTCCGATTATGATGTTGCGGGCATAGAATATCACCACAACAAAAAAGCCGACAGTCCGTCAGGAACAGCGAAATCATTGGCTGAAATTATTCAGGAAAATATTGCAAGGAAAAAGAGAATTAATTATGATAAAATTGACAGGAAAATCGAGGATGATGAACTGCATTTTGCATCGCTTAGGGTTGGTTCGGTTCCTGGAACTCATAAAATTTTGTTTGATTCAAATGCGGATACTGTAGAATTAAGTCATACTGCCAGAAATAGAGAGGGGTTTGCACTTGGCGCGGTAATTGCGGCAGAATGGATTAATAAGAAAATTGGTGTGTATACTATTAATGACCTGATGAATGAGGTCATAAAATAAGGGGGATTCTAAATGGAAATAGCGGGAACATATACTGCATTAATAACGCCATTTAAAGGGGGTGAAGTTGATTATGATGGTTTGAAGAAAAATATTCAGTTTCAGCTGGATAATGGAATCAGCGGGATTCTTCCATTGGGTACTACAGGAGAAACTCCGACCTTAACAAGCGAGGAAAAAGATAAAGTTATTCAGGTGGCTGTTGAGGTCGCGAAGGGAAAAGTTCCTATTATGGTTGGCACGGGAAATTATTCCACTAAAAATACTATTGAAAATACCCTGAGGGCAAAGGAGCTTGGTGCGGACATTGCATTGATTGTTACTCCCTATTACAACAAGCCGACTCAGGAAGGAATTTACCTGCATTTTAAGGCAGTGAATGATGCTGTTGACATACCTATTATGGTTTATAATATTCAGGGAAGGACAGGCAAAAATATTGAAACCTCCACGTTGAATAAAATTGCGTCATTGAAAAATGTTATTGGGGTAAAGGAAGCTTCAGGAAATGTCGGCCAGATGACTGATGTCCTTGAATTGGTTTGTGGGGGTCATCCTGATTTTAATGTAATGAGCGGGGACGATGGCTTAACATTGCCTTTGATGGCTCTTGGGGGAAAGGGTGTTGTTTCGGTTGTAAGTAATCTTGTTCCTGCACAGGTTGTTGCAATGGTTGACGCCGCACAAAAAGGTGACTTTGAAAAAGCAAGGAAATTGCATTTTAAACTTCTCCCGATTTTCAAAGGCGCTTTCATTGAAACCAATCCAATGCCGATTAAGGAAGCCATGAACCTCTGCGGTATGCCTGCGGGCGGTTGCAGGTTGCCTTTGTGTGAAATGGAAACGCAGAACAGGGAAAAATTAAAACAGGTTTTAAAGGAAATGAAGCTTATTTAAAGTTTCATCTCCTTTTATTTTTTTTTGAAGTTTGAAGTGATAAAAATGAAAAAATTCAATATAGGCATACTTGGCGCAACAGGGATGGTGGGACAGAACTACATTTCCCTTTTGGAAAACCACCCTTGGTTCAATGTTACCTGGCTTTCCGCTTCGGAAAGGTCGGCGGGAAAGAAGTACTGTGAAGCCGTTTCAGGAAGGTGGCACATGCAAAAGGAAATTCCTTCGCAGGTAAAAAACTTGCGCATAAAAAAAATTTCCGATATTGCTGATTGTAAAGCAAACTGTGATTTTGTTTTTTCCGCACTTGATTCCGGTGTCGCAAAAGAATTCGAGGAAAAATATGCTAAAGCTGGCATTCCTGTTGTTTCAAATGCTTCAACTCACAGGCATACAAAGGATGTTCCGATGATTATTCCTGAAATCAATTCCAGGCATCTTGAAATAATTCCCGGACAAATGAAGAGTCACGGATGGGACAAAGGATTTATTGTTGTGAAACCAAATTGTTCCCTGCAAAGCTATATGACTCCTCTTTTTGCTTTGCATGAAAAATTCGGTGTTGAAAAAGCCATTATTTCAACTTTGCAGGCGGTTTCCGGTGCGGGTCATCCAGGTGTTTCTTCGTTTGATATAATTGATAATGTTGTGCCATATATTGGTGGCGAAGAAGAAAAATCCGAAAAAGAGCCATTAAAAATACTTGGAAAAATTGACGGCAATGAAATAAAATATTTTGATGGCCTTGAAATTTCCGCTCATTGCAACCGCGTTCCGGTTATTGATGGTCATTTGGCATGTGTTTCGGTGAAATTCAGGAAAAAACCATCAAAAGAGGAAATTCTTGATTTATGGGAAAAATTCAGGGGTATTCCGCAGGAGCTTGACCTTCCTTTTGCGCCAAAACAACCAATTATTTATAGAGACGAAGCAGACAGGCCACAGCCGAGGCTGGATAGGGATTCTGATAAGGGGATGGCAGTAACTGTAGGGCGGTTGAGGGAATGCAATGTGTTTGATTATCGTTTTGTAGGGCTTTCACATAATACTGTAAGGGGTGCAGCAGGTGGCGGTATTCTGAATGCGGAATTGCTTGTTAAACAGGGCTACATTAACAGGTAGTTTCTTTTAAGTTTTAACAGGTATTATAAAAATAATGAAGGTGCTTTTTTTTGACCACAATAAACCATGCTTATGACAAACTTGTTTCAGGTTATCTTTTTCCGGAAATAAATAGGCGCGTTAAGGAATTCCAGAAAAATAATCCTTCTGCAGAAATATTAAAGCTCGGCATCGGAAATACAACCCAACCGCTGGCAGAATTTGTGGTTTCTGCAATGAAAAATGGGGTAAATAAGCTTTCTGATGAAAAAACTTACACTGGTTACGGCGATGAGCAGGGCGATACAAGACTTAGGCAGGCAATAGTTGAGTATTACAAAAATCTTGGGGTTGAAATTCAGGATGATGAAGTTTTTGTAAGCGATGGCGCAAAGTGCGATGTTGCAAATATTCAGTCTATTTTTAGCCAGGACAGCAAAGTTGCTGTTCAGGATCCTGTGTATCCTGTTTATGTTGATACCAATGTAATCGCAGGAAGAACAGGAAAAGCTCTGGAAAATGGCGGTTTTGAGGGTATAATTTATATGCCATGTACCGAGGAGAACAATTTTTTTCCTGATTTGCCCAAAGAGAAGGCGGATTTGATTTATCTGTGTTCTCCAAACAATCCAACCGGTGCAACCGCCACAAAAGATCAGTTAAAAAAATTCGTGGATTATGCAAGAAAGAACAAATCAATAATAATTTTTGATGCCGCTTATAATGAATTCATTTCGGATTCTGATTTGCCAAAAAGCATTTATTTGATTGAAGGCGCAAAGGAATGTGCAATTGAAATAAACAGCCTTTCAAAAAGTGCGGGATTTACAGGGGTCAGGCTTGGATGGACGATAGTTCCGAAAAGCACGGTTTGTGAAAACATTGAAGAAGGTAAACTTAATTCAATGTGGAATCGAAGGCAGACCACAATGTTCAATGGCGCATCCAACATTGCCCAGGAAGGTGGAATTGCCTCCCTTTCTCCTGAAGGCATGCGCCAGAACAAGGAAATAATCGATTATTACATGGAAAATGCAAGAATTCTCAAGCAATGCCTTGAAGAAAAAAAACTGTCCTTTGTTGGGGGGGATAATTCCCCTTATCTTTGGGTAAAAACTCCCAATAATATGAAATCATGGGATTTTTTTGACAAGCTTTTGAAAGAAGCGCATGTTGTCTGCACTCCAGGATCAGGCTTTGGAAAGAGCGGCGAAGGATTCATAAGGCTGAGCGCATTCGGAAATAAAGCCAACCTAAAAAAAGCGGCGGAAAGCATAAAGAAAAATATGAAAATATAATTTAATTGGGAAAAACATGAACAATGATAATGACTTGCATTTTACAAAAGAGCAGATTGAGAAAATAACTGAGACTTACTCTACGCCTTTTCACATTTATGCTGAAGAAGGGATAAGGCAGAATGCAAAAAACCTCAAAACTGCTTTCAGCTCTTTTAATGGTTTCAAAAATTATTTTGCGGTAAAGGCCTGTCCTAATCCGTATATTTTGGAAATTCTGAAAGAAGAAGGCATGGGTGTTGACTGCAGTTCCCTTCCTGAATTATTGTTGGCTGAGGCATCGGGTTTTAAAGGGGAAGAAATAATGTTCACCTCCAATAATACTCCTGCAAATGAATTCCAAAAAGCAGCTGAACTTGGGGCAATAATAAACCTTGATGACATTACACACATCCCTTTTATTGAAGAGCATATCAGAATTCCTGAGTTAATTTGTTTCAGGTACAATCCGGGGCCTCTGCGAAAAACATCCGAGGGAAATGTAATTGGGAATCCGGAAGATGCAAAGTACGGGCTTACCCGCGACCAGATTTTTGAGGCATATAAAACAATGCGCGATAAGGGGTCCAAAAGGTTCGGGCTACATACAATGGTTGCATCAAACGATTTGAATCCTGAGACTTTTAAGGAGACTGCTTCAATGCTTTTCGGCCTGGCTATTGAAATTTTTGAAAAATTGGGGATAAAAATAGAATTCATAAACCTCGGAGGTGGAATAGGAATCCCTTATAAGCCAGAACAAAAGGAAATAAATCTGGTAGAGCTTGCAGAAAAAATTAAGGCGGTAATTGATGAGAAAAAAGTTTTTGAAAAACTCCCCGGGTTAAAGATTGTTATGGAAAACGGCAGGATGATAACAGGACCTTTTGGTTATCTGATAACAAGAGCAATTCATGAAAAACATATTTACAAGGGGTATATCGGTGTTGATGCTTCAATGGCAAACCTGATGCGTCCCGGAATGTATGGTGCTTATCATCACATTACAGTATTGGGCAAAGAAAACGCAATGGCAACAAAAACTTACAGCATTGTCGGATCATTATGCGAGAACAATGATATGTTTGCAATACAGAGAAAATTTCCTGAAATAAAAATCGGCGATTTACTGGCTATTCATAATGCTGGTGCGCATGGGCATGCAATGGGATTTAACTATAATGGCAAGTTACGTTCTGCGGAATTGCTTTTGAGGAAAAACGGGGAAGTGAAATTGATAAGGAGAGCGGAAACCGAAAAGGATTATTTCCTAACATTGGATTTTCCCGATTCAGAGTATTCAGGTTTAAGCAGGGATTAGGGGTTGATTTTATGGAAGTAGTTATTGTTGGAACTGTAGCATTTGATGATTTGAAGACGCCTTTTGGCGAAAGGGAAAAAGCACTTGGGGGATCAGCTACTTTTGCTTCGCTCGCGTGCTCGCTTTTTTCCAAAGCGTCAATTGTTTCAATTGTTGGAGAAGATTTTCCAAAACAACATCTTGATTTTTTGGAATCAAAGGGTGTTGATACAAAAGGCATTGTCGTGAAAAAAGGCTCAAAGACATTCCATTGGAAAGGAGAATACGGTTCTGATCTGAACAGTGCAAAAACGCTTCAGACTGATTTGAATGTTCTTCTTGAATTCAAACCTGTACTTAGCGAAAAGCAAAGGGAATCAGATTTTCTTTTTCTTGGAAACATTGATCCTGATTTACAATTGGATGTTCTTTCCCAGATGAAAAAAAGGCCTGGTCTTGTTGTTGCGGATACAATGAATCTTTGGATTGGTATAAAGCGCGACAAGGTTCTTGAGGTAATTAAAAAAGTGGACGTTGTTTTGATGAACGATGCCGAGGCACGTCAGCTTTTTGGAACAAAAAGTCTTGTTGAATCAATGAAAAAAATTATTGAATTGGATTCAAAAATTGCGATTATAAAACAGGGTGAGTATGGAAGTGTTCTTTTCATGGATGGAAAATATTTTTCCTGCCCGGGTTATCCGTTGGAAGATATTCAGGATCCTACTGGTGCAGGAGATTCTTTCGGCGGCACACTTATTGGTTACCTTGCGAAAACAAAAGATTTTTCCGAGGCAAATATCAGAAAAGCGATTGTGTATGCTTCGGCTGTTGCATCTTTTAATGTTGAAGGATTTTCAGTTGAGAGGCTGAAAGAAATTTCTCTTGCTGATGTTGAGGCGCGCTTCAATGAGTTCAGGGATTTTGTAAAATTTTAATTTTCTAATCTTTGTTAAATCTTGTGCCTACCGGAAACGGATAAGTTTTATTTCCTGAATCTTTGTTGAATCCTCTGATTGGAGATATTCTTTGTCTTACTATTCCACGATTTCCATGGTTTGTTAAATAAGTGACATTTTGTTCTCGGATGTATGTTTTAATTGTGGTTTCGGAAATTCTTAATGGGCGTGCAATTAACTCCATCCAAAAACTAAATTGTTTTTTTCCGTTAACCTATGGTGCGAGAATCCTAATTGTTTCTTTAATTGTATATTTGATTTCGCCTGTGCTTAAAGTCGGATGTTCGCTTGCAGTTTTTATAAATCGTTTTGCCCTGTTTAACGCTCCTGCTTGGCTTGTTGGATTTTCATGTTTTTCCATTGGTTCAATACTAATTGATTTTCTTTTTTTTGGCATTTATTTAGAATAGTTTATTTTGGTACTTAATTCTTTTGTTTTGGTTTCTGGGTTTGTCCCTAAACCCTTTTAAATGGTTTCAGACGCTTATTTTTACGTGATTTTATGGGTTATGATGTAAAGGATATTAAGTTAGCAAAAGAAGGTAAATTGCAGTTAGAATGGGCAGAATCCCATATGGGTGCTTTAGTAGAGGTTAGAAAGCGTTTTGAGAAAGAAAAACCTTTGAAAGGCTACAGAGTTGGTATGGCTTTACATGTTACAAAAGAAACAGGGATTTTAGTAAGAACACTTATTGCAGGTGGAGCAGAAGTTGCTATTACTGGTTGTAATCCTTTAAGTACGCAAGATGATGTTGCAGCAGCTCTAGCAGATGAAGGGGTTAATGTTTATGCAAAAAAAGGCGAAACAAACAAAGAGTATTATGAGTACTTAAATAAAGTTCTCGATTTTAAACCTACAGCAACAATTGATGATGGTTTAGATTTGGTTTCCGAAATTCATACTAAAAGGCCTGAACTTATTGATGGTTTAACAGTTGGAACAGAAGAAACAACTACTGGAATTATCAGATTAAAATCAATGGTTAGAGAAAACGCTTTGAAATATCCAGTAATTGCGGTTAATGATAATAAAACAAAACACTTGTTTGACAATTATTATGGGACTGGTCAAAGTACTCTTGATGGTATTTTAAGAGCTACAAATATTTTGTTTTCAGGAAAAACCGTAGTTGTAGTTGGCTATGGTTCTTGTGGGAAGGGAGTTGCACTTAGAAGCAAAGGTCTTGGTGCAAATGTAATTGTTACTGAAGTTGAACCCATTCCAGCTTTGCAGGCAAAAATGGACGGGTATAGAGTAATGAAAATGGAAGAAGCAGCTCATTTAGGGGATGTTTTTGTAACAGTTACTGGAAACAAAAATGTTATTCCACAAAGTGTAATGCCAACCATGAAAGATGGAGTTATACTTGCTAATTCAGGTCACTTTGATTCTGAGATAGATGTCCCTGGTTTGGAAAAATTAAGTGTGGGTAAAAAAAGAATGAGGTGGCAATTGGATGAGTATACTATGAAAGATGGTAAAAAAATCAATTTGTGCGCTGAAGGAAGATTAGTAAACTTAGGTGCTGCTGAAGGACATCCTTCAGAGGTCATGTCCTTAAGTTTTTGTGGTCAAGCTCTTGCTCTTGAATATGGGTTGAAAAATGAATTAGATGTTAATTTGCACATGCTTCCTGAAGAAGTGGATAAGAGCATTGCTCAACTTCAATTGGATGCAATGAACGTAGAAATAGATAAACTTACTGAAGAGCAAATAAAATATTTGAGCAGTTGGAAAGAGGGGACATAATTAAATTCCCCTTAGTTCCTAGTTCTTTTTATGAAAATAATTTTAGTTTCTATTATTTTTCTAATCCTTTTCAGCGGATGCGTTCAGAAAAGTAATGAATTTACTTTAATGCATGATGGCATTGAAAGAACCTACCTGCTTTATGTTCCTTCTGATTATAATGCAGTTAATGCTTATCCGCTTTTGGTTGTGTTCCATGGCGGCGGAGAAAATGCACAGACAATGGAACGTAAAACCCGATTTTCGGATTTGGCCGAAAAGGAAAAATTCATTGCCGTTTATCCGAACGGTATAGGTTTTCTTGGAGATAAGGTACTTTCATGGAACTCTGGCTATTTGAAAAGTTATGCTTCCGAAAAAAATGCTGATGATGTTGCTTACACAAAAATGCTCATTGAAAAAATTTCCTCCGAATACAACATTAATCCTGATATGGTTTATGCTGCAGGTCATTCAAATGGCGCAATGATGGCTTATCGCGTTGGTGCTGAGCTCTCTGATAAATTTGCGGTGATTGCTTCTGTTTCAGGTTCAATTGGTGGCAGTGAATCTGAAAATGCGCCAACATACATTATTCCTATCCCTGAGTATCCTGTTTCGGTTATTGCAATTCACGGGAAAAAGGATCAGCATGTGCTTTATGAAGGCGGCAAATCCGTTTTGGGGGTTGGGGCACAAAGGGATAGGGTTGATATGGCGGCAATTGATTCTGTTGATTTTTGGGCTCAGTATAACGAATGTGCAGAGGAACATAATTTTCCTTTTAATGAATCAGAAACTGTTTTTGTGGATGATTTTTCTTTATGTGAAGGAGGTTCTGAAGTAATTCTGTATACTCTTGAAAATGGCGATCATGGTTGGCCAGGTGCAAGAGATGGCATTGACGGCAGCTCTAACCCGGAGCTTGATGCAACTTATATTATATGGGATTTTTTCAAAAATCATCCAAAAGTACAAAAATAATGCTTTTTTTGATTTTTTTTTTTGCATTTTGAGTTAGGTTTATATACTAGTTTAATTATTTAAAAATCATGCTTAAACAATTTTTGTTTTTTTTATTGGTTTTATTTTTTGCAGGCTCGGCTCTTGCTGTCCATTCAGTTACTGTTTTTCAGCCAAACGATTCCAATAATCTGAAAGGCACGGTTGGTGTCAGTTTTAACATTACTGATGGTAACTTTTTGGAAGCTATCCACGATGTGAACCTGAGCATTGCGATAAGCGCTACTGCAGGTGTTTTCACAACTTATCTTGTTCAGGATGTGAATGCGGATACTTATTGTGGTGCAGGTGCGTCTTATGCTGATGTTAATTGTACTTACACTTTTGTAACTACTGGAGTTTCTGATGGAAATTATTTCCTTGATTTAAATGTATTAACTTTCCTTGTTGCCGGTCCTGATGACCAGAACCATGTGACTGATTCCTCTGATGCTAATTTTTTGATTGACAATACTGTTTCAGGTCTTACTATAACTTCCCCTACTAATACGCAGACTTATACTTTAGGTAATGATGTTGTGCTTGTTTACACAAGCCCCGATACAGATATCGCAAAATATTGGGTTCAGGCGGATTCTGCAGGGGTAATTGATAATGGTACTGCTTTGAGTTATACTTTTTCAAATCTTACTATAGGGTCGCATGTTTTGTATGTTAATTCAATGGATAATCTTGATAGTAATAGTGCTGTTGCAAGTGTGAATGTTACTATTGTCGGTCCGCCAGGCGGAACGGTATGCGGGGATAATGTTTGTAATGGTGGAGAAAGTTCATATAGTTGTCCTTCTGATTGTGGTGCAGTATGCGGAGATGGTGTCTGTACTGGAACTGAAAGTGTGAATACATGCCCTGCTGACTGCGGTCCTGCTGTTGTTTGCGGTGATGGTGTTTGCGGTGAAGGTGAAACAAAAGTGAATTGCTCTGCCGATTGTGGTGCTCCTGTTCAGCCTGAGGGTGATGAGCCTATTGATGATTCTGAAACTGGCACAGGCGATTCCGGTACTCCTGTGGTTCCTGATGAGCAGCCTGTGTGTACTGTTTCAGAGTGTAATGATGGTAATCCCTGCACTTCCGATAGTTGTGGGACGTCAAGTTGTGTAAATATTCCTGTTGCTGATGGTACTGATTGTGGTGCTGGTTTGATGTGCAAATCAGGCGAGTGTATCCAGAAACCTGCAGTTGATGTTACTATAAATACACCTTCAGATAATAGCGGGCTCCTTGTTGGAGGAGTTATTGTAGTTGTGCTTATTGCTGCTTTGTACTTATTTTATTTTAAAAAGTAAGCCTGTTTTTTATTTATGCGTGTAAAGTTTTTGCTTCTGGTTTTTGCCGGATTAGTTTTATTTTCCTTTGGCGCTTATTCTGCTTCGTGCGGGGATTCATCCTGTGATTCTGGGGAAAATTCATGCACCTGCCCTTCTGATTGTGGTGTTTGTGAAGGCGAGGTTTACGGGAGAGCATGTGCCAATTATTTTTGTACTGATTCAAGCATTTGCTCAATTCAGGTAATACCTAATTGCTGTGGAAACCAATCCTGTGAAGAAAGTGGGGATTATTTGGAAAATTATGGTTCGTGTCCTGCTGACTGCGAGCCAAAAAATGTGAACATTACGGTTATTTCCCCTAATGCTAATTACAAGGCAAGGTATGGTGAAGAAATTCTTTTTTCTGTTTTTGTTGATGCCGATGGCCGTGGTGTTGCAGGTCCTGATGTTGTTGTAAAGGGGCCTGTCAGGGATTTTACCCTTTTTAATGATGGTTTGCATGACGATAACAGGTTTAATGATGCGTTCCATGCTGCTTATGCTTCTGTTTTGCCTGAATTTGAAGCGGGTTTGTATGATCTGAATTTTTTAACTTCTTTTAGGGGAGTTGATGGTAATGCGTCTATGCAAATTGAAGTTTATCCTTTTATAGATTCTGAATTATTTGTTCCTGCTGAGCATGAAATCGGAAATTTTTTTGATGTGAATGGTTATCTGTCTATAAACGGAGTTCCTGTTTCAATGCCTTTCACTGCTTCAATAATTTCTGATTTGAATGTGGTAAATTCACAGAAAATTGTTTCATCTGAAGATGGATCTTTTGTTTTTTCTTATCGTTCGACTTTGCTTGATTCTCCTGGTTTGTGGACTTTCATGCTTTTTGGAAAGGATTCTTTTGGAAATGATTTGAATGTTTCTTTTCCTGTAGAGGCATTTGAACCTGGTGCTGTCAAACAGAGGTCGATTGAATTTGTAAAAGAAATTTCTCAAATTTATTCTTTTGGTGAAGGCGTTGAAATTGCTGTTCTGATAAAGGATGGTAATATTGTTGCTGCTGATGTTGATTCTGTTGTAGCTTATATAGGTGGAACAAAAGGCATTCTCAATAAAACAGGGGATTTATTTGCAGGAACTATTGTTGTTCCTAATAATTCTGTTGAAAATGAAACACTTGTTTTGCGGGCTTTTAATTCCAATGGTGGTGTTATTGCTGTTGCTGATGCCATTTTTGATGTATTGAAACCTTCTTTGTATGTGGAGATTGTGCGTCCGGTTGATAAACTTTTGAAGGTTGGAGAAAAAGTTGATTTTGTTGTGATTGTAACTGATTCGTTTGGTTCGCTTGTAGGTGGTGCTGATGTTTATTCTTTGTTTAATGGTAAAAAACTGGGTTTGTCTGAAACTGATAAAGGGGTTTTTTCCGGGGTTTATGAAATTGGCGAAGATGATGTTGGTTCATGGGAATTCAATGTTATTGCAAAGTCAAAGGGTGGTTCCGAAGGCACTTCGAAAGGCACCTTTTTTGTTTCAGGTGTTGAAACTTTCAAAGGAGCAGATGATTTTTTGCTTCCTGTTGTATTTGTTCTTGTGTTGGTTCTGATTATTTCTGTTATTTCATTGCCTTTTATAAAGAAGAAAGTTCTAAATAAAACAAGGCAAAGCAAACTTGCTGAGCTTGAATCTTTGGAGAAACGTGCTCAAAGAATGTATTTCAGGGAAAAAAGCATTTCCAAAGCAGAGTATTCGAAACTCATGGCTGATTATGATTTGAGGAAACGCGGGCTTTAATTTTTTTGTTGGTGGTTGATTTGGATATTTTTAAAAATTTTTTATCTTTTGTAGGAGTTGATTCAAAAAGTAAAGCTGCGGATCAAGCATCTGCTGAAATAAGTTCGCCTGTTTTGAAAAGAGTTGTTATTCCTGATAACCTTTTTTCTATACCTGGTGGCAAACTTAATGGCAGAGATTTTTCGGTGATTTCGACAGGTATTCCTGAATTTGATGCACTTATTGTTGCCAAAGGATTTGAAAAAGGTTCAAGTGTTCTTATTTCAGGTGGTGCGGGTACAGGTAAAACAACTTTTACTTTGCAGTCTATTTACAATTCTATAGTTAATTATGGTGAGAGGGCAATTTATCTTTCTTTTGAGGAAGATCCTGAAAAAATAAAGTTGCATATGAAAAAAAATTATGGGTGGGATTTTGATTCCCTTGAGAAAGATGGCTTATTTGCGATTATAAAAATTGACCCTGTTGCGATTTCCCGCGGTGTTGAAGAATTGTTGCTTGAGAAAGAAGGTGAGCTTAAAATTGGGCTTGAAAAAATTCAGTTGCCTTTTGCCCCGGATAAGATTGTGGTTGACAGCCTTTCTGCGCTTGCTCTTGCTTTTTCGGATGATCAGAATTACAGGCGTTATACCCGCGAGCTTTTTGAATCGCTTGAGAAACTTAATTGTATTTCTTATCTGATAAGTGAAACCGAACAGGACCCTAAAATTTACAGCAGGACAGGTGTTGAGGAGTTCCTTGCTGATGCAGTTATAGTACTTTATAATATAAAGAACCGCGAGAAGAGAGAAAACGCCATTGAAATTCTGAAACTTAGAAGTAGTTCTCATGTGAAAGGCATGGTGCCATATTCGATGACTTCTAAAGGTATCAAAATAACTCCCAGAACAAAATAATGCCTACATAATAATTATCCAAAAGCTATATATTCCCTAATTTACTGTATTTAGTAATGGATTCACATCAGGAAAAGCTTGTTCCTTCACCAAAAAAGAGTGATTTGGAGGAGCTTGATGAGGTTTCGCTTGAGGAAAGCTCGGCTATAGCTTTGCCTGAAAACCCCACGCAGGATGACCTTATTGATCTTATTGAACAGCCTGCGTGGAAAACCATACTCATAGAGCTCGTTAAAAAGGAGAAGATGGATCCTTGGGCAATTGACATTGCTTATCTTGCTGAAAGGTATCTTGAAAAAATTAATTCTTTGAGCACAAATGATTTGAGGTTACCTGCTAACGCTATTCTTGCTTCAGCTTTGCTTTTGAAATTCAAGTCTAATGTTTTGCGTTTGAGTGAAATCGATGATGAGGATGAGTTTGAAAGACAGAAGCAGGAAATGTCCCCTGAGGAAAAAGCTGAGTTTGAGGCTTTGCTTCCTGAGTTAAAAAATATTAGAAATATTCGTGAGGGTAAAGTTTCTCTTGATGAGCTTGTTGCTTCTATTGAAACAATGCTTTCTAAAACAAAGAAGAAAAAGGACAAGGAGTTTGCAAAACGTGAAAGAACCATGTTCAGAATTCCTTTGCCTGACTTTGATATTGATGAGGCAATGGATGCTGTTTACAAATCAATTGAAAAAAATGCTGATTCTCAGGGCCTTGTTTTGTTTTCAACAATCATAAAAACAAAAAAAGATTCAGAGAGTATTGTAAGAACATTCATTCCGTGCCTGTTCCTTACCAACAAGGGCAGAATCAACATGTGGCAGGAAGAATTCTTCGGCGAGATATTTATAACTATTATAGAATAGTTGGGGTTTTAAATTTTTTTGAGTATAGTTTGTTATATGGATTTTAGACCTGGGCGTTTGGGACAGCTTGAGGAAAAAGGTGCAAAAAAGTCGGACAGTAGCTTGAATGCAATAGCCGTCATAGCCAGTTTCTTTGTTTCAGGATTAGGGCAAGCAATTAAAGGGCATTTCAAAAGGGCAATCGCTTTCTTTGTCGCCGAGGCAATAAGCTTTGTATTGCTTTTCGTGTTAATAGGATTCATTACCCTACCAATAGTATGGATTTGGGGCATGTATGACGCCTATAAGCTTGAGCCAAAGAAATAACTGACTATTATTGCTTCTTCTTTAGTTTGACATCCATGCTTTTTTATTGTTTTTTTGAATTTGAAAGGAAATCCTTAAAAATACTTGTTATATAATAATATATAACAAATTTGGCGGTGTTTTTTTATGGTTTCAGAACAATTTCAGATTTTGCATTATCCTCGTTTGGATACTGTTTTGATGGTGGAGAAGTTCATTAAAGAGAATAGTGGTGAGTTCAAGAAGCGCAGTTTGTGGGAGAACCTCCCGAAAAAAACCATGTATCAGACTTATCAGGTTATTTTTGATTATCTTGTGGATTCGGGTAAAATCGGGGTTGACAGGGAAGGTCATATTGCTTGGGTTTGGAATCCTGCGTTTGTAAAGAAATATCTTGAAAGGAAAGACCTTGCTTGGATGCCTTCAAAATGATTTTGCCTTGCAAAATATTGTTTGCGGATGAGAAAGTCAAAAAAGCCTTTGAGGAACTCCGTAACTCCACGACTGAGGACAAACAACTTTTCGAGTTTTTGGAAAGGGCATTTAAGGATATTGAGGAAAATGCCTTTTGCGGGATTCAGATTCCTAAAAAACAAATCCCAAAAGAATACTTGAAAAAGTACAGTATTGACAACTGCTGGAAATACAATCTCCCAAATGCATGGCGTTTGCTATATTCGGTTGGCAGGGAAGAAGTAACTGTTGTAAGTATTGTTCTTGAGTGGGGTAAGCATAAGGAGTACGACAGGAAATTCAATTACAAAAGAACCTGAGAATCAAATTCCAAAAAATTTAATTTCCAAATATTCTATAATAATATTATAAGTTTTTCGGCGAGGTGTTCATCTCGCTTGCCAAAAGAACCGACCAAAAGTAATAAATTCTTTGCAAGGCAATATATTGTTAGGTGATTTGTTTTGACTTCTGCAACCACTTTGCTTCAGAAAAAAACCATTAAGGAATTGACTAAAGAGGCTTCCAAGGCTAAGGCTGATTTGGAAATGTATTTGGGTGATTTGGAGCTTTATTCCAATCCTGGATTTTGGGAGGCCATGCTTGAAGATGAACAGGGCAAAGTAACTAAATATTCGAGTGTAAGAGATTATGCGAAGAAGATGGGTGTTGAATGACCTCTTTCTCAACAACGCATAAGTGGGATAAGAAGTTTGTCAAATTAGATTTGAGAACCAAAAAAGTTGTTTTGAAGAAAATTGATAAAATTGTAGAAAACCCGCTTCTTGGAAAGCCGCTTCACAAACCCCTTCAGAACCGTTACAGCGAAAGAGTTGAGAAGCTGAGGATAATTTATAAGTATTTGGCTGGCCACGTGACTTTTCTGTATTTTGAGGACAGAGGTCACGTTTACTGAACAAAGTTTCAAAAAATTTAATTTTTGGATTATTCTATAATAACAGTATAAGTTTTTCCGCGAAATATTCATTGCCACAAACACGGGGTATGAGAAATAAGTAAGTAGTTAGATTTTAATATCTGAATGGAGTATAGTCTAAATCATGATAGAATTGTTTTTTAAAAACAGGTTTTTCAGTTATTCCTTTTTTGTTCTTTTATTTTTTTTAGTGATTTTTGGAATTAATTTCAGCATTTTTTCTGGGGCCGGTTTGAAATTTGCAAATGTAAGTGAACAGTTTAGGTTTGTTGCAGCCATTTCATTGCTTAGTGTTCCATTTTGGCTAAAAGGGTATTCTAAATTAAAAGAGAAATTCGCCCCAAATTCTGCTGTCCAAAAAATATTTTTTACAGTTCTTTTTTCACTCGTTTCCTTGTTTACTCAATATTCTTTTGATAAGTCTATTATTGTTTTTCAGCATACTGCAGTAGCATTGTTTCTGCTGTGCGGTATTATAGTTATTGAACTGTTGTCAAAAAAGAAAATTAGGAAAGTTTCAGGGCTTAATTTTGCCGATTCACTATTTTATTTCATGGCAATGCCGATTTCAATCGGTTATTATTTTTATTCTTTTTTTTACGGCGTTCCTTCAGAGACGGGTTTTTTCAGGATAAACATTTTGGTGAACACAATTACGGTCTTTGTTCTATTTTTTGCCCTATTTCTTCATCATAGGCTGATTGGGGCGGATTTGATTTAATAAACAACATTTAACTTAAGGGTTGTGAAAGTATAGTACTATGCAAGAAATGATTACTGTCCCAAAAGCAGAGTATGAGCTTCTCAAAAAGCAGTCTAATATAGATGTCGAACTGTTAGAGCAGTTTATTACTAGTTTTATGGATATACGGGAAGGAAGAGTTGCAAGAGTTAGGTAGAGGTGAAAAAAGTGGCTAATGTGGAAAGTGTTTCGTTGCAGAGGGTTATGGCAAAGATTGAACGCCTTGAAAACAGGGTGAAAAGAATGGAGAAAATTTTTTTTGAAAGTAGCGGTGGCTCTGAAATGGATTTGGTTGCAAGAAAAATTGCCAGTGAAGATGCCGAAATGAAGGCAAAGGGCAGGAAATACTTAACTGAGGTTCAGGTAAAGCAGAAATACGGGTTCTAGGGTGGTGCCCTATGGGTGAATACTCATTAATTTTCAAACCCTGTTGGGACAAGCACTATTCAAAAATGGATAAATCCGTTCAGGAAATGATTTGGAAGAAAATCCAGCAACAGAAGACTGAAACAACCACGAGGCACTTGAAACTTGGGGTGGAATTTTATGTTGTTGAAGCAGGCCAAAACCGGGTTGCAATTAAAATAAATGAAAAAGAAAAATCGAAAACAATTCACTTTGCGGGAAACCATAAACAATACGAGAAATGGTATAAAAAGCAACCAAAAATGCGATTCCAAGGAAATTCATAGCATCCAGGGTGGTTCTACGGGGAAGAAAAGATTGAAGAGAAAATGCCTGATTTGCGGGAAATACTTTTACACTACTGTTTATGAGAACAGAAAATATTCTAATGGTCATTATTTTGGCAAAGTTCCAACTCAAATTGAAGGAACGGGTGAGTGGAAAAAAGTAGGGGCATTCAAGATTGGGAAATGGAAAGGCAATACTATAAAGTGGACCGGAAAGGAAAAAAAGTATGAATATTGGGAATGCAATTCTTGTTATAAAGAAGCTGAGCATTTGGGTTGACTTGAGGACAAAATAACAGAACTATACGGGAAAAAGTGTCCTGATTTTGAGTCCGGGTGCATAGTGTGTCGGGGTTGGGATTTTTATAATGACATAAAGACCGGGGCTGAAGAGTAACGAGTTTCATTGTGGCATGAACAATTCCCTTGACTAACTTGTCTTGCAGTAACTAAACTCATGATTTTTACAGATTTGTTCATTGTACATGTTGTTCTTCTGCGAGGTGTTCATTTCGGTTAATAAGCAATAGTTTTAAATATTTAGCCTGCTATATATTTTCTATGACTACTATTAGTGCGGATGTCACAAAGCAGATGGTTAAGTGGGCTGATGAAAAGGTTAAGAAAGGTCTGTACAAGAGCAAGAGTGAGGTAATAAGGGAATTGTTCAGGGAAAAAATGGCTCAAGAAAGATATTCTGTGTGGTCTGAAAGGGCTTTGGAAAATGTCTGGAAGGACGAGGATGACGCTTATTGGGCGAGTTACTTATAGGTGCTTTTGTGGAACAGGGTGACTTAATTCTGGTGAGATTTCCGTTTTCCAATATGGTTGATTATAAAATCAGGCCTGCATTGGTAGTGTCAAATAATAGAATTAACAGGAAATTTGATTTGTGGGCTTGTCCGATAACCAGCAAGGAAGGCTCCGAATGCATAGCAATAAAAAATTCTCTTCAAGAAGGAAAACTTGATAAGGAAAGCTATGTGAAAACGAGTGTAATAACCAATATTGAAAAAGACCTTGTGATGAAAAAAATCGGCAAAATAAATGGTGAAAAAACAGGGCAGATTATCGGGCAACTGATAAACAACCTAAAATAAAGTTAATTTCAAAAAATTTAATTTCCGGTTATTCTATAATAACGCTATAAGTTCTTCGGCGAGGTGTTCATCTCAATTAACGGTTCTGAAAAGCGTGACCAAAAGTAATAAATTCTTTGTAAATTACAATGGTATTAGGTGGTTATTTGAAGTGGAAAGTTGTGTTGGAAAAAGATCTTGATAGCAATTTGTTTGCAGTTAGTGTTCCTGCTTTGCCTGGTTGTTTTAGTCAGGGGAAAACCAGAAAAGATGCCCTGAAGAATATTAGGGGTGCTATTGAGCTTCATCTTGAATGTTTGGCTGAGGACGGGATTCCTATAAGGCCTCAGCAGGAAGTCACGACGGTGGCTGTTAATGTATGAAACTTCCTGTGATTTCAGGGTCAAAATTAATTAAGATTTTGCTGAAAAAAGGCTATTATATTCGCGGTCAGAAGGGAAGCCATGTTCACTTGAGGCATCCTGAAAAGATGCCTGTTACTGTGCCCAACCATAAAATAATTTCCAGAAAAACACTTGCATCAATAATCAAGGCAACCGGCTTAACTGAAAAGGATTTTGTCTAGATTTCAAAAAATTTAATTCCCCTATATTCTATAATAACACTATAAGTTTTTCGGCGAAATATTCATATCTACTATAGATTCTAAGGAAAAACCCAGGTAAGAACCTTTATATTATACCTAAGCCAATATATTGGCATGTTCAAGAAGCAGTTTCTATTAGTTTTGCCATTTTTGTTTTTAAGTTCGTTTGTTTTTGCTCTTTCTGGTGTTGGGCTCGTTAGCAGCAGTACTGAGTTTTTTTAAGAGTTTATATGTACGCTGGATTGGCACATTCTTATGGTGTGTTCCAATTAATATCTCTCTTCGTGTTTTTTTATTTTTTTAGCAATTTGGTTTCTAGAAATGAAAAGTTTTTGAATGCAGGGCTTTTAGCTTTTGCGTTCGTGTTGGCGTCTGAAATTGTTGTTTGGTTGCATCAGACCAGTCTGCTGGATTCTGCCTTGATAATTGTTCCCCTTATGGCTATGCTAGTTGTGCACTATTGGCTCATAAAAAATATGAGTCGGTTTTTGGGGCAACAGAAACAGCTATCCAATTGGCTAGTTGTTTTGGGAATAATTTTAGTTATTTCTCTTCCTTCAACTTTATTCATACTTTTCATTAACGAGGGCATCACTTCTCCATTTTTTGCATTGCTAGCTTATGGAAATGCAATCGTTTATGGCTTAATTTTTGTCATTTCCTTGATTGCGAATGGCTTGAAGTTTTTTGGTGTTTTTAAAAAAGCCTAGTTAAAATCAATTATGTGTCAGACAAAAAATAGCATAAGCAAAGAATTAACCTTTACTAAATATGTGTATAGTTCAGCGAAATATTCTTGAGCCTCAACAAAACGCATCAAGTTGACAATTAAAAGCGTTCTGGAAAAACGTGGCAGGAAGGTTTATTTCCTGAAATTGAGATTTTGTATTATTTGGGAATATGCTTTTATACTTCGCAGTCTAAAATTATACTGTGGTTTCTGTGCAAAAACAAAAAGATTTTCCTGTTTCCCTGCCTGTTGTAATGAGTAAAGAGGGGAAGTGGTTCGTTGCATCCTGTCCTATCCTTGATATTGGTACTCAGGGAAAGACTGAGAAAGAGGTTCGTGAAAATATGCGGGATTTGATTAGCGATTATTTTTCTGACCCTGACACCCAAAAGCCATCTATAAGGGAAATGATGTCTGCTTCTGTGTCAATAATGAATATGCCTGTCAGGCTGGGTGTTAAAAGTGGTTGGGCTTCGAGAGCTGAATCAAGGTAAAGTAATCAACATACTTGAATCAAATGGCTTTCAGCAAGTTCGTTCAGGAAAGCATATTACATTTAAGAAAACTGATTCATGCGGCAAAGTATTGACGACGTGGGTTCCGCACCACAAAACTGTTTCTGTTTTTGTCATTAAATTCATAATAAAACAAACTGGAAAACCAAGGGAAGAGTTTTACTGAAACAAAAATATCCGCGTGCAATGTTTGTTGTGGCTACAAATTTCCAGGTTTTCGCGTAATTGTTCATTGTACATGTTGTTCTTCGGCGAGATATTCATTAGTTTGGCTAATTTTAATGAAAAAGTTTAAATATAATGAGGCATGTAATATAATTGGTGGTTTACTTGACTGTTGATGTGTATGATGTTAAGTTATCTAAGGGTTATCAGTTTACTCTTCAGGCTAAAACTAGGCATAAGCATGGTTTTAAACAGGGGGATGCGATTCAGGTGATTGACTTGGACAGGGAGATTATTTTGAGGCCAAAAAAGAAAGGTAGTTTGAAAAATTTAATAGGGAAATTTAATACCGGCGAGAAATTTGATATTGTTGAAGAACATGATTTGATTGTTTCGGGTTTTGATTGATGCGATTCATTGATACGGTTACTCTTTTCTCCGCTTTTTTTGCTGATGAAAAACATCATTCCAAATCAGCAAAAATTGTTAATGCAATTGTTAATGGTAAATTGAAGGGTGTTGTTTTTTCTGATTATGTTTTGGATGAACTTTTGACTCTTGCAAGAGCCAAGAAAGGGGCCAGTATTTCAAACGAAATTCTTGAACACATTGTTGGTTCTGAAATTGAAATGCTGAAAGTTGAGAAAAAACATTTAACTGTTGCGCAAGAAATCTTCAAAAAATATGATAAGCTCAGCTTTACCGATTCAACTATTGTGGCTTTGATGTTGGACTATGGAATAAGAGAATTATATTCTTTTGACAGGGGATTTGATTCGGTGCCGAGAATAACCAGGCTGGAAGAGTAAAGGCTCTGCAGATTTAACCAGGTTCCAAAAAATTTAATTTCCGGTTATTCTATAATAACACTATAAGTTTTCCAGCGAGTTGTTTATTTCGATTGCTTGAGGATGAACAGGGCAAAGTAAGTGAATTACCCACACCTGAAGGCGTGGGCTTCCCTTTAGGCAGCCCACTTTTGTAGCGTCATCTGATGGATGTCGCCTTGCGCTCTTATATACCTGCGTTCTGTTTCGATATCTACGCCGATGTTTCTGCAGAAGCTTCCTCTGCTCCAGAAGTGCCCTTTCCAATAGCGCTTCCTCATGTTCGGATGCTTCCTGAACAGCTCGAATGCCGAGCGA
>Ga0210057_1001795_pt1 | contig 31881 bp, 36 predicted proteins | sample CryGeyCG2114_010_2_FD_183968 | JGI IMG/M metagenome (GOLD analysis project Ga0210057, IMG submission 183968) | Groundwater microbial communities from aquifer - Crystal Geyser CG10_big_fil_rev_8/21/14_0.10 (SPAdes) (version 2) | ecosystem: Environmental > Aquatic > Deep subsurface > Groundwater ... | reverse complement strand
GGTGCCATTGGTGGTGGTCGATAAGTTCCATAAGATTTATCCTAATTTGCGCAAGGAAGAGATTATTGAGGCATTAGGTCTAGAGAAGAAAAAATTTAAGGTAGCCCTCTCAAGAGGACTTAAGGAATTAGCGGGAAAGGAGGAACTCACTACTCAGGAAGCTTTTTTCTTATACGAAACATATGGATTACCCTTTGAGCTTATAGTAGAGATGGCTCCTGGTGATTTGGGGAAGAAATTAAACAGAGCAGATTTTAATAAGGAGTTCGTAAAACACCAAGAAGCATCCAGAGCGGGTAAGGAGAGGAAGTTTGGAGGTCACGGTATGTTACTCGACACAGGCGAGCTGAAGGCCACCGATGAGGAAGAACTTAAAAAAGTTACCAGGCTACACACCGCTACCCACTTAATGCAGGCAGCCTTGAGAAAAGTTTTGGGTAAGGAAGTTTCTCAGAGAGGTTCGGATATAACGGTAGAGCGTACCCGTTTTGATTTTACCTTTGATCGTAAGTTGACCGACGAAGAGATTGTCCAAGTGGAAGACTTGGTAAACGAAGCTATAGAAAAGGATTTACCCTTTCAATATGTGGAAATGCCTCTCGATAAAGCCAAGGCGAGCGGCGCCCTCTTTTTCTTCAAGGGTAAGTATCCACCTAAAGTAAAAGTTTATTATTCAGGAGATTCATTGGAGAGTGCCTTTTCAAAAGAGCTTTGTGGAGGTCCCCATGTAACCCATACTGGAGAAGTAGGGAGGCTGAAGATAGGTAAGCAGGAGGCGGTTGCTGAGGGGGTGCGTCGTTTAAGGGCCACTGTGGAATAACTATGAAAATCACTGATCTCAGTTCCAATAAGGCAGTAACGATATTCTCAACGGTTAAAATAACTAGAGAACATCCGACCCAAGCGCTTACCCCTATCGATTTAGAAAATCATATTTCTCAAGCGGTGTGGAAGTTCTACAATGATTGTCGTAGCGAGGCGGCTGATAGATTGGGGAAAAGTGAAATGGATCTAATAATGACGGATGCAAGGGTAGTTGGAGTTAAAATCGATGGACATCAGGTAATCAACCCCAGTGGCTTTACGGGGAGAGAATTAGAGATCAAGCTTTGTATGAGTATGGTCGGAGAGAGAGGGAGCGATAGTGTTGGAGTAGAGGGGGGAAGTATCAGAGCACACATACTCTCGCATGATGAAGATATAAAGAATGGATATTACATAGAGATTGATGATGACAAAAGCCATATATTTTTAATAACCGATATTAGGATTGCCCACCTCAACAGTTTCGATTGGGGGAGGTCTAATATTGAAAAAGTGGTGCAAGAGAGATTGGATTTGGATAGCGAAGTTGCGTATCTCATATATAACCAATACGCCAACGGTAAGGTTTCTGAGAAGATGGACAGATTTTTAGGAAGAGCTTTTTGGGGAAGCTTTGGAGAATTCACCAATGCTCTTTTGATGAATGTAAGAAATGCGGGAGCATTAAAGCTCGAAGAAACACCACCAGTATATATAAAATCTAATTTCATATTGCCGGAGCGGGTATTTCGTAAACGCTATGCCCTAGGGAAGAAAAGTATCAGTTTAAAAAAGATTTCTGATAGATTGGATATAGAGGGATTTCTAGAGGACGGAGTTCATGGAATTTATGAAGAGTTGAACGAGTTAGCGAAGAGACGTATTAAGTGGGCGACACCCACAAGGTAGTTTTAATAAACAAATTTAAACCGTATAATGTTAAAGTTTGATTTGTGAGTAAAAAGATATACCTAAATAAATCTGATTCTACAGCTTCGGCTATAGATAAGGTCATTACGGCTGACGATAATGAGGTTATTTTGTATATTCCGCGAGAGGCGGAAGCAGCAGAAACCAAGAAGGACTTGCAACTGCTCCAAAGAGAAGTAGAGGCGGCAGGTAAGACGTTTACAATCGAATCGGTAGATGACGAAACAATAGAAAAGGCTCTTTCTATAGGCATAGAGGCCTCCAATCCATTTTTGGGGAGAGGTAAGAAAACAGTTTCAGATATTATAATTCAGAGCAGTAGGTCTGGAATGAGGCCAACTGCTGCCAAGAAAGCCCCTAAACCCCATAAGAGCACGAGGCGTGTTCGATCTGTTGTTGGACCAGAGGAATCTGATGAGGGGGGCGAGCGAGAATCAGAAATCGAAGAAACATACAAAGCTCCCCGGGGAAGGATGAGTGGGAGTAAAAAGAAATTGATTCGGGTGCTTTCCGGCTTGATTGGCATAGCTCTAATTGCGGGAGCCGTAATTTTCCTGCCCAAAGTAACTGTGACGCTCGCGCTCGACAAAACAGAGCACGGGTATATCGGTGGCCTGAGGGTTTCTCCAACAATTGATGAGAGTATGGTTAGTGAGAACACCTTAAGCTTAAGGGGGGTGGTTTTCTCTTCTGAAAAAAATATTACCGATAAATATACTGCTAACGGTAAGGATTCAGTGGGTAGAAAAGCGAGGGGAACGATTACCATATACAACAACTTTGGTACGGAATCACAATCTTTAGTAGCGACTACACGTTTTGTGACGCCGGAAGGAAAAATTTATAGACTAGATAGTAATGTTATTGTACCGGGGGCCAAGAAAGATGGAAGCAAGTTAGTTGCTTCAAGTATTGAAGCAACGGTAACCGCAGATCAACCAGGAGAGGAATATAATATTGGACCAACCCCTAAATTGCGCATTCCAGGGTTTCAGGGGTCTTCCAAATACGACGGTTTCTACGGTGAATCTAAATCTGCCATGACTGGAGGATCATTCGGAGAGACTAAGGTTCCCACTGACGACGATCTAAAGAACGCTAAGGCAGATTTACAAAAAAGATTAGAAGATGCACTAAAGACAGAGTTTTTTGTGGGATTACCTTCTAATATCAAGATTCTGGAGGGCGCATATAACATGGAGGTTGTGAGAGAGCAGGTCAACGATGTAGTAGATAAGGATGGTAAGTTCTCCCTGACATTGTACGGACAGATTAAACTGGTTGGATTTGATGAAGCTGAGTTGGTAGATACCCTGCGCAAGAAGTTCGAGGCAGAAGATGAACTTACCCTGCAGGTTTACGAATATACCGTTGATTATGGTGAGGTGAGTGTAGATTTTGATAAAGAAGAGTTAAGGAGCGCTGTTAAGTTTGACTCTAAATGGACAAGACCATTTGACGCCGCTGAGTTTACTAAGAAAATCGTTGGTATGAAGGAAGTAGAGCTTAAAACTGAGCTTTTATCTACTCCTGGCGTGCGCTCTGGAGAGGTTAAAATGTGGCCATTTTGGGTGAATAGGGTGCCTAAGGACCTAGGGCGCATAAACGTTGACGCTAAATAGTCATTGTGTTAATATCCAAGCCGCGCTAGATGACCGTTGAAGGAATAATAATGGAGACCCTACCGGGAGCTGCTTTTAGGGTCAAGTTAGATAACGACCGGGAAATTCTAGCCTATGTCGCAGGAAAAATGCGCATCAAGCATATTCGTATTTTACCAGGCGACAAGGTTAAGCTGGAGCTCCCAGATGAACAGTCTGCAAGGGGTAGAATCACTTGGCGGATGTAGCGTATGAGTTTATGAAAGTAAGAGCATCAGTTAAAAAGATCTGTAACAAGTGTCAGGTAATCCGCCGCAAAGGGCGGGTTTACGTCATTTGTAAAACCAGTCCTAAGCATAAACAAAAGCAGGGTTAAATGAGACTTTTTGGAATCAACATACCAGACGAAAAACGCGTGAGCATTGCCCTGACTAGGGTGTATGGTATTGGTCCAACCCGGGCGGACAAAATTATGGCAGAAGCAAAGATCGATATGACCAAGCGCACTAAAGACTTGAGTCAAGACGAGCTTAACCGTATCAAACAAATAATAGAGCAAACATATAAAGTAGAAGGAGAATTACGCCAAGAAGTGCGCACAAACATTACTCGTCTGAAAAATATTAAAAGCTATCGTGGCATAAGGCATATGAAACATCTGCCCGTAAGGGGACAAAATACCAAGCGTAACTCTCGTACAGTACGAGGCAATGTACGCAATACGATGGGTAGTGGTCGTAGGAAATTAACGTTGAAATAGAAATGGGTAAAAAGAAAGTTATAGAAAAAACAGGAGATTCAACCAAGCCTATAAAGAGGGTTGGTTCTGGCGTTTCTAAGAAGAAAAATGCGAAGACCCTTGATCAGGGACGGATTTACGTTAAGGCTTCATACAACAACACGACTATCACCGTTACCGATGATAAGGGCAATGTGGTGGCGTGGGCCAGTGCTGGGGGTACTGGTTTTTCTGGGCCCAAGAAGGCTACTCCCTTTGCTGCTTCCAAGGTGATAGTTAGCATTATGGAGAAGATTAATAAAACCGGCCCTCGCAAGGTTGATATATATGTATCTGGTGTCGGACCCGGGAGGGATTCTGCGGTCAGAACACTGGCGGCTCAAGATTTGGATATCCTCTCAATTAAAGACGTTAGCCCTATTGCCCATAACGGTCCAAGAGCGCGTAAACAACGCAGAATGTAGAAAATGATTAGATCCACAGAAAAAAAAGAAAGAAGTTTAGGCGTAAGGCTCTCTAGAAAGGGTGAACGTTCGAGTTCTCCTAAGGCAGCCCTTATTCGCAAGCCATATCGTCCTGGTCAACACGGTAAGCGGTTTAAAAAGAAAACCAGTGAATATGGTCAACAACTCCAGGAAAAGCAGAAGATTAAGTTTAGCTATGGGGTGACCGAACGCCAACTCTTAAGACTTTTCAAGGAAGTTGAAAGGAAAAGCAAGGCTGAGCACATTTCAGCAGCGGAAGCCGTTATTAATTCCCTGGAGCGTCGCATGGATAACGTCATTATGCGTTTGGGGGTTACTGAGGGGCGTAATCTAGCCCGCCAGATGGTTTCACACGGACATTTCAGAGTAAATGGGAAGAAGGTAAAAATTCCTTCCTATAAGGTCAAGGTCGGTGATAAGATCTCCGTGAGGCCGGAATCTCGAGGCATGGTGTACTTCCAAGAACTTCCGGAGAGGTTAAAGAAATTTGAGCCTCCAGTATGGCTCAAGATAGATAAGAGTCAGATAGAGGGGGAAGTAATTGGAGAACCAAAAGACACGCAGGTTCCATTTAATGTAGGTTTAGTCGTAGACTTCTATTCCAAAAAATAAACTATGAATTACACATATCTAAGCGAAGCAGTAAAAGTGAAGAAAGTGTCCGAGGATGAATACAAGGGCGTTTTTGAGATCGAAGGTCTTTTTAGGGGTTATGGTTTGACCGTGGGCAACGCCTTGCGTAGGGTATTGTTATCCTCACTCCCAGGAGCAGCTATTACGCGCTTTACCGTAAAGGGTGCGGGGCATGAGTTTACAACAGTTCCTGGAGTAGTGGAGGATGTAGTGGAGTTGGGACTCAATTTAAAGCAGGTGAAATTCGCTTTTCACGCCGAAGGTCCTCAAGAGCTCACCCTAAGATCCAAAGGGGAAGGGGAGATCAAGGCTAAAGATATCAGTGATAACCCTCAAGTTAGGGTAATGAACCCAGATCTACATATCGCTACTCTTTCTACTAAGGGAGCAGAATTAGATATAGTTTTGACTGTGGAGAAAGGGTTGGGGTATGTTCCCGTAGAGGCCCAGAAAACAGAGAGGTTGCCCGTTGGAACTATTGCCCTTGATGCTATTTTTTCACCAGTTGTCAACGTCAATTATACTGTGGAAAATATGCGCGTAGGAGATCGTACTGACTATAACCGCGTGCGGGTTGAAATTGAGACCGATGGCACTATCTCTCCGTCCAGCGCTCTTCATAAGGCGGCCAATGTTCTAACAGATCACCTTAATAAGGTGGCTGATATAGAGGTAATTCAGGCTAAGGAAGAGAAAGCTAATAAAGAGGAGAAGGTTGCCAAAAAAGAGAAGAAAACCGAGAAGGTGGAAGAAGCAACAAAAGAAGAATAAATCATGAGAGGCACGAAGAAGGGACGCAAATTTGGTTTGTTAAGGGGCAAAAGGCGTGCTTTCTTGCGTATACTTTGTCATAACCTCGTAATGCGGGGTAAGATTCAAACCACCGAAGCAAGGGCAAAAGAGATTAGGCCCAGAGTAGAGAAGCTTGTTACTTTGGCTAAGAAGGGAGATGTTGCAGCCCTAAGGTTATTGATGAAGCGTATACCCAAAGACTCCGCTTACAAACTTTTCCACGAAATTGCTCCCAAGTACAAAACTAAGAAGGGAGGATACTTAAGGATCAGGAAAACTGCCACCACCAGGAAGAGAGACGGTGTAAAACAGGCAACTATTGAATTTGTATAAAATATGGCTAACCACACAATAGACGCAAAAGATAAACCTTTGGGAAGATTGGCTACACAGATAGCCACTCTTTTGCAAGACAAAAACCTTCCTAGTTATGCTCCTCACAAAGAAGGAGACAACAGGGTAGTGGTGAAAAATGTTCATCTCCTCAAGGTGACTGGTAATAAGGCTAGTCAAAAAATATATAAACGTCACAGTGATAGGCCGGGCAATTTGAAAGAAACAAAATATGCTGATCTTTTTAGTAAGACTCCCGAGAAGGTTCTCCTAAACGCCGTAAAGGGGATGCTTCCTAAAAATAGATTGCTTGTTCCAAGATTAAAGAGATTAATTATAGAAACCAAAGATAATGGCTAAAGAATTAGAGAAGAAATATTTTGAGGGTTTGGGAAGGCGCAAGAGTGCCGTTGCGAGAGTAAGATTTTATCCAGCTGGTAGGGGTGGAGACTTCGTTGTTAACGGCAAAGACTCTAAGGAATATTTTGTAACCCAAAGGTATAGAACCAATGCTGTTGCTCCGATGTCCATTCTCGACTCAGGAGTCAGAAAGGGTGCTGAGGTGTCAGTTAAGGTAAAAGGAGGAGGCATTATGTCCCAGGCGGAAGCCGTCTCTGTTGGTTTGGGTAGAGCTTTGGTAAAATTTGATGAAGAGCTGAAGGAGCGATTACGTGCCGCCGGACATCTTACTCGAGATTCGCGTCAGGTGGAGCGTAAGAAGCCTGGGCTCAAAAAAGCCCGTCGTGCTCCTCAGTGGAAGAAGCGTTAGATGACACGTACCAAAGCTAAGCACAATCTAATCCTTTCTATTTGCTCATTTTTTGCCGTCCATCTAGTAGCTACCTCTAATGATTGGTATCGCTCTTTAGCGTGGATAGATATCCCAGCTCATTTTCTGGGAGGAGTGATGGCCGCTGCTGTGTTCTACTGGTTTTTCTATAAGAACCCTAGTTATTTCGATACCGCCCGTAGTTTCTGGGTGACATTGTTTTTAGTTGTGGGTTGGGTGGCATTGACGGGAGTTTTGTGGGAGTTTACGGAATTTCTCTATGATTTGGCAATAGCAACCTATGGTTTATCCCTGAAAACTTTACAGTTTGGATTAATGGATACTCTAGGAGATTTATTGTCTGACCTGTTTGGTGGGTTATCCTTGGCTATTTTTGTTAGGCTTCGCTACCATAGATAGCGATGGTGGGTGTTAAGCCTTATCTTTCCGTGATCATTCCTGCCTATAACGAGGCCGGTAGGTTACCTTTGACCTTAGTAGATATAGATAGACATCTATCTACCAAAAACTATACATATGAGATCATCGTTGTGGACGATGGTTCTTCAAATAATACCAAAGACGTGGCGGAAAAGTTTATAAAACTGATACCCAATCTTCGAGTGGTGGGATACGAGTCTAATCAAGGAAAGGGGAATGCGGTAAAAGTGGGAATGTTGGAAGCTCAGGGGAAATACAGACTCTTTACGGATGCAGATAATTCCACCTCCATTGATCACTTTGATAAGATGATCCCTTCATTGAAAGAAGGATATGATATCGTTATTTGCTCCAGAGACATAAAGGGATCACAGATGCATCCTCCTCAGTCGCTATTCAAGCGTATCTTGGGGAATATGGGTAATCTTTTTATTCAAGCATTGCTTTTACCAGGGATTCGAGATACGCAGTGTGGATTCAAGGTTTTTAGCGAAGAAGCGGCTTTAAAAATCTTTTCTTTGCAGAAGATAAAGCGTTGGGGTTTTGATATTGAGGCCTTGGCTTTGGGAAAGCATATGGGTTACAGGATTAAAGAAATTCCTGTTTATTGGGTAAACGATGCTGATTCGAGAGTGAAGCCCTTGGCCTATTTTCAGGTCCTTTTCGAGACAGTTAAGGTGCGCTGGTGGCTCTGGCGTAAGGTATATAATCTGGGGCTAAACTAGCCTCCTTTACTCATTTGAATAATGTGTGTAGAATTCACCCCTAGTTGTCTTCTGTATGGAATACTTAACTAAGGAAAAATTTGAAGAGTTAGAACTCGAACTCGAGAGGCTTAAGACCGAGGGCCGCAGAGGGGTCACGGAAAGCTTGAAGATAGCCAAAGAGTTGGGAGATCTTTCTGAGAATTCTCAATACATTGAGGCGCGCGATGAGCAGCAGCGTGTTGAAAGACGCATTTCAGAAATCGAGCAGATGCTCAAAGAAGCAGAAATTATTAGTAAAAAGGCCAAGAAACGAGATGTAGTAGAGGTTGGGGCAACCATTGAAGTTTCGCGCAATGGCGACAAGGTAAAGTTTTTCATAGTGGGCAGTAGTGAGACTAATCCAGTTGGTGGTTATATTTCAAATGAATCTCCCTTAGGGAGGGTGCTTATGGGTAAGAAAGTGGGGGACGTAGCTGAAGTGAAAACACCCTCTGGTAAAAGCACATATAAAATAATAACGATTAGTTAAGTTCTATTGTCAACTTGTCGCCATTCCCGATGAACGACAAATAGTGGATATGATTAGTGAATTCATAAATTCTAGAGCAAAAGAAATTTTGAATAAAATAAACCCCTATCTTAAAAGGGGTGATCGTATTCTTGATGTTGGCTCTGGCGATTGCACAATAGCCAGGGGATTAGAAAGAGATGGATACGAAGTTACTCTGCTCGATGTAGTCGATAAAAGTGTACACAAAGGCCTTCGTCCTATTATTTATGATGGCAAGAATATTCCCTTTGATGATAATAGCTTTGACGTGGCTTTGCTCATCACGATTCTTCACCACACAAAAGAACCCATAAAAGTTTTAGAGGAAGCGACTAGAGTTGCTCCTAGAATTATTGTGATGGAGGATATTTATAAGGGCCTTTTCCAAAAGTATATAACCTTTGTAATGGATAGCGTTCTTAATGGAGAATTTTGGGGACATCCGCATATGAATATGACTGGAAAGGAGTGGGAGGGAGTTTTTGATAGGTTGGGATTAAAAATTATAGATAAGAATGTCCATAACTTTTGGAAATTTTTCACTAGCGGAACTTTTTACCTTGAGAGGGATAGGGTGTGATTAGTTTTTATATGTTATTCGAACTCGCCGATAGGGGTAATTGTGGGGAGGTGGGAATATGATATTCTAATGATTAGGCACAACACATGCTTAATGAGATAAAACAGGACAGGCTAAAAAAGCTTAAGAAGCTCAAAGAGGCTGGCGTAGATCCATACCCGGCTAATGTCCCAAAGCGCACAGAGATAGCGGATGCGCTTGGTGGTTTTACTAAGTTAGCGAACTCCGAGAAGGTAGTCTATTTATCCGGGCGTGTAATGTCTTTGCGCGATCAAGGGGGGCTTCTTTTTGTCGATATCAACGATGGGTCTGGTTCTATCCAGGTCTTTATTAATAAGAAGGGGGTTAAGCAGTTTACGTTATGGAAGGAGACAATAGATCCAGGAGATTTTATCGGTGTGAGAGGGGTGCTTTTCAAAACTAAAAGAGGAGAGAGGAGCATTAGGGTTAGTAGGGTAGACATGCTAGTAAAGAGTCTTAATCCTCTGCCAGATAGCTGGTTTGGGTTAAGGGACGTAGAAGAGAGATTTCGCAAGCGCTATCTGGATCTAATTTTGAATAAGGAAGTAAAGGAAGCATTCGAGATGCGCTCGACGCTTATTAGACAGATGAGAGAGTTCTTGTGGAGGGAGGGGTTTATGGAGGTGGAGACCCCTATACTCCAACCAATTCCAGGGGGTGCTCTAGCAAAACCATTTAAAACCCATCATAACGCTTTGGGAGAGGACTTTTATTTACGTATCGCCCCAGAGCTCTATTTAAAGAGGTTGCTCGTGGGTGGTTTCAACAAGATTTTCGAGATTGGTAGAGTGTTCCGTAATGAGGGTATAGATAGAGAGCATAATCCAGAGTTCACTATGCTCGAGCTCTATTGGGCCTATGAAGATTACGAAGGCATGATTAAGTTGACCGAAAAACTTCTTAAGCCTTTTATTAAGGGTCCGTGGAAAAGAATTAAATATGCAGATGCCTTTAGGCAATACGCTAAAATAGATTTGAGCAAAGTAAAGGACAAAGATGACATCGACGAGATTTTTAAGAGAAAAGTGCGTCCCCATCTTAAGTCTCCGACGATTTTAATGGATCAACCTAAGGTTATATCTCCGCTTTCTAAATCTAAGGCAGACGATCCCGAGATAACGGAACGTTTTCACTTTATTGTGGAGTCTATGGAAGTAGCTAATGGTTTTAGTGAACTCAATGATCCAATTGATCAGCGTGAGCGAATGGAATATCAAGAAAAACTTTTCCGTAAGGGAAATGAAGGAGCGAGTCGTATGGATAAAGATTTCATTGAAGCTTTGGAATATGGTATGCCGCCTGCGGCCGGTTTGGGTGTGGGTATCGATAGGATAGTAGCCTTGGCTACAAAGAGGCATTCGCTAAAAGAAGCAATACTATTTCCAACACTTAAGAGTAAAAAATAATATGCTAGATCCAAACTTTATTAGAGAAAATCCGGATTTAGTGAAGAGAGGGGTGAGCAACCGAGGCGGAGATCCGTCTTTGGTAAGCCAGTTTTTGGAAGCCGACAGTACTTGGCGTGAGTTAACGGGTAAACTAGAGGGTCTTAGGGCAAAGAAAAATAAACTTGGTAAAGATGATCAAGAAGAGGCGAGAGGAATCAAAGAGGAAGTCAGGGAGTTAGAGATTCAACTTAAGTCTCTATCGGAAAGAAGAGAAGTCTTGTTGTTGGAGATTCCTAATGTCCCGGAAGATAGGGTGCCTGTTGGCAAAGATGAATCAGAAAACGTTGTCTTAAGAGAGGTTGGGAAAATACCGAAGTTTAAATTTGAGCCTCGGGACTACCTCAATTTGGCGGGTGCGGGTATAGACATAGAAAGGGCCGGGAAGGTCTCTGGGAGCCGTTTTGGATACATATTGGGCGATCTAGCCAGGGTAGAGTTTGCTTTAGTAAGGCATGTTTTCGATAAGTTGAATAAGCATGGCTTTATACCAATCGTGCCTCCTGTTCTCATCAAGCCAGAGCCGATGATTGGTATGGGTAAGAATAAATTTATTGCTGATGGAGATGCGTTCTTTATAGAGAAAGATGATCTTTATTTAGTCGGAACTGCAGAAGATACGATCGGCTCTATGTATATGGGAGAAACTTTGGATGAGAAAGTTCTGCCATTACGCTTCGTCGGGTTTTCGAGTGCGTTCCGTAGGGAGGCGGGTTCATACGGGAAAGACACTAAGGGAATTTTAAGGGTCCATCAGTTTGATAAGGTGGAGATGTTTTCATTTACTAAGCCAGAGGATTCTGTCGCAGAAAATGATTTTCTCCTGAAGATGCAGGAGGAGATAGTAAAGTCTTTGGATCTTCCATATCGGGTGATACACCTTGTGACGGGAGATATGGGATTTTCGGCTAGTAATCAATTTGATGTTGAAACATGGATTCCTAGTGAGCAAAAATATAGGGAAACGCATTCTTGTTCCAACACAAAAGATTTTCAATCTAGGGGATTGGATATTAAATACAAAAGCGGTAAAGGGGGTGGGTATGTTCATACTTTAAACGCTACCGGAGTAGCTATCGGAAGAATGCTTATTGCTATCTTGGAGAATAATCAAGATAGTGAGGGGAGGGTTAAAATACCCAAAGTTCTTCAAAAGTATGTTGGCAAAAAGGAGATCGAGAAACCGAAGCTCCCTTAGGCGATATGTTGTCTTGGGGGCGCTTTTGCTAACTGCAGGCGGTGCAGTTTATTTTATTTTATTTTCTTCCGCTTTTACGATTCAGAAAGTAAAGACGGAAGGAGGGGAGCTTGCCCCTGGAGTGGATTTCAATGAGGCGGTTGGAAGGAATATTATTTTTTATGAGCCCAGTTTTGATTTAACGAGCGCTCCACAGGCGGATTCTATCAACTTAGATAAAGAATATTTAAAGAGAATCGTTAAATTTACTTTGAGTGCGAGAGAACGTTATGCTATTTGGTGTTTGGAATTAAAGGCAGAGTGTTTTTGGGTGGATGAGGGAGGCATAGCGTTTGCGCCCGCACCGGACATTAAAGGACCCCTTATTGTGCGTTTGATTAGGGATGAATCGGAAAGGGAGTTGGTTCTTGGGGATAAAGTTCTAGAAGAAGAAATGTTTCATAATCTAAAAGCAGCTTTTGTTTTGCTCCAAGAATTAGATATTTCAGTTCAAGAGTTTAAGATAGAGAACCTTAGATTTAGAGAGGCGGTTGCGACAACTAATGGACCCTCCATTTATTTTAGCTTGCAAGATGATCCCTCTTTTGGGAGAACAGTGGTGGAACAGTTACGCAACAGTGGTGAATGGGAAGCGGTTAATTATCTAGATCTGCGTGTTCCCGGTAGGGCCTATTACAGCCAGTAATTAATCAGAGAGTTTATACACGAAGATAGATTTCCCGGCTATAAAATCGGGAGATGTTGGATTATCCAACCAGCGATATTCTTTTTCAATGTTTCTAACAAAATCCGGCGCTGTGGGAGCGGTTGCATTTTGGAGTTCGTTAACCGATATGGCCATCCACTCTATACCGCTTTCAATTGGATTGCCGAATTCTGGATACCATGGAATCGCTTTATCTCCCATATAGTATTGAGGAGAGCCTCCACCAAAATTGTGAATACCAATCTTTTGAATACCGTTTTCTTCAACGAAGGTGGCTAGGCGTTTCAAGTCCTGTCCCCAATCATAATTGGAATCAGTAGCATAGCGCCAACCGTTGTCTGTGCCCACAAACTCATTGAAGTAAGGAAGATAGTGCGGGAAAGCAGTGAGGGCGATAGTTCCCTGCCAAACGAAGAGGAAAATCACCATAGCCGATCTCAACTGTTTTTTGTATTCATCTTTTTGAGCATGTTTTTTAAGGACTCCGGTTGCCAGAATGTAAATTAGGGGGAGGATAGGGATTAAATGACGCAGACCGATATTTAAAGGACTAGTAATGCTATATAGAACGTATATCGATACAAAGAGCATTGCTGATAACTCGTGAAGATTAGTATCGAGATACTCACGAATAGTAAGAGTGCGTTTGAAAAGTGCTTTGATTGCCGCTATGGCGGCGAAGGCTATTCCAAGCCCAACCAGAATTAACATCGGTATGGTTTCTTTCAGAGCGTATATGGTTGGGAAGTATCCAGGGCCACCCACTGTATCCACATCACCCATGAAATAGAGGGTGTTACTTTCACTACTACGCTTGAAGACCATCAAAACCCCTAATAGATATTGAGCATATGGTCTAATAATCGGTTTGTCGGAGAGCCAGATCGTCGCATCAGCCAAATAGCTAAGGGGTGGATCTTCGAAGTTTGTTCCTATGATAGTTGTTGTGTCAGAGAGTTGTCTTTCGGGGGGGTTGTTAGTAGAGGCAAGAGCATATAGAGGATAGATAACTATGGCTCCGATAGTGAATATCAAGAATAATCTGCCTAGATACTTAAATATTAAAACAAAGGCGTGCTTTAATTCGTGTTGTTTTCTATCGAATCTAAGGAGAGCATAGATTACAACCATTACTAACATCTGCCCTACCAAAATTAACGCAGAGAATTTGGTGAGTTGCGCAATCCCGAATGCGATGCCCGCTATGATCAACGATTTTTTATTAGGAGACACAAGATAACGATTAAAGTAATAGAGGGAGATAACCACCCCTAATGCTGCACCGATATCGGTTGTGACGTAGTGACCGTGGGCTAAAAAGTGAGGCGAGAGAGCCACTCCCATCGCAGGAAGAAGGGCCCACCAATCACCCATTAGCTCTTTTGACCAGATATATACAAAAATAATAAGAATTAAAGTTAGAACCATGGGGCCAGTGCGAGCCCATTGGATAATTTGATCGGCGTCGTTATCTGCCCAATAAATAAACGCACTTCCCATATCCCATTGGCCATTTACTTTTTCACTCCATGCGGGGTTGTCTGTCGGAAAGTTTAAATCTAGAAAAAGTAACGGCAGTCCAGCAGCCATTTTAACTAGAGGAGGGTGCTCTGGGTTGAGGCGGTAATCTAAGTTGTTGAGATAAGAATAACCAGCTGGGATATGAGCCAGCTCGTCCATAATTGCGGATTCTTGCAAAGAAGAGAAAATCATTAAACCCAAAGAAAGGGTGAGGATCAAAACCAACGCTATTCTACTTGCGAGGCGCATTTACTTATAATGATTATACACGATGAGGGAGCTCAAATGGACAATTCACGCCAAGGCTAAGATGGGTTATTACCGCCTATCTGAGAGTAGGGTTAGAAGAGTTATTAAAACCCCAGAACGTATAGAGGTTGGAATAGCTGAAGAGACTGTTGCTTTGATGCAACCAGATGGCAGGGGAAAGAGAGAACATGAGATTTGGGTGATGGTAAGGGATGTGGGTAAGGAAAGAAGAGTCATATCTGCTTGGATATATCCTGGACGTACAGTTCAGGGTGAGCCATTACCGGAGGAGATTCTAAGGGAGTTCAGGGCCGTCATTCTTTGACACAGACTCGTCTTTATTGTATAAACTAAATTCGTGTCAGCCCTTTGACGTTGTCGGGAGAGAGGAATGGATATGTCCAAGAAGAGATGGGGCGCGCTGCGCAAGGCTGGCTGGATGATTGCCATGCTTGGGGCTGCAGCTGCTGCTGCCAAAGCCTGGAAGATGGCCAAGGAGAAGGAGCGTGAGTCCGGGGGAGGGCAGGGCTAGTGCCCGTTCATCATGTCGGAGGAGACGAGCTAAGGGTCGGCGACTTGATCCTTTGGACTGAGGGTGCACACCCCAATGTTCGGGATTACACGGTGAAGGGGGTCTGGCCTAAGGGTGTGAGGGGCGAAAGGCAAGTTGACGGAATCCAAAATCCGTTCACACCGTTCTTCACTCTTCCTCCCGAGGGAAGAGCCGTCGTTTCCCGCAGCGGGGCTGTGGGGTAGCGAGCGGAGTGCCTCCCGTTTTACTCCCAGTATCAAATTGCAACGCTTCATGCTTTGCGCGGAAACTCGTTTCACGTGCCAGCGTGGAGCGTTTTTCCGTTTTTGGGTTAAATGATATAACATTGGTCTATACCCCCTTATATAAGGACAAGAAGGGGGGATTTCTTCATGTTCAAACTAATTTCATCAAACAAACCAGGGGGAGATCAACCTAAAGCCATAGAGAGCTTGAGTATGGGTGTTAGGAAGGGCCTGAAACATCAGGTTCTTTTGGGTGTCACGGGATCTGGTAAGACTTTTACGGTGGCTAATGTGATCCAGGAGGTGCAAAAGTCAACTTTAGTTATCGCACACAACAAAACTCTTGCAGCTCAACTATGTAATGAATTTAGAGAACTTTTTCCTGAAAACGAGGTTCACTATTTCGTTTCTTACTACGACTATTATCAACCGGAGGCATACATGCCTGGAACAGATACATATATATCCAAAGAAGCACATACTAATGATGAGATAGATAGACTAAGGCATGCAGCCACTACGGCACTTCTCACTAAGAAAGATGTAATCATTGTGGCTTCTGTTTCTGCGATATACGGTTTGGGTTCGCCGGATCTATATAAAGAACACATTTTACACTTTAGGGTGGGGGATAAGATATCTAGGGAGGAATTGGCTCGCAGGTTGATTAAAGTGCAGTTTGTGCGTACCAATGCAGATTTGAAAAGAGGAAGTTTTCGTTTGCGAGGCGACAATTGGGAAATTATGTCTTCTCACGATGATATGATCTATAACCTCCTAGTGGAGAAAAATACTATTAAAGAGATGTATGTGATAGATCCAGTTAAGGGGTTTAGCTACGACAATACTCCCCAAGTTGAAGAAATATATATCTCTCCGGTTAAACACTATATTACTCCAGAGAAACAAACCGAAAGCGCGCTTAAGGCCATTCAGGTAGAGCTCAAAGAAAGATTGGCTCTATTTGAAAAAGAAGGGAAGCTACTGGAGGCTGAAAGATTGGAACGTAGGACGAGAGGAGACATCGCGATGATTAAAGAAATTGGATACTGCAATGGTATTGAAAACTACTCGCGCCATCTCGATGGACGCACTGCGGGAGAGCCACCGGCCACCCTCATAGATTATTTTCCCAAAGACTATCTACTGGTAATAGATGAGTCACACGTCACCGTACCTCAATTGGGAGGAATGTATGAGGGGGATGCTTCGCGTAAGCGGACCCTAATTGAGCATGGTTTTCGCCTTCCTTCCGCTTCGGATAATCGACCCTTACGTTTTGGGGAATTTGAGAAGAGAGTGAACCAGACGATATATACGAGCGCTACGCCAAGCGCTTACGAACTAGAAAAAAGCGAAAATACAGTAGAGCAGATCATCCGCCCTACGGGGTTAGTAGATCCCAAGATCACTATTAATCCGGCACGAGGGCAGATTGAAGATCTAATCCCAAGGCTTAAAGAAAGGGTGGAAAAAGGAGACAGGGTGCTCGTTACTACTCTCACTAAGAAAATGGCAGAGGATCTTAATGATTATCTGCACGATCAGGGATTAAAGGTGAACTATCTTCACAGCGACGTTCAGACACTCGATAGAATTAGAATTTTAACAGGTTTAAGACGTGGAGATTTTGATATATTAGTTGGGGTAAATCTTTTGCGTGAAGGTCTGGATCTGCCTGAGGTGTCATTGGTTGCCATATTGGATGCTGATAAGGAGGGATTTTTGCGGTCAGCAACCGCTTTGATCCAGACTATTGGACGTGCAGCCAGGAATGTAGATGGAGAGGTTTTAATATATGCCGATCAGATAACGGGATCGGTTAAACGGGCGGTGGCGGAAACAGAACGTAGACGTAGATTACAGATTGCCCATAACGAAAAACATGGCATTACTCCTCAGACAATAAAGAGGGCAATCAGGGATATACTACCGGAACTTGATAAATCTAGGGCAGATAAGATTGAGGAGATTCTCAAGCTTGAAACCAGCGCCTTGCCACAATCAGAGAAGCGCCTTCAGGAAATCTTGAAAGATAAAGAGCGTGAGATGCGAGAGGTGGCGAAGGCATTGGATTTTGAGTTGGCAGCAATTTTGAGGGATGAGATATTTGTATTGAAAGACAGATTAAAGAAGAAGAGCAACAAACATGGCGCAAGATAAGATAATTATTAAAGGAGCAAGAGAGCACAATCTCAAGAATGTGAATCTTGAGATACCTAGGGATAAGATGATTGTTTTCACCGGCCTTTCTGGTTCGGGAAAATCATCATTGGCTTTTGATACTATCTTCGCTGAAGGACAGCGTAGATATATAGAAAGTTTGTCTGCGTATGCTAGGCAGTTTTTGGGGAGATTAGATAAACCGGATGTAGATGAGATAGAGGGGTTGTCTCCAGCTATTTCTATCGACCAGAAGAGTCATTCTTCAAACCCTCGTTCAATAGTGGCCACCATCACAGAGATATACGATTACATGCGCGTTCTCTTCTCTCGTATCGGTAAACCTCATTGTGTGGAGTGTGGAGACGAGATCAAGCGTATGACGAGTGGAGAGATTATTGACGCCATCATAGTGGCCGTTGGGAGTGATAAGAATGCAAAGGAGTTGGTGGTAATGGCACCGGTGGTGGTTGGTAGAAAGGGAGAGTATTACCAACTTTTATACGATCTCCTTTCTTCTGGTTTCACCGAAGCCAGGGTAGATGGAAAATTTCGTTCTCTACGCGATCGAATAGATCTCGCTCGTCACAAGAGACATGATATTGATCTGGTAACGGATAAGATCTCCGTCAATACGGATTTTGAGAGTAAAGATGGGCGTTTAAGATTAGCGGAGGCAGTAGAAATGGCACTTAAGTATGGGCACGAAACGGTAAAAATCCTCTTTAGCGAGACCCTAAGCGGTATCTATAAAGGCTCTAAGGAAATTAAGTCTGATGAGCAGGAGCTAATCTTCTCAGCTCGCTTTGCCTGTCCTAAAGATAATTTTTCTTTTCCGGAGATAGAACCAAGGCTTTTCTCTTTCAATAGTCCGTATGGTGCTTGTGAAGCGTGTCACGGTTTGGGAACGGAGAGTGTCTGGTCGGAAAAGATCTGTGAACAGTGTGGGGGGAGGAGGTTGCGTAAAGAGGCGTTAGCCGTTTCCTTGAGTGGCAAGAGTATCGTGGACGTTACGGCGCTTCCCATATCGAAGGCCATTGAGTATTTTGCATCATTGGAAAACTTACCAACACAAGAGAAAGAAATTGCTGAAGCTCCCTTGAGGGAGATTAAATATCGTCTGCAGTTTATGCACGACGTTGGTTTGGAATACATTACTTTAGATAGAAGGGCTGGTAGCCTCTCTGGTGGGGAGGCACAACGTATCCGTCTTGCCTCTCAGATAGGTTCAAGATTAGTGGGCACATTATATATACTGGACGAACCAACAGTCGGTTTACACCAAAGGGACAATGACAAATTAATCAAAACCTTGCATGACCTAAGGGATCTGGGAAATACCATAATTGTGGTGGAGCATGACGAGGAAACAATCCACGCTTCAGATTATTTAGTGGATATAGGGCCGGCGGCTGGAGTGCACGGTGGCAACATCGTGGCGCAGGGAGAAATGCCGGCACTTTTGAAGGATAAGAGTAAAACGTCTCTGACTTTGAGATATCTAAGGGGCGAGGAGAAGATTGCCGTGCCGGAGAAGAGGCGAGAGATTAAAAAACCAGCAGACTTTTTGAAAATAAGGGGAGCGACAGAGAATAATCTGAAGAATATCAATGTAGATATTCCACTTAGGAAGTTTGTGGCTGTTACTGGAGTCTCTGGTTCGGGAAAGAGTACGTTGGTCTACGATGTGCTGTATAAAACGTTGGCAAATAAGTTTAACCGAGCAAGTTTTGTCACAGGGAAACACAATGCATTATTGGGTCTGGAGTATTTAAATAGGGTGGTCAATGTTGATCAGTCTCCGATAGGACGTACGCCAAGGTCTAATCCAGCGACCTATGCGGGTGCGTGGAGCCACATCAGAGATCTTTTTGCGGCTACGCCAGAGGCTCGGTTTAGGGGCTATAAGACGGGAAGATTTAGCTTTAACGTGCGAGGCGGGAGGTGTGATAACTGTGAGGGGCATGGGCAGATCGCTATAGAGATGCACTTTTTACCAACGGTCTATGTAAAATGTGAGATCTGTCATGGGAAAAGGTTCAACAGGGAAACCTTAGAGGTGACCTACAAAGGAAAGAACATCCATGATGTCTTAGAGATGACTATTGAAGAGTCGGTTAGGTTTTTCAAAGACATCCCTTGGCTTTATGACAGACTTAAAATCATGGAAGAGGTGGGGCTCGACTATCTCAAACTTGGGCAATCCGCCACTACTCTCTCCGGCGGAGAAGCACAGCGCATCAAACTTTCTAAAGAGTTGGGTAAGCGTGACACTCGAAGAACTTTATATATGCTCGATGAGCCCACCACTGGTCTACACTTTGAGGATGTGAAAAAACTTTTGATGGTGTTACAGAGATTAGTAGATCGGGGTAATACGGTGTTGGTAATCGAGCACAACCTCGATGTTATTAAGAGCTCGGATTGGTTAATAGATCTGGGTCCGGAGGGAGGAGACGGAGGTGGTACTGTCGTTGCAGAGGGAACGCCAGAGGATATCGCAAGAAACAAAAAAAGCTATACAGGTACATATTTGAGGAAAACATTGAGCAAGTGAACAAGTTAGTGAAAAATATACCAGATGATCCTGGTGTCTATCTCTTTAAGGGAGCAAGGGGCAAATTGTTGTATGTGGGAAAGGCGGGCAATTTAAAAAGAAGAGTTTCTAGTTATTTTCTCAAGTCTCATTCTAATAAGACGGAAAAGTTAGTCAGGGAGATAAGGCAGATAGATTATGTTAAAACTCCTACGGCCATAGAGGCACTTATTCTGGAGGCTGAGTTAATCAAGAAGTTTGAACCACCCTACAATTTCAAAGAGAAAGACGATAAGAGTTTTTTATATATAGAAATTACGAGAGAAGAATACCCAAGGGTACTACTAGTTAGGGGCAAGGAAGAAATCAATGGAGAGCGTTTTGGACCATTCACTAGCGCCTCTGATCTGCGCTCTGCTTTGGTCATTCTGCGTAAGATATTTCCATACAGTACCCATGAGGCCGATAAGATAGGTTCATATAAAAAACCCTGTTTTAATGCTCAAATAGGCCTTTGCCCTGGTACCTGTACTGGCGCGATAGGCAAAAAGCAGTACGGGGGCAATATTCGTAGTCTACGTCTCTTCTTGCTGGGCAAGAGAGACAAACTTGTACAGGGGTTAGAGAAAGATATGCGAATATCAGCGAAAGCTTTGTATTTTGAAGAAGCTGGTCGACTGAAGAAACAGCTCTTCGCCCTGGGGCATATTCAGGACGTGGCTTTAATATCTAGGAACGATATAGACGAGGTCTTAGACCAAGGAATGCGCATTGAGGGTTACGACATATCCAACATTTCTGGCACCAACGCCGTGGGGTCAATGGTAGTTTCTATTGATGGAAGATTAGAGAAAAGTGAATACCGAAAGTTTAAGATCAAGACCATCCACCAAAGTGACGATGTGGGTATGATGAAAGAAGTACTCTCAAGGCGTTTCTCGCATACATCACCAGTTGGTGGTTGGTCTTTACCATCATTGATACTAGTGGATGGAGGCAGGGGACAAGTGAATGTTGCAAAGGTAGTGATGGAGAATGTGGGGCTTAAAATTCCAGTTGTTGGTATTGCAAAGGGGCCCACTAGGAAAAAGAATGAGTTTGTGGGTAAAATTCCCCAGGGAGTAGAAAAAGAAACATTGATTCACTTAAGAGATGAAGCGCACAGATTTGCTATTGCCTACCACAAAAAGCTGAGAAGTGATAGCTTTATTAAACGGTAGATATGTGCGGCATAATCGGCTACATAGGGGCTAGAAAAGCAATCCCAATCCTCATAGATGGATTGAAGACTTTGGAGTATAGGGGCTATGACTCAGCCGGGTTAGTATCTTTCGGTGATGACGGCACTGTGTATGAACGAGCGGTGGGGAGAGTAGCGGAACTCGAGAAGAAAGTTTCCGATAAATTCGATTTTCAATCCAATATAGGCATAGCTCATACTCGATGGGCTACCCATGGTGGTGTTACTGAATCGAATGCGCATCCCCACGCCGATTGCACGGAAAATGTGTTCTTAGTCCACAACGGTATCATAGAAAACTACAAGGAACTCAAGGCAGAGCTTATAGAACTAGGACACAAGTTCAGATCTGAGACTGATAGTGAGGTATTGGCACACATGATAGAGCAGGTTAAAAAAGATAATCCCCAGACAGATTTGGGGGAGGCTGTAAGGCTGATTATACCTAGAATCAAGGGAACATATGGTCTAGTTATTATAGAAAAGAATAAACCTAATAAATTGGTGGTGGCGCGTAACTTTAGTCCATTGGTTTTGGGGATAGGTGATAATGAGTTAATAGTGGCCTCAGATGCTGCAGCTATTCTACGATCGACCGCCAATGTAGTTTATCTGAATGATGGTGAAATCGCGGTCTTAGAACCACCTGGTTATAGAATCTTTAACATCCATAAGGAACAAATAAAAAGAGCCCCAGAGACGCTTGACTGGGATATTGAAACAGCAAAAAAAGGTAAGTACCCACATTTCATGTTGAAAGAGATATATGAAGAGCCAGAGGCGGTAATTAATTCTATGCGAGGGCGTATAGATCTTGAAAATGGGACTGCTGTCTTGGGTGGTTTGGCTAACGTTGAGTCTAGGCTGGCTGATATAGAAAAAATCCATATCGGTGCGTGCGGCACGGCCTACCTAGCGGGCCTTACGGGTAAGTACATGTTGGAAGAATACGCTGGTCTGCCAGTGGAGATTGATTTTGCCTCCGAAATTAGATATCGCAAACCAGTCTTTGGCAAGAAAGATGCCTTTATCGCTATATCTCAGTCAGGAGAGACGGCGGATACTTTATCTGGTATCTATGAGGCTAAACAAAAAAATGTTTTAGCTTTAGGTATTGTAAATGTCGTCGGTTCAACTATAGCTCGAGAGACAGATGCTGGGGTGTATCAGCACGTGGGGCCTGAGATAGGGGTTGCTTCTACTAAGGCATTTGTATCTCAGCTGACCATTCTAGCCCTAATGACGGTTTTCTTGGGGCGCAAACGTTCCATGTCATTGGTGATAGGTAAACGGATTCTGGAGGAACTCAAGATAGTGCCTGAAAAAATGCAGACAATGTTGGATAAGGCAGAAGCGATTAAGACGTTAGCTGAGAAATATAGTAACTATAAAAACTTTTTCTATTTGGGACGTAAATATAATTATCCCATTGCCATTGAGGGAGCGCTTAAAATAAAAGAGATATCCTATGTGCACGCCGAGGGGTATGCCTCTGGTGAAATGAAGCACGGGCCAATCGCTTTGATCGACAAAGATTTTCCATCAATTGTGATTGTTCCTCAAGACTCAGTTTATGAAAAGAATCTGTCCAATATTGAAGAAATAAAAGCTAGGGGTGGTCTAGTGATAGCTATTGCCACGGAAGGCGATAAAAAGATCTCTGAGATAGCTGATGATGTGATTTATATTCCTAAATCATTGGAAATGCTGACGCCTTTGATAGTATCAGTACCATTACACTTGTTTGCCTATTATGTAGGAGTGGACAAGGGGCTAGACGTCGATAAGCCTCGTAATTTAGCTAAGAGCGTTACCGTTGAGTAAGTTATCTATTGGCATAGTGGGACTGCCCAACGTAGGCAAGTCCACCCTATTTAAAGCCTTAACTAAGGTGGACGTTAATATAGCCAATTACCCCTTTGCGACCATTAATCCAAATGTCGGAGTGGTAAGCGTTCCAGACTCGAGATTAGATGCGCTCGCTGAAATGTCTTCTTCAGAGAAGAAGATTCCAGCCGTAGTTGAGTTTTATGACATAGCCGGGCTAGTAAGAGGAGCCAATGAGGGTGAGGGTTTGGGAAACCAATTTCTATCTCACATCCGTGAAGTGAAAATGATCGTGCATGTGGTTAGGGTATTTGCCTTGGGAGAGATTATCCACGTAGATGGCTCAGTAGATCCAGTAAGGGATATGGAGACAATCAATACGGAGCTTATGCTTAAAGATCTCGATACAGTACAGAAACGGATTGATAGGGGGGTGAAGGATGCTAAATCGGGAGATAAAAAGAAAGAGGAGGAATTAAGGATTTTGAAGAGTGTGATGAGCGTTCTAGAGCAAGGTAACCTAGTCTTAACATTAGGAGAGGAAGTGGTTGAGACTCTTTGCGTTAAAGAGCTTGGGCTTTTGACTGCCAAACCTCAGATATTGCTTTTGAATGGTTTAGATGAGGAGGTGGGAGAAGATTTGAGGGGAAAGATAAAAGAGTTGGGGTTTGAATATATGGTAGCAGATCTATCTCAAAACGTTCCACTCGATAATCTCATTAGACAAGCCTACAGCACACTCGAGCTGATTACTTTTTTTACAACTGGTCCAGAGGAGACCAGAGGTTGGACTACTAAAAAAGGAAGCTTTGCGCCTCAGGCGTCAGGAGAGATCCATACTGATTTTGAAAGTAAGTTCATTAGAGCAGAAGTGGTCAATGCAGATAAGCTTTTAGAGGCAAAAGGCTGGAATCAAGCCAAAGATAAGGGTTGGATTAAGACCGAAGGGAAGGGGTACGAAATGCAAGATGGGGATGTTATTATAGTGCGCCATTCTTGATGGTGGTAGAATTGAAGTAGTGGATATATTTATTAAATTATTAACCCCCGGAGTTCTATGGATTATTTTTGCGCTTCTGGGCGCTTTTGTAACTATAATTACCGTCACTCTCTCATATCACTGGAGGGAGTATTCCGTAGACGCCCGTAAAAGTAGCCGTTTCTTTAGAGCTTATGTGGTGGTCCTCTTTATATTAATGGGTACAATGGCAATAAGTATTTGGCTATATGGTTCTTAAAGAAGGAGAGCGCATAATTTTCGAGGTTAGAAGACACTGGTATGTGTTGGCTAGAGAGTCTAGCGTACTAATGTTAATGGCTTTATTGCCACTATTGCTTTTGGGGGGATTTGAATATCTTGGTCTGAGTGATGAGTTTTTCTTGCCCATACTTGCCTTATGCTCCGGTTGGCTAGCCATACTCTGGAGTTTATTCTTTGTGGCGTGGACTAACTACTATTTGGATGTCTGGATAGTAACTAATGAGCGCATAGTGGATATTGAGCAGTTTAGTTTATTTAGTAGAGACATTTCGGAGTTTCGCATGGACAGAATTCAAGATCTTACCGTTGATGTGAAAGGAATGATTCCTACATTATTGGGATTTGGGAATTTGCATGTACAAACAGCTGGCATGCACCGCGAGTTTCATATCATGGAGGTACCCGACCCATATGATGTTAAGGATCGTATAATGAGAATTCACGACGGTGCAGTGAAGCAAGCACACGAGCATAGCCACGGTGGGTTATAGGGGTAGACAAGACTATCTTTTTATGGTATCTACTAGAAAAGAGAAGTTCGTCATAACTAATGGAAGGGGCTATCATGGTCCGGAAATCGTCAGTGTCTGTGGCTGACTACTCCGTGAGGGGTAAATGGGTGCAGATCGTATACCCAGGAGGGAGGATCACCCTCCCCAAGAGAGAGCTTTCCGCGGTAGATGAGTTCTATCGCGACGAGGTGTTCTACCTTGCCTCGGCCGTGTGTCAAGAGCACACAAAGAGGTGGGAGGATGCCTGGCAGTTCAGGTTAGTGGGGGAGGATTCTCGGGCACACCTCGTTGAGTTCTTGGTGGAAATCGATTTGGTGACCAGGCCGAGAAGTTTGCCTCAAAAAATCCAGCAGGCACAATTCAAGTTGGTGGTTGCCTGCTGGGTTGAGGGGGGCCAGACCAGGGTGATGGAGTGGGATCGCACCCTTGTGTGGTCTGGAGAGTTCAACTCGTCCGGTGAGGGGCCCATCACCGAGAGCGATATCCCGAAGAGCATAGTGGAACGCATGCTCCACGAAGCCCCGAAGCTTGCTTCGTTTATCGAGGGGGTAGTGGGGGAAGTCCTCATCATGTAGTTCGGGTCACGAGGGGGTAACGGGTAATGCCGACCCCCTCGCTTCATTTTTTGGATATAATAAATAGATGAGTTTTAAGGATAGAGTATTAAGTGTCGTATCGAAAATTCCTAAGGGAAAAACTTTAAGTTACAAACAGGTAGCAAAACTTGCCGGAAGTCCACGTGCATACAGAGCAGTCGGCAATATTATGAACAAGAACGAGAATCCCAATGTTCCATGCCATAGGGTTATTAAATCCGATGGCACCGTGGGGGGATATGCCCATGGTACACAAAAGAAGCTATCTATTCTGAGAAAAGAGGGAGCGATTTAGTGTGTAAACAGCGCCTCTCCCTCTCTAAAGGCTGCATTAGTTTGAATTCCGATAATCGCTTTCTTATGAAATTCGTTAATGGTAGTGGCGCCAGCGTAGCTCATGGCACTTCTTAGTCCAGCCATTAAGCGATCAATTATGTCTTCCACTCCAGTTGAACCCTCTCTTAGGTATATTTTCCCCTCACTAATACCTTCTTCAAAATATTGGCGCATCGCCAGTTGAAGTGGATCCTGATGTTTAAATCTTTCTCTAACAGCCCTATTAGAAGCCATCCCAAAATTTACTTTATATAGATTGCCATCTTCGTCTTTTTGAATATCCCCGGGGCTTTCGTGGGTACCCACAAATATTGTGGCAAACATAGTGCTAGATGCACCAGCGGCTATAGCGAGGGCAAGATCCCTGGGTTTACGGATTCCACCATCAGCCCAAATATGAGCACCCATCTTTCTGGCTTCCATAGCGCATTCAATGGTGGCAGAAAGTTGGGGCCTACCGTTACCGGTTATAACTCTGGTAGTACAACTTCCTCCAGATCCTATGCCCACTTTGATAATGTCTGCTCCTGCGTTTAGGAGATCTTCCACCCCCCCTGCTGTAACCACTGTTCCAGCGTAGAGGATCCTGTCTTTACCGATGATCTCACGGACTAATTTAACTGCGTCTATGAGCCTCTTTGAATGTCCGTGTGCGGTATCTACCATGAATATGTCTACACCCATATTCATTAGGGCCTTAGTGCGGTCTTCGGTGCCGTTACTGACGCCCATAGCTGCGGCGGTGATAAACTTTCCTTGTGAGTTAACAGCCGGTTTGTATATTTTTGAACGCACTGCTCCTTTTTTGGTCATCACCCCCAAGAGTTCACCAGAGTTTTTGATGATAGGGAGAATGGAAACATGACTTTGGCGAAGTTTTTCAAATGCTTCCTCTGGGGTGGTGTCTTCTCCGGAGGAGATAATATCAGTGGCCATAACGTTTTTAAGGGGAGTGAAGCGATCTTTCCCCTTTGCGTCCGTTTCGGTAAATATTCCTACTGGCTTATTCTCGTTTACCACAACGATCCCTCCATGAGAGCGTTTGTGAATCAGGTTAAGGGCTGTTTGAATGGATTCAGATTCATCAAGCACGACAGGAGTTTCGAAAACGGGATGACGAGTTTTTAGATATTTAACAATCTCATCGATTTTCTCCATGGGGGTGTCTTGAGTTAGCACCACGAGCCCCCCACGCCTTGTTACGGTTTCAGCCATTCTTTTGCCAGCAGCAGAAGTCATATTAGAGACCACTATAGGGATGGTTGCGCCGGTACCATCCGGTGGAGTGACGTCCACGTCCATACGTGAAAGTACCTCAGAATACTGAGGTACCAAAAAAGCATCTTCGTAAGTTAACTCTTTGCCTTCATCTTCTGCATGCAGAAACCGCATATGTGTATGTAACACATATATCTTGATGCGAAGAGGGTTTTATTGCAAGGATTTTTGTGGAATGTTACTTTATGGCACAATGGGGATATGGACATCTTTGGGCAACAGGTAATTGATGGCATGAGTAATGAGCAGCTAGCCCTGCTATTATTGGTTCAAGTTTGGGATTTAATCTGGAAAAGTTTTGCTTTATGGAGAGCTGCGCGTAAAAAAGATACCTTTTGGTTTGTCTTACTCATCTTGATCAATAGCGCTGGACTATTGCCTGCGTTTTACCTTTTTTACATGAGCAAAACTCCTCACAAAAAGGTTATCCACATCAAAATGCCGAGTATCCCTATGGTTGGAGGAGATAAAAAGGAGGCTAATGATGAACCTCCCAAGGAGAAACCCAAAAAGTGAAACCGTATCTTGGAGCACACGTATCCGCTGCGGGTGGACACTACAAGGCCATAGAAAAAGCCAAGGAGTTGGGGGCCAATACTATTCAGATATTTGGTGCCTCGCCAAGGCAATGGAAGGTAAATATACCTTCTGTGGAGAGTGTTCAGAGATACAAAGAGTCTCTCATTGAAAGTGAGATTAAAAGTGTATATTTACATGCTGCATATTTGGTGAATCTAGCCGGAGAGGGTGATTTATATGAAAAATCAGTGGACAATTTGACTTCACATTTAGAGATTGCCTGTGCTCTTGAGGCAGATGGTTTGATATTTCACATAGGCTCTTCGAAGGAGAAAGACGGGGAGAGGGCAAGGAAGAGAATAGTAAAGGGCGTGAGGGAAGTGCTTCAAAGAGTGAATGGCTCTGCAAAATTAGTTATGGAGAATGCTTCTGGAGGTGGAGGAAAGATTGGCTCAACGTTTGATGAGTTGATAGCCCTATATCGTGCTATGGATTCAAAGCGTATTGGGATGTGCTTAGATACGGCTCATGCCTTTGAGTCTGGAATGTTGCGATTTGTGGAGTCAGAGATAAAAAAATTCTTTGACAGATGGGATGAGGAGATAGGAATGGAGAGTCTAGTAGCCCTGCACATTAATGACTCAAAGACCAAGTTTGGATCTGGGAGTGATAGACACGAGAACTTGGGAGAAGGAGAAATAGGCCTTAGTGGTTTTAAAACCTTGGCCAAAGAGAAGAGATTGCAGCACACATCTTGGATCTTAGAGGTTCCCGGATTTGATGATATGGGACCAGATAAACGTAATTTAGACATATTAAGGGGTTGCTTTGAATTATGAAGATTACGGTAGATGTGCGTACCGGTTCAAGCAGGGCGTATATCGAAAAAATAGGAGAGTCATTATATAAAGCCCACCTTCATTCTGTTCCGGAGGGGGGAAGGGCCAACGAAGAGCTTATTAAGGCTGTCTCGGGCTACTTTAATGTTTCCAAGAGTGGGGTGAAGATAATATCGGGTTTGAGATCTAAGCGGAAAATAGTTAATATCATTTCGATTTAAACAATGCAGGCAGTTATTCTTGCGGCCGGTGAAGGCAAAAGGTTGCGACCACTCACTAATGATCTACCCAAACCAATGGTAAGGGTGAATGGTAAGCCAATTCTTGAGTACACCCTAGAAATACTACCAAGCATTATCAGCGAGGTGATTATGGTAGTGGGATATCAGAAGGAGAAGATTATTGAATATTTTGGAGAGTCTTTTAAGGGAATGCCCATAAAGTATGTTGAGCAGAAAGAGCCGTTAGGGACTGCTCATGCGCTTGATGTAGCTGGGTCGGAAATTAAAAAAGGGGATTTTCTCTTTCTCTATGGAGACGATTTATACCATCAAGATGATTTGGATGCTTTGGTGCGATTGGCAAGCCCTGTGGTCTTAGTAAAAGAGGCAATTCACCCCGAGAAATTTGGCGTATGCCTAGTGGATCGTAATGGATATTTAACTGCCGTCTTAGAAAAACGTCCAGATCCTCCATCAAATTTGGTGAATATAGGTGTATATCTTCTAAACGAAGAGATATTTGATATCCCAAGGGTTCAACTACCTAACGGAGAATTTAATCTGGCTCTACAAATAGGAAACTGGGCCACTTCACGTCGTATAAGAGTTATCCGAGCTAAGTTCTGGCATCCAATAGGATATCCAGAGGATGTAGAGGCGGCGAATTCTCTGGTTATCTTACCACCTAAAGAGAGGGTGAATTAATAATAATCATTTTGCGCATCTAGAGTAGGGACTATAATTAAAGAGATGATCTTACTAGATAGTCCAATATATATATTATCTACCGGAGCACTCTTAGCGCTTGCACTCCTAGGGCTATATAAAGTTTTCGTCGCTATGAAACATAGAACGTTCCTTGATCATAAAGACCTTAGGGTGCTCAAGGTTGATCTTGGAGAGATAGGGATGAGTATAGATTCATTTGTTAAGAGCATTAAACCGCCTTTTGTTTTCGAAGTGGCTGTTCAACACTTAGGGAAGGAGACTACTTATTACTTAATTGTATCTAAAAGTAGGGTAAAGAATTTTGCCTCAACTAGGGGTCTAAATGAAGTAGGGGATTACCATCTATATCATTCTGGCGGAGAACACCTGGGGGCGTATTTTAAAGATGGTAGATTATGGCCACAGATATCTCTTGAGAAAATTAACTTCTCAAAAGTGAATGAAGTGGGTGAGGGAGCAGTAACCCAATTTGTCTTTGGCAAAAGAAGAGGAGAGAAAACGGTGGTAAATCTTCGAATAGTAGCCTCTGCTCCGTCTATGTTCCAAGCAAGAGAGATTATGAATGACCTTAAGGGCTCTTTTGGAGAATATAACTCGGTTGATTCAAGTGGTGAAGAGTTTGTGCATATGGTGAACTCTAGAGAGTTCGAGCCAGGAGAGGAGATGCTCTGGGGGGTTGTCGCATAATGATTTAGATCGCTTTTGACTTGACATTTTATTAAGTTTGTGATTATCTAGCCCCGTCAACCTTGACATATCAATTATTGGAAGCATCTAGGCTGGGAGGGCCAGATGAAGAAGCCGAAGTGGCTACAGAACGTCGGATTTGCTGGTCGGGGTACGGGACACACATTCCGTCTCGACAAGCGAGCGGGCATCGCGTTCGGGATGATCGCATTGGTGATCACAGCGGGCCTGTTCTGGTTGTATCTACTGAATCAGAGCAAGATCGAGAACCGCGGTGACCCCACGTTGCCGCCGGTTGAGACCACACTGTTGTCTCAGACGGAGATGCAGGAGGTCTACCTCGATTTCGCTCCCTGGTTCGGGAGCGCTGTCAACGAAGGCGTGGAGATGCCGATGGATAAGGTCGGAATCGTTTGGCTCCGAGAGAATGGTTCACTCGACACCAGTCAGTGGTTCATCCCTCAGGGGTCTTTGATCTGGGATGTTGCTCGTCCCCCCGAGATCACCAACGTGACTCGGGAAGGTGAGATCGTCCAGATCGGAACGAATACCGATCACGTATACGTCGTCTATGTTGGACAGCCGTTCATGCTTGAGCGATTGCCCGACGCCGTCTTCATGGTTTCGTCGGAGACCGGCGAGATTCTGTCAGTGACTCGGGCAGAGGTGCTCGTGGTCAGAGAACTTGAACAGAAGGGTTGAGATCATGGATATGTTCTTCCAGGGCGCGATGATCGCGCTCATCGTGACGGCAATTGCTGTCACGCTCGATTACGTCAAGCTCTGGACGTACTCGTCCTACTACGGTCAGAGCGATGGTGAAGCTGGATACCAGGTGGCATCGGGCATCACGAACTTCGTGGTGCTGACGGTGACCAACTGGATCATCCTTTACTTCTACATGCCGGCTAGGACAGGGATCTTCTGGGGATGGAGCTGGTTGTTGATCGATGTGCTCCTGACCTTGATCGTGTTCTCGTTGTTCTCGATGGGCCACAGGCAGGGGCGTTTGAGCGTTCTTGTCTTTGGGTTGATCCTCGCATGGGCTGCCCTGTGGAACGTTGTGAACCTGTTTGCGCCGTTTAGCACCGAGGCAGCCAAGGAGTTGGTTGGACTGATCGAAGTGGTTGATGCGCCGGAAAGCGAGTATCCGGAGACGGATCCCTCGCACATCGTGTTGGTCAACCGAGCGATCGCCGAATTTCGGGCCAACCAGTTCATGGCTACAGGTGGAGAGTTCCGGGGACGGAACCTCGAGACGGTGTTCCAGCCGCTGGACCCGAATATGCAGCAGGTGAACGGTCACCTGTATTGGATCGTGGATCTCTGCTTCGAAGGATGGCGTGAGGCTGGGCAGATCGACAACGTATCGCCTGGCTATATCGTCATCGATGCGGAGAACCCAGATGCGCGGCCCGAGTTCCGGGATGAGTTCGAGGTGAAGTACACGCCCTGCGGGTATTTCGCGGAGGATCTTCACCGGCACATCTATCGCGCGGGATATACCGACTACCAGCTTGATGACGTCACCCTCGAAGTGGACGACAACTGGCAGCCGATCTACACCGTTGCGCTGAACCGTCCCGTTCAGTGGCAATACAACAAGGGCAGCTCGCCCATGGCGTTTCTCACGATCGATGCCCAGACGGGCGAGATCGTGGAATACGCGCTGGATGAGGTGCCGGCGTGGGTCGACCGGGTGTATTCGGAAGAGACGGTGGAACGACTGCTCACGTACTGGGGTCGGTGGAACTTCGCGAATCGTCGAATTATCGGCGAGTCGAAGGGAAATCGCTTCAGCGTGGCAGGTGATCCTGGTCTTGTATACACAAGCGACGGACGTGCGGTCTGGCAGG
>Ga0210057_1001794_pt1 | contig 31882 bp, 30 predicted proteins | sample CryGeyCG2114_010_2_FD_183968 | JGI IMG/M metagenome (GOLD analysis project Ga0210057, IMG submission 183968) | Groundwater microbial communities from aquifer - Crystal Geyser CG10_big_fil_rev_8/21/14_0.10 (SPAdes) (version 2) | ecosystem: Environmental > Aquatic > Deep subsurface > Groundwater ... | reverse complement strand
GCTGCCCGACCTGTCACTCAGCCATAGTTTGGTGATGGAGTGCGGCCGCCAGACCTGCGGCTCAAAGTTTACCACCAGCCACCAGGCTCTGCCCGCCGCCCGTCAACAACAGTACCCGTTCATTTTTCCCGAACAGCGCCCCCGTCCTTTGAGCGCCGACGACACCATTCTCTACGTCCACAACTCCTACGCGGTGGCCGGCCGCAACCCTATCCGGTTGGTGGTGGTGCCGTACGACACACACGGTTTTTTCACCTCCCTGGCTGAGCCGCCGCGGTTGACAACTCGGCCGGCAGTGGCCGTCAGCACCGATCCCGACAGCAATCGGCTCGACCAAATCCAGCTGTTTGACCTGGCCCATCCCCGGCCGCTGGCTACCACTGTCGATATTCAAGTGGCGCCGGGAGTCACCAAACAACAGCGCGTCTTTTTCGCGCCAAACTGTAAACAGCAGTGGTGGCACTGCGCTACCCACCCTCAACAAGCTTGGTGGTACTTGCGGGCTATCGTCGGCGATAAGTTTAGAACTATTGTTTTGGAAGAGGTCCAGTAATGGGCTGGTAAACCAACGCCAGGGCCGTCAGCCACAAAACTTTGGTTAGTTGTTTGAACCTACTCAAAAACATGTACTTTTTTTGGTTCGAGGGGGTTGAAAAGTTCTCCGGTCAGCGGCTCCGAACTGACCATGATTTTCCCTGACGAGCGGCTGGCATGGAGAGTGTAGTAATCAACATTACCGTTGAACTGACTATAAACGTACAGTCTCTGTCCGTCACTCACCCCTAGATTAAGCCCCTGCACTTGCCGGGCGTAGGTGTTGAGCTGGGCGGTGGTTTTTTCAATGGCAGTTTCCACCTTATCTTTAGCCAGAAATTCCTGCAGTAAACTCCAAATTTTTTGAGCACCAATCTCGCCCGCTACGGGCCGGGGATACCTCATACCTTTCAGTAACCCATTAAAAACAAAAGCATACTTGCCAGAAATGAAAGGTTGATTGAAGGCCACATTATTTTTACCTTGAGCAAAGGAGGCGCTACGGGCATGAACTAAAAAAAGGTCGGTCTCGGGCAGACGAGAGAACTCGCTTCTTGACTCCCAAACCGGATTAAGTGAAGCGTGTCTTTGCCAGGCTCCATTTTGACGCCAAGTTACACCCCAGCCATCACCCTGCAAGTCTCCGTCGGGCGCGCGGCTGGCTTGGGCCATGGTGGAGAAGCGGCCAAGTACTTCTTGAAGCCTGGTGGGTGCAGTAGTTTTTAGTAACGCGAAACGGCACATACTAGTCTCTCAATATCTGTTTTAAAGCTGTTACTAACAGGTCGACGTGTTTTTTTTGAACTAAGAAGGGAGGTAAAAATCTGACCACCTTATCTCCGGCCGGAATGGCTAAAATGTGATGCCGCTGCAAGCTTTTTAGGAGCTGGTCGCGATTTTCTTTTACTTCCAACCCGATCATTAACCCCTTGCCCCTGACAGCCACGATGTGCTTACTTTTAATCAGAGTTAATTGATCAATAAAGTAACTGCCCACCTCTTCAACGTGGGCGCGCAGTGTTTTATCAAGTATGTTGAGAGTGGACAGTATGCCGGCACAAGCCAGCGGGTTGCCCCCAAGTGTAGAGGTATGAATATGTTTGGGAATACTGTTGGCAACTTTGTCATTTACTAGCGTTGCTCCCACCGGCATCCCACCGGCCAAACCTTTACCAAGGCAGACAATGTCATAACTGATTTCTTCACTTTGCGATGCCAGAAATGGTCCCGTTCGCCCACAACCGGTCTGAACCTCGTCTACGATCAGGATTGCTCCGTGCCGGTCACAGAGTTGGCGCACTTTCTTCAGGTAGCCTGGAGAAGGGGGGTAAATACCCGCTTCTCCTTGAATTGGCTCCAGGATAACTGCCGCGACTTGACTACTTAAAACTTCCTCCAACGCTTGGCTGTTCCCAAACTCAACAGTTTCGAACTCCCACAACAATGGAGCGAATGCCTGCCGGTACTTCTGCCCGTCAGTGGCGGACAAAGACCCCAGAGTTTTCCCATGGTAGCCGTGGACAGCCGCGACAAATCTCTTTTTTTGAGTGGCCAGTACCGCGAACTTTAGAGCGGCCTCGATTGCCTCGGAGCCTGAGTTAGAAAAGAAAACCCGGCTCAAGCCGGCTGCGCAACGTCTGACCAGTGCCTTGGCTGCCACGGCCCTGACATCGTTGTTAAAACTGCCATGCAGAGTAGTTAGTTTTTCCAGCTGTTCGGCAAGGGCTCTAGTAATATCAGGGTGACGGTAACCAAAAATATTAACCCCATAGTTGCTCATTAAATCTAAGTATCGGTCACCACTGCTGTCGTAGAGATACACTCCTTGACCTTTAACTAAGGTCAGGCCCCGATTCACATAGGTATCGACACAAAAATGCCTCTCGATTGATTGGTGGTTGTCAGCTGTCATAACTTTGTCTTTGCGCCGGAGATAGTAGAGCCGGAGATGGTAGTTCTGGAGATGGTAGTTCCGTTTCCCCGCAGGGCGCCAGTAACGGGATTCTCAACTCTGCCGTCACCCCAATAAACTACTTCCACCCCTAACTCAAGTGCTTTTTTGGCCCCTAGAACTTTCCTCTTCATTCTCCCTTGAGCGAACGGCAGGTAGTCATCAATTTTTTCAGCCTCAATGTGTTTAACTAAGCTGGTCGGTTCATCAATGTCTTTCAGTAATCCCGGAGCCGCAAACAAGTAGACAACTTTCTTGACTTGCAGAGCTGCGGCCATGATCGCCACCGCCCAGTCACTGTCCGTGTTGACAACTTCGTTGCTGAAACTTAATGCTGGCGGGGCAATCACCGGCAGGTAGCCGTTAGCAATCAAGAGCTGAATTAACTCGGTGTTTACCTGCTCAACTCGGCCGGTTAAGTTATCCGTTAAAAGTTTGGTTTTTCCGCCTTGTTGGGAGAGCGTGTTGGCTTTGCGTTTGGCTCTCCATAAAGCGCCGTCAACTCCCGACAGTCCAACAGCAGAAACGTGATGCGCCTGCAGTGTGGCCACCACCTTTTTATTTACCAATCCCGGATAGACCATTAAAAAAATATCTAAAGCTGGCTGGTCTGTGTAAACGCTGGGAATTCCCGACGGCGAAGTGATGGTTTGGGTAGGGGTCGCCAGTTTTTGGGCTACTTCGTCCCTAACTGCTGCCGCGCCATGCACCAGGACCACTGGCTCCTTGACCAGCAGTTGCTTCAGGTCGGTCGCCACAAAGTTCCAGTTAATGCCGGTGCCGCCTCCAACTTTAACGATGATCATCTTACTTTTCTAGAACCTATTTTATAAGTTTTGAGAACTGGTTGTGAACCGGTCACAAATAAGCTCTCGATTGAGTTGAGCCCGTGCTTGTTTAGGTACTTAACGATCCCGCCCGCCCGATGGAGCTTCAGTAAAAGAGCGGGAATTTCCAGCTTTGTTTGGGTGTGCTGAGTTTTATTTATTAGTATTTTTCTTGTTAAGTCCAGCTCCAAGACATCGTCCTGTTTGACATCGCTCACCTTGGTGGCGATGGTCAGCAAGCCTTGGTTCAAAGCATTACGATAAAAAATACGGGCAAATGATCGGGCAAAAATTGCTTTAATGCCGCTCTGTTTGAGAGCGATCACCGCTGTCTCTCGAGAAGAACCAGAACCAAAGTTGTTACCGGCAGTAATAAAATCGCCCTTTTTTACCTGTTTGGAAAACTCCGGCCGGTGCTCAATAAAAGCGATTTCAGACAACTCCTGAGGATTAGTAGTAATGTTGTACCTGCCCGGAGTGATCAGGTCAGTGTTGATGTTGTCGCCAAATATCCAGTTCATAAGTATCTCCTTGGGTCGGTAATGTAGCCGCTAATGGCCGCCGCCGCCGTGGCCGGACTTGCTAAGTAAATCAAGGCTTTGGGGCTGCCCATCCGGCCCGTGAAGTTCCGGTTGCTGGTCGAGACACACACCTCGCCGTCATACAGCACCCCGCCATGCCTGCCCAAACACGGCCCGCAGCCGGGGTTGAGAATGACGGCTCCCTTTTCAGTGAAGAACTTGATGTAACCTTTTGCCAGGGCCTGGAGATAAACGCGTTTGGAGGCAGGAGTAATAATAATCAGCATATTTTTATTGAGATCATGCCTCTGCCACATTGAGTAGACGATGTCCAGGTCCTCTATCCGGCAGTTAGTACAAGATCCGATGAAAACTTGATCAACGGGAATTTTCTCTTTTTCAACCTTGGTAACCGGCAGGACCCGATCAATGTCCGGCGGCTCGGCAATCCGCGGGGTCAAGTCAGTAACATCAATGGCGACTACTCGCTCGTACTCAGCCTCCGGATCGCTGGAAATATCTGGGGCGTTATACCGGTAGGGCCGGTTGTTGGCTGATAAGTACTTGCTGGTTTGATTATCTGGGGAGACAATCGCCGCTTTGGCTCCCATCTCGGCGGACATATTTGTTAAGGTCAAGCGGGCCGGAAAAGCGTGATCAAAGGGGATGAAAATTTTTGATTTATCAAAGACCTGATCAGCTAGCTGTTCGAAAGGCTCGATAGCCCAAGCACAAGTGGTGTCATGCGCCATTACCAAATCTAAGTTGGCCAACACAAACTCACCCGCCTTGACTTTTTTGCCCGCGTGGCGGCTGAATATTTTTTCCGCTATAGTTTGGGACATAGTTGTTGTTCCTAGTTTTTCCCAGAGAGACGAGAGCCAGTCACAATAACTCGCTGGTTTCCTACTAGCTCCGGGCCGATAGCCTCGTAGGTAGCCGGCCCTTGTTTTTTCAAACCATTGACGTGAATGCCCGCTTTGTGCGAGAAAGCAGTCGGGCTGGTAATTAGGTTGTGGGGCACATCCAGTCCAACGATTTCCGCCGTCCGCCGCTCGGCGGCAGCCAGCAGCGATAGATCGTACCTGGCAACCAGTCGCGGGCCGAGCTCGTTTAAGCTAACCAGTAACGAGCTCAAAGGAGTGATGCCGGTTCGCTCGCCCAGCCCCAGCAACGAAGTATCTATCCAGTTGGCCCCAGCCCGCAGCGCGTAGATAGCGTTGCCGACGGCATGGCCCAAGTCATTGTGGAGATGAACGCCAAGCTGGGTTTGAACTTCACGGCTGAGGGCATGGACAACTTCCGCTACCTCCCAAGGGAACAAAACACCTCTGGTATCGGCTACTTGCACGCGATCAACACCCAGAGAATCAGCCACCTTGAATATTTTTAAGGTGTCAGCAAAAAACCTTTTTTCCAGGCCGTGCTCCACGCTCACCCTGACTATCAGCCCTGCTTGCTGGGCCCGTTGCACGTGCCGCCTCATCTGGGCAGTATGCTCCGCCAAGCTAAGGCGCATGCTCTTCAACCGACTGGGATCAGCGGTACAAAGCAGGTGCACTCCCTCCACGCCGACACCCAAGGCCGCCTCTAAATCAGGCTCTCTATTTCTAATGTGCGCCATTAAAGGAGGGCGGTCGGTGATGGCAGTCAGCAGCCTGAGGTGGCGGTTGATCTCGGGCACAATCGGATTGCCCACCTCGGCGGTATCAACTCCGATTGAGTGGAGAAGCCTGAGTATTTCTTGTTGGTCTGCTAGGGAAAACTCAGCGCCATTGTACTGCTCACCTTCTCTGAGAGTAGAGTCGTTAATGCCGGCAAAGTGGTGGTCAACTGGTCCCAGGCTGATCATCTAAATTGGGTGTAAGCCTGGAAAGAGCAGACCAAGCGTCTCTTCAAACCCGCACATCAGGTTCATGGCTTGCACGGCTTGTCCGGCAGTACCTTTTACTAAGTTGTCGATGGCGGCTATCACCACCAGCCGGTTACTTCGCCTATCCAGCTCAAAACCAATGTCACAGTAATTACTGCCTTGCAGGATTTTTGGTTCAGGGAAACGATAAATCCCTCGCTGTTCTTTGACTATTCGAATAAATGGCTCGTCTCCATAAAACTGTCGATACGTTTTCCAGATATCTTTTTCGGTTACCTGCCGGCGGGGGGCAGTGTGAATGGTGACCAACAACCCTCTGACCATGTCCAGCGCGGTGGCGGAGACGGCGATGTCCAGCTTTTTGCCACCGGCAAGTTCTTGAACGATTTCGGCCGTGTGCCGGTGGCCGGTGGGCATGTACGAGCGCACACAGCCCGCCCGTTCCGGGTGGTGAGAAGCCGGTGAGGGGTCCATCCCACTCTGAGAGCTGCTCATTTTGGCATCGATAATGATGTTGGGCTTAATTAAGTTGGCTTGAACTAGCGGGTAGAGAGCCAAGATAGAGACGGTTGCCTCGCACCCACCGCCAGCTAGGTACTTGGTTTTTTTGATTTCTTGACGACGCAGTTCGGCCAGGCCATAAGTAAACTGAGCTAACAGCTCGGGGCTGGCGTGGGGAGCGCCGTACCAATCTTGGAAAACTTGAGGGTCGTTAAGTCTGAAGTCGGCCCCTAAGTCAATGACTTTACTGGCTTTGGTGAGCAGTTCCGGCATGAGGTGCATTGACTCTCCGTTGGGCAGGGCCACCAACAGGACGTCGCATGCTGACAAACTGTCCGGGTGAGTAAACTTTAGCGGGGTAGCTTTTCTTAAGTTGGGGTGCGCGGTGGAGACAGGCCGGCCGGCGAACCGGCGAGAAGTTACCTCACCGATCTCCACCTCAGGGTGTTGGAGCAGAATTCTGAGCAACTCTCCGCCCGCATAACCTGATCCGCCGAGGATCGATACTTTTATCATCGCTGAGTACTTCCCTGGGCAACTTCAAGACAGTACTCAATGATTGCTCCCGAGATGCTGACCTTAGTTGGCGCTTCTGAGTTTTTGAACTCCATGGTGTGATTTACTTCATTGACGGACAAACCATCGTCAGTCTCAAAAACATCGATAGCCAAAACCCCACCACCGACTGCTTGGGAAGACTGGCGGCAAATGTTCTCCAGCTCCTTGCTTAAGGGGCAGTTGCTAGCTGTACCTCCTCGAGCAGTGTTGGTGATCCAGTGCGACGAGCTTCTGTAAATAGCACCAATAGTTTGGCCACCGATCACGAAAGCCCTGATATCTCTGCCGGGTTTTGGTACGTACTGCTGTAAGTAGAAAGCTTTCTGCGCCGGTCCGCCCAGCACTTCTTTGTGCTCAATGAGTGTCTCCAGGGCATCGATGTCGTTGACTTTCGATAGTAATCGGCCCCAAGAACCTAGAGCAGGTTTGACGATAACGGGGTAGCCCCCTAGTTGCTCAGTGGCCGCCACCGCTTGCTCCAGCGAAAAAACCATGGCAAATTGAGGAGTGGGGACACCGTTCTTAGCCAGGGCCAGCGAGGTTAAAAACTTATCCGCGCAGATCGCCGCTACTCGTGACGAGTTGACCACCGGAACACTTTGTGACTCTAGAAACTGGACCGCGTAGTTGCCCTTAGTGGTTGAAACAGACCGCTCCAAAGCCACCGCAAAGTTAAGCTGGAAGATGTCGGGATTTAGCAACTGGTCCCTGATGTCGATTAGCTCAATCTCTACACTTCGCTCGCGGGCAGCCTGGAGCAGCAATTTTTCCTCTCCTCTGATGGTGGAGTGCAGCAACCCCAGTCTGGTCACGGTTGCTACTCCCCCCAGTCCTCTTCAATAGCGGGAGCAGGTTCAACTTGAGGCTCATCGCCGACCGCCTTGACTGCTAGTTGAGTTTGACACTCAGGACAAGAAATAATTTCTGACAGTTCGGTGCCGGCTGGTAAGACAACTTGGGCATCACAGGTTGGACAAACGGTTGGCATGGTACCTCCTGCTGGTTTTTACAAAACAGACTGAAAAATACCGCTGACGCTGTATTTTGTCAAATTTTTGGTTAAATAAAACAATTTTCTATAAAAAATGTTAAAATATCGACATGAAATCAGTTGCTACCGCTGTTGAACAGCTTGTTAACGACTCGCCTTTTCTCAAAGAACTAGTTTCACTGGACATCATTAACCTGTCTGGTTTAGCCAGACAACTAAAGAACTCGGTAGAAGAAGAAACTCAAAAAGAAGTAACTGCTGGATCGATTGTAGTCGCGCTGAAGCGACTGGTTAACAAAATTGAAACTGGTAATCAATTTATCTCCACGATTTTTAATGTCGGCCCGGAATTAACGGTCCGGTCAAATTTGTTTGAAGTCACAGTCAAAAACTCGTCAAGCTTGATCGATAAACAAAAAAAACTGCTCACCTACGCCCATAGGCAACAAAGCCATTTTGTGACTTTTACTTATGGACTGTTTGAAACTACCACCATCGCCAGCAACCAAGTACATGATATGGCCATGGGCCTCTATCAAGGCGAGCAAGTAGTCTCCAAACTTGACAATGTCTCCAGTATCACTATCAAGTTTTCCACCGATATTGTTGATTCTCCCTTTATTTACTACTCAATTTTGCGAACTTTGGCCTGGTCCGGCATTAGCATCGTGGAAATGATCTCCACTTACTCGGAGCTAGTGATTGTCCTTGCTCAGCAAGACATTGAGCTGGCATTTTCTTTGATTAAAAAACTGTTTGTGCCTCCAGCTGCCCCCACCCAAACCTTGGTCATTGACGGTTCTGACTAATATGGTATAGAGTTATTTTAGTAATAAACCATATTAACACTATGTCCAACCTTCCAGCCATGCTAGCGAGTCGCATCGATCAAAAACTGAAAAAATTGCAGTCCTTGCGTCCCTTACCAACCTCGGCAGTAAGAAAGCTCAGAGAGCAGTTTGAGATTGAAATGACCTACAACTCGAATGCCATTGAAGGCAATAGCTTAACTTTAAAAGAAACTTATTTAGTTATTCACGAAGGCCTAACAATCAGGGGCAAGCCGCTAAAAGATCATTTGGAGGCTAAGGACCACCATCATGCTCTAGAGTTCTTGTATGGGATAGTTGGGCAAGACTCGCGTCCCACTCTTTCAGAACACTTAATTAGGACCCTGCATCAATTGGTGATGAAAAAAACCGACGAAGAGTTTGCTGGAAAATATAGAAACAGTAATGTTTTTATTGGCGGGGCTAACCATGTTCCCCCCGACGCCCTGCAAATTCCTGCAGAAATGAAAAAGTTGATGAGATGGTTTGTAGAAGAAATGAAAAACCTTCACCCCGTTGAGCTGGCTGCTTTACTCCATCATAAATTAGTCTATATTCATCCTTTTTTTGATGGGAACGGCAGGACGGCACGGCTGACGATGAACATTATTTTGATGAAGTCAGGCTATCCATTAGGTATCATTTTAAAAAATGATCGTAAAAAGTACTATCAAGCATTAGAGGAGGCAGATAAAGGCAACTACACGGTATTGGTTAAACTTACTGCCCAAGCAGTAGAAAGATCACTAGATATCTACTTAGAAACACTCACACCATCTTCCGAAAAAAGAGAAGAATTCCTTCATTTGTCTGAAATTAGCGTCAAAACTCCTTATTCAGCAAAGTACCTTAATCTACTAGCCAGGCAAGGTAAGCTAGAAGCACATAAACAAGGTAGGAATTGGCTGACAACAATAGAAGCAGTGGATCGATATATTGACAGGCGAGAACGAGCAAGAAAGCTGAGTTGACACAAGTAGCTGATGTACTTGATAAGTATAAAGTGTCACGTTACACTTTACACTATATGAAACATATGTTGGCTACACTTGAGGAAAAAAAACAGCGGCTGCCGCCATTATTCGCCAAGAAGAGCGTCAGCAGTACATCGCCAGTATTGAAAAAGCTCAACTTGGTGGCTCATTGGCCGATCACTACTCTCTAATGTACGAAGCAGTGAACCGATCGCTTGATATTTACCTCGAAGCTTTAGCAGGCAAAGAGCAAGAAAAAGTGTTACAAAAGAAACCTGTCCTCAAAATCGGCGAACTGGCTAAATTAGTAGCTGAAACTGTGCCAACTATCCGTCACTGGACCAAGGCAGGATTATTGAGCGTTGCTAACTATTCCCCGGGAGGTTATCAGTTATATAGCCAGGACCAAGTAGTGGTCATCAAAAAGATCCGGAAATTACAACAGCAGGACCGGTTGACCATTGCGGAAATTAAGAAAGCTCTGGAAAAAGATTCCCAGCTTTAACGACTCAACACTAGCTTTGAGTATGCCAAATTATTATTTCGACGGTACAATCGAGCTATCATAAGGAGTACCAAGGAGCTAAGATGACTGATTTACCAGGTTCACCGGAGTATCCGCCGAGCCGAGTTGGGAACGGGCCCGATCAAGAGCTCGCCGCCGGACATGGCGGCGTGTTGAAAAGTAATGGCGATATTGTTAAGCCGAAAGACCTCATAGACGGCGATAGAGTTTACCTGGTGTTCAATGGCCAACGCACGCTGTGCAAGTTTGTTAATATTAATCGCTTAAAGTTTGACAATCCAGAGCTTGATCACGGTGTCAATCCTAATGTAGTTTTTTACAGGAAGACCGAGCCTGTAAAAGTGCGGCTGGCTGAGGGCGGAGAGGAGTACACCATTGATCAAGACGGAGTACCGATCACGGTAATAGCCAAACCCGGTCAAGTCATTGTCCAAAATAATCCGGATGCGGAGCATCTCGAAAGTTCTTATATTTTTGGCAACCAGGATGAAACCGTTGCAGAACAACAAGCGAGGTTTGAGGCTACCTATCAGCAAGACTCTGATCGTCCGGGATACTATCGAAGAAAAAAGGTGATCAAAGCGATCAGAGTTGAAGAACCAATCGCCATTCGGCCAGGTTGGGACCCAGACACCCTGATGGGCACGCCGGCCGGGGGTGTGATTACTGCCGATGGTTACACTATTAGTCCCTCATCACTTGAAGCATCATACGAGGAAGTAGAGCCGGAGCAAGTGAGCGCGAACTTACTCTGATAGTGAACTTTGCCCGACTCTTGAGCTCAGAAGTTTTGTTCGAACCAGTGTCACAACCCTCACTACCTGTATTCAGGCGGCGCGGTTACTGCCTGAGTTCAAAATGGAATCCGAACACTCTTGAGTCATGAAACGACTCGAGTAGAATGTTCTGATGTCAAAACCACACAAAAAGATACAAGCCTTTGAACGAGATCGACTGGCTGTCTGGTCTGCTCAAGGTATCCAAATCAGAGAGATGGCTCGTCGGCAGCCGGTGACAGTTTGCAAAAAAGACGAGGTTGTTGTCGAAGAACGCATCGACGGCACTATCCACATTAGACTGAGAAGGTGTCAAGTACCCATAGCGTGTCGGGAGTTTTCTGAGACAGAATTAGCATAAGCGACTGGGATCATTTTTAATGATCGGTGTAAACGGTCGAAGTTGTAATAGTGGACTTGCTCATAAATGGCAGTCACAAATTCACCAATAGTCTCGAAGCGATCAGTCCATCCCAATTCATCTTTGAAGTGAGAGTAAAAGGATTCCTTATAACCATTTTGCCAAGGGCTACCTTTATCTGAAACCGAGACTTGGACCAGATGCTCTTCCCAAAACTGAGTACTTAAGGCAGCCATAAATTCAGTGCCTTGGTCAGAGTGAAAAATATCAGGGGTACAACCAGCTTCAAGTACGGCTTGTTTGACAACTGCATGGATGAGAAAGCGGTCATGGTGGAGGCTGACTTGGGCTCCTAAGACCTGCCTGGTAAACAAGTCTTCAATGGTGGCTAAGTACCACCACCGACCTTGAAACCAGATAAAGGTGACATCACCTACCCAGATGTGATGAGGCTTGACCACCACTATCCTAAGCAATGAGGTTAGTGTAATGATGGTGGGAGGTAGAGTGGGTGCAAAAACGCCTAACTCTCCGGCGGGGTGGTTTTAGGCCATACTTTTTCATCACCCTGGCAGTCCGTTTGTGGTTAATTTTAAGCTCCCAACCCAACTTAATTGAACCATAGGAGGGGTGCTTCACCCAGGTAGTTTCAATGTTCTGTTTCAAAGCTAAATCTTTAGTTTCCTGTTTCCCGGTGCGGTGTAAATGATCGGGACTGATAGCCATGGCCCGGGTTAGGATGGTTTTACAGGTTGAGTCCTGGATTAATTCACTCTTTTTTTCCTCAACTCATGTCGAGAGTGAGTTTGCCAATGATTCGTTTTAATTCCGTATTCTCCCGTTGCAGCTTGTTGTATTTGAGGATAGTGATGGTGTCAGAGCCGCTGTCTCGAGCGATCCAGTTGTAGATAGTTTTAGTGCTAATCCCAAAGGTTTCAGCTAAGTCAGCTACTTTTTGGCCACTTTTGGCCTTAGCCATAACTTCATCCCGGATCTCTTTAGGAATCAATCTCCGTTGCATGATACCCACTTCAAGATTAATGAGGCGATATTATGTCAGGCTTGCCTCAGAAAACATCCGCAGTATACGGGGTACCTGCCAGTTCCCAGTCTCTTTTTGTATATCAAGCACCCGCAGATTCCCAACACCACCGACTTCGTTGAAGGTGCTGTTAATGCCACCTTGCAAGAAAAGCTCAGGTTCCACCGTGGATTAAAGCTGCCCAAAAGGAGAATTTTAGTCGCTCACTATTTGCGCTCTAAACAATGAGTAATTTGAGTCAAAAAACCAACGCAAAACTTTACTTAACCCGAATATCTAAGGTTAGAACTCACCAAAAAGAGCGATAAACAGGCGTATTCACCAGATCTCTTGGCTCTGCGTACACGTTGGCGGAGGTGGTGGGATTCGAACCCACGTAGCCTGACGGCTCACGCTTTCCAAGCGTGTGCAATTGACCGCTATGCGACACCTCCGTTGTTTGGCGACAGCTCACCGCCGTTCATGCCTTAAGGTCTGGCCTTTAGCCCGGCCGAACCGAGCGTAGATATTGTAGTACACCCAAGCCAGCAGCCCCACCGCCAGCGTCAGCTCGGCCAGTTCTTCCCAGATCTTAAACTCCAGCGGGCCCACAAACGTCCGATAATAGGCGTAGAGCGCCATCGGCCAAAACCAGCTGGTGAGGTAGCCTGGTGCGGTGAAAGTGCTGACTAGTTCTTGCCACCAGCTAACTTGGCTGAGCTTGAACAGCCAGCGCCGGATAAGCGGACCGGCCGCGCCGTACACGGAGATCAGTAAATACCCCCAGTACACCAGGGGCATCAGCGCGCGGGTGTTGTGGATGTTGAGCTCGTTTTGTTGGTTGACTGCTTGTAGAACTGTCGGCGTTTTGATCTGGAACAGTCGCTGTCCCCAGGAAACCTCTTCACCAGCCAGCAAAAGTGAGCCGATGGCAACTAGTGCTACCAGCCACGGCAGTATCGATTAAGGAAGGCGCTGTCTTAGCCGATTTCTTAGTCTGGTCGTGCTGGCGCCTGACAGCCCGGCCATTGCCAGGAAAACAATAAAGGTAGCCATTTCTACCCAGGCGTCTTCCTCTCCCCAGCTGGCGAACGTCCTTGGGGACGAAAAATACGCCATCGCCGCGGTCAGCCAGATCCAGAACGGTGCCGCTAGCCAATAACGCCAGGCAGCCAGCCCGAACGCGTGACCAGTCAAGCAGGGCCGCCCCGCCGGCTGTCGCGTAGACTGCCAGCCAGGGCAGCTGGGCCAACACCAGGTGGTACCGAGAAAAGACAAAGTTAGGAAAGTGGCGTTCTTCCTGCCACCCTAAAAAAATGATGACAGTGACCAGCAGTGGGTACACCGCACCCAGCAAGACTTGACCAAAACGATGAAGTTGTCCCGGCCGCCAAGAGTTGAGCAACACCAAGCCCAGCACGCTCAGCGCCGCCAGCACCAAACTGCTGACCGAGGCTTTGCTGGACACGAAATCGACGTAGATGATCGAATCGAGCAGCAGCGGCACCAGCCCCGCGACCAGCGCCGCGCCCACCAGTAAGGCCGGTATCGGCAGGACAGTGTACTTGAGTTTGGCTGTCACCAGGTTTTTTCTTTCATTATTCGTGCTTGGCGATGGAGATCATTATAGAGGAAAGGGCCATTGCCATCCTTAGCAGGCCGCGCCAGCCTGGACTAGACAGCGCCTGGCCGAATTAGCCATCAGTTGAGCGGTCCGGCCTTGATATAATGGGGGCCATCCTGGAAGCGTCGCATAGTGGCCAATTGCACAGGATTGCTAATCCTGACCGGTTTTCCGGTTCGCGGGTTCGAATCCCGCCGCTTCCGCCAGGTTTTAGTTGCGAAAAGTCTGAAGGAAAAATAAAATGTATCGAAACATAAGGCGCGACGAAGCATTATCGAAATATACATGAACAAAATAGTAGTTTTAGACTTTGGCGGACAGTACTGCCACTTGATTTCCCGCCGGATTAGGGACTTTGGAGTGCGCTCCGAAGTGATGCCGGCAGACACTTCCGCGAAGAAACTGGGTGCGGACAAATTAGTCAAGGGAGTTATCCTCTCGGGTGGCGCGCGATCTGTCTTTGACAAAAGCGCCCCAAAATTTGACAGACAGATCTTAAACCTTTCCATACCCGTTTTGGGTATCTGTTACGGACATCAGTTGATCGCTGATGCCGTTGGCGGCCAGGTAGTTGCTGGCAAGTCCGGCGAGTACGGATTGATGAAACTGGATGTCAAGGCCAAGGGAGAGATTTTGGCGCGTCTAGGAAAATCAATAACTGTGTGGATGAACCATCACGACGTTGTCGAACAACTCCCAAAATCTTTTCAGACGCTGGCCGGCACCGAACATGCCAAGATTGCCGCTTTTGAGAACAAGCGAGACAAGATTTTTGGAGTCCAGTTCCACCCGGAAGTCAGTCACACTAAAAAGGGTGATCAGATATTGCGAAACTTCACTTTCAAAATCTGTGAGTGCAAAAAATCGTGGACGTCAGAATTAGTTGCCGAAAATATGATTAGGGAAGCGGCCGATACTATCGGCAGTCAAACCGCGATTATCGGGCTTTCTGGCGGAGTTGATTCATCGGTGGCCGCCGCCTTGGTCGGAAAAGCAATCGGAAAACAATTAATTGCTGTTTATGTGGACACCGGCTTGATGCGCGCCGGAGAAACTAAGTTCATCGAACAGACGTTCAAACAGAAAAACTTAAATCTCAAGATCATCAAAGCAGAAAAACAGTTTTTTCGGGTGCTGAAAGGAGTGAGCTCACCGGAGCGAAAACGAAAAATCATCGGCAAACTTTTTATCGATATTTTCTATGATGTTGCCAAGCAAGTAAGGGCGGACGTTCTCGTCCAAGGGACAATTTACTCGGACAGAATTGAGAGTGGCGTAACTAAACATTCTTCAAGAATAAAATCTCACCATAATGTCGGCGGACTTCCTAAAAACTTGAAGATGAAGTTGTACGAACCACTGAAAGATTTATACAAGGACGAAGTCAGAAACCTGGCCCGGGAGCTTGACCTACCGACAGAAATAACCACTCGCCAAGTGTTCCCAGGCCCAGGCTTGGCGATACGGATTATCGGGGAGGTAACACCCAAGCGAGTCAGGGTGGTGCGCCAGGCAAGCAAAATCATTGAGGAGGAATTGAAAGAAACTCAGTTTTGGCAGAACATTTGGATGAGCTTTGCCGTCCTGCTACCGATAAAAAGCGTTGGTATCCAAGGAGATAAGCGTAGCTACAAATCTCCGGTAGTGGTGCGGATTATTGAGTCTCGGGACGCCATGACAGCCAACTTCGCGAAAATTCCGTTTCCCATTCTCGAGCAAATTTCGACTAGAATCACCAACGAGATTGATGAGGTCAATCGGGTGGCGTACGACATTTCTAACAAACCTCCAGCCACGATGGAGTGGGAGTAGTTTAGATGTAGACAATAAACATCTTTTTACAGTGTCTCATCGGTGTTAATTTTGGTAGGATTACCCCTAATTTCACCCATCACAGTACACCACCAGACATGAACAACCACCCAGAGACATTTACATACTAAGGCGAAACGCTGCGGATAGAGTTTGTAGAATCAATTAAAGTGTGTGACGGCGTCAGTTGTGACCTTTACTCATTTCCAGAGAGTCCTGATAGGGACTTGGCAATGGGGAATGTTGAAGCTGGTAAGCAAACTCCGCCTCAAAGAGTAGTGGGGGGGGCGATGAAACAATCGAGGGTTACTTGTCAGGACGGGGTAGGTTGGTGATAGTTCGGCCAAGCGGTGAGAAGCTGAAGTTTGAGGTAGAGCCGCAGGAAGATCTGCAGCTTGATGAGCCCGTCTACTCTAGGGGGTTTTCCATCATGTAGAAGTAGGCGATACTATACAGTGGCAGGCCGCGGATGATGAAGAGCTGGAGTCTTTTGAGCTCTGCTTCCCTCCGTATCAGCAGGGCAGGTACGAGGATTTGAAGGAGGGGCGGCTTTAGAACAACTGTATGATGACAGCTCGCAGTTCAAACGGGGTTGGAGGCGACGGTCTGTGGGTGGCGATCATTGCCGACAATCTGTCTCGCGAAAGAGAGTATCTCGAACTGTTCCGTTCGGCGTTAAGTTCACATGCATTACCTAAGAAAAACTCAGGAAAGCTATCTGAAATTCCCAAAACTATCTGTAGCCATTAGTGTAGAATGTGATCTGATTAAATGAGTAAAAAATCACTGAAAACCATCAAGAAAGTTTACGAGAGAGGTGAGAACATCATCCAACACCTCAAACAAAATAAGGGCAATCACAACACATTAGAGATGATCACTATCAGCTATGATTTACAGAGTGGCACTTACATCCGCGAAGTCAAGAAAAATCCGCGATTCAATCGGGAGTACACAGCTGCCATCGCCCGAGTTATCGACGAACTTGGTGTAAAGTACGATCTTCTTCTTGAAGCTGGCGTTGGTGAAGCTACAACTCTCGCCAACGTTGTTTTAAAACTTCGAGACAAACCTAAGAAAGTTTTTGGTTTTGACCTTTCCTGGTCCCGGACTCGGTACGCGATCGAGTACCTAACATCGAAACATATTAACAACTCTTTCTTGTTTACCGGGAACTTGTTCAACATCCCCTTGGCAGATGATTCGATCGACATTGTTTACACTTCACACACTATTGAGCCCAACAGCGGACGGGAGAAAGAAGCACTTCGAGAGCTGATGAGAGTCACTAAGAAGTACCTAGTGCTACTGGAGCCAGCACACGAATTCGCTAATGAAGAAGCTCGGAAGAGAATGGAAAGCCACGGCTACATCAAAAATCTTTACGGTAGTGCTGTAGACTTAGGTATGGATGTCATCGAACACAGATTGTTTGACCACTCCAACAACCATTTAAATCCAACAGGATTGATCGTAATAAAAAAAGACCTCAAGACTCATCGGACGGTTCGAAATCCTCTTGTTTGCCCCGTTACCAGAACCCCACTCAGGCTTATCAAGGGTTCATATTTTTCCAGTGATAGCCTGCTGGCGTATCCGGTAATTAAAGGCGTACCATGCTTGCTGGACGAAAACGCCGTGATCGCGACTCACTACAAGAGATGGAAGTAGATCGCGGACTAACTACTACTCGGTGGCCACTAGGGATATGAGCAGGAAAAGACAACTGCGAGTATCGCTTATTTGTGATAATAAAATCAGAGAGTACGACTCATTACTTTTGCTACAGGAAAAACTTAGAGATGAACTCCACGCTCAAGTAAAAATCTTTGGTAGTATTGCTGAAATTCAGCGTATCTATTTTATGTTGCACAAGTTTCAGCCGGATGTGGTTATTTTGCCTCAGGTTCAGGAGAAGAGCTGTAGAGAACTGGCTGACTACGTAAGAAAGTCGGGAGGCATAGTCGGAGTACTGCCCTCAGAAGTAACTCTCAGTGACACTATGGTTAAAACCGTCGTCAATGATGATACCCATTATGATCGATACGTAGATCTTTTTTTCTTTCCAGGCAAAGATCAGAAGAAGCACTTTTTATTCTCAGACCTGAGCGCGAGTAAAATGTTTGTTACTGGCAGCCCTAAAATAGATGTGTCTGTGTTGGCTGCCCAACGACAACCAATGTCCAGAAAAGAATTTTCCACTACTTTTCAAATTCCACTTAATCGAAAGATTAATATTTTTGTCTTTACTTCTTTTCCGATCAGTTCTGAAGACTATCAAAAGAAAGACATTTCGTTTTCTAAGAGCATCCCCTTTCTTAGAATGGTTTCAAAGTACATCAGGTTGACTAAAGAAAGCTACTTGCAGATGATACCATTGCTAGCTGGGCGATTTTCAAACTGCAACATTATTCTTAAACCTCATCCATTAGAACTGGTATCTACCTACTCTTCTCTCAACGTGCCAAACTTACACATTGTTGATAAAGCCACTATTCATCAGTGTTTTGGTAGCATAGATTTAGCAATTCACTGGACGTCAACCGTAGCATCAGAGTGTTGGATTAATGATGTTAAAACGATCCAGTACTCACCATTTGCAGAGTACGACGAGCACCTGATTGATCTAACGCCGGGCAACCCGCTTTTTCATACCCGCGAAGAACTTTTTGCTGGTATAACTCACTACCTTAAACATCCTCTCGAACCAAAGTATCTTCGCTTTCAGCGTCAGTACTTGCGTAACAACTTTTATCTTCTTGACGGAATGTCGAGCGGGAGAATAGCGTCAGTTATTAAGAGAAATCTTCGGTTCCACAAGACAAAACCATCTTACTCCAGAGGTTATTCCTACTTATTTTTTGTTCAACATTTACTTGATAGATGGTTGGGACCAGTCTTAGTAAGGAGAATTATGTCGTCACTGTTCAGGAGTAAGAGTTGGCGATACGCACAGCTCAACTACCTACCATATTAAAGCTATTTTTTAAAAGAGATGGTTCTGCGTAACCAGCCATAGTATCTGGCCAACGCTGCTGTCCACAAACCAGGAATTAACTGCAGTTTACCTGCTGAGATAAATTCAGCGGTGCCAAAGATTATATATTTTCGGAGTGGATGAGTTATTGACTGAATCTTTCTAAGATTAGTCCAGTTGGGAGAATACTTACGATAAAACTCAGCATCTCCTTTTCCATAAAACTGCCAGCGATTAATAAATTCGCTCATTTGCATGAGCTGTTGTTCGTAAGAAGGTGTGCTAATTTTATATAATTTGTACCCTGCTTGAGTAAGTCGAAGTCCTATGTCGGTGTCATCTGTACCGCCTTTTATCTGGGGGTCATAGCGGATTTTGCGGACCACTTGAGTGCGGAAAATACAAGGTGTCCCGATCACGTCAGTATAGCCCTCCCTGTTCAGGAGTAGCTCGAATATTTGCTGGGTAGTTTTTTCCCAGTAGCTTCTTGGTTTTAGCAAGACAGTAAAAGCTTGAACACCAACAATTTGAGGATCGTCTCTAAATTTGTTCAGCATATGAATTAGTGTCTTTCTGGAAATGTGATCGTCCGCTCCTACAAACGCCACAAAATCACGACTGGTATTGTCTATGCCTAACTGTCTTGCAAACGATAAACCTTTTTGGCGATCGGAATAAACTCGTCGAGTGAATTTTCTGGCTATTTTTTGTGTTTCGTCAGATGAGTCAGCATCTACCACTAGCAGCTCAGCCTCAGGGGATGCCACCGAAATTTGGTCAAGGTTCTTATGCAAATAGGCTGCTGAGTTTTTGGTACAAACTACTATGCTTAGGTTATGCAGAGACTGTGGTCGAGTGCCACGACGATGACGAATAAGTAAGCTGCTGATTTTTTCTATATCTTGTTTTGTCATGTCTTGATTTCCAGGAAAGTATAATCCTTGGTTGTGTACCCGGGTGGCGTTGGTCAGGACTTGCCGACCGTATCGTACTTCCCAAAATGGCTGTTCTCCGATTGACCCGCAAATTAGCGGTCGAGTTTCGACCGAGTTTTCTTCTAACAGGTCGACAATATTGGGCAGATCATCATCAATCAGGCCGATCGCAAAGCTTGAAACTGGTGACCCTTTGCTGGTTTGAATCCAGTAGTATGGTGAAAGATTTTCTTTAAAGGATTCATAAACTTTCTCTCTTTTTCTTACCGTCGAATTCAGCTTTTTGAGTTGTCCCAGTCCTAAAAAAGCATTTAGTTCAGTTGGTCTTAAGTTAAATCCTGGGTAGTAGAAAGTGTAACGATTTCTAAAATCATCTATATTGAATTTTATTTTCAATCCTTGCGAGTGCTTAGAAGGCAAATCCCGGGACCAGCCATGACTGCGAATAGATAGCATAATTGTGTATAGTTCTTCATCATCAGTTACCACCATTCCTCCCTCTATAGTTGACATGTGGTGACCATAGTAAAACGAAAAAGAACCCATTAGTCCAAACTTGCCAACCTTTTGGCCGTTGAATTCTGAGCCATGTGACTCGCAACAGTCTTCGAGCAGTAGCACCTCGTACTCACGGCAAATTTCTCTGATGTCATCCATATGGTTGGGGTGGCCCAGAACATGTACTAAAATCGCTACCGAGGGCCGATACTCCTGGCAAAGTTGGCGAAAGTGGTCAATATTGAGTCCCAAGTTATCAGGGTCACAGTCACACAAAATTGGGTCCATCGCCAGTTGCATAAATGGAGCTACGGTAGTTACCCAACTCACAGCTGGCACAATGGCACGATCATTTTTCAGCTTACCTGTCAGCACTAAGGCGTAGAGCATCAATAAGTTAGCTGACGAACCAGAATTAACAAAAACTGCAAACTGACTCCCATTCCACTTGGCCCATGCCTTTTCAAATTTAGTGACTAGTGGGCCCTTAGTAAGTTGGGTGTTTGTTTCTAGCCAACCAGCCAACTTTTTTAGTTCTTGATCAGAAATAGTATCCTTGACCAAGGGTATTTGGTAAGAGCTTTTCATATATGCTTAGCTAAGTGGATGATTAACATCATGATTTGAGGGCCATCACAGTTTGTCTTAGATTTATTGTTTTTGTTATAACCGCAAAAAGGAGAAAAAACAAACTATAAACTATACCCGCCGCAATGTAGTCTACTACGCTCACAGGGTAAAAGTTGGTAATCATCGTCAGTAAGAAGATTATCCCCAAGAATACACTTGTTTGGAGAATAAAAAAGTAGGGCAGATTAAAATCAACGACTTTTTTCAGTAGGATAATGTGCAACACCATTGAAAAAAAGTAGACAATGATGTTTGCTGCTAGTGTGCCTATCAGGCCAAACACTGATGTTAAACTAATTCCAAGCAAAATGTTGGCCACCGCCACCATCGCTGCCAAGCGCAGTCTTTCTTTGACCATTCCCAGTCCACCAAGAATAGTTGTAAGGTAACTTGTCAAAGTTATGAAAGGGGTGGAAAGCACTGCCCATCTGAGCGGTACTTCAGAAGCTGCCACCCACCTTTCTCCAAATAAGATCTGAATCGGACTGGCAGGAAAAATGAAAAGAAAGAAACCAAAGTAGATTGACACCAGTGGGATTACCTTAACTACGACACCAATTATTTTTTTAATATTCGCATCGTCACGATCATGAGACAACTGTGAAATCATCGGGAAGAACAAACTATTGATCGGCGAGACAAAAATATCGGAGACGGTAGCCAAAGCAAAGACTACCCCATAAATACCCACCTCTCTAACTCCTCTCAACCAGGTTAAGAAGATTGTGTCCGTAGAGTAAATAAAACTAGTGATGGTCGTGCCGAGAAGTGCGGGTAGCGCGAACTTAAACATCTTCCGGAACAGATTCGGATCCCAGATAATAGAACTGACCAGGTACTTATTGGTTTTCTTCATTACCAAAGCATATAAAACAGCTGCCAATGAATAGCCGACAGCCCAGGACGCCGCGTACCAAGTTGCTGAAGTTACACCTAGGAGCCAGACTATTACTGAAAAAATTAAAGTGAACAGCAATTTTGTAAACTGGATCGAGGCGTAGAATTTTTCTTGTTGTAGGCCATTGAACAGCTTACTTAGCGAAGCTAAAAAACTTTGAGCTAAAAAGTAAACCACTAGTAGGTACACAAGCTGCTCGGCCTCCGGCTGCTTAAAAAAATTACTTGCCAGCCAAGGAGACAGGAGTATTAAAATGAGTGACAAAACGAACGAAGTACCCAACTCCAGGTACTGACCATATTTATAGGTGGTCCAGACTTTTTGGTAATTCTTATCCTTGATGAATTTTGGTACAAAATACGACACGCTAAAGCCAAACCCGAGGTCGTTGTAGGCACTCAAGAAATTGATTAAACCGATAACAGCGTAGAACAAGCCTACATCTTCGATTGACAGCGTCCTGGAGTACAGGAGTCTGATCAGGTATCCTAGGGGAGAGACTAATAGGCTGAAGAAGAAAATAGTACTTCCGCCCTTGACTATTTTGGCCAAGATTAAGCTAGAGTTTGAACTATTAGGTGCTGTCATCCTACTTCTGGGAAATGAAAGTAATTATATCTTACGAACCAGCTAAATGGCTCCAATCGAAGGTAAATCGAAAGTAATTGGAACATACTTAGTTCCTTCTTTCTGCTTCCCTTATTGAATTCGCTTTCGTACAATGCTCACTGATAGAACTCAAAGCCGTGGCAGGCGAGCAAAGCGACTGAGGGTAGAAGCTTGGGATCAAGACTTTCCATGAGTGCTTGAGGTTCTCCAGAAAAATCGTGGTCATATACAGAGCACGTGAATATGAACAAAAAATTTTACATTCTGGGAGCAGGACCAATTGGCCTGGTCACAGCTTGGAAGTTGCTTGAGAATGGTTTCTCGGTAGAAGTAGTTGAGAAACTTGACAGGGTGGGCGGCATGTGCCGAACTTGGAAGTGGAGGGACTTTTTAGTTGATACGGGGCCACACATCTATCACACTCCTGATAAAAACCTAGCTGATTTTTGGGAGAAAGAGTTTGGTGACTTATTTATCAAGAGTGAGTTTTGGTGTCAAAATGTTAGGGGAAAAAACTTTAATGAGTATTGGGACTACCCAATTTCCTGGCAAAGTATTAGCAAGTACCCCAAGTCTTTGAGACAAAAAGTAGTTTCAGAAATCGAAAGCAGGCAAAAAGAGGGCAGAGCTAAAGCGAATAGCTATCAGCAGTACATTGATTCTCAGGTGGGCCCCACTTTACGGAAGATGTTTTTTGATGAATATCCTGAAAAGGTATGGGGTATTCCAACCACTTCACTAACACCAGAATGGGCTCCCAAAAGAATCGAGCTGAGGGAAAAAACAACACCATTTTATCATCAGCAGTGGAATGCTGTTGGCAGATATGGAACAGGCTGTGTTTATGAACGAATCAGTGACATGATTTTGGGTCTGGGCGGCAAGATCAGGTTGAATTCTGAGGTTAAAAGCATTATTTACCGAGGGAAAGATATTACTGGAGTAAAACTTTCCAAAGGTAAGGACATCAAGATTAATTCGGATGACAGGATTATTTCCAGTCTGCCCATCAACTTAACCGCCTACTTTTTTGGCTACAAAAGCAAACTACAGTTTAGAGGGATTTGTTCGGTATACCTAGCTTTTGATAAAGAACAAGTTATTCCTGGTAGAAATCATTGGCTTTACTACGGTTCACCTCGAGTAGTATTCAACAGGGTTACTGAGCCTAAAAAAATGAGCCCTGATATTGCGCCTCCTGACCAAACTTACCTGGTAACAGAAACAACCTTTAGCAGGGGAGATGATTTTGATTCTCTGAGCGATCAACATATTTTCGACACAGTAATTGAGGGAATCGAGACAGTTGGTTTGGCCAAAGCTAACGAAGTGGTTGGTTTCTCAATTAACAAAGAGTACTTTGTTTACCCGATACAGTACACCGGTTACCAAGAAGAACTTGCCAAAACAAAGTCTGCTATATCTCAGTTTGATCAGCTTTTCTCCTTAGGTACTGGGGGTGATTTTAACTACGCAGATAGCCAAATTTTATTTCACAAAGCTTTGGACTTGGTGGACTCCATTGTTAGGAGTGAAAAAAGCAACTCCTTACTTGACCAAGAACTGAAGAGAGTCGTTAAATGTACACCAAACCAAATCGTCGACATCAACGGTAAGAAGATAGGCGATGGCCAGCCAGCATATATTATTGCTGAAGCTGGTTTAAACCACAACGGTAGTCTCAAGCTAGCTAAGACACTCGTAGATAAAGCCGCGGAGGCAGGTTGTGATGCGGTCAAGTTTCAAACGTATAGAGCCAGCAATAGAGTTTCTTCGGAAGTTAAAAGCGTGAAGTATGCTGAAAGCACAGTTGGCTTAGAAGAAAATCTGCTTCAAGTTTTTGAAAAGCTGGAGATGAGTTTTGGTGATCAAAAGAAATTATTTTCTTATGCTAGAAGAAAACAAATTGAGATATTTTCAACGCCTTTTGATACTGAAAGTGCTGATTTTTTAGATACTCTGGGGGTGAGTATGTTTAAGATTGCTTCAATGGATCTGGTTAACTTGCCTTTAATTTCCCACATTGCTAAAAAAGGGAAGCCAATTATTTTATCTACCGGTATGTCTTCTCTAGCTCAGGTGGACGAGGCCGTAAACTGTATCCTGGAGCAGAATAACTCCAACATTATTCTTCTACAGTGCAACTCTTCATACCCAGCAGCACCAGAAGATATGAATCTCGAAGTAATAAACACTTACAAGCAGTCATTTAGAGTTCCAGCTGGATTATCGGACCATACTTTTGGTCTTTTTGTTTCGACAGTAGCCTTGGTGATGGGAGCCAATGTCATCGAGCGTCACTTTACTCTTGATAAAGGGATGGAGGGTCCTGATCACATTCTATCTTCTGAACCTGAGGAGATGGGCGATCTGGTTCGTATTGCCAAGCAGATCCCTCTAGTAAGAGGGTCAGGAATTAAAACAATTCAACCCGACGAGTACTTTACTCTCAACGCCCAGAGAAAAAGCTTGTACGCTGGCACAGATATAAAGGCCGGACAAAGAATCTCTAAAGACATGGTAAGTATTAAAGGTCCGGGTGGAGGGTTGTTACCTAAGTACCTATCTATAGTCATTGGTAAAAAAGCTCAAGTAGATGTGCCAAAAGACCATCCTCTTACTTGGGAAGCAATTTAGGCACTGGAATGAAATCTCATCGACACCTGATTGGGGTGGTAAATCAACTAACCGAATTAGCGAAGAAGCATAAGAAAAAAACCGCCTTTTTTATTGGCAGTACTGCCAAGGTAAACAAGGGAAGCTTTTACTTTACGCCCGTTAGAGAATTAACCTCGGTTTTTTTTGCTGGAGCCGTAGTTTACAGTGAGCACCAAGCATTTGAGATCTGCAGAGATGTGGATGGAAAGGTCGACATCATTTTGGTAGACGCTGAGAAAAAAATCCTAGGCAAGGATGCTCTAACTGGAACCATCTCTAATATTGAACGTCTAGCCAGAGAAACTGTCACAATAAGTTCTCTTTGGACGTATAAAGGTAATGACTTGACGGTAGAAGCAGTTGATTTACTGATCGAAGAACTGTTTTCAAGTGAGGCAAAGGGAGTAGGGGGTAAGAATGCAGCTATTTTAGGTGCCGGCAACCTGGGTAGCAAGCTTGCCTTAAAACTGGTCGAAAGGGGGATGAATGTGGCCATCACAAGAAGGAATAAAAGGAAGTTACACCTAATCGGGGTAGCTCTAAATTACATTAAACCCACGCCAACCATAGCTAAGTTAACCACCGCGACCGACCATACCAAGGCCTGTATAAACGCCGACGTGGTCATCGGTTGTGCCAGAGGCAATCCTGTAATTTACCCAGAAACTATGGAACAAATTAAAGACACAGCCATCATTATTGATGTAGGAAAAGGAACCTTAACGCCCGAATCAATTAAGCTGGCTTACAAGAGGAAGATACCCATCTACAGGCTTGATGTAACGGCAGCCATCGAAGGGTTAATTCAAAGTTTGATCTTTAATAAAACCAGCGTCAGTAACTTGGGTAGAAAAACTCTGCACAATAATATTTGCTTGGTGACTAGGGGACTGTTAGGTAGTGAAGGCGAGGTTGTGGTTGACAACGTCAATCAACCTCAGTATATCTATGGTTTAGCCGACGGTAGGGGTGATTTCGTCAGGAGGCTTAGCGCCAAACAACAAAAGATTGTTGAATCTGTTAAGGAATATATTGTTCGCAACGAAACATGAAAAAGAGTCAGGTAAGCAAGTGGTTAGATTTTTCAGATCGGGTGGTTGTTATCACTGGAGCAGCTGGCCAACTAGGTACAGAGTTGTGCGAAACCTTCGTAGAACTCGGAGCCAAGGTAGTGGGTTTAGACATCGTGTTGGGCGAACAAGTGCGGGGGGTAACATATAAAAAAACTGATGTCACTCAAGAAAAAAGTGTGATAAGAGCAATAGAGGGGATATTCAAAGAGCACCAGCAGATTGATGTCTTAATCAATAATGCTGGCGTAGGAGTTTTTAATCGGTTTGACTCGCGGACAGAGAGAGAACTTGACTTCGTACTAAATGTTAACGTTAAAAGCACAATTTGGTGTATTAAAACTCTCTCCGCTCTCAAGAAAAAATATGACCAATCGAAGAAAGCTTCCGTGGTTAATATTAGCTCCTTATATGGGTTGGTTAGTTCTGATCCTCGCATCTACACCGACTTAGCAAGAATGAATTCAGAAATCTACTCGGCTACAAAGGCTGGAGCAATTCAGCTTTCTAAGTACTTTGCGGTTCACTTGGCTGGTGAAAATATTAGGGTCAATTCTATTTCACCAGGGGGGATTTTTAACGACGCTAACCCTCAAGGCGCAGACTTTGTCAAAAACTATTCCTACCGGACACCAATGGGAAGAATGGCCAAAACTCAAGAAATGGTGGGACCGATTCTATACCTAGCCAGCGATGCATCAAGCTACACAACTGGAGCGAATCTTGTCGTTGATGGTGGCTTTAGTTGTTGGTAGCCAAATTCACCTAGTTTAATCTCGTAAAATCGTTGCTACTGACAGGGCCTTTTAACTTCTTTTCCACAGCATTATTATCGATATCCTGCTTGAGCTGACTAAAGACATAATCAACTCGTCGCAAGTATTTTTCTATGGTATTCCTTTTATGCGCATAAGAGATATAAAAAGAGGTGTTAGCTAGATAGTTGTGCTCTAGCATGTATTGAGTAAATAAAGTTCTGATCGCTGCGGAATTTTTGTACGTAAATTCAAATCCACTAAGCGCATAAACGCCATGAACTTTAATCTGAAGTTTATGTTTTTTTGCTAAAGTATTCCAACCATCCTGAACCAACTTGCCAACTGTTTTTAAATGTCTTGCTACATTGCGAGCTTTAAATTTTCTAATAGTTGCCAAAGCCGCCACCGTTCCAACTTTATCAGTCCAGTAAGTGCTACTGATAAAGGTTTCTTGAGCTTGGTCCATAATCGCTCGTTTACCAATAATCGCGGCCATCGGGTATCCATTGCTCATCGCTTTAGCAAACACTGCTATATCAGGATTCACACCTAAGAGCTTATGATAACCACCATCACATTCTCGCCAACCAATGGTTATCTCATCGAAAACAAGTGGAACTTTGTTGTCAGTGCATAACTGCCTAATTTTTTCTAAATAGCCTGCCTCAGGTGGGTGGTTTCTTATTGGTTCCATCACCACCCCAGCTAGTTCCCGCCGGTGTTCGTTAAACAACTTAACAAAATTGTCAATATCATTGTATTCGAAAGGGATCATCGTTCCTGCTAACCTTTGTGGCACTCCCTTGGGCTCAAGTCCTGGCAAAAGGAAGTCGTCCAAAGCTTTGTTTTTGTTTAAATTTGCAGATAAGTACCAATCGTGCCAACCATGATAGCCACAAAACATAATTGTTTCTTTATTGGTGTGTGCGCGAACTAACCTCACCGCTATAGCCATGGCTTCGCCACCCGTTCTAGAGTAGCGAACCATTTCACTCCATGGGTGAAGCTCAATTAACAGCTCTGCTAGCTCGATTTCTTCAGGAGCATTGAGCGTGGAAATGTTGCCGTCGGCTACTGCCTCGTTAACTGCTTGGTTGACGTCAGGGTCAGCGTAGCCCAATACACAAGTACCGACGCTCATGATGGTAGTGTCGATATATTTTTTGCCATCAACTCCCCAAATCGTAATACCCTCGGCTTTTGAGTAGTAAGTAGGCCAATGCTCGGGCAAAAACCTTTCGGCGCGTTTGCTGAGGAGTTGAGTGGCTCCTGGAATAACTTGTTGAGATCGTTTGTAAAGTTGTTGAGGGTCTATCATTGGTGGCTTACTAGTTCTGTTATTTTTTAGGTCCCATTCGAGCCATTTTTTTGTCCATTTCGAACGCCATTTTGTGACCTTCATTTCGCTGGTACACATTATTTATACTACGTAAGTTATGGTTATCAATATGGGAAACGTACTCAGAGAACGATGCCAGCGGTCCAACTTCGGTGATCAGCCGTTTGATTAATTCAAAGTCGGCTAAGTAATCGATGGTCATGCGATAATCAGAATAATCAACTTCTGATTCTAAGTTAGACTTGGACAGATTTCTTTCCATGTAGAAAGTGACGTGCTCGCGCTCCGAATATAAGGCAGCATTCTTCCAGGTTTCTCTCAGAGCCTTGACGGTAAAAACTTCGGTGTCTAGACCATCGGGAAAAGTTGGAGGATAGCAGTTGGAACCGTACTTAACTTTTGAACTCAGAAACAAAGCTATTGTCTGATCAACAATTTCCGGATCAATCAGCGGGCAGTCCGAGGTAACTCTCACGATGTTATCAAAACCAGGGAAAGCCTGCGCACACTGATAGTACCTATCCAAGACATCGTTTTCACTTCCACGAAAAAAAGGTATTTTCATTTGGTGGCAAAACTGGACTATTGGCTCACTTTCATCCAATTCTGTGGTGGCAATTACTACCTTTTCGATTAACTTGGAGTGTTTAAGTCTATTAAGCTGGTGCTCAAGTAAAGTCTTGCCTTTAACCTTCAAGAGCACTTTGCCGGGCAATCTTTTAGAACCCATGCGTGCCTGAATAATGCAGATGTTTTTTGTTTTCATAAGCTTATTCCTGGTTTTTCAGAGTGATTTTATACTTTCGCGTTTACAAAAGTGCTTGTTAAACTAGGAATGATCTTTCCATATAATCAGATACTACCAGTAAGCATACAATGAAACGCAACCTGTTTGCCGCTTTTGCCGCCGCCGTCATTATAGTAGTGGCTGCTCTGTGGTTTGTCACTTTGTTGTTTGGTGGTAGGACTGACAACCGTACCGACGCCAGCCTAACTACCCGGCCCTTTGTATCAGCAGACTTGGGTGTGAAGCTGAACTTGCCGCCTACCTGGCGGGTGGAAGAGTCCACCGGCTCCGCCGAGTTTATTACTCCGAACGGCCGGATTGTGCTCAAGCGCGCGGCCGGAAAGTTCGGTGACGTTCAGGCGCGGCTGGCTGGTGAAAACGGGGGTACCGGTGGCAAGATCGGCAGCAGGGCTGGTGACGCCGGTGGTACCGGCAGCCGGCCGGACACCGACCAAGTGTTTTTCTTCTCAAGGGGCGGCTGGGTCTACTACCTGGCAGCCGACTCGCCGCGACTGTTTGACCAGCTGCTGTTCGTACTAGGCAGTCTCGAATTCAGTGAGGCTGAGTGACAGACTGCTACAATACTTCCATGCCCAATTTCCAGCCTGGCAAAGTTGTAACCACCACCCAGCTCAAGACCGGCGAGCATGCCCAGATACGCTATCCGCGTTGGCAAGACCTCGATCGGTACCTTGAGTTTATCAATCGCTTGTCGAGCGAGAACACCTTTGTCAGGTTTTCCGGACAGACGGTGAGTATCGCCGACGAAGCCAATTACCTGGCAAACGTTTTTAGCAGTTGTGAACTTGGCGACCAGGTAGTGCTGGGTGCTTTTGTTGATGATCGGCTGATTGCCAACAGCGGCGTGGAGCGCAACTTGGAGGACAAGGAGCGTTCTCGGCACGTGGGCAAGTTCGGTATCGCGGTCGATCGGGACTGGCGCGGCCGCGGTGCGGGCCAGGCTTTAGCGGAAGCAGTCATGGCCGAAGCCGGCCGCCAACTGGAGGGCTTGAGGCTTTTTCACTTGACGGTTTTTAGCGTCAACCAGCCAGCCATCGCTTTGTATCGCCGGCTTGGGTTTAAGGAGGTTGGTCGTGAGCCCGGCACGCTCAAGCACCGTGAGGAGTACGTTGATAGGCTGATCATGGTCAGGCCTGTTTAATGGTCGAGCCCATTTCAGTAGCGCGTTCAGCGCTTGGGCTGCTGCCGGCGCTGTTCGATTTTCTTGAGGGAGTAGACCATGCAGTCGTCCAGGTTAATGTTCTTGATGCGGGCCAGCCGGAGAATCGTCACCATCAGGTCGCCCAGCTCTTGGGTGTAGGTTTCGTCGGTTTGGGCGGCGATGTTGGTTTTTTTGCGGCCGTGCTCAGCTAAGTAGGCCCGGGCCATCTCTCCCAGTTCTTCCATCAGGCCCAGGATCAAGATTGAGCCAAACTCTCTGGTGTAGCGTTTGCCTTTGTCCACTTCGTCGAGGATGCGGAAGTACTTGGAGAACGGCGTGTCGTGATAGTCGCGCTTCTTGTCCGGAGTTGACACGGCCGGTTGAGGCTGAGATGACCGGGAGGTTCGGGAGGATTGAGAGGACCGAGAGGTTTGGGTAGCGGCCAACTTTGATTTGGCGGACCGGTCGGCCGGTGCTGCTGGATTCATAGCCCCATTGTACTTGATGCCGACAACTCCGAAGCACAGACCACCACAAACGAGTAGCTAGGCCACCACCACTTGGCAGCTAGCGTATACTTGAAAGACATCCCATGTCGCAGGTCCAGGACGTCAAGCAAGCTATCGACATTCTCGAGGTAATTGGTCAGCGGCTCCAGCTGCAGCGCGCCGGCAGCAACTACAAAGCCGTCTGTCCGTTCCACTCCGAAAAAACGCCGTCGTTTTTTGTCAACCAAGACCTGCAACGCTACAAATGTTTCGGCTGCGGCCGCAGCGGCGACGCGCTGTCTTTTCTCCAGGAGTACGAAGGAATGACGTTTGGGGAAGCCCTCGAACAACTGGCCGACCAGGCCGGCATCACCCTGGAGCGTTTCCGGCCGTCTTCCCAGGAACAGCGCGGCAAATCTTTGCTCGAAGTCTTGGACTTAGCTAAAGAGTACTACCACTTTCTGCTCACCCAGCACCGCCTGGGCGGTCTCGCTCGGGACTACCTCAAACAGCGCGGGATCACAGCCGAGTCAACCAAAGTGTTTCAACTGGGGTTCGCGCCGGCCAAGTGGGACGGCATACTGACGTACTTAACGAAAAAAAAGAAGTACTCGCCGCAACTCCTCGAGGAAGTCGGCTTGATCGTCAGGCGCAACGGCCGGCAGTACGACCGGTTTCGCGATCGGCTGATGTTCCCGCTCAAGGACCATCGCGGCCAAGTGGTTGGGTTTGCCGGCCGCCTGCTCAACGACCAGGCCCAAGAGGCCAAGTACATCAACTCGCCGGAAACCAGCCTGTACCATAAATCAAAACTGCTGTACGGCTATCACGAACTGCGCCAAGAGATCCGTAAAGCCGGTCAGGCAGTGGTGATGGAGGGCGAACTGGACGTCATCTCTAGCAGTCAGGCACACTTGAACAATGTAGTGGCGATCAAGGGATCGGCGTTGACCAGCGATCAGGCGCGGTTGCTCAAGCGGCTGGTGACCAAGGTGGTGCTGGCTCTCGACACCGATGCCGCCGGAGTGACTGCCACCAAACGGGCGGTGCCGGTAATAGAGCAAGCCGGCTTGGAACTGCGGGTAGCCAGCCTGCCGGCGGGCAAGGACCCGGACGAGCTGGGCCGGTCCAACCCCAAGCTACTGCGACAGAGCGTCTCTCAGGCTGTCTCGGTGTACGAGTTTATTATCGAGGCGGCGCTGGCCGCCCACGACGCCACCACTCCGGACGGCAAACGGTACATCATGCAGGAAGTAGCGCCGTACATCAGCGCTATCAGCCACGCGGTGGAGCGCGATCACTACGTCAAGCTACTGGCTGAGCGGCTCAAAGTCAAGCCCAGCCTGGTCCGAGAGGACGTAGACAGGCTTGGCAAGGGCGCCCCGCCGGCCGG
>Ga0210057_1001792_pt1 | contig 31908 bp, 33 predicted proteins | sample CryGeyCG2114_010_2_FD_183968 | JGI IMG/M metagenome (GOLD analysis project Ga0210057, IMG submission 183968) | Groundwater microbial communities from aquifer - Crystal Geyser CG10_big_fil_rev_8/21/14_0.10 (SPAdes) (version 2) | ecosystem: Environmental > Aquatic > Deep subsurface > Groundwater ... | reverse complement strand
CGCCCCGCCTCTCGCCAAAAAGACTTTAACTTCTACACCGTGGCCCAAAATCTCTCTATGGCTGCTGGTTTGCCCATGCCCAAGCTCTACGTTATCGACGATACTGCCATGAATGCCTTTGCTACCGGCCGTGATCCCGAGCACGCTGTTGTTGTCGCCACCACCGGCATCCTCACCCGATTAAACCGTACTGAGCTCGAGGGTGTTATCGCCCACGAGCTCTCCCACGTCAAAAACTACGATATTCGGGTCATGTCAATTGTCACTATCCTGGTGGGCTTAGTTGCCCTCATGGCTGATTGGTTTATCCGAATTAGTTACTGGGGAGGCAGCCGTCGCAATCGTGACAATGAAGGTGGTCAGCTCCAAGCCATCTTTATGCTCTTGGGGTTTGTCCTCGCCCTACTTTCCCCTCTTATCGCCAATCTCATTAAACTCGCCATCTCTCGTCGCCGTGAATTCTTGGCCGACGCCTCTGGAGCTGCTCTCACCAAATATCCCGAAGGTCTCGCTTCCGCCCTGGAAAAACTCGCCGGTGACCGCGAACCATTGGAAGCTGCCAACAAAGCTACTGCTCACCTCTACATCGTCAACCCCTTAAACAACTTAAAATCAGGTGTCGGCATGTTCGCCGGTCTTTTCTCCACCCACCCACCTATCGAAGAACGAATTAAGGCACTTAGACAAATGACCTAACCGTTATACGTCATACGAAATACTTTAAACCAATATGTTCGATCCTCAAAAACTCACCACCAAATCTCAGCAAACCCTCGGTACTGCTATCAGTAAAGCCCAGGAACTCAAAAACCCTTCACTCGAAGACTGGCACCTTCTGTGGGCCTTAGTCACCACCGACGGAGTTGTTCAAGAAATCCTCTCCAAGCTTTCCGACCAATTTTCAAGCCTAGGCGCCGCTCTTGATGTCAAACTTACCGATCTGCCCACTACCAGTGACTCTTCTGAACCAAGGATTAGCACCTCTATGGCTGGTGTACTCAACTATTCCGCTGACCTCGCCGGTAAATCAGGCGACGCCTACATCGGTCAAGAGCTCCTATTACAGGCTTTAATAGAAAAATCCTCTGCCATCAAAGATTTTCTCAATAAATATCAACTGACTCCATCAGCTATCAATCAGGAGATTATTACTATGAAACAAAATGCCCCAACCGACAACCCCTCGTCTGATACTACTCACAACGTTCTTGACAAATACACCCTCAACCTCACGAAACGGGCTGCAGACGGCAAGCTTGATCCGGTTATTGGCCGTGACTCAGAGATTAGGCGGGTCATGCAAGTTCTCTCTCGTCGCACCAAAAATAACCCCGTCCTTATTGGTGACCCAGGAGTTGGCAAAACAGCCATTGTCGAAGGTTTAGCCCAAAGGATCAATTCAGGAGACGTCCCCGAGTCTTTAAAACACAAGCAACTTTTGGTCCTTGACCTCGCGTCTGTACTTGCTGGCGCCAAATTCCGGGGTGAATTCGAGGAACGTCTCAAAGCCATCCTCAAACAACTTACAGCAGATGAAGGTAAATATATTGTTTTTATCGATGAACTTCATACCATTGTTGGTGCTGGGGCCAGCGAAGGCGCCGTTGACGCCGGTAACATGCTCAAGCCTGGCCTGGCCCGAGGTGAGCTCCACATTATTGGTGCTACAACTATCAACGAATATCGTCAATATATCGAGAAAGACGCCGCCCTCGAGCGTCGCTTTCAGCCGGTGACGGTAGGGGAGCCCAGTCTCGAAGATTCTATTGCTATCCTTCGAGGTCTCAAAGAAAAATACGAGGTCCACCATGGCCTCAAGATCAGCGACGAGGCTCTCGTGGCTGCGGTTAACTTGAGTAGCCGCTACATTGCAGATCGTTTCTTGCCCGACAAAGCCATCGACCTCTTGGACGAAGCCTCCTCAGCCATCAAGATTGAGTCTCAAAGTAAGCCGGAAATAGTTGATAACTTGAGTAGAAAGATCACCCAGCTAGAAATTGAAAAAAAGGGCCTATCCAAAGAAAAGAGCCAAGACGCCAAGGACAAGATCAAAACCATTGATCACCAACTTTCGGAGTTAAAGGAAGAGTCCACCAAGCTCAACACTCGCTGGCAGAACCAAAAAGGGCAGCTTCAGGAACTCTCTGATATCAGGGAACAAATTGAAGGTCTCAAAGCTAAGCTCGAAGATGCCGAACGCCGGGTCGAGCTCGATGAAGCTGCCAAGATCAAATACGGCGATCTTCCCAAACTCCAATTAAAGCTCCAGGAAAAAGAGCAGGCATGGGCTCATGTCCCCACCGAAGATAAGCTCATCAAAGACATGGTCGACGAATCCGACATTGCCTTAGTCGTTTCCCGTTGGACCGGCATACCGGCCACCAGACTCTTAAAATCCGAAGCCAAAAAACTCACTAATCTGGAATCAGAACTCCATCAACGGGTCATCGGTCAGGATGACGCCATTACCGCTGTTGCCAACGCCATCAGAAGAAGCCGTGCCGGCCTCTCCGAAGAGGGCAAACCGATAGCTACCTTCCTTTTTTTGGGTCCTACCGGTGTCGGCAAGACCGAAACCGCCAAAGCTCTCGCCGCTGCTCTGTTCAACGACGATCGGGCTATCATCCGCATCGACCTCTCCGAATACTCCGAACGTCACACCGTGGCTCGTCTGATTGGCGCTCCACCTGGATATGTTGGCTACGAACAAGGCGGCCAGCTTACAGAGGCAGTCCGCAGACACCCCTACTCAGTTATTCTCCTAGACGAAATCGAAAAGGCCCATGACGAAGTTTTTAACCTCTTCCTCCAAATCTTCGACGATGGCCGCCTAACTGATGGACAAGGTCGTACCGTTAATTTTAGAAACACCATTATCATCATGACCAGCAATCTTGGCAGTCAACTGATCCAAGCACATCAAGGCAATGCTTCTGCTCTCAACGATCAAGTTTGGGATCTACTCAAAACTAAGTTCCGTCCCGAATTTTTAAACCGCATAGACCAGATTATCATCTTCGAGAAATTATCCGAAAAGCAAATGAGTCACATAGTCGACCTGGAAATTTCCCAGCTAGCCAAGCGCCTGGCCAAACAGAACCTCAAAGTCATTGTTTCGGATGCAGCCAAGAAACTGCTATCAGAACAAGGCTACGACCCAGTTTATGGGGCCAGGCCATTAAAACGCTTGATCCAGAACCAAATTCTCAATCAAGCTGCATTGGCGATTACTTCCGAATCTGACACCTATGCTCACACCCTCAAAGTCGACGCCAAAGATTCAAAATTTTTCGTTACCCTCTCAAAATAGGTCGCGGGATTAATCGGCACCCAACTTCCGCTAGTCTATTGGTGCACTTCCGCTTCTCTTTCCGACCATAGGACCATAGGACAATGTGACCATAGTCATTACTGATCTCTTACACATTGCCTTCTTATCCTACTAGTGTAAAAATATTTTCAATGATCACTCTTCATTTCCTAACCCTCATTCAAACCTCTAAGCGCCTCTAAGGTGGCTTAAGTTCATTTGGGGAATGATCACAAGCCACCGTTAACAGGTGGCTTTTTCAGTTTTATTTAAGCTAGATTTGTAACAATTAACACAGATACCGCCTCAATACTTCATTAACATAGTAACTAGCACCAAAAGGAGGTGATTAACATGAAATCCCAAGTCAACCCCGCAATATATGAGCTTCTGGAGTTGGCCAAAATCAAAAGTCCCTTCAGCGAACAACTTATTACTGAGTTCCGACGCCGATTGGTCAATAGATTAGTCAGTAACAAAAAAATCGATACTCAAACTGCTAGCTATTTGCTCAACTAGCCTCTGCTATATACCAACTAACCAGGATCTTAATGTCAATTAAACCAGTTTCACAAAACCAGCAACAAGGCTCTCATCTCTAGAGAGGCTGGTTTTGTGTGTTTGCCTTTGATAAACTAGCCACCAGCTAGTTTTTTATTTGGGACCCTGATTTTTCAAACATCAGTGTATAAAAATCAGCTGGTACCAAACACCCCTCTACATTTTCCGAAGGAGGATACGGCTGAATAAGCAGTTAGCCGACTATCGAAAAATGTTGTGGGGGTAATCACTATCTCTTCCATTATGAAAAAATCTACACAGTTAAACATCAACGTCAAACATTTGGCCGCTCTTTCTAACTTAGTCTTGTCCCCAGAGGAATTAATAGAGATTAAGCCTCAGTTTGTAGAAACACTTGGTGTAGTAGATCAACTCAATGAGATCAACACTAATGAAACTATTGCCACCCCTCAGGTCACCGGCCTTATCAACGTATTCCGCCAGGATAAAATTGACAAAAATCGTATTCTTTCTCAATCAGATGCTCTTGCTAATGCCAATAAAACTCATCAGGGTTACTTTGTAGTACCTCAACTAATAGATCATGAAGCTTAACCAACTCACCATTTCACAAGCCCAAATAGGGCTTAAAACTAAGAAATTTACAAGCCATCAGTTGGTTCAGGCTTGTTTTGATCAAATTCAAGCTACCAACTCGGTTCTAAATTCTTTTTTAACCTTAAACCCTAAAGCTCTTAAAGAAGCCGATTCAGCGGACAAACTTATCCAATCTGACCCCCATATCTTCAAAACTAAACCACTCATCGGTATTCCTTATGCCCTCAAAGACAATTTTCTTTCAAAAGGCATTCGTACCACTGCTTCATCAAAAGTTCTGGATAACTACGTGCCCACTCACGATGCCACCGTTGTTGCCCGTCTTCGTCATGCTGGAGCTATCATTCTTGGTAAAACCAATATGGATGCCTGGGCTCACGGTTCATCAACTGAAACATCAGACTATGGTACCAGCAAGAATCCATGGAACATCAAGCACTCTCCAGGCGGTTCGTCAGGTGGGTCAGCTGCTGCAGTTTCTGCTCATCAATGTATCTTCGCCATAGGTTCAGAAACCGCTGGTTCAGTACGAGGCCCAGCTGCTTGGTGTGGTATTACTGGTTTCAAACCCACCTATGGTCGTGTACCTCGCTATGGGGTAGTTGCGATGGCATCATCGACTGACTCACCCGGCCCCTTAACCAAAAACATCGAAGATGCCCTCACTATTACCAAGATCATTGCTGGTCCCGATCCATACGATGCTACCACCATCCCTGATACCTGGTCAGTTGAATCATCAGACATTGCCTCCAACATTAAAGGGGCTAAAATTGGTGTTCCCCGTGAGTATCTCCTCAAAGAACTTCCTCAAAAAGTCAGAGCAGCTATCGATACTGCCATAAAAGTCTTTTCTTCTCTTGGTGCTCAAGTTGAACAAACTTCTCTCATGGATCCAAAATATGCTATTGGTGTTTACACTATTATTCAAAGATCAGAAGTCTCGTCTAACTTAGCCAGATACGACGGAGTTAGATATGGCAACAACCGCAGCTTCTTTGGATCCGAAGCTAAACGTCGTATCATGTTGGGAACCTACAGCCTATCATCCGGTTACTATGACCAATATTACAATAAAGCTCAAAAAGTTCGCACATTAATTGTCCAAGACTATAATCGAGCCTTTTCCAAGTACGACGTTCTAATAGGTCCCACCATGCCTTCAGCGGCTCTCAAAATCGGTGCTTCAGAAGATCAAGCCATGTTTGGCGAACTTGCCGATGTTTTGGTTGAGGCTAGCTCCATTGCCGGTTTAACCGGTCTTTCTATTCCATGTGGGTTTGATCATGGTCTACCAGTAGGACTGCAGATAACTGGGCGTCAACGAGCCGAAACCAAAGTCCTCCAAGTTGGTCTAGCCTATCAACAAGCCACCGATTGGCATACCAAGCAACCACCTATTCTTAATTCTTAAATCAAAATTATGAACCACAAACTCACTCCCACCATTGGTATGGAAATCCATGTCGAACTCGCTACCAAGTCCAAAATGTTTTGTGGCTGTCCTGCAGACCATTTTGCTACCATACCCAACACCCAAACCTGTCCGGTCTGTCTCGGTTTGCCTGGTGCCTTACCTGTTCCCAATAAACAGGCAGTCGACTGGACTATCATGATTGGTCTAGCCCTAAACTGCCGCATCAATCTCGAGTCTAAGTTCGACCGCAAACACTACTTCTACCCCGACCTCCCCAAAGGCTATCAGATCAGCCAGTACGATGAACCCTTGTGTGAAGGCGGCTACTTCGACACCTCTTTCGGCCGCGTCGGTATTACCCGTGTTCATCTCGAAGAAGACACTGGCAAGCTTCAGCACACCACTTTAGACGGCAAAAAAGTCTCCCTAGTCGACTTTAACCGCGGCGGTGTCCCTCTGGTTGAAATTGTTACCGAACCCGACATCACTTCCTCTGCTCAGGCCAAAGAATATGCCAAAAAGTTAGCTACGATCATCCGTTCCCTCGAAGTCTCCTCCGCCGATATGGAAAAAGGTTCCATGCGCCTCGAAGCCAATATCAGTCTTGGTCTAGATTTGGGCTACAAAGTTGAAGTTAAAAACATTAATTCCTTTCGCTTTTTAGAAAAAGCCATTGACTACGAACTTAAGCGTCAACGTGTTCTTCTCGAAAAAGGGGAGACCCCGGCTCAAGAAACTCGTGGCTTTAGCGAGGCCAAGCACGCCACCTTCCCTCAGCGTTCCAAAGAAGAGGCTCAGGACTATCGCTATTTCCCAGAACCAGACATTCCTTCCATGAAATTTACTCAGAAAGAAATTGACGCCATCAAATCAAAGCTGCCCCGTCTTCCCGTTGAAATCCAAGCCGAATGGCAAGACAAATATGGCCTTCATCCCAAACAATCCGCAATCCTTATCAAAGACAAATTCCTCCAACAGTACTGTCTGGAATTATTTGCCGCTGCTGTCAAAGCCAAGCTCGAACCTGCTAAACTTGCCAACCTGATTATCAATAAAAAGGTCAACCCCCACCAAACCAGCCCAGCGCAATTGATTAAAGACTTCCAATCTTCTCAAACATCTCAAGTCTCCGACACCAATCAACTTTCACTATGGATAAACCAAGTCATCAAAGATAACCCCAAAGTTGTCGCCGACTACCAAGGTGGCAAAGACAATGCTCTTCAGTTTTTGATGGGCCAAGTCATGCACTTATCAAAGGGCCAAGCCTCCCCTCCCGACGTCATCAAGCTCCTCCAAAGTCAACTTTCCTAGTCAGACATTTTTGATAAAATAGTCGGCTATGTTAGAAAAAATAGTGGTCAACCCGTTTATACTATTGCTTGCAAGAAAAAATAAATCGAGAAAGTTTCCCAAAATAGTTGAGCAAAGCTGTCTACGATCTGAGGACCCAACATTTCCTTTTGGAGAAGACAGTAATTGTTATGGCAGTTATCATCGTCATCCAGACGGAGACGAATTCATTGCCTTCGCAATAAAACCTACACAAGACAAAACACCCTTTTTTATAGTTAGAAGTAACCATAATCCTCCTTTAATAAGTATTTATTCTGAGTTCCAAGGGTGTCAAGTCGACACAATATACACTCCTGATGGATTGAAACATTTACAATCAACCGATTGTGGGCCAATATCTCCAGAAGACACAGCAATTCTTCAAAAAAATGGCATGATGCCAAATTATCAAGATTTACCTGACGAAATTGATGTTTGTACCACTGTACAAAAGTTTGGAAATGCCTGTGTTTACCGATACCAGAATGTACCCACTATTGTGCTGAAAGACGGTCAGCAGACACCTCTTGTTGTAAAGACTAATGACTGATAAAACGAAAATCCCCCTTCGTTTCCTCCAATTCTTTTGCTAAAGTAACTCCATACTTCATCCCGTAATACGTAATACGATATACGTTATACACAATGTTCACCCACCTTCATCTTCATACCGAATACTCCCTTCTCGATGGTCTTCCCAAAATCAAAGATCTCGTTACCGAAGCAGGCCGCCAAGGCATGACTTCCATGGCCATTACCGACCACGGCGTCATGTATGGAGTTATCGAATTTTACAAGGCCTGCAAAGAAGCCGGCATCAAACCGATTCTTGGTATGGAAGCCTATGTCACCAAAGGCAAGCATACCGACCGCACCAAGCTTGCCGGTAACTTCAAAGACACCAACCACCTGACCCTGCTTGCCAAAAACCACACTGGCTACAAGAATCTAATGAAGCTTACCTCCATTGCCCACCTCGAAGGTTTCTACTACAAACCTCGGGTAGATAAACCACTTCTAGCTAAATACTCCGAAGGCATTATCTGCCTGTCTGGTTGCATGGCCTCAGAAGTTTCCGAATATCTTATCGCAGGCGAAATGGAATTAGCCAAAAAAACTATTAAGTGGTTTGTGGACACATATGGCGCAGACAACTATTTTTTGGAGATTCAGCGTCATCAGTATCAGCATCATGTCTCAGCAGCAGCCGATGCAGATATCCGTGCCGATCTAGAGCAACAGCAAAAAAATGAGGATAAGTTAAATCAAGGTATTATCGAACTCTCTCGAGAATTTGGCCTTCCCATAGTAGCTAGCAACGATGTTCACTACATCAAACCCAACCAAGCTCCGGTCCAAGATGCCCTTGTCTGTATTCAAACCGGCAAACAAGTGGCCGATACCAAGCGCATGCGTTCCGTCGACACTCCAGAGTTCTATCTCAAAGACCCCAAAGAAATGGGCGGACTATTTATCGATTTGCCAGAGGCCATCCTCAACACCCAAAAAATTGCTGATCTTTGTAATGTGGACATTGTCCTAGGTGAGTGGTATTTCCCTAAGTTTATTATCCCCGGGGGCAAAACAGCCGGTGAAAGGCTTAGAGAAATTTCCTATCAAGGAGCGGAGGAGCGCTTCGGTAAAATCACTAAAGAAATTTCCGATCGTCTCGACTACGAGCTCAAAGTTATCGAAGACCGCGGCTACTCCCCCTACTTTTTGATCATGGGCGATATGGTCAACTGGTGTTCATCTGTGGGCATTGTTACCACCACCAGAGGTTCTGCCGCTGGCTCACTGGTACTTTTTACCACCGGTATCACTCAGGTTGACCCTCTCAAATATCAGCTCCCCTTCGAACGTTTCTTAAACCCCTTCCGTCCTTCACCTCCGGACATTGACCTTGATATCGCCGATAACCGCCGCGGTGACCTTATCGCTCACCTGACAGAACAATATGGCAAAGAAAAAGTCGCCCAAATCTGCACCTTTGGCCGCATGCTCGCCCGCGGTTCAGTTCGTGACGTGGGTCGCGTTCTCGGGTTTCCCTATTCCTTCCCCGACAAAATCTCCAAAGCCATTCCCATGGGTTCCCAAGGCTTTCCCATGACCATCAAAAAAGCCCTCAAACAAAGTGACGAGCTCAAGACCATGTACGACGACAATGCCGACGCCAAAAAACTCATCGACCTAGCTCAGGAAATTGAAGGCAATGCCCGCCATACATCTGTTCATGCCGCCGCAGTAGTTATTTCTCCCACTGACATGACCGACTTTAGTCCTCTCCAAAAAGAATCTGGTGGTGAAAAAATCATCACTCAGTACGAAATGCACGCCGCTGAAGAGGTTGGTCTGATCAAGTTCGATATCTTGGGGATCAGGAACCTTGCCATTCTTAACTCAGCCGTTGACATCGTTGAAGCTACTCTCGGTAAACGCATCGACATCAAAACTATCCCCATCGACGATAAAAAAACTTTTGAGATGCTTGCTCGGGGCGAGACCATGGGTACTTTCCAGCTCGGTGGTTCCGGCATGACCCGTTACCTCATGGAGCTTAAGCCCGAACGTGTCGAAGACCTCATGGCTATGGTGGCCTTGTTTCGTCCAGGTCCCATGGCCAATATCCCCGAGTACATCAAACGCAAAAACGATCCTCAGCTCGTCCACTACAAACATCCCAAAATGGAAAAGTACCTCAAGTCTTCTTATGGCATCCTAGTCTATCAGGAAGATATCCTCTTTACAGCCCTAGAACTAGCTGGTTACGACTGGGGTAGTGTCGACAAATTCAGAAAAGCCATCGGCAAAAAGATTCCCGAGGAAATGAAGAAACAGGAAAAAATCTTTATCGAAGGCTGCCAAACTCATTCCAAGATGACCCAAAAAGAGGCTCGGGAAATTTGGGACCTCTTCGTGCCTTTCCAAGGATATGGTTTCAACAAGTCCCACGCTGCTGCCTACGGTCTAGTTGCCTACCAAACTGCCTACCTAAAAGCCAATTACCCAGTTGAGTTTATGACCGCAGTTCTGACTGCCGAATCCGGTAATACCGACAAGATCACTCAAGCCATCGAGGAATGCAAGCGCATGGACATCCCTGTATTGCCACCCGACATCAATCAATCTGACAATGGTTTTACTATTGTTGCCGACAAAGACTCCAAATATCAAAAAGCCATTCGCTTTGGTATGTCTGCCATCAAAAATGTCGGTGACGCCGCTATCGAGGCCATCCTTGAGGCCAGAGAAAAAGAATCAGAATTTACCAGCTTTACCCATTTTATGTCTGCTGCCGACGGTCGCCGCGTCAACAAAAAGGTTATTGAAAGCCTGATCAAAGTTGGGGCCATGGATTCCTTTGGCAACCGTGCAGCCTTGCTATCAGTGATTGACTCTGTCCGTGACCAAGTTACCAAAAATCAAAAACAGGCTCTCTCAGGCCAAACTAGCCTCTTTGGCGGTGAGTCCACTACCCAAACTCAATATCAGGACAAACTTCCCCAAATCGAAGAAATTCCCAAAGCTGAACTTTTGGCGGCAGAAAAAGAACTGCTAGGCTTTTACCTTACCGACCACCCCATGGCTGGCGCTCTGGAACAAGTCAGCCGTCTAGTCACCCACAAGCTTTCAGACCTTGACCCCAAACTTCATCAGGGCCACAAAGTCACTCTCGGTGGCATACCAGCAAAAGTCAGGCAAATTACCACCAAAAAATCTAATCAAGAAATGGCCTTTATTACTCTCGAAGATGCCACTCATTCAATCGACGTCGTAGTTTTCCCTTCGGTCTGGGCTGAATACAAACAACAAATTCAGTCAGATCAACCCATCATCATCACCGGTAAGCTCGATGTCCGTGACGATTCCCTAAACCTACTTGCCGAGACTATCAAGCCCATCGCCGGATCAGCCACTGTATCAACGAGCTCATCAACGCCAGTTGCAGATCACACCATTCTCATTCCCAGAGGCACTGACAAAACTATCCTTACCGAAATTGGCAAGCTCCTCAAAGCTAGTCCCGGTACTAACTCCTTAGCTGTAGAGATCGAAAACGGAGGCTCCAACAAAATCCTCATGCTTCCCTACAAAGTCTCTTTCACCCAAGATCTAGAAGCCAAAATCCAACAACTGCTTCAAACCACTACTCAACCATAGATTTTAGGTTAATTAGGTCAATTAGAAATTAGCGCAATTTGCACATCATCTTACTAATTACCAAGGATCTTCGACCTTCTCGATTATCAAAATATGTCCTTATCAAACATTGTTGTCATTCCTGGTTCTTCCAACTTTCCTTTATCCCAAAAAATTGCCCATCTCTTGGGTGCCGATCTCGCCGAGATTGATATCAGCAAATTCCCAAACGGTGAAAAACGCATCTGGATCAAATCCTCGCTCCAAAACAAAACTGCTATTATTCTCCAGTCGTTTTCCGAACCGGTCGACGAACACATTATCGAGCTTGCCCTTATCTCCGATGCCTGCAAACATTTAGGTGCCTCTACCCGTCTCGCCGTTATTCCCTGGATGGGTTACAGCCCTCAAGACAAGGAATTTAGAAAAGGAGAACCTATCTCAATCCACGTCATAGCCAAACTCATCGAGGCTATTGCTGTTGATCAGGTCGTCACCATCGACATCCACTCTCGCGATTCCCTCCAATACTTTAAAATTCCCATTACCGAGATCTCCGCCTTACCAGTCTTTACCCAGCATTTCCGCACTTTGGATCTTACTGATCATGCCGTTGCCGCTCTCGACAAAGGCGCCTACCAAGATTCCAAACTGCTTGCCGAAAAACTCGACCTTCCCTTGATCGTCTTTGATAAACACCGCGATCGCGCCACCGGTGAAGTTGAGCTCAAGCATGTCAGTGGCGACGTTACCCACAAACACATAATTACTATCGACGACTTTGTCTCCACCGGCTCCACCCGCATCACCGCCAGTCATATCCTCAAGTCCATGGGGGCTGTTTCCTACACTGACTGTATTACTCATGCTCTTCTTGCTGCTGATGCCTCCCAGCGTCTTCAGGCCAGTGACATCGATTCCATCATTGCCACCGACACCTACCTGGTCCCCGACACCAAACTATTTCCCAAGCTCCAAATTGTCTCGGTTGCCCACCACTTGTCCCAAACCATCAAAAGTCTGATTGACGCCTCAAACCACTAAAAGATATAATAACCCGTGCCACAAAAAAATCCTTGCTACATCTTTGTTTCCGGTGGTGTCTTGTCCAGTTTAGGCAAAGGCATTACCACCGCTTCCCTTGCTCTTCTGCTTAAGTCTCGTGGTCTGTGTGTCAGTATCGTCAAATGTGAAAACTATCTCAATCTCGACGCCGGTCTGATTAACCCCATCGAACATGGTGACCCCTTCCTCTGTCAGGACGGCACTGAGGCCGACATGGACCTGGGAACTTATGAGAAATTCCTCGACCAAGACATGGGCCGCCACAACTTTATCACCATGGGCCAAATCTATAAGACAGTCATCGACCGTGAACGCGCCTTCGGGTACAACGGCGAAGATGTCGAAGTTCCCCACATCTGTGATGAAATTATCAGCCGGATCAATCAAGCTGGTGCCCAAGACCAAGCAGATGTAATCATCGTCGAACTTGGAGGTACTGCCGGAGAATACCTAAATGTCCTCTACTACGAAGCCTCCCGCATCCTCGAGTATCGCTCCAATGAACGGGTCCTGCACATTCATGTCTCCTACCTGCCTACTCCTCCTCATATCGGTGAACCCAAAACCAAACCTACTCAGCTATCTGTCCAAAGATTAAATGCCATGGGTATCCAGCCCGACTACATTGTCGCCAGGTCCGAAGCTACAATCGACGAACGTCGCCGAGAGCGTTTTGCTATGTTTTGTAACGTTAAGCCTAATCACATTATCAATAATCCCGATGCGGATTCAGTCTATCAAGTGCCTCTCAATTTTTACCAACAAAAATTTGATCAACTAATCCTCAAAGACCTAGGCATCAGCCCCAAACCTGCTAAGCTTAATAGCTGGAAGCGTCTTGTCTCCAACATCAACCGGCCCAAAAAACATCAAGCTACTATCGCTATTGTCGGTAAATACTTTGCCACCGGTGAGTATCAGCTCAAAGACTCCTATGCCGCGCTAATAGATGCTCTCAACCACGCCGCTGTTGCCGATGACCTCGACCTTAACATCAAATGGATCGATAGTGAAAAACTTGAGGCCAAAGGTCAGCAGTTGTTGCATGACGCAGACGGTATTATTGTTCCCATCGGTTGGGGCGAAAGGGGAGTCGAAGGCAAGATCTCCGCCATTCAATATGCACGAGAAAATCACCTTCCATATTTAGGGCTCTGCTACGGTATGCAGCTTGCTGTAGTTGAATTTGCCCGTCATGTCATGGACTACAAAGACGCTAATACTCAGGAGGTGAATCCAGGGTCAAAGCATCAAGTCATCCATATGATCCCCGACCAAGAACGCATCCTCAAAAACAGGGCATATGGCGGTACCATGCGCCTAGGCTCTTGGGACTGCCTGGTCAAACCGGACACTCTAGCTTGGCAGTGTTATGCTCGACACCACCAGTTTGTCGACCCCAAGACCGGTCTCACTTCCGAACGTCATCGTCACCGCTACGAATTCAACGATGCCTTCAAAACCGAGTTCCAACAAGCTGGCCTTATTATCTCCGGCCGTTCTGTCAAAGAAAACCTCGTTGAGCTTATCGAACTGCCCAAATCTGTCCACCCCTTTTTCCTCGGTACTCAAGGCCATCCCGAATACAAGTCCCGGCCCACCAAACCACACGGCATCTTTATCGAATACTTAAATGCCGTTATCAACCGTTCACAGTCTTAATCCGTCCTGATCCCCTCATTCTGCTTTACCCATTCCAAGTACCGTTCCTTCATCCCTCCTTTTATCAAGGCCTGCATCACTTCTTCTTCACTAAAACCAGTCTTTCGGCCTATAATATTTAAAGATTCCCAAGTTTCCCTGATCTCATATGGGTACACTACCCACTTAGCAGTCTCCACTACAAACACGTCTGGGCGTACTTGGGCATGTGGCTTTACGTGCAGCACCACACTGGTCACATGTTTGGCTCGAATTCGCTGCAAATATGACACCGCCCTCTCCAGTGACAGTCCAGTATCTACGATCTCGTCCACTAATAATATATTCTGCTCATCCAAAAACACGTTCAACTTCTGTAACATAGTCAGTCTTTTCTGTTCCATGGCTTCATAAGACTGAATGCTCACATTAAATATCTGCAACCCCAAAAGGTCAGAAAGTATTCTCGAAATTACATGTCCACCCCTGGAAATCGATACAATTATGTCAAATTTTTTACCGCTGTTCTTAATTTTTTGAGCCAGCTCAAACGAGAGTTCATAAAACTCTTCCCAAGACACAAACAACAAATCTGGCATATTTGACATGCCCTAGAGCCTATCAATCCGCTTGCTGATTGTCAAACCCCACTTATCTTGATAAAATCCAACCTCTGTCCGTTATTCTATATACGAAATACCTGATACCATACCCATATGAACATCTTTACCTATCAAGATCAGTCCTATCACACCGGCGACACTGTTCGTCTCCACCTCAACGTTGCCGAGGGTGAAAAAACTAGGGTCCAAGTTTTCGAAGGCATTGTTATTGCCATCTCTGGTAAGGACACAGGCAAGTCCGTCCTCGTTCGTAAGATTGGTGCCAATAATATCGGCGTAGAAAGACTTGTTCCTCTCATGTCTCCCAACCTCACCAAGATTGAGCTCAAGTCAGCAGGCCAAGTCAGAAGGGCCAAGCTTTATTACCTTCGTGATCGTGTTGGACGCCAAGCCACCAAAGTCAAGACCAAAGTCGAAGTCAGGACTCCAGCTAAAAAAGTAATTACCAAACAAGCCGCCCCCAAATCCAAACCCACCACCAAGAAAACTCTAGTCAAAAAGTCTGTTTCTAAAAAATCCTCCTCCAAATCCTCCAAATAACCCCTTTCATTCCCGTTAGTTATATCATCATCCCAGTGCTTCTGGTTCATCTCTAATTCTATGATCAATATTCATAGTTAGAACCAACACCTACTACCGTGGTAAGTTTTCTAACCATGCAACCATAGAACAATCGAACTCTTGGACAATCAGCTCTTAGCTAAACCTTAACCCCTTTTCCCTTTCCCCTCATTTTCTCTATAATTATTCCATGCCAGCCCCACCACCCGACATGTCACGGATCAACTTAGGAGCTCGTGGTGAAACCATCGCTCGTAACTTTTTAGAAGCCAAAGGTTATCAGTTCCTTGACGCCAACTTCCGCTGTCACTATGGAGAGATTGATCTCATCTTCAAAGATGGCGGTACAGTAGTCTTTGTCGAGGTCAAAACCAGAAAGTATCTTGCCCAAGGTCTCCCCGAAGAAGCTGTCACTCCCCGTAAGCTATCCCATATCAGTCGTGTCGGTCAGTTCTATTTGATCGCCCAAAATTTACTGGATAAACCTGCTAGAATCGATGTAGTCGCTATCGAAATGATCACCAACCCTCCCACTATCCGCCACCTCCAAAACGTCTCTCAATAAATACTTTCAAATTCGCATCAATTAGTTACCAATTTGAATAATTCGAAAATGTCTTCAGAAAATTTTCCTCGCATTGGCGTTGGTGTCATTGTTATTAAGAATCATCAGGTCCTTATGGGCAACCGCATCAACTCGCACGGTCACAACACCTGGAATTTTCCCGGTGGTCATTTAGAGTTTAATGAAACTCCAGAGGAGTGTGCTCTCCGCGAAGTCAAAGAAGAAACATGTCTTACTATAGTCAATATCCGCCGTGCTCCCTGGACCAACGATTTCTTTAAAGCCGAAAACAAACACTACATCACCCTCTACATGATAGGGGATTACCAATCAGGCACACCTCAGGTCCTCGAACCCAATAAATGCAAATCTTGGGGTTGGTATGCTTGGGGCCAACTACCAGAGCCACTCTTTCTCCCTATCCAAAATCTTCTCAAGTTAAACTTTGATCCTTTTAAACTTTAAACTGTTACCTTTAACCTTTATGTCCTCTGTCATCATCGCTTCTACTGACCCTGTCAAAATTGCCGCCACCAAAGGTGGTTTTAAAGCCGTCCTGCCTGATAAAAAATTTTCTTTTACTGGTATTAGCGTTCCTTCGGGTGTATCCGCCCAACCCATGACAGACCAAGAAACCCTCGCTGGTGCTACCAACCGCGCCATAAATGCTCAATCTGCCCATCCAACTGCTGACTATTGGGTCGGTCTAGAGGGCGGCATACACCAAGTCAATGGTGTCCATCACTCTTTTGCTTGGGTAGCAGTAAGAAACAAAGACCATCTCGAAGTCAGCCGCACCGCCACCTTCACCCTTCCCGCAAAAGTCAGCCAACTTATAGACCAAGGCATAGAATTAGGTTTTGCCATGGACCAAGCCTATGCTGTCAAAGACGTTAAACACACCATGGGTGCTGTTGGTATACTTACCGACAACCTCATCACTCGCACCAGTCTCTATCAGCCCGCAGTTATCATCGCTTTGTCTAGGCTTTTAGATCACTAACATGAAACTCCACCTTATCCGTCACGGCCAAAAACGTTCTGATCAAATCCAACCTGAACTTACCGATATTGGTATCCAACAAGCCAGCCTGACTGCTGATTATCTTGCCCACGAACCCATCACCAAGGTTATCGCTAGTCCCTGGATCCGTACTCAGCAAACTGCAGCCATCATTGCTAAACCTCACCGACTCACTATTGAATCAGACATCTTGCTCCGCGAACGTATTGGTTGGCAGGACAGCCCCAAATGCACCCTTGCTGAATTTGTAGATATCTGGTGTCACTCTACAACAGATAGAGACTGGGATCCCCCTTTCGGCTATTCATCCAAAAAGGCCTCCGCTCGCATGTCCCAAGCCATCTCCAAACATACTTTAGACATTAACGGTGACATTGTTTTTGTCAGTCATGGCGGGATCATCACCGACTTTCTTGCAGATTTAGTTGGAGAAAATCACCTTATAGCCAATTTCTTCAAAACTCGTGACAACTATATTAATTCTCGCACCCAAGAATGCTCTATCACTACTCTAATCAATGATCATGATACCTGGAAACTAGATAACCTCTTCTACCAGGGTCATCTCGACAACCTCACTAACGCTAAATTAAATTCCAAAAGGCCTTAAATCCCGGGATCAAGGAGTCACGACAAGCTAAGCGCTGTCGGGACGGACGTATCCCGGGATTGATCATTAAGATGACCATCACAAAAATTTACCACCAATACCAAATCCCCACCAACCTCCAGCAACATATGCTCCGAGTAGCTGGTGTTGCATCAATCGTCTCCGATCACCTTACCGATATCAAGCTCAACAAAAACCTTCTCGTCACTATCATGCTTCTCCACGACATGGGCAATATTCTCAAGTTTGATTTATCCAAACCAGATCTACTAGACTCCACGGATCAACAACGAATTGATCAAATAAAATCTATCCAAAATAAATTCAAAAATAATTATAGTTCCGACTGCGATCTCGCCACCCTCTCCATCCTCAAAGAACTTGGAGTAGGGGAGTCAGGCATTTCTCTGTGCCGCGATAGTCACGGCTCAGATCTTCCCAAATTCCTCCACACCAACGACTGGGACAAAAAGATTAGCTTTTACTCCGACATGCGTGTTGGGCCTTTCGGCATAGTATCCCTAGACAACCGTTTTCAAGATCTCATCAATCGTTATCCGGACTCAGCCAACCAAAACCGTATCACTTGGAAACTCGCCCAAAAACTCGAACACCAAATCCAACTTCATTGCTCCCTCGACCTCTCCACCATCACCGACGCCACAGTCGCACCGACCATCTTCAAACTCCAAGTTCATTCTCTAACCTTTCCCGTCTAGTTTTCTCTCGATCACTTCCAGCAGTTCCGGAAACTCTTTTAGCGAATCAAACGGCGAACCAAAATGTCCTCTATCCTCGTACTCGTGGTACTCACTCTTAATCTGATCACGTATATATCTTGGTTCCTCAATCGGGATATATGGGTCATCCTGCGAACAAAACTGCACTCTCCACTTGGCATTAGCTTTAATTTTTTTCCACTGCCATGGCGACTTATAATACCCACTCAATTTCTCAGTTACGTCTCCCAGATCTGTATAAGAAGCACCTATCAGAATTGTTCCCAAGAGCCTATTCTCTTCTAAGTATCGCAGTGTTGCTACCGCCCCAGACGAATGCCCCACAATCACCGTACTCTCATCTGCTCCAAATACATCTTTAATTTGTGGCAACCACACCTTCTTCCTAGCCAGTAACGGGTCCGGCATTGTCTCTCCAACCACTTCAAACCCCCGTTCAATCAGTTCTCTTTTCAACCATCCATACCAATTAGTGCTCTCAAAATCCAACACTCCATTCCCAGGCAGTATAATTAGTTTCGGTTTTCTCATTTTTCTCGGGAGACTATTTTTATTTGAGTCACATCATCAAACCCAAACTTTCCGTGTTCTCTTCCCATTCCCGACTCTTTATATCCACCAAACGGGTTGCATTCTCTAACATAACTAACTTTGTTCAAGCTCACCATCCCCGACTTGACTTGACTGACAACTCTAGCAAACAACCCTTTGTCTTCAGTAAAAATATAGGCTCCTAAACCATATTTAGTGTCATTTGCCATCGCTATCGCCTCGTCCTCGGTTTTAAAACTAACTACAGGTAACACCGGCCCAAATACTTCTTCATTCCAAACTCTCATTTTTCTATTGACGTTAGTGACGATTGTAGGCAAATAGTAAGCCCCTTTTAGGTTCTTCGGCCTTTTCCCTCCAGTCAAAATTTTGGCACCATTATCCACAGCATCCGCCACTTGTTCTTCCAAGACTTTTACCTGCCTATCCGCCACCAATGGCCCCATTTGAGTATCGGTATCCATAGCATCACCCACCTTCAAAGCTTCCACCGCTTTTACCAGCTCACCAACCACTTCATCAAAACTAGATTCATGAACAATTAACCGCTTCAATCCGTCACATATTTGCCCGCAATTTCCGTATCTATTAAACATCACTGTATCTACAACCTTCTCTATATCCGCATCCTCAAACACCACTCCTGGTGCTGACCCGCCCAACTCCAACACTATCGGAACAAACTTCTCAGCTCCCACAGCGTACAAATGTTTCCCCACTTTCGAACTACCAGTAAAACAAATCAGGTCCACGTCCTGATGCACCAAAAAATCTCCCACCTTACCATCACCATGGACCACATTAAAGACACCTTCAGGCATCTTTGCTTTCTTCACCAGCACTTCCAATTTCTTTCCAAACACTGCTACTTCTTCCGAATGTTTAAACACCACTGTATTGCCGGCCACCAAGTTCTGTCCACACTGCCACACAAAATTGGATAATGGGAAATTCCAGGGCACAATTGCCGCCGCCACTCCCATTGGTTCTCTCCGCACAGCGTGAACTTCTTGACTATCCTCATACGTTATTTCTTCCTTCAGTAAGCCTTCTCCATGATCCAAATACCATTCGAAGAAAGCCAGTCCCGACTCCACATCCTCGATTGTCTCATTGATAGGCATTCCCATCTCACTGGCACTAAGTTCAGCTAGCTCTTGTTTGCTTTCTTCCAGTACCTGAACCACTTTTCTTAGCTTACTAACACGACCTTTTACCCCCAACTCTTGCCATTTAGGCGCAACTGATCTTGCTTTTGCCACCGCTTCCCGAATTTCCTTCTCAGTCGAAGCCTCGACTTCACCCACCACCTCGTAATTTGTAGAAGGGTTGGTAGATACAATCTTCATACATCTCCTCAAACAATTTATTAACTCAGGTTTTCCCCAATAATTTGGGTGACTATATCACTTCTAGCTACAAATCCATAGTATTTATCAAAAAAGTTTAACACCTGATTATGCACATCTTCTTTGTCGTCATATGTAGCTACTAAATCAGATATCACTATCGTATCGAAGCCTTCACTCGTTGCCCTCTTGGCCGTTGCATCCACACAGATCTCTGTCCGCACTCCCGTTATCAAAATAGTCTTAATTCCTTTTTCTCTCAGCATTTCCAACAAAGAAGTCTGAGCAAAAGCATCAAAATGAGGTTTATCTATCACCACAACACCTTCAGGCACTTTAACTCCAAATATCTCCTCCAAACCTGAACCTTTTTCACAAGCTAAAGAATAACCCTCCTTATCCGCCACTTTTTTTAAATTGATCGGTGTCACTCCTTCGCCAGACACATATCGCGTAAACACCGTTCGTACTCCCTTATCCGCCATCGCCTTAACAAAACGGTCCATCTTTACAGCTACTCCTTGCATCCTGACGACAGGTTTGCCTCGCTTGGCCGTGTTTCCATCCGGCGCATAGAAATCCCTTTGCATATCCACCACTAGCAAAGCTACTTTTTCTGGCTCAGCCAATATCTCTCGCAAGTAATTTTTCTTTGTCTTCATCTGTTCGTAGTTTACAATATTCCTATGGATCAAACATGTAGCTACCCTCAATCCCAATTACCCGAAAAATGGTTCTACCAAATCATCTCCTTCCAACGACTTGTCTTTGGTGACGGCTTCGTTGGTGACAATCAATATAGAAACATTATTAGCCATCCAGATCAAAACCCTATTAGCTTTATTATTGCCCACGACGACATTCTCATCGCCCACGCCCAAGTCCTCACCAAATCTGTTAATCATCAAGGCCAAACTTACCAATTACTAGGACCCAGCGGCATTTTTGTTTATCCGGCCTTTAGAGGTCAGGGTTATGGTAAAAAAGTTGTTAACCTGGCCCAAGACTACATCGCCACACAGGACGGTGTAGACATTCACATGATCAGTTGTGAACCCCACAATGTAGGCTTCTATCAAAAATGTGGTTACCAGTTTTGGGATATTGGTATCCAAGTAGGGGGCAGAGGTAATCCAGAATTTAGCCCAGAAAAAGTTGCATATCTCCTGGTTTCCGACAAGGCAAAGTTACATCACCATGATTTTGAAACCACACCTCTCTATTTTGGCGAAGATATGTGGTAGCCCATACTCTTGGCTAGATTTATTTACCATTCTCTCCTATAATACCAGCAGCCAAACCTAAACACTTGGCCCCATCGTCTAACGGTTAGGACGGCAGGTTTTCATCCTGTAAATTAGGGTTCGATTCCCTGTGGGGTCACCATAGGGGACTAATGCAGTCTCAAGCTGTTGTTTTAGTCCTAAATATCGGGCTAATTTTGGTGTTCCAGAAAGTAAATCTTCATAGGTCGGGGTTTCTTCAAATAATAACCCAAAGTACTCAGCCCTTTTGAGCTTATTTGGGCTGTCCAGCAACAATTCTTCGAGGTGTTCCAGAAAATATCCTACGTTGTTCATTACCACATTCATATCAACCTTTTTAGCAGTAATAACTTTATCCTTTTTGCTGTTCTCAAGCTCAGTAATTTCAGCTTCAATCTTTATCAAATCTTCTTCTAGATACTTTATAGCCACTTCAGAAGACAAATAACGTATCTTTTCGGCTGTAGCCCTAGCAGTGGCTCTTAGCTCCGCTATTTTCGTTTCCAGAGTGGTTGTATCCTTTTGTGTTTCGGCTTGCCTTTCATTCCATATATCAAGCACATATTTGGTTAGCTGCTCTACATATTTAGGGGTGATATCAAGTTTCATTACAAACTTTGCGATGGTTTCGTTAAAGTCCTTAGTTGGTACTCGAAAATAGTGTCCGCGTTTATTGCAGTGATATGCGGGGTAATACTTCCCAAGTTTGCCTCTTGATGCACTTCCATATAGAGGCTTTTGGCAATGGGGACAAAGTACATAGCGCTTATAGGGAAAGTTAGGGTTTTTAACTTGTTTTCTCAAAAGCCATTCTTTGGGCGTATGTTTCCAAAATCTGACTTGGCTGTTTTCCTCAGTGATAATCCTTTTACCTCTGTTAGCTTTATTATACCTATTAATAGATACTAAGCCGTTAAACTTGCCTTTGATAGGTTGCCCTTCAGTCCATTTCTCAACGTTTACTCCTGCATAAATAGGTTTTTGAATAAATCTCCAAAACTGTTTGAGAGTAAGTGGCTTATTACCAATTTCACCAATAATTTTAGTCCGGTCTTTGGGGTCGCGCCTGAAGTGTTTTCTGGTGCGGAAACCAAGATTGTTTATTTCATCAACTATTTCTTGATCATTTAGCGTGCCTCTTGCCCTTAGCTCAAACATTTTTTTAATCCACATGGATTCTTTTGGATGAGGTTTAAGAATTACTCTTTTACCGTGTTCAGTTTCTACTTTTTTGTTTACATACCCGAACGGCGCTTGTCTGACTCTGTAACCCATACGCACATAGCGGATTTCTGCACCTATCATGCGTGTCATAATGTCACGCATTTCATCTTTTGCCCGCTCAGCTTCCAAAATCTCAGCTTTTTTGGTGGGGCTATAAACACTCCAGTCATATTGAATATTCAAGTGCTCCAGTGTATTTACTTCCTGACTGCCAATGATGCCGTAAATATCAATCAGTTTTACTCCATATTTCGTAAGTTGCATTTTTAAGTGGTCATAGAGGTAAGAGCCTCCGCGAGTGAAACGGTCGATGGACTTGATGATAAAAAGTTGAATATCGTTCTCTGGGTTTTTGCAGTAGTCTATGGCCTCTTGTACTGGCTGCTCTTCTTTGGAAGCAGACTCCATGAAGATGAAGAACTTTTTAATATGGATATTATGTGCCTGGGCAAATCGTTCTATTTGCTCTTTTTGAGCGTCTGGAGAATCACCTTGTAGGCCTTGTTTGAGGGAAGAAATTCTGATGGCGGCGACAGCGTTTTCTTGCTTTGACGAGTTGTTCATTGGTTTACTTATTCTCGGTTGGTACTCGCATTATCCCGTTCTTTTGGTCTTCTATAATTCTGTCTACTATGAGGTTAGCGAAGGTTTTTAGTTTTTCATCTATTGATAGGCTCATACTCTTAGTTTTTGGAGCCTTCAACTGTTTTCTAGTTCTCTTCCCACTGCTTGCATGACTATCCATACTACGGATAGTATAGATAATTTTGATGGCCTCTGTCAAGGGTAAAATAGGGTTGATTAGCCTAAAACTGTGTTATACTCCTCCTAACTCCTGCTCAACTTTTTGAGCATGGAATATATACCCGCACTTGACTACTCGCTTGTACTTGCCTTCTTGAGTGTAATCTTAGCTACGCTTGTTTTAGTCGTTCTTGTGAAGATTACTTTGAGAATTTTTGCCGTGAGGCACCAGCTAAAACAAGAATATACTTTCCTTGCAGTTAAGCCTCCTCAAGAGTCTTTGCAAAGCTCCTACACTACCCAGCAGCTTTTTAATCTCATCCATGGGCTTTCATCGCAAACAACCTGGCTTCAAAAGCTACTTGGGCAAACCAGAAGTTATTCCTTTGAAATTGTCTCCACCAGAAATGAAGGTATCAAATATTTACTTCGGGTAACTGATGATGATGCTGATTTAGTTAAAAAAAGCCTCTTGTCATATCTTCCAGGAATCGGGGTTACCGAAATGGATGATTACCTTCCCAAATCTTTGGGAAAAACCATTATTGCCGAGTACTGTTTAGCCCGCCACTTTGCTTTTCCTCTCAGGAAACAGGATGAGCTAGAGGAGCACGATCCGATTGCCTACATCACCGGAAACATGACCAAACTAGCTCCTGATGAGTTAGTAGCCTTTCAACTGGTGGTTTCTCCTCTAAACAAAAACGCTGTTAAGGATATAAAGCGCATCTCACGGCTTATTTACTCAAATAAAGATTTAGTTATTGCTTTGGGAAATATTCATGCTGGAAGCCTTGTAGGGGTTTTGAAAGCAATTTTATTTGGTTTGTTCTATCTTGCCACCCTTCCACTGGGTATTTTTGTATTTGTCGCCTCCGGTGGCCGTGAAGGGCCACTTCTGCCTTTGCCTTTTTCTGGTGAAGCTAATAAAACGGCTAACCCTTATCAATCAGAACTGGAAATGCTTGTTAAAAATAAACTCGACCAGCAGTTATTTTCCACTTCAATGAGATTTTTAGTCGTTGGCAATAAACAAGATTCATACAAAAGAATACGTGGGTTTACGTCTTCACTTTCGTCTTTTGGCAACTCCTCATATCAATACATTAAAAGAATGAAGAATTTTAATGTTGACTTACATCAAAAATTTAAATGTTTTCTTTTTAAAAATAGAATTGAAAGCCCGCTTGGAAGCTCAATTCTGTCCATTACTGAAGTCGCCGACATTTACCACGTTCCGTTTACTTCAACTACCCGCACTGAAGATATCCAAAAAGTCCACAGTAAAGAACTCCCAGCGCCTGTTTCACTAAAGAAGGCAGATAACCTAGACGTAATCTTTGCCAAAAATACCTATGGCGGATCAACTACGATGATTGGTTTGACTGAGGATGAGAGAAGAAGGCATATGTATATCCTCGGAGCTACCGGTACGGGCAAGTCCACCATGCTTCTTTCCATGATTGACCAAGACTTAAAAAACGGTAAAGGACTCTGTGTGATTGACCCGCATGGAGAGTTAATTGAAAGCATCCTGCCAATTATTCCCAAAAACCGAATTAAAGATGTGGTCTACTTTAACCCGGATGACATTAGCTACCCGGTGGGGCTTAATTTATTGGAAATACCAACAGATGTAACCGGTGATTTTCTACTTCGGGAAAAAGAGCTGATAACGGAAAGCATTATTTCTCTGTTCCACAAGATTTATGACGATAAATATTCCGGTCCTCGGATGGAATATATCCTCAGAAACACTATCCATACATCATTCCTAACCGAAAACCCAACGTTATTTACAATCTACAAACTACTAATAAATGAAGACTACAGAAAAAAAGTAACTGCGAAGGTTACTGATGAAAATCTCCATGACTTCTGGAAGTATGAGTTTAGCAAAGCCGGTGATTATCAAAAAGTCAAAATGATCTCGCCGATAACGAATAAGATCGGAAGGTTTTTATTTTCTCCAACTGCTAAACGAATACTGGAACAGGAAAAATCTACGATTAATTTTGATGACATTATGGACTCTGGGAAAATCCTTTTATGTAATGTTTCCAAAGGAAAAATTGGTGAAGATAACTCCAAAGTTTTTGGCACACTTATCATGACTAAAATTCAATTGGCTGCACTGAAGCGAGCCAGGCAAAAAAGTGACAAAAGACGCGACTTCTATTTATATGTAGATGAGTTTCAAAACTTTGCAACACCTTCATTTGCCCAAATTCTCTCTGAGGCCAGAAAGTACAAGTTAAACGCCATTTTAGCTCACCAGACCACTTCACAGCTTGAAGACAAGTCTTTGGTCAATGTAGTGCTTGCCAACACGGGAACGATTATTTGCTTCAGAACAGCCAACCCCGAAGACGAACGGCTAATCCTGCCGCAATTTAGTCCCTACGTCCAACCTGGAGAAATAGATAATCTGCCTTCATTTCACTTCTACATAAAAATATCCGCTCTCCATCCGGATGAACCTTTTTCAGGCGAGACGATGTTGATAGATATTCCTGACAACGAGGCACTGGTTAAACAAATTATTGAAGCCTCCCGGGAACACTTTGCCAAACAGTTTGTTGCCACTGTCTCAACATTCAAGCCAAAAGCGATTGCAAATAAACGGAATTTTAAGACTAAGACTAATAAGAAAAGTGAAGTGTTTCCTGACTAAAATTGTACTAACCGGCTAGGACAAAAAATGGAGATGTTTTCAGGCTAAGGAAGTACTTTTACTTTACCTCTTTTCCTTTCTAAGAAAGGGGGGAATAACCATATGATAATTGACGACTTGACCGACAAACAACTTGAAATATTACTCCTAATCTATCGTTTCCGTTTTCTAACCAGAATTCAAATCCAACAGTTCCTCAATCACAAAGACTATAGCCTTGTTAACCGTTACCTAAAAACACTTACCAACCAAAAACTCATCAACAGAATCTACTCCACTGAAAGAGCCGACATCAACAACCCGGCTATCTACTTCCTAGCTACCAAAAGTAAATCATTACTAAAAGATTATGAGAAATGCAATCCCGATGTCCTAGGACGTGTCTATCGGGAAAAACACCGATCAGAAACATTTAGAAACCACTGCTTACTACTGGCTGACCTATATTTTAAATTTCAAGAAGCAGCAAGAAAACGAGAGGCAATATGTCATTTCTACACGGCTACAGACATCTCAGACATTGCCTACGCCCCGCTACCGCTTCCTGATGCATATATAACCATAAGCGAAGCTTGCAACAACTCTGTTATTGTTAAAGAGGGCAGAAAACATATCAAGCGTTATTTTCTGGATATCTTTAACGATGGTATGCCGATGTTTGCCATTAGAAGGCGGATCTTTCAATACTGTCGGTACTATACCGGCAACTATTGGCAAGACCATAATAAAGACCCGTTCCCAAAAATATTCTTAATTTGCCCTAACTTAAGAGTGCAAAAATCATTACTTAAATCCATTCGCCAAACTCTTGATACAGAAGACGCTGATATCTCCTTCATCCTAGGGCTGAAAGATGATATTCAGAAGCGAGGAATTAAGGGTAATACTTGGGAAAAGGCGTAATCAAATAATGCCACAAAACTCCAGTGACTATTTATCTCTATTGACAAAATTTTTCTAGTAACATATATATTAATATATGCACAATCGTTCATATATTGATGGTCACAAAGGGCATCCCCACTATATTTCCGACAAGTCATTAAAAAGTCTTAAAAAGGCATTTGGCGGCAAAAATAAGCAAGACGACATTACACTAATCCTAAAAAATCTCTCTGACCCCACAAAGCTTAATATTTATCTTCTCCTTCATAAAGTTGACGAAATTCCAGTAACAGACATTTGCCATATCCTTGACTTAAGCCAGTCAACAGTATCCCATGCTTTGTCGGACTTAAAAAAACTGGATTTAGTCGACTGCAGCCGTTGTGGCCAGCTAATGTGTTATTCCTTAAAAAAACAACCTGCCAAGAGAAAAAACCTATTGTCTGTAATTGAGAAATTTTTTTAATAAAGGAGGTGAATAGTATGAATAAAAATACATTGTTAATTGCCGGTGGAGTGGTAGTTCTGGCTATAGTTTTACTGGGAAAAACGCTCTTTAGCGGTAGCGAGGTTCCTCCACAAGAGAAGGTAGTTGCAGGAACTAGTGACGAGCAAATTGTAAATTCTGAGCCAGAGGTTCAAGTTTCAGAAACTATGAAGGCAAGATATACTGATTACTCTGAAGATGGACTTGCTCAAGCCACAGAAAACAACGGCCGAGCAGTTCTTTTCTTTGCGGCATTAGCATGGTGCCCATCTTGCCAAGCTGCAGATCGTGATTTTCAGGAGAATTTTAACAAAGTCCCTGCAGATGTAAGTATTCTGAAAGTTGATTATGACACTGCAGCTGAAATGAAAGAAAAGTACGGCATTGTCATGCAGGACACTTTCGTACAAGTTGATAGCCAGGGAGAAGTAATTACTCGCTGGAATAGTGGTGGCCAGGGGGTTAATGCCTTACTTGCCAATATAAAATGAAAGTAAAACCATTCAACATTTTTATTGCTGTGGCCTTGCTTGCCATTGTCGGAGGGTTTGTCTTTCTTAAAGACGGGCTTGTTAATTTAAACTCAAGCCCGTCGGAGAGACCAGAAATCCTGATGGATACTTTGAGTTATATGAATTACTCGGAAGCAAACCTGGGTGTTGCGAAATCAAAAGGTAGGCCCATTCTATTCTTCGCAGCAACACTTTGGTGCCAGACTTGCTCTGAGCTTGAAAAAGAAATTTTGGAAAGACAATCAGAAATACCGAGCGACACAATAATTCTTAAAGTTGACTATGATAATGATAAGGCCATGAACCAGAAGTGGGGTGTCACCAGTCAACACACTTTGGTAGTGCTGAACAAAGACGGCCAAGAAGTAAAAAGGTGGCTGGGTGGTGGTTTTGACACCATGTTACAACAAATGAAAGAATTTTAATTATGCTATTTTTACTGCCAATTGCATTCGTATCAGGTATCCTCACGGTTTTTTCCCCGTGTGTGCTTCCAATTCTGCCAGTTATTTTAGCCAGTGGCATTGACGGTAATACCAGAAGAATTAAAGGAATGATTGCAGGGTTGGTGGTCAGTTTCACCATTGCTTCATTATTGCTGGCTACGCTTGTACGGGTTTTGGGGATATCTGCTGATACAGTCAGATTATTTGCGGTTGGGCTGCTGGCGATCTTTGGCCTGAGTATGGTTTTCCCTACGATCTGGGAAAAAGCTCAGGGGTGGATTGAGCGGTACTGGCGTTTTCAACCATCTCAGAATAAAAGCAGCGGATTTGGTGGCGGGTTTATTACCGGAGTCAGCTTAGGTGTTGTCTGGACGCCGTGTATCGGACCGGTGGTGGCAGCAGTGGCTACTCTAGCTGCGGTCAGTTCTTTCTCACTCTCAGCCGTGTTTATTGCCCTGGCTTATGCACTTGGAACCGGAGTACCACTCTATTTCATTGCCAAAGGTGGTAGTAAAATTTCTTCAAAGTTGAGCTTTGTAAAAAAAGAGAACCAAAAGATCAGGCAGATTTTTGGGTTGATCATTTTGGCAACGGCTTTATTTATCTGGTCTGGAGCGGATAGATCTCTGCAAGCTTGGACGCTCAATAATTTGCCTGAGTCTTGGACTCAAATTACAACTACATTTGAAAACAGCGTTAATGTTGATTCACAATTGAAGAAACTGAGAGGAAATAATCAAGTGCAAAAAGCTAACCCAGGAGAAACCGTTGTCAGAGATGTTAATCTTCAAAATGATTTTGACGGTGCCAAGGTAGCCAAAGAAGACTTGTTGCAGGGTTGTTTCGGCAAAGACTGTATTCCATCAATTGATAACCCAAAGTTTGAATCCGTTCAGGAAGCCGACACCTGGCTTCTTGCTGATGACAGAATTTTTGCTCTGGACTTTAACGGTGTCGTCAGAGCATATCCTCAGAGAATTATGAACTGGCACGAAATTGTAAATGACGAAGCAAATGGAACACCCATAGCCATTACTTTTTGCCCGCTTTGTGGCTCGGCCTTGGCATTTGAACGAACAGTAGATGGGGTGATCACGGAGTTTGGCGTTTCCGGCAAACTTCACAATAGTGACTTAGTTATGTACGACCGCCACGAAGGCAACCTCTGGCAACAAATTACTGGTGAAGCAATTGTTGGTCCGGCTGCCAGACGCAGTGAAACACTTGTGAAAGTTCCGATTATTACCGTTCTCTGGAGCCAGTGGAAAGCAGAGCATCTCGATACTCAAGTGCTTTCAAGAAATACAGGCTTTACTAGAAATTACGATCAATATCCCTACGGCACATATGAAGAAGATGACCAGCTTTTGTTTGGCGTAGAAGGATTAGATAGGAGTTTACAGATTAAAACTCCCGTTTATGGAGTTGAGATTGACGGCCTTTCCAAGGCTTATCCGGAAGAAGTGTTTGAAAACAACAGTGAATTCTCAGATCTACTAGGTGACGTTTCTTTAAATCTCAAAAAAGATTCAGACGGTGATATCTTTATCACAAGGACAGATACCGGAGAGCAGATTATCCCAATTAGACTATTTTGGTTTGCCTGGGCGGCATTTCATCCAGATACAGAACTCTATGAAAACTGAACAATCTAAACTACTTTTTGTGTACAACGCCAACTCAACGTTGTTTGCTCAGGTAACTGATTTTTTCCATAAGGCTGTTTCACCAAGTACATACCAATGCAATTTATGCAGAATCACCTATGGTAACGTGGGCATGAAAAAACAATGGCAGGAGTTTATCCAATCGCTTGCCCTGCCTGTGCAGTTTTTCCATAAGGATGAACTGAAACAAAATCAGCCGGAGCTGGCATCAGTAGAACTTCCGGCCGTATTTATAGTGAACGAAGGTAAGCCCAGATTACTAATCAATTCGTTTGAGATTGATGGTGTTCACAGCATAGACAGTTTGATCAAATTGGTTGAAACTAAACTAAGACAAATAAAGGAGATGAATTTATGAAAATATCAGAATGTACCCATTTACCAAAGAAGTTCGCCAAACCAGGAGTAGAAAAGTGTGAAGAGAATCATTTCTGTCCTTTCGGGCAGCGAGTGTGTTTAACCTGCGGCTATGTAGGTTGTTGCGATTCTTGCGAACAACATATGAGAAAACATGCAGCTGAGACAGGGCATCAGGTCATGGCTAGCTATCCGGCAGACGAGCACTCGTTTATCTGGTGTTACGCCGATGACGATTACCTAGAACCTGATGGAAAACACAATCTAAAAAGAAATGAATAAACTATCCAAACAGCATAAGCTTGCAAAGCTGCTGGCAAAAACTGCCAAAGCCCATCACAAAGCCTTTATCAAGACTAACGGTAAAGACGACAAATGGCCTGAGTGGTATGATAAATATATGTTAAAGAATGGTTTAAAGGAGGTGATAGTAAATGAAGACAATGACATGTAAACAACTGGGAGGAACTTGTGATATGGAGTTTCATGCTGAGACTTTTGAAGAAATGGCTAACTTAAGTAAACAACATGGTATGGAAATGGCAGAAAAGAACGATGAGGGCCATATCAAAGCGATGGATGAAATGAAGAATCTCATGAGTGACCCCGATGCTATGAATCAGTGGATGCAGGAAAAACAGAAAGAGTTTGATGTACTACCGGAAGACAACTAACTCTTATGAACGCACAAGGAGGTGAATTATTTATGGCAAAAGTAAAAATCTATTCAACCACAACTTGCCCTTACTGCAAGTTGGCCAAAGAGTATTTTAAAGAAAAGAATGTGGAGTATGAGGATGTACTTCTAGACCAACAGCCTGAAGAAGTGCAAGCCTCAATTGATACCTGTGGGACAATGGGGGTTCCTTGTATTCATATCACTAAAGATGACGGAACTGACGCGCGAATCCTGGGCTTTGATAAAGCAGCTATTGATCAAGCATTGCAATGATCGAGAAACACCATCCACAGTTTGATTTCAGTCAAATTACCGAAAACATTTTTCTTGGTACGAACCTATGTTGCTTAACAAAGTCTCATATCCAGATTCTTTTAGACTTTGGAATTACAGCAGAAATTGACCTAGAGCGCGAAAGACAAGACAGTGCTCCGGATGTGGAAGTTTATTTATGGCTTCCTGTTACAGATAAAACAGCGCCAACCATGAATCAGTTGGTGTCTGGAGTATCTTTAATAAACCAAATGACAAAAAGAGGGAAGAAAGTATACGTTCATTGTCAATACGGTCATGGCCGCTCTCCTACTATGGTGGCAGCATATTTGATTTCCCAAGACAAGACCGTCAATGAAGCGATTGATACCGTTAAAGAAGCGAGACCAGAAATACACTTAGAAGAGGTGCAGATTGAGGCATTGAAAAACTGGGCGCTTTTCGGAAATGAGTACGCTACTACGCCCACAAGATGAGACAATAAAGCTATGGACGAAACTATCAAGATCAAAGCAACTAAGGTGTACCCCTTTGTCAACACAGTAATTCAGCCGGTTGAAGATACTTTCTCCTTTCGTTAGTTAAAATATATTTCGGCCGGGGTGTGATAATTTAGTGACTGATGTAAACGACGGTTGTTGTAA